>Ga0302349_1002558_pt1 | contig 11475 bp, 13 predicted proteins | sample PhyAR1_FD_202176 | JGI IMG/M metagenome (GOLD analysis project Ga0302349, IMG submission 202176) | Leaf surface microbial communities from alfalfa plants in UC Gill Tract Community Farm, Albany, California, United States - DLSL A.R1... | ecosystem: Host-associated > Plants > Phyllosphere >...
CTTGCTGGCGCGCAGCGCCTCGCGCTGACCGGGCGCCAGTTCCGGCAGGCCGTAGGTCCAGCTGCTGTCGGTGCGGAAGGCGGTGCTGGCGTCGATGATGCAGGTGTTGGGATTGGTCACCAGGCTAACCGCTTCGCGGGAGGCGGCATCGGGCAGGCAGAGGAAGGCCACGTCGGCGGCATTGAGGAAGCGCGAACGCTCGGCCGGGTCCTTGCGCTTGCTCTCGTCGATGCGCAGCAGTTCGATGTCCGAACGGCCGGTCAGGTAGTCCAGCAGACGCAGGCCGGTGGTGCCTTCCTGGCCGTCGACGAAAACTTTGAAGCTCATGGCGGTGCCTCTCGCGGATGGGCGCTGAAAGCGTCGATTGTAGCGACTCGGACAGATCAGGAATACGTCACAGGGAGGCGATACAGCCGTATCCTGTCCGACCGGCGCAGTGAGGCGTGCCAGAACGTTTCGGGCAGGAGCGACAGGTACAGATCTGAAATTTGGATTTTTGTACGGATACAGTGCTTTGCAGCTGTAAGTGGTCTGGTTCCGCGTCAGCGGCGAAGCTGGAGTTCCTCCACCGCTTCGCTGGATAACGCCATGGATCGCCTCTCGCCCGACCGTGCCATTGCCCCCTTGATCTCCCCTCGGCGCGGATGCCGCGCCTTGTTCGCGCTGCTCGTCCGCTGGCGTCTGCGCGCCCTGGGCCGGCGGCAATTGCAGCAGCTGGACGGCCGGGCGCTGGGCGATCTGGGTCTGAATCTCGCGGATCAGCGGCGGGAAGGCGGCAAACCCTTCTGGCGGGAGTGAAAATCTGCGCCGGGATGCGACTTCCTCGGGCTGACGGTAGTCTCACTCAGGCCTATCCAGACGGGAGTCCCCCATGAAAACCCTGCACCTGGGCGCCGCCGCGGCGCTGTTCTGCCTGTCCACCGCCGCCTCGGCGTCGAGCTTCTATGTCACCACCGACATCATCGTCAACGCCATTGATGCGACCTCGGACACCACCTCGTCCATCACCGGCTCCTTCAAGAACGACAAGCTGGTCCAGGAAGCCCGTGACGATGCGGCCACCTACGTCGGCAGCGCCGGCGACATCCGCGGCGTACGCCTGGAGGCTGCGCTGGACCACCTGCGCAGCCAGGCACCCGCACTGCGGCAGGCCAGCGATGACCAGCTGGCCCAGGCGATTCTCGCCATCTGAGGCGCAACACCGCGATACCCCCCGTACCCCGTGGCTGCTAGCCCGGAGCGGGGGGCTGCGTTAGCCTTGGCGACCATCTGCCACCGGAGGGTCGTCATCCATGCATATCCGTCGTTCTGCCGCGCTGTTGCTCGGCCTCTGTCTCGCCACGCCGGTCCTGGCGTTCGACTCCACCACCGAGGGTCTGGTGAAGACCATCTACGGCACCAGCCAGCTCACCACCGGCCCCTTCCAGAACAAGCTGGTCCTGGCGGCGCGCGACGATGCCGCGGCCTTCGTCGCCACTGATGGTGCCCTGCGCGGCGCCCAGCTGGAGGAAACCTTCCGCGCCCTGCGCGCGGCCGATCCGGCACTGCACGCCTCCGACCGGGAACTCGCCCAGGCGATTCTGAGTCAGTAATCCGTTTCAATTCCGTGACATCCCTGGAGTATCCATGCGCCGTTCCCTGCTTATCGCCGCTGCCCTGACCCTGGGCGTTTCGAGCCTGGCTCAGGCCCAGACCCTGGTGGCCACCAGTAACATCGTGGTGCGGGCGCTGCAGCGCAGCATCGACTTCACCTCCGATACCACCACCTCCATCCGCGACGCCAAGATGATCCAGGCCGCGCGTGGCGATGCCGCCAGCTTTGTCGCCACTGACGGCGACATCCGTGGCGTGCAGCTGGAAGAAGCCTTCCGCAGCCTGCGCGACCAGTTCCCGGCCGCGCGCCAGGCCAACGACCTGCAGCTGGCCCAGGCCATCCTGGCGCTGTGAAGAACCGCGCCGGCCGGCTGCGGCAGTGGCTGGCTGGCCTCGCGGCCGGCCTGGCCCTCGGCGGGGCCCAGGCCGCCCTGCACCTCGAACTCGATACCCAGGGCCTGACGCCCGCGCAGATCCAGGCGACCCAGCAACTGCTGGATGAAGCCCAGGGCCTGTTGCCACCCAGATTCACGGCGGCGCTGGACGAGCGCATCCCGGTGCGCTGGAGCAGCGAGCTGCTGGAAGAAGCCTATGGCGAGGCGGATCGGCGCAATCTGCTGCTCAATCGTCGCCTGCTGCCCAGCCTGGTCGACGGCAGCGACACCCGTATCCAGACCGGCCGGCCCCATGGCACCCAGCACCGCGAACTGCTGGCCACGGTGCTGCACGAGCTGACCCACTTCTATGACCGCGAGCGCGTCTGGACACCCGAGCAGCGCCAGCTGATCCTTTCCTGCGGCGGCCTGGGGCTGACCTCCGACCAGTTGCCGGTGAAATGCCAGGGCCAGGCCGGGCGCAGCTATACCCTGTCCGACGATCCGCGGCTGCTGGACCTGGCCGGCTGGCAGGTGAAGACGCGCAAGCACGGCAATCGCGAATCGAAGAATCTCTTCATCGCCCGCAGTCCCGACCTCTATGAAGTCACCAACCCGAAGGAATTCGTGGCGGTGAACATGGAGTACTTCCTGCTCGATCCCAGCTACGCCTGCCGGCGGCCGGCGCTGCAGCGCTACTTCGCCGAGCACTTCGGCTGGTCGCCCGAGCACGATGCCTGTCCGGGGCGCTATCCCTATCTCAACGCCGGCAACGACTTCGGCGAGGCGCCCCTGGGTTGGCTCGATCCGGAGCGGGTCTATGCGGTGGACTACCTGCTGGCCGAGGGCAACGAGAAGGTCATGAGCCGCTGGGGCCACAGCATGCTGCGCCTGGTGGTCTGCGCCCCCGGTCGGCCGCGTGGCCCGGATTGCCGGCTGGATCTGCAATACCACCTGGTGCTGTCGTTCCGCGCCTTCGTCAACGACGTCCAACTCTCCAGCTGGCGCGGCCTGACCGGCTCCTACCCGTCGCGGCTGTTCGTGCTGCCGCTGGCCCAGGTGGTGGACGAGTACACCAAGGTGGAGTTGCGTGGCCTGCAATCCGTGCCACTCAAGCTGACCCGCCCGGAGATCGCCGACTTTCTCGAGCGGACCGCCCAGGTGCACTGGAGCTATGACGGTCAGTACTACTTCGTGACCAACAACTGCGCGGTGGAGACCTTCAAGCTGCTGCACGACGGGGTGCCGCGCCTGGCCGATGCCCAGCTCGATGTCATCACCCCCACCGGGCTGATGGATGCGCTGAGGTTCAAGGACCTGGTGGACACCTCGGTGCTGGACGATCCGCGCGAGGCCTTGCGGCTGGGCTATCGCTTCGACAGCTTCCGCGAGCGTTTCCAGGCGATGTTCAAGGTGGCCAGGGAACGTCTGAACCTACCCCAGGCGGATGTCGAGGCCTGGCTGGCGCTGACCCCGCAGCAGCGCCGCGAGCAATTCCAGCGCGCCGATCTGCGCGCCAGCGCCGCCTTGCTGCTGCTGGAGCAGGCAGCCTATCGCCGGGCGCTGCTGCAGGCCCAGACCGAGCTCAAGGATCGCTACCTGGGCCAGGACGCCGTGGACAAGGCGCGCTTCGGCAAGGCCGGTGGCGCCCTGGAACAGATCCTCAAGGACAGCGGCTACCTAAGTCGTCCGGCCGAGCTGCTCGGCACCGACGGTTACGGCCTGCCGCAACCGGGCGAGTGGGAGCAGCTGACCGCCGAGAGTCAGAAGCGCCAGGCGCACCTGCGCAGCCTCCGGGACACCCTCAACAACGAGGTTCGCCAGCTGCTTTCGCCGGAGGCCCGCGATGACCTGGACCTGACCGAAGCCAACCTGGACCTGCTCGGCAAGCACCTGCGCGAGCTGAACAAGGCCAGCGGCGGGCTGGAGTTGAAGTAGGGCGTTGGGGCGTTGTTGGGCTTCGCTGGGCTCAACCCAACCTACGGGAGCTGTGTAGATTGGGCTGAGACGGCGCCATCGTCGAAGCCCAACCGCCCAGGCATCCGCTAGCGCTTCGGCGCCTTGCCCTGGGGTTTGGCGGGTGCCGCGGGTTGCGGGCGCTCCAGCAGGGCCAGCAGCTGTTCTGGCGGGACTTCCTGGCCGTTGAGCATCAGCCGCCCAGCACTGTAATTCAGGGTAGCCACCAGATCCTCGCCTTCGGCCTTGAGCAGGCCGCTGTTCAGGCCGATGCCGGCCAGGGCTTCGGCGGTGGCCTGAGCCTGCTGCTGCATGGCGGGCTGGGTGCGCTGGGCGCCCGGCTGGAACAGGACGCCATCCACCAGGCTGCCCCGCGCCACTGACAGGCGCGCATCAAGACCGGCCAGCAACTGAGCCGCAAGTTGCTCCGGCGGCAGATCGTAGGTCGCCGGCTTGGCCAGGCTCAGGTCCAGGCGCAGGTGGTTGCTGCCGCTGGGGGTATCGAGACGCAGATCATCCACGACCAGTTGGGGACGCGCAGCGAGCACGTCGCCGAGGTGCTGCTGCAGGGTCGCCTGGGTGGTGGGATCGAGACCCTGCTCGGTATCCAGCGGCAGGTGCTGCAGCAGGGCATTGAGCTGAGCCAGGGCCGGGCTGTCGAGATTGCTGTAGTGACTGCTGAGGGTCGCCTTGCCCAGGGTCTTGCCGGCGATGTCGAGCCGGCCGAGGCTGGCGTTGAGCGTGCCCGCCAGCTGCTGGCCCTGTTGCTGGGTGTCGCCCTGGAGCTGCAGATCCCGCACCTCGACCGCGGGCTTGCCGGGCATGGCCAGCAGCAGGCGCCCGAGGCGCAACTGGCCCGGGCCGAGCCAGAAGCCATCGGCATTGCGACGGTTGTCGCCGGTCAGGCCGAAGCCTTCGGTTTCCAGCTTGGCCCAGCCATCCGGCGTGCGCACATTGAGGCTGAATTGGCCGACCGTGCTGTCCAGGCGCAATCGGCTGGCCTCCATGTCGGTGCGGAAGGTGGCGTTCAGGCCGGAGAAGGCCACCGCGCCCTGGGGCTGGTCCAAGTGCAGGGCGGCCAGGGTGAGACCGCCGTCCACCGTGCGGTTGTAGCCCAGGGTGGCGTCGAGCCGCACGGGTTCGGCGCCCTTGGCCAGGGTGAAGAGATCGGCCGTGATCGGCGTGCGTGCCAGGGTGAAGCGGTTGACCGCCATGACCGGCGCCAACTGCAGGGATTTGAGGCGGGTCAGGGGGAAGGGGCCGTGCTGGATGTCGTCGAGCACCCGCAGCACCTCCACCGGCGGTCGATCCTCGGCCTGTACGTTCAGGCTGAAGGTGGCGGTGCTGCTGAAGATACCCCGCTGCAACTCGACCAGCTGGAGGTGCAAGGGGTACTCGGGGAGTTGCGCCTGCAGGGCCATCTGGGCTTGGCTTGCGGCCTGGCGCAATTCGCCTTCCAGCCGGGTGCCGGTGTACCAGGCGCCACCCACGGCGGTGCCGACGGCGACCAGGGCCACACCGGCGAGGGTGGTAAGTAGCGGTTTCTTCATGGTGACCAAATCCCTTTGTATGAGGCTCACGGCGGCGCGCGGCCGATAGGAGGCGGAGTGTACGAGAGCGCCGGGTGGATGCCGAGGGGGAGCAGCCGGTATCGGCTCGCCGGGCTGCAGACTGTGATGGCTTTCCGGCGGCGTCGGCGCCGAGTCGACGACCGCTCTGCTGGGTGCTAGCGTGCCGCGATCCCCACTGCCGGAACATCCGCCATGACCGCTTCCCACTGCTTGCTTGTCTTCACCACTGTTTCGCTGCAGGAGGTGCCGGCATGAGCAGTCAGCGTCCGGTCGATGGCCTGCAACTCCCCGTTGAACTCCTGACCCGCGCCGAGGCGCTGCTGGCTCAGGGTGGACGCCGCCTGCTGGGTATCGCCGGTACTCCCGGCGCGGGCAAGTCGACCGTCGCCGAACTCCTGGCAGCGGCGCTGGGCGAGCGCGCCGTGGTCGTGCCCATGGACGGCTATCACCTGGCCAATCGCGAGCTGGCCCGCCTGGGCCGCGCCCAACGCAAGGGCGCGCCGGACACCTTCGATGCGCGGGGCTATCGCGCCCTGCTGCAGCGCCTGAAGACGCCGGTGGCCGGAGAGACTGTCTATGCGCCGCTGTTCAATCGCGAGATCGAAGAACCCATCGCCAATGCCATCCCGGTCCACGCCGAGACCCAGCTGGTGATCAGCGAGGGCAACTACCTGCTGCTGACCCAGGCACCCTGGAGCGATGTAGCCGAGGTATTCGATGAGTGCTGGTACGTCCGGGTCGATCCCACGGAACGTCGCGAGCGGCTGGTCGCCCGGCACATGCATTTCGGTCGCAGCCGCGCGGACGCCGAGGCCTGGGTGGAAAGCACCGACGAGCCCAATGCGCGCCTGATCGACGGCGACCGGGCGCGGGCGGATCTGGTGGTGGAATGGCGGGATGGGGCGGCTGCCGGCAAGGCCTAAGCCTGTGCCCGCTGCCATTCGGTCGGACTCGCGCCAGTGATGCGGCGAAAGGCGCGGGCCAGGGCCGAGGGACTTTCGTAGCCGACCTCGTCGGCGATCAGCGCCAGGGGGCGGCGCTGCTGCAAGCGCTGTTGCGCCAGCGCGATGCGCCAGCGGGTGAGATAGTCGCCTGGAGCTCTGCCGACGATACGTTGGAAATGCGCGGCGAAACCCGCGCGTGACATGCCGGCCAGGCCCGCCAGCTCGGCCACGGTCCACGCGTGATGGGGCCGTTCGTGCAGGGCGGTCAGGGCACGCGCGAGTCGTCGATCCGCCAGGCCTGCGAGCATGCCAGGCGTGGCGCTCGGGCGGGCCAGCAGCTGACGTAGCAGTTGGATGATCATCAGTTCGAACAGGCGGTTGAGCACCAGGCCGCGCCCGCAGTTTTCGCCAAAGGCCTCGGCAAACAGCCAGTCGGCGCTGGCGGCGAGACCCGGCAGCTGGCGCAGCGGACTGACCAGGTAATCCGGCAGGGCGCGGGTCAGCGGGTTATCCGGGCCACCGCGAAAGGCCAGCGAGGCGCACACCAGCTCGGCAGGGCTATCGTCCGGCGTGCTCAGCTGATGCGCGCGCGGGCGGATCACCAGCATGAGGCTGGGCTCGACCAGGTCCTGCCGCTCGCCTCTTGCGGTTTCGAAGCTCAGGCGTCCGCCGCGCAAGAGGTGGACCTGGCCGGTGGCTTCGCCGTCGGCATGGCGGCTCACGCCGCAGAAGGCGCCCTGGTGGTAGCTGTCCGCAGTGAAGGCGAAGTGGTCGAGCAAGACGGCGAGGCGATCCATGGACGAGGTACCGATTTGGACGATCTGTCGCGATGTTTGGACGCTGAGCGTCCAGGCGTCAAGTCGCCCCGCCTAACCTGGCTCCACGCCTGATGACCAGGCCGCAACCCAAGGAGCACGACCATGACCCGTATCGCCCCCCTTACCCTCGACCAGGCTTCCGCCGAGGCTCAAACCGCCCTGCAGGGTATCCAGAAAGGCCTGGGTTTCCTGCCCAATGCCTTCGCAACCCTGGCGCATTCGCCGGCAGCGCTCAAAGGCTATCTGGCGCTGGCCCAAGCGCTAGGCAAGAGCGCACTCAGCGCCCAGGAGCGCGAGGTGGTCGCCTTGGCGGCTTCGGCGGTCAATGGTTGCGACTATTGCCTGGTGGCCCATGAATTCTTTGGCGGCAAGACGGGCCTGACCGCTGCGGAGCTGGCCGCCGCCCAGGCGGGTACGCACAGCGCCGTGGCGCGACTGGCGCGAGAGGTGACCGAGCAGCGTGGCCAGTTGCGTGACGAGCAGTTGCAGGCCGCCCGGGCAGCCGGTCTGGATGACGCCAGGATCGTCGAGGTGGTGGCCCAGGTCAGCCTGCTTACCCTGACCAACTACCTGAACAACCTGGCAGCGACCGAAGTGGATTTTCCACCCGTCGCCTGAGCATGAAAAAGGCCCCGGTCAGGGGCCTTTTTGTTGGTGATATCCCGTTCCAAACAAGGCCCGCACCTATCGTCCTAGAGCTCTGGCCCTAGCAGAGGTCAGATCAATGACTCGAAGTTGGAGAGATGCTTAACGAGCTCGGGGAGCTGCTGCTTAAGCAGCGTATCGAGTAGCTCGCAGGGCGTATGGGTAGGGTTCTTCAAAGAAGCACGCTGTCTTCGGGCTGCTTCAAGCACAGCTGCTTGATCCAAGTCCCATATGTCGGACAGGAAGACGTCGGGATGCAACGCCTCGATCTCGAAGCACTTGAGGATTTCAGCAGGAAAGTCCCTGAGGTTATAGGTGACGATGACCGAAGCACCGCATTTGATGGCAGCGGCTAAGACATGCCGGTCGTCTTCGTCTGGTAGGTCGAGCCCTTTCACCAAAGGCTCATAGTCCTTTACAAGACAGTCAGGAACTGCCCGATTCATGAGTTCGACAGTGCGATCGAGCTGCGCGCTTGTCAGGTCGGGACGGTTCTTCAGCACGTTTCTCGTCCACTCATCATGGATCTGCTCGGACCAGCGCGCTCGATACGCTCCAGTGAGGGCCAGTTGCATCAGCAAATCGCGCAGAGGTGCGGGGTACAGAACACAGGCATCGTAGATGACAGTGAACGGTGAATGTCTCATTAATACCCCATGTTAAGCGCTTGGGCTTGCGCAGCCAGTTCTTCCATAGCGTCCTGACTCGCCCTATCACGGTCAGCTTTGTAGACCATGAGGTCGGTGAACTTAATGCGTCGATGACTACCGGTCTTGGTGTGTGGAATCTGGCCTTCGTCCAGCAGCTTAACAAGATGAGGACGCGAGACATTGAGCATGTCGGCGCATTCTTGGGTCGTCAGCTCTGCGTGAATCGGCACTACTTTCACGGTGTTGCCTAAGGCCAGCTCGCTGAGTATGTCCCCGAGCAATTTAAGCGCGAGCGTAGGTAATTCAACGACCTGGCGTTGCTGGGCCTCGTCAACCAGTTCAATACGCTGAGTATCGAGCTTCGTCGAAACGAAAGCAGCGATCTGACGGCTTGATTCAGTAGCCGCAGCGATTGCTTTCTCATCCGGGAGGATGCTCCGAGCAAGATCGGCGATGGTCATGATGTCTCTCCCAAAAGCAACGCACATTTCTGGTATCTCATACGCTGCTAGCGTTTATAGTCGAAATATACGAAACGCGCAATATTCGAAATAAACGAAATGGTGTCGATGCCTACGTGCCGCTGCTGGAGAGACGTGCACTTCGACCACCGATACCTGCCGACCGCGAGAGGCGCCCGGCAGCCTAGGTCAGGCAACGGGGATGGGATTCTCGACTAGCGAGAGGTTGAACTGGGTGATCAGCGCATGCTCCTGCGGACCGGCGTTGGCGCGCAGCGGCACCACGCGATCCACCAGCACTTCGGTCTCGGCGGTAGCCAGCTTGTCCAGGGTCTCGGCGATGAAGTCGTCGAGGGGCATGGCGCGGCTGTCGCCACTCTTGTGAACCAGGTCGGTGTCCACCCACGGCGGCGCGATCTCCAGCACCTGCACCGAGGTGTCGCGCAGCTGGAAGCGCTGGGACAGGGTGTAGGAGTGCAGGGCCGCCTTGGTGGCGGAGTAGAGCGCCGTGGCCGCCAGCGGCAGGAAAGCCAGTACCGAGGTGTTGTTGATCAGCGTCGCCGCAGGCTGCTGTTTGAGGTGCTCGATGAAGGCGGCGCTCACCCGTACGGGACCGAGCAGATTGGTCTGCACCAGATGGACCGCCTGGGCGTCATCCAGCTCGCCTGAGCCTGCGTCGTCGAAAGGCATGATGCCGGCGTTGTTGATCACTACGTTGAGGCCGGGATGGCGGGCGATCACCTCGGCGGCGACGGCCTTGATTTGCGCCGGATCGCCGATATCGAGCACCACGGTATCCAGGCCGGGGTTGGCGGCGGCGATCTCGTCGAGCAGCGCCTGGCGGCGGCCGGCGACGATCACCTGGTTGCCGCGACGGTGCAGGGCCTCGGCCAGGGCGCGGCCAATGCCGGAGGTGCCGCCGGTGATGAAGACGGTGTTGTCGGTCAGTTTCATGGGGTGTGCTTCTCTCAGGATCAATAGGCGGTGTGATAACGGGGGGCGAGCTGGCGGCTGGACAACTGGTCGGCCATGGCCAGGCGACTGGCTTCGTAGGTCTCCCAGCGGGACAGGTCGTGCAGCGAGGGGATCGAGATGGCGACCTCGCGCTCGAAATCGGCCAGGGCGGCGGCAACCAGGTCGGCCGGGCTCATGACGATGGCGGGATCGAGGTGCTCTAGCGGCAGGCCGCCGCGCTCCCAGAAGTCGGTGGCGGTGGCGCCGGGCAGCACGGCCTGGGCGCGCACGCCGGTCCCGGCCAGCTCGCGCTGCAGGGATTGGGTAAAGGCCGTGACGTAGGCCTTGCTGCCGCCGTAGACGCCGTTGAGCAACTCTGGCGCCAGGCTGACGATGGAGGAGATATTGATGATGGCGCCGCGACCCCGGGCGACAAAGGCCGGAACGGCGGCATAGGTCAGTTGGGTGAGGGCGGTGACATTGAGGGCGATCATTCGCGTCATCTGCGCCGGATCGCTCTGCAGCAGTGGCGTGTGGGTCCCCATCCCGGCGTTGTTGACCAGCAGGGTGAGGCTGGCGTCTTCACGCAGGGTACGCTCCACCTCGGCCAGGGCAGCAGGGTTCGCCAGATCGGCAGGCAGGACCTCGACGTTCTGCCGGGTGGCGTCGGTCAGGCGCTGGGCGAGAGCGTCCAGACGAGCGCGATCCCGGGCAACCAAGATCAGGTCATAGCCGCGCTGAGCCAGTTGTTCGGCGTAGTGGGCACCGATGCCGGAAGAGGCACCCGTGATCAGGGCAGTACCTTGCGGGGAGCGGGTCATCATCAAGTCTCCAGGGTGGGCGTGGAGTCATGATGAGCCGAGTGGTCGATGGCGCAAATGACGCTTATAGTCGTGATTTAGGACATGAGGGACAGCCATGCACCGGATCGGCTATGTATTGAGCGAGCGCTTCCAGGTGATGGCGCTGGCGACCCAAAGCGTTTTCGAGTTTGCGAACCTGGTGCTGGGCGAACCCTTCTATACCCAGGCGATCTTTTCCGAACGGGGCGGTCCGGTGCGCTCCTCGCAGCAGTTGCTGGTGGAGACCGAAGCCCTGGGCACGCCGGGCCGCGCCGATACCTGGTTCATCGTCGGCAACCTGACGCCCCTGGCCACTGAGCCTTCGCCCACGCTGCTGGACTTCGTTCGCCAGGCCGGCGCCCAGGCGCGTCGCACCGCGGGGATCTGTACCGGTGGCTTTGCCCTGGCCGCGGCCGGTCTGCTCGATGGGCGCCGGGCTACCACCCACTGGTCCTTTGCCCGCGCAATGCAGGAGCGCTATCCGCGCATCCGCGTGGAGGAAGACCGCATCTTCATTGTCGATGGGCCAGTATGGACATCGGCCGGCATGACTGCGGGGCTGGACCTGGCGCTGGGCATGGTGGAGAAGGACTTGGGCATGGACGTGGCCCGTTCGGTAGCGCATCGCCTGGTGATGCAGCAGTTTCGTTCAGGCGGCCAGACCCAG
>Ga0302349_1002559_pt1 | contig 11474 bp, 11 predicted proteins | sample PhyAR1_FD_202176 | JGI IMG/M metagenome (GOLD analysis project Ga0302349, IMG submission 202176) | Leaf surface microbial communities from alfalfa plants in UC Gill Tract Community Farm, Albany, California, United States - DLSL A.R1... | ecosystem: Host-associated > Plants > Phyllosphere >...
TGACGCGCGGATCCCTGGAGATCGGTCTGATCGTGGGCCTGCTCGCCACCGTGATCTCGGCGTTCTTCGGCATCCTCGGCGCCTATATCGGCGGCTTCGCCGACGAGGCGTTCTCGCTCATCTCGAACGTGTTCCTCGTGATTCCCGGCCTCCCGCTGGTCATCGTCATCTCCGGCTTCGTGCCGGCGGAGGCACGCGGGCTGTGGACCATCGCGATCGTGCTCGCGATCACGAGCTGGGCGGGATCCGCGCGCGTCCTCCGCGCGCAGACCCTGTCGATCCGCAACCGTGACTATGTCGCGGCGTCGCGGGTCGCGGGGGAGCGGGCCTGGCGCGTGATCGTCGTCGAGATCCTGCCGAATCTGCTGCCGGTGCTCGCATCGCAGTTCGTCTTCGCCGTGATCGCGGCGATCCTCGGCGAGGCGGGCCTGAGCTTCCTCGGCCTCGGCGCCTCGAACTCGTCGACGCTCGGCACGATGTTGTTCTATGCGCAGAACGGATTCGCGCTGTCGCTCGGCGCCTGGTGGTGGTTCGTGCCGCCGGGCCTGCTCATCGCGCTGTTCGGCATGGGCCTGTCGCTCGTGAACTTCTCGATCGACGAGATCATCAACCCCAAGCTCAAGACGGTGCGTCTGCACGCCCGCCGCGAGCGCCGCGCGAAGCGCGAGGCCCGCAGAAAGGAGCGCCGCCGATGAGTGAGCTGACCGCACCCCGCCCGGTGCTGACGATCGAGAACCTCTCCGTCGTCTACGAGGCGGACATCCCCGTCACGGCCGTGAAGGGCGCGTCGTTCCAGCTGGCGGCCGGTGAGATCCTCGGCCTCGCGGGCGAGTCCGGCTGTGGCAAGACGACCCTCGCTTACGCCGTCAACCGGCTGCACAAGCCGCCGGCCCGCATCGCGAGCGGATCCATCACGTTCCACGACGCGGGCGGGCGGGACATCGACCTGCTCGCGCTCGAATCGGAACAGCTGCGCGCGTTCCGCTGGGCGCAGCTGTCGATGGTGTTCCAGGGCGCGATGAACGCGCTGAACCCCGTGATCACGATCCGCGCCCAGCTCGAGGACGTGCTGAAGACGCATCGTCCGGGCATGAGCAAGACCCAGCGCCGCGAGCGCGCGGCGGACGTTCTGCGCCGGGTGGGCGTGGATCCGGACCGCCTCCGCTCATATCCGCACGAGCTTTCTGGCGGCATGCGCCAGCGCGTGATGATCGCGATGGCGATGATCCTCGAACCGCAGGTGATGATCATGGACGAGCCCACGACGGCGCTCGACGTGGTGGTCCAGCGGGACATCCTGCGGGAGATCGTGCGCCTGCGCGACGAGCTTGGCTTCGCCGTGATCTTCATCACGCACGACCTGCCGTTGCTGCTCGAGATCAGCGACCGCATCGCCGTGATGCTGCGCGGGGAGATCGTCGAGCTGGGAGACGCGACCACGATGTACCGCGAGCCGAAGCACGAGTACACGAAGAAGCTGCTGGGGTCGTTCCCGAGCCTCAGCGGATCCCGCGGGTCGTTCATCCGCACCGGAATCGACGAGGGGGAGGCCTCATGACCAGCGTGCACGTCACCGATCTGGTGAAGGAGTTCACGGTGCGAAAAGGCATCGGGCGCAGCCGCTTCCGCGCGGTCGACCGCGTCTCGTTCGACCTCGAGCCCGGCCGCACGGTCGCGCTTGTGGGCGAGTCGGGATCCGGGAAGTCGACGATCGCGCGGATCCTGTCGAAGCTCGAGCACCCCACGTCGGGACGGATCGAGGTGACGGGCGACGACGGCGCCGAGGTCGCGAGACGCGACTACCGGAAGAACGTGCAGATGGTGTTCCAGGATCCGTTCGCGTCGCTGAACCCGTTCCATTCGATCGCGCACCACATCGCGCGGCCGCTGAAGGTGCACGGGCGCACGCGCGGATCCGCGGAGACCTACGCCAAGGTCGTGGAGATGCTGGGCCGCGTGGGGCTCGATGAGTCTTTCGCCGCTCGTCGCCCGCACGAGCTCTCAGGAGGCCAGCGGCAGCGCGTCGCGATTGCCCGCGCGCTCGCGCCGGGCGCCCAGGTGGTGCTCGCGGACGAGCCCGTGTCGATGCTCGACGTGTCGATCCGCCTCGACGTGCTGAATCTCATGGGCCGGCTCCAGCGCGAGGACGACCTGGCCGTGCTCTACATCACGCACGACCTCGCCACCGCCCGGCACTTCTCCGACGAGATCCTCGTGCTCTACAAGGGGCGCGTCGTCGAGAGGGGGCCGTCGGATGCCGTGATCCTGGATCCGCGCCACGACTACACCCGGCTGCTCGCCTCGAGCGCGCCCGACCCCGAGCGGGTCGGAAAGGTCGTGAGCGGCGAGGCCGTCACGGACCGCTCGAGGCTCGACAACTCGCGCTGCTTCAACCACTTCACCGGCGCATGGGAGGAGGCCGAGGCGCGCGTCTCGGCCTGAGCGGTTGCAGAAGAGGGGGAGCCGCGGCTCCCCCTCTTCTGCGTGCCTCAGACCGCGCGGATCTCGAGCACGCGGGCGCTCGGCTCGACCGTCGGGGCCGTGACGGTCAGCACCGCGGTCTCCGCGTCCCAGCTCCATGCCCAGCCGCCGGCGTCGACGGGGAAGAGCGGGGCGACCTCGACATCGCGCCCGGCCGCCCAGGGCAGCCGCAAGCCCGCCGCGGCTTCGCCCGCGCGACGCCAGACGGAGACGTAGGCGTGGTCGCCCGAGTGCAGGCCGAGGCACGTCCAATCGGCGTCCCATGCAGGCAGGCCGAGCGGCCAGATCGGCAGCCGGTCGCGGATGTCGGTCAGCACGACCCGGTGCGCTGCGACGGCTTCTCGCACGGCGGCGACCTCGTCGGGCGCCATGCGGTTGAGATAGCCCGAGAGGTACATGCGTCCGAGCACGCCGTTCACGAGGCAGAAGGTGCGCAGCTCGTCGCTCATGCCGGCCTGAGGATAGGCCCAGTTGCCGGCCTGTTCCGGCAGGATCGCCGCGGGGGCCGCGGCCGCAATGGTCGCGTAGCGGATCGGGTTCTGCTGATCGGAGGTCGACTGCATGTGCAGACGCGACAGCATCGCGTAGTCCATGCGCATCGCGCCCGACGCACACGCCTCGATGATGAGCTCGGGGGAGCGCGCGGGCGTGCTCGAACAGCCCCTGACCGGGCGCGAGGCCGTAGAGGTCGGATCCGGGGCCGGTCATGGTGTTCTCGTCCATCTTGACGAACCCGACGCCGTACTCGTTCACGAGCCGGTCGATGACGGCGTCGAGATGTGCGCGAGCGGCGGGATGGCGGAGGTCGAGCAGGTGGCGGCCGTGCTCGGCGATGCGCACGCCGGCACGCTGGAAGAACGCGTCGTCGGGCAGCCTCTCGGCGAGCGGGGAGCGCACGCCGATGACCTCGGGTTCGAGCCAGAGGCCCGGAACCATTCCGCGCTCGCGGATCCGGCCCGTCGCCTCCTCGATGCCGCCGGGGAAGCGCGTGGCGGACGGCAGCCATTCGCCGACGCCGTCCCACCAGCTACCGTCGGCGTACCAGCCGGCGTCGATGCAGAAGATGTCCGCGCCGGCCTCCGCCGCGGCATCGATGAGGGGGAGGAGCTTCTCGGTCGTGGGGTCGCCCATCAGCGTGTTCATGTAGTCGTTGAACACGACCGGCAACGCCGCATCGGCTCGGCGAGGAAGGCGAATCGCGCGGCGTTGCAGAGCCAGCGCGCGCAGAGCGTCGTCGACGCCGCCCTGCGCGACCGCGAGCGAGACCGGGACGGTGCGGAATGATCCGCCCTCCGTCAGCCGCACGCTCCACTGGTGCTCCTGATCGGTCGGGCCCGTCAGCAGCAGGTAGGCGCCGCGCCCGGTCTCACCGATCTCGGCCGTCCACGGGCCGTTGTGCTCGATCTGCCACGCGAGGGCGTAGGAGGAGTCCTTCGCCGCGATCGCGCCCGCGGGCACCTGCTCGCCGCTGGACCAGGAGCCCCGGTTGCCGAGGGCGAGGCGGGTACGCGGCGGCTGATGGTTGTGCGCGGCGCGATCCACGTCGACGAGGCCCGCATCGCGAAGCGGCGAGATGTGCCAGCGGTTCTCGGCGATCCAGTCGTTGTCCGCGCGAGCGAGGACAAGGTCGTCGACCGTCAGCGCGCCGGCATCGGCGAGAAACGACCCCGTCGCGACACTCGTCACGGCATCGATCACCAGGTCGCCCGCGACTTCGATCTCGGTCCACGTGCGCACCGCCGGCGCGGACTCGTGCGCCTCGAAGACGCTGGCCGTGCGGATGCCTCGCGACGGATCCTCCTGTACGACGCGCAGCCTGTGCCATGGGCCGTCGACGTTCTGCTCGTGGGACGCGTAGCGCAGGTCCGCACCGATGAGGGTATCGACGCGGCGGAAGCTGCCGGGGAAGCGGCCGTGCCCGAGGGCGGTCATCTCGACGAGCGGCTGCGCGGGTGCCGACGCGTCGGGCGCGGGTGTATCGGCGGGGCGAAGCGACGTGATCGCGACGGGCGCGGCCGCGGCGATCGCCAGGTCGAGCGCGACGTGCGGTGATCGCCAGGAGAGCAGGGATGGGGAATCGGGCATCGGGATCCTCTTCGATCTCGGGGAGCGGCTCCGGCGGATTCGGCCGGACGATGACATCCTGGCAAGCGGGACACCCCGCCTCCGGGGGATTAAGTTTAGTAAGGTGACAAAGATGCTCGATGAGAACGAGGCCGGCGCGCCGGTCGACATCGCCTCCCTCGCTCCCGCCGTGAAGGCCGCGCTGCTCGAGGTGCTGATCCACGGCGAGCTCCCGCGGGCCGAGATCGCACGCCGCCTGCACCTGTCGCGGGCGAGCCTCACGCGCATCACCCGCATCCTCGTGGACGGCGGCCTGCTGTCGGAGGGCGGGACGCGTCTCATGGCGCAGACGGGACGCCCGTCGGAGATGCTGCGGCTGCGCGCCGAGGCACGCCACGTGCTCGGCATCAAGCTCACGGGGGACGGCCTCTTCGCCGTCGTCACCGACCTCGCCGCGACCGCCATCGCGAGCGTCGAGCGCCCCCTGCTCTCCACCGATCCCGAGGCGGTCGTCTCGGAGATCGCCGACGTCGCGGTGGGCTTTCGTGCCGATTTCCCCGACATCGTGGCGGTGGGCGTCGCGCTCGCCGGCCGCGTCCATCAGCGCGGCGACGGCCCGTTCGTCGAGATCTCGGAATGGCTCGATTGGCACGACGTGCCGCTCGGCGCCATGGTGCGTGACGCCGTCGGCCTGCCGTGCGCCGTCGAGAACGACGTCAGTGCGCTGACGGCGACGGAGCACTGGTTCGGCGCGGGCACGGGCGTCGACGACATGGCGCTCATCACGGTCGGCGTCGGTATCGGTTGCGGCTTGGTGCTGAACGGGAGCCCGGTCGAGGGAGCGCATGCTCGTGCGGGGCTCATGAGCCATACGATCGTGGACGAGGCGGGCCCCTACTGCGGGCTCGGGCATCGCGGATGCGTCGCGAGCCTGCTCACCAGCGGCGCGATCGTCGGCGCCTACCGCACGGTCGGCATCGACTATGCCGGCGTCGTGGCGGCGGCCCGGGAGGGCGACCCCTTCGCGCGGGCGATCTTCGACGATGCGGGCCGGGCACTCGGGGTGCTCATCGCCGCCGTCGCGAACCTCGTGGATCCGCAGAAAATCGTGGTGTCGGGCGATGGCATCGCTGTGGTTGAGCTCGGAGGTGATTCCATGCGCGCCGAACTTGCGCGTCGTCTGGACGGTGGTGCCGCGCCCGTCGATATCGACGTGCGCACGTGGGACTTCTCGGAGTGGGCCCGCGCCGGTGCCGGCATCGCGATTCGGAGCATGCTCTCCTGACATTGTTTCGCATGTTGACAAAGTAGCGCGGGTTCGGAAAGCTGGAACCGAGGCGAAGCTGCCTCGGAGACGGAGACAACCCCATGCACAGCCGATCGCGCGCGCGCCGCGACGTCGCCCGATTCCATTCCGCGGGAAGCGGGATCATCGCGGCCTTCCCCGAGGACGGGCTTCCCGAGATCCTTCACTGGGGAGCGGATCCGGGGCCGCAGGCACCCGAGGCGCTCGTCGCGCTCGACGACGCGCATCGCCGAGGTCGTTCCAACAGCGCGCTGGACGCCGACTGGCCGCTGACGATACTTCCCACGGAGCGCGACGGGTGGCAGGGGCGGCCCGCACTCGCGGGGTCCGCCGGTGGGGCGCCGCTGTTTCCGGGCTGGACGGTGCGGCACCTCGACCGCGACGACTCCGGCTTCTCCCTCGTCGCCGAGGCTGACGGGCTGGTCCTCCGCAGCGAGGTCCGCTTCGCCGCCGCGGGCGTTCTCCGCGTCGCCCACAGCCTCGAGAACACGGGCGCCGCGCCGGTATCGCTCGCTGCGCTCGAGGCGACCCTGCCCGTTCCGGCTCGCGCGAGCGACATGCTCGACTTCGGCGGCCGGTGGATCCGCGAGCGCGCTCCGCAGCGCCGCCCCGCAATGATGGGATCCTACGCCCGCGAATCGCGCCGCGGCCGAAGCGGGCACGATGCCCCGTTGCTGACGATCCTCGGCGAGCCGGGCTTCGCGGACCGACGCGGCGAGCTGTGGGGCGTGCACCTCGCGTGGGGCAGCGACAGCGTGCACCGTGTCGACCGCATGCCGGAGGGGCCCTGCGTGCTCGGTGCCGGCGAGCTGTTGCGGCCGGAGGAGATCGTGCTCGCCACGGGGGAGCGTTTCGACGCCCCCGAGGCGCTGTTCGTGTGGAGCGACGCGGGACTCGACGGTCTGTCGTCGCGGCTGCACTCCTTCGTGCGCGCCCGCGAGGCGCACCCGCGCTCGCCGCGGCCCGTCATGCTCAACACCTGGGAGGCGGTGTACTTCCGGCACACGCTGCAGCCGCTCGTCGACCTCGCCGACGCCGCCGCGGCGGCCGGTGTGGAACGCTTCGTGCTCGACGACGGCTGGTTCCTCGGCAGGCGCTCCGACGACGCCGCCCTCGGCGACTGGATCGTGGATCCGGAGGTCTGGCCCGAGGGCCTGCACCCCATCGTGGACCACGTCACGGGCCTCGGCATGGGCTTCGGTCTCTGGGTCGAGCCCGAGGCGATCAGCCCCGACTCGGAGCTGGCACGCGCCCACCCCGACTGGGTGCTGGGCCCGGCCGACCACGCGCCGCGCACATGGCGGGACGAGCAGGTGCTCGACCTCGCCCGTCCCGAGGCGTACGCGTACATCCTCGAGCGCCTCGACGCCCTGCTGACGGAGTACCCGATCGAGTTCCTCAAATGGGATCAGAACCGCGACCTGCTCGAGGCGGTGCATGCGGGCCGTGCCGGCGTCGACGCGCAGACGCGAGCGCTCTACCGGCTACTCGATGAGCTCCGCGAGCGACACCCCGGCGTCGAGATCGAGTCGTGCGCCTCGGGCGGCGGGCGCATTGACCTCGGGATCCTCGCGCACACCGATCGCGTGTGGGCCTCCGACACGAACGACCCCCTGGAGCGCTCGCGCATCCAGCGCTGGACCGAACTGCTCGTGCCTCCGGAGCTCATCGGCAGTCACGTCGGCGCCGCGGTGTCGCACACGACGAACCGTTGGACGGAGCTGCGCTTCCGCATGGCGATGACCCTGTTCGCCTCGGCGGGCATCGAGACCGACATCACCCGCTTCACCGACGAGGAACGCGAGCAGCTGGCGGCCTGGATCGCGGAGTACAAGCGGCTGCGCCCCCTCGTTCACACGGGCGAGCTCGTACACGACGCGACCGCTGACGGGGGATCGCAGCTCACGGGGTCCGTGTCAGCCGATCGTCGCTGGGCGCTCTACCGCCTCGTGCGGGAGGAGACCTCGGAATGGGTCGTGCCGCCCGCGCTCACGCTGCCGGGCCTCGAGCCGGCGTTCGAGTACCGGGTGCGCGTGCTCGAGGGGCTCTCGGCCGAGCGCACGCGCGACATCGACCCGGCGCCGTGGCTCGCCGCCGGCGGCACCCGGCTGACGGGCGCGCTGCTCGGGACCGTCGGCCTGCGCGCACCGCTGCTGGCGCCCGGATCCGCGCTCGTCATCGAGGTTACGGCGGTCTGACCCCGCGCACGCGAAAGCCCCCGCCTCGGCGGGGGCTTTCGCGAAGCGTACGCGGTATCAGCCGGCGCGGCGAGCGCGGGCTGCGCGGCGCTTCAGCGCGCGGCGCTCATCCTCGCTGAGCCCGCCCCAGACACCCGAGTCCTGGCCGGTCTCGAGGGCGTACTGCAGGCACACCTCGGTAACGGTGCATCGGGCGCAGACCGACTTGGCCTTCTCGATCTGGTCGACGGCGGGGCCGGTGTTTCCGACGGGGAAGAACAGCTCCGGGTCAACGGTGAGGCAAGCGGCCTTGTCACGCCAATCCATGCGGGGGCTCCTAAAGCGTAGTGGTGGGGTTCGTTTTGCGGGGATCAGCTCGGCTCAAGTAAGGTCTGACTAAGCTGGATGTGTACGCGACGTTTCGTCGCGCACCCCACCACGCTGTGGGAAACACACCGTTAACAATTGTCGTACAGGCGATGGTCTGGATCAAGGGTTTTTGGAAATATCCAGGAACTCTTCTTATGACGCCTGTGGGAGAGACTCGATGAGCGCCGAATCCGCCGTCCGTACGCCCGCCACCCGTATCGCCTCCGCGCTCCTTGCGCTCGAGGCGCTCGTGCTCGTGCTTCTGACGGGGTGGCAGATCGTCGAGATGATCGCGGGAGAGGCGACCTCGGTGACGACGTCGATCGCCCTCATCGTGCTGACCCTCATCGCCGCCGTCGGCGTCGCGGCGTTCGCCTTCGCCGTCTGGACGGGCAGGTCCTGGGGTCGCTCGGGCGGCATCGTCGCCCAGGTCCTCATCGTCGCGATAGCGATCGGGTCCGTGCAGGGCGGTGCGGGCCACTGGGGGATCGCGCTGGCGCTCGCCGTGCCCGCGGTCGTGACCTTCGTCGCGCTGATCGGCTCGGCGCGAGGCGCTGCGCCGCGTCAGGCCTCAGAAGACTAGGTAGAGGGCGCCCACGAGCGTCAGTACGACGACGATCGTCTCGAAGGTCTTCTGCGAGAGCCGCTTGATGATGTAGCGGCCGATGGCCGCGCCGACCAGTACGGGCACGACGAGGATGAGATCGATCCAGAGCGTCGGCACGGTGATGATGCCGAGGCCGATCGAGATCGGCAGCTTCACGAGGTTGATGATTGCGAAAAACCATGCGGCTGTTCCGAGGAACGTGTTGACCGAGAACCTCGACGCGAGGAAGTACATTGACATCGGTGGGCCGCCCGCGTTCGCGACCATCGTCGTGAACCCGCCGAGCGAGCCGTACGCGATCGCGGATCCGCGGCCCGGCCTCACTTCGGCGCCGCGCCGTCGCCAGAGGGTCAGCAGCACGACGAAGATCAGCAGGATGCCGATCGAGCGCTTGACCCACGTATCGCCCACGAGCGCGAGGAAGATCGCGCCGAGAGCCAGGCCGGCTATGACGGATGGGGCGAGGCGGACGATGGCCTTCCAATCCGCGTGGCGGCGATAGAGCGACAGCGCCATGACATCGCCGAGGATCAGCAGGAGCAGCATCGCTCCGGTCGATTCCTTGGCGGGCAGGGCCGCCGCGAAGAGCGCGATGCCCAGGGTGTTCGCGCCCGGCAGCCCCGTCTTCGAGACGCCGACGACCATGGCACCGACGACGAGGCCCGCCCAGGCGAGGGCGCTGAGAGAAGGGATGTCCACGGGGAACCACGCTAGCGGGTGGATCCCCGTGGAGCGTATTCAGGGGACGATGATGACCTTGCCCTGCGCGCCGTTCTCGTTCGCGTCCTGCGCGGCCGCCGCCTCGTCGAGCGAGAACGTCGGCCCGATCTCGACGTCGAAGTACTCGGTCGCGATGAGCGCGAGCGCGATCGGCAGCGCCTCCGCGCGCCACGTCTGCTGTTGCGGCGTCAGCGGCGTCGCGGATCCGCCCGAGAAGGCGCGCAGACCCATCTCGTCGGCCTTCGCGCCCAGCACGATCGTCGCGATGCGGTTCTTGTCCTCGAGCAGTTCGAGCGAGGTCTCGAGCACGCCGTCGGCGCCCGCGCAGTCGAGAATCGCGGTGACGCCGTCGGGCGCGATCTCGAGCACGCGTCCGGTGAGGCCGTCGCCGTAACGCACGGGCTCCGCGCCGAGGTCGCCGACGCGCTGGGCGCGGGCATCGCTCGTTGTCGCGATGACACGCGCGCCCGTCAGCACGGCGAACTGGATCGCGGCCTGGCCGACGGATCCGGAGCCGCCGTGGATGAGGAGCGTGTCGTCCTCGCGGACGCCGAGCGAACGGATTGCCTGATAGGCGGTGCCCGCCGGGATGCCGAGCGCCGCGCCCTGGGCGGCGGAGACGCCCGCGGGGCGCAGGTGCGCGTTCTCAGCCTTGACGGCGACCTCGGTCGCGTAGGCGCCCGACGCACCCGTGAAAGCGACGGGATCGCCGACGCGGAAGCCATCAACACCCTCGCCGACGGCCGTGACGGTTCCTGCTCCGTCGGAGCCGGTGCGCCAGGGGCCGTTGCCCGAGAGCGGGCGGATGCCGCTACGGAGCTTGCGCTCGATCGGGTTCACCCCGATCGCCTCGATGGCGACGACGATCTGTCCGGCCTTCGGGGTCGGATCCTCCACGGTCACGACCTCGAGCACCTCGCTGCCGCCGAACTTCGAAAACTGCACAACCTGAGCCATGGCTCCACGTTATCGCGCTGTCCGGCGGGGCGCGTAACTCCACGATTCTCCCGCAACTCCACAAATCTCCATGCGTGAGCGTAGGAGATGTGGGAGATTCGTGGAGTCGTGGGAGAGAAGGAGAATCAGAGGCGGGCGCGGTATGCGGTGCGGGCCGGAGTCGTGCCCGGCTCGAGTTCCGCGAGGATTCGCGGCGACCATGCCGGGCGCTCGCCCGTCAGGGAGAACGTGGCCTGGGTCGCGGCGCCGAGGGCGACGTACTCGCCCGGATCCGGGATCACGACGGGCACGCCGAAGACCTCGCCCGCGATCTGTTGCACGGCAGGGCTCTGCGCCGCACCGCCGGTGAGGAGGACGCGCTTGGCGTCGACGCCGAGCGCCCGCATGGCGTCGAGGCCCTCCGCGAGCGAGCACAGGACGCCCTCGATAGCGGCACGGGCGAGGTTCTCGCGGGTCGTCGAGGCGAGCGTCATGCCGAAGAGGGTGGCGGTTGCGTCGGGCTGGTTGGGGGTGCGCTCGCCCTCGAACCAGGGCTGGAGGACCAGGCCGGCGGATCCGGGATCCGCGGCGAGCGCAAGGCGGGAGAGCTCGGCATGGTCGACGCCGAGAAGTGCGGCGACCTGATCGAGCACGCGGGCCGCGTTGAGGACGGTCACGATCGGCAGGTAGCCGCCAGCCGCATCGGCGAAGCCCGCGACCGTGCCGCTGGTGTCGCGCACGGGATCCGTCGCGACCGCGAAGACGGTGCCGCTCGTGCCGATCGAGACCCCGATGTCGCCCGCGATGGCGCCCA
>Ga0302349_1002560_pt1 | contig 11473 bp, 10 predicted proteins | sample PhyAR1_FD_202176 | JGI IMG/M metagenome (GOLD analysis project Ga0302349, IMG submission 202176) | Leaf surface microbial communities from alfalfa plants in UC Gill Tract Community Farm, Albany, California, United States - DLSL A.R1... | ecosystem: Host-associated > Plants > Phyllosphere >...
CGCGCGCGAACAGTTGGGCTCGGGTGCGTCTGCAGGAATGGCTTAACTTTATCACTAGTGAAATACACGCTGGCTCGGCACCGCTGTTCAACCCCGCACTGCCCGAGGACATCAAAGCGATTTTTCAGGATAAGCTCTTCCGACAGTTCGATTTACTCCAGGCGAGGCTCAACGAAAACACTTATCTGACTGGCTCATCCTTCAGCGTAGCGGATGCCTACCTTTTTACGGTACTGGGTTGGTGTAAATTCTTCTCAATCCGACTGGAACGCTGGCCAGCGCTACCGGCGTACATGGAAAAAATAAATGCCCGACCTGCTGTACAGGCTGCATTACTGGCTGAAGCGTCTCAGTAGGGTAGGTAATCGCTTATTGCTGGACACAGCATGTTGAGTGTCTGCAAAGAGGTCGTCTGCCCTTTGTTCAACGCGGGCCTGAAGTTGCGCGTAGCGTTCTGCTCCGTAGCATGAGCTGACGCTGAAACCCATTCCCGGCGGCATTCACTGCTGCTTTCGTTTCATTATGGACTCAACGCCACGCGACTTTTTGCCTTCATCTATGCCTCAAGTCAGACCTTGCGGCTCTTATATCAGGCCGCTTTATACCCTAAGCGGCCATTACGCCTGGCCACTCGTTTGTCGTGAGGAAACGTAAAGGCTCAAAATAATGCACTGTTTAAGATATAAAATTATACCGTCGGGACAGTACCGCCATCGATCACATATTCCGTACCGGTAATAGTGGCAGCACAGGATGACGCGAGGAAGACGATAAGGTTCGCCACTTCGATGGGCTTTGAGGGACGGCCCAGCGGAATTCCACCGAGTGCATTCATGATGATCTGCTTACCGCCCTCGTAGTCCGTTCCTGCCTGCTGAGCAAGTCGTTCCGCCATCGCGACCGATGCTTCGGTTTCTACCCAGCCAGGCGCCACACGCACCACCCGAATTCCCTTAGGGGACACTTCTTTTGACAGGCTTTTGCTGTACGCCGACAGTGCCGCTTTGGCCGCCGCATATCCGGTGGTCGATTCCGGTAACGGCAGTTCACGCTGAATAGAGGTGACGTGGATGATCACCCCATCCTGTTGCGCCAGCATCCCTGGCAACAACGCGCGATCTAAGCGTACCGCAGGCAACAGATTAAGATTGAGCTCCTGTTGCCATTCCTCTTCCCCAAGGGCTGCAAACCCACCGCCGGGAGCGGTAGAACCGCCTGCTACGTGGATGATGATATCGACGCCGCCCAGGTATTTCTGAACGGCGTCCACGACTAAATTACATCCCTGGATGGTGGTCAGATCCGCTGCCACGAAAGCGTCTGCGCTAGATTCTGCGGGCTCGTGACGCGCGGTGGTTAGCACCGTTGCCCCTTGCTGTTTTAAAAGGTGGACAACTGCTTTGCCGATCCCTTTGGTACCTGCGGTAACCAGAACACGTCTGCCCTGTAAATCAAGATCCATCAGCATCAGATTATCTCCAGAGTCGCAATCTTGTCGCCAGCGAGGCCGAAAGTATGTGTAAGCATCACGGGGCTACCGGGAAAATTACCGACAACGTTCGTGGTGACTATTACTCGATCGCCTTCAGTGAGAATTTCAATGGGGTGAACGCTATAGTCGAAGGCAGCCCGCGCCGCGCGTTGCCACGCTTCGATTGCCGCGTACCCCCGATGGGTTTTACCTTCGTCGAACACGACGGCATCGAGAGTAAAACAGCGCTTAACGCTGGCAATATCGGCACCATTGCCGATCGCAAAATAGGTTGAAATAGCTTGCGGTAGAGATAATGACATGGCCCTTACTCCCGTTATTTACAGTACGGGAATTTTTAACATAGACTTTAAAATTGACAAGTACGCACAAAAAAGTGAGCAACTGAATTATGAGTAAGTTATATAGCCCTGAAACCGCCGCAAGCGGCGTGGAACAAGTTCTGCGAATGCTGGAAGGTCGCTGGAAACTCATTATTCTGTTTCATCTTTTCGACGGAAAGGTGCAACGCTATTCTGATTTTGAAAAACTGATCCCCGAAATTTCGCAGAAGATGCTGGCACAACAGCTGCGACAGCTGGAGGCCGACGGCATTGTGTCACGTAGGGTATATCCTCAGGTTCCACCGAAAGTCGAATATCGGCTCACTGAGTGGGGGCAGGCGCTGTGTCCGGCTCTCGATGCGATGCTGAAATGGGCAGAAAAACGCGAGGTTTAGGGGCTCGGGTACATTTTTGTTTATGATCGAAAATTGTTGATGTTCATTCCTTGTTGATAGCAGACCTTACGGCTCTTATTTCGGTCCGCTTTGTGCCGGGAGTGGACATTAATCAAGCTCAGATTTTTTCTTCCGCAGTTGGTCGTGTTGCTCGAGTTCATAATCGATAAACGCTCCAATCATAGTCCGATAGATTTTTTCGATAATCACTTCGGGAAGTCCTGCTTCAGTGGCCTGTTTACGTACCTTGTCGATCACCTGCTGGACGCGGTCTGGCGCGCGGACGGCTGAGTGGTCAACTTTGAACGTTGCTGCAGCTTTAACACATTCGCTGCGTTGCGCGATTATCTTCACCAGTTTACTGTCAATTTCATCGATTCGTTTTCTAACGTCTTCAATTGATGAAAAATTCATATTCGGTCCACCTGACTAGTACGTGAGATTGGCAGGATACACACATTTTCTATTCATTGCAGTATCAAATTTAGAAAATCCTTGTAAGAGGGAGAGAAATATTAAGTAAAAATATCCAGAAACTCGAGGCTACTGGGTAGTGTGTTGAATTTGTGAGTCGGAAGACCCTCCCTTCTCTCATAGTAGGCCTTGCGGCCCTTATTTCGGTCCATATACTCTCCATAATCTGCGAAACATAAATCAATAATCCTCTGTCAGAATTATTTAACTGAAGCGGAGGTGAGATGAATAAAATAACTTATCACATTAAATACTTCGAGTATTTATTAAGAAAGTGCAGGAAGATTTTATCCGGGGATATTTCATTCCATGCGGCCAGGTTAAATAAAATTTCAGGGGTTTATCCAGATTTACTTAACCCTGTAACGCTTAATGAGAAGATTTGTCATCGTCTTATATTTGAACGCAACCCATTTTATACAATGCTAGCGGATAAAATTGCTGTCAGGGAGTATGTGGCTAGAAACACTCGTTTAGTTAACATTGTTCCGGTGATTGGTGTATATAACCGTGTTGAAGATATTGATTTCGACAAGCTACCTGGCAAATTCGTCTTGAAGTGCAGCCATGATACCGGTAGTGCAATCATATGCACAGACAGGGAAAGTTTTGAACCGGAGAAGATTTTAAATAAATTAAAGTTGGCCCTTAAAAAGAATATGTATTACACAACCAGGGAGTGGCAATATAAAAATATCTCACCTGTTGTAATCTGTGAAATGTATGTGGATTTATTTTCCAGTAACAATAAGAGTGTCACTCCAGAAATGTTAAGAATACATTGCTTTCATGGTGTGGCTTGTTTCATTGAAGCTGATTTTACCGATGAAAAGGGCCGAGGATTCATCAATGTATATGATAGATCGTGGCATTTACAACCCTTTCAAATGGAATACCCGAATACACCCACTCCGGTTGATGAACCCGAGTCATTCCATAAATCCATAATTGCTGCCCAGCAGTTAGCGAAAGAAATCGACTATTGTCGTGTCGATCTGATGCTAAAAGGACAAGATATCTATTTTAGCGAAATAACGTTAAGTCCTAAAAGAGGAAAACTGAAAATTACCCCAGCGATATGGGATACAAAACTCGGGGGGATGTGGGATCTGTCGTTGACTAAAAACAGGCTCAATTGAGCCTGTGTATCAATGCCCTTGAACAGGCCATGAAAGCCTGAAAACTGAACCGTTTTCTCGTGTTAAGCTGTAGCTGACGTCTCCACCATGGGCACGCATAATGGCTTTAACAACCGATAGTCCTAATCCACAACCCTCAGGATTAATTTTTTTTGCTTGTTCTCCTCGCTGAAAAGGCTGGAATAAGGTCTTCTGGAGGTCTTCAGGGATCCCCGGACCTTTATCCTGAACGATTATAAAATTATCGCTTCCCATGATACCATTATTAACTAAAAGCGTTTTCGATGTGGAATATTTTAAGGCATTATCAAAAAGGACAGTCAGGCACTGAATTATGCGTAAAGGATCGCAGACGCTACGCTGAGAGCTAAGTTTAGTTACTATTTTAAAATCTTTAGTTTCAAAGTCTGGTAAAAAGGTATCCAGCGTATTTGAAATTGTTGTCTTGAGATCGACCTCACTGAGCACCAAAGAATATCCGGCCCCGCCTGAAGAACTCACGACACGAAGGTCTTCTATTAAGTTAGTCAGCCCTTCAGTTTGTTTAAGGAGATTTTGGAATAGCGACGGCTCTGGTTCAAACACGCCGTCAACCAGTCCCTGAAGCCTCCCTCTCAAAATAGTCACTGGTGTCCGGAGCTCATGAGCGATTGCAGCATTCCATAAATTTCGCTGAGCATCCAGTGTCTGTAATTTTTCCGCCATTACATTGAAATCATTGACGAGTTTATTCATCTCGCCTAACTGAGAATTACTGCTAAACGCTCTTGCGCTAAGGTTTCCTTGAGAGATCTGTTTCAGACTGTATGCTACTTCATTCAAGGGTTTTAATATTCTTGCAGATAATTTTACGGTAAAAAAGAGTGAAACGACCAGACTGGTAACTGAAGCGATCAAGATCCACATCCAGTCAAGGAATGTCATGTTATCTTCATTACCTGCGTTAATCCCTCCCGGCAGATAATCAATTATGAAACTATAAAATAAGTAGGAGCCAAGTATGGCAATCGCAATAATGACGAAAGTTAATGACAACATATATGTCAATATCTGACGGCTCAGAATTGTTTCTTTGTTCATTTTTTGTCACCGAGCCGGTAGCCTAATCCTCTGATGCTTTCCGGAATGCCTTTTAGTCCGGCATGCTCAAGTTTTTTCCGGAGTTTACTCATATGACTGTCTACAGTGCGATCCAGCGAGTCGCCCTCTGGTAAACACGCATCGAGTAACTCCTCTCTTGAGCACACTTTTCTCGGATTTCTGGCCAGATAGGTCAGAAGCTTAAACTCAGTCGTGGTAAGTACTGGCGTGGAAACCTCACCTTGCGTAGTGATTTCTACATAAAATTCATCGGGGTAAATTGTAAGAAAAGGCGTTCTTAAAGGACGTGAATGTGTAGCCTCTGCAATCGGTCTGGTTCTGCGAAGGACTGCTTCAACTCTGGCAATAACCTCTGAAGGATTAAAGGGTTTTATCACATAGTCATCTGCCCCGAGCCGTAGACCCATCAGTTTATCAACGTCTTGATCCAGTGCCGTAACCATGATGACGGGTACATTCGTTTCCTTTCTTAACGTTGTGAGAACGTTCCAGCCATCGTACACGGGCAGGTGAATGTCCAATAGCAGGAGGTCAGGCTTGTGGAGACGGGTAAGATTGATCGCCTGTTCACCGTCTTCGGCTCTCATGGTTTTCATTCCTGCCTTATGTAAATAGCCTGTCAGTATGGCGGCGATGTCATCATCGTCTTCAGCAACGATGATCAGAGTGTTTTTATGCATATTTTTTCCACAGTACCGATGACAGCGTGTATTTTATCCTGAAATGCCTTTTTCCGTCATGCTAAAAGAGTGTTTGCTCAATTATAATCATCAAGGTTTTAAGCTAATTTATTTTGACAGATACTTTTTGAAAAAGTTCATCAGGATATTTTTTGCGAAAACGTAAGCTGTCAGCGTCTCCATATTGGCTACACAATTCATAAATAATTATCCAACATTGTTAAGTAATAATCCTTAGCCAGGGTATGAATAATTCAGATTCCCACTATCCGATGACTCTTGCCTGGGGCAGGGTAAGTTTAGTGAAAAAATATTTTTATTTTTAGAGGGCAATTATCATGATGGCTAAGGTAAGTTTTCGGCGTGAGAATGTCATGGCCTCTATTTTATTTTCTATTTTGTCCTGGGGGTTATTGTATTCCTGGGTTTATCTTATGCGTGCCACCAATGAAAGAGTAGATTCAACTTTACCTGAGTCATCAGTGATTCAGGTTTCGATAATATTGGCTGTCATATTTTTCGTGTTTCAGAAAAGACCCGGCGTATTAAAAAATCTTTTCATAATAATATCTGGGTTAATCTTGATATTTTTATACACAATCACTGTGTTACATCTGCTTTTGAATGTGGTTCCGGATATCGATGATTTCGTTTTTTATTATGAGTGTTTTTTATTGATGTTTTTTTGTGGGCTGCCTATGTATTTATGTCTAAGGATGATTTGATTCCAGTTGTGTTCATTCCGGAGAACGGCTTAGAGGCGTACATATACCCTCCATAAAACGTCCATTCGCAATTGATATCATGACGTTAAACTCCTCATGTACTTTATTTGATAGCTATATCAGTTCATTTTTACGCGATCTGAACTCATTAGCTAATGGCAGAATACTTTCTCGAACCGATGCTTAACATACATTCATCATGACCTATAAAAACGAAAAATACGGTTCCACGGCACCTGGGGTGGCTATCTCACTAAAGAGACTCGCGTTCCGTCACATTAAGAAATTGTGTATTACTTTTCTGCTCGTTATTACAGAAAACGTTGCATTTCTGCTCTATCCCGTTCTGGCTGGCGTGGCCATAAATGCCATTCTGGCAGGGCAGACGGCACGTGCGACCATCTATGGCCTTCTGGTTCTATTCATGTGGTGCATCGGGGCCGCCAGACGTAGCGTAGATACCCGAACTTTTGCACGTATTTACGCAAGTCTTGCCGTGACGGTAGTGTTAGCTCAGCGAAAATATTCACACAATCAATCGACTATTGCCGCGAGAGTAACGCTATCGCGAGAATTTGTGGACTTTTTTGAATTGCATCTGCCTGTCTTTATCACTTCGATAATTTCCCTTTTCGGTGCTGCAATTATGCTTTTGTGGATTGAGTTCTGGACAGGAATAACCTGTTTGATCATCGTGGCAATATTAATGTGCTTTGTCTCAGGCTATGCCTGTAAAAACGAGGCGCTTTACCGACGACTTAACAACCGCCTTGAAAAAGAAGTCGATTATGTTGATAAGGCATCTTTTAGTGCTTTGAACCGACACTATGACACGCTTGCCCGTCTACGGATGGTCTTATCCGACAGAGAGGCATGGGGATTCTTATTCATAGGCATTCTGGTCTCTGCGCTATTTTCAATGACCATTATCAGGATGAGTATGGAAACCGGAATTAATGCCGGTCATGTTTATTCCGTAATGACCTATATGTGGATGTTTGCAACAAGCCTGGATGACGCTCCACATCTCCTTGAGAAATTTTCCCAGCTTCGAGATGTAGGTCGGCGGGTCTCAACAGACGATGAAACGCATTTAACGGGAAAGTGATTATGAATTTAGACCATTTGCATATTGACTGGAAGTATACCTGATGCCGTACTTTTTCATTAAACGTCCCATTTTCGCATGGGTTGTCGCTCTGTTTATTGTCCTGGCAGGCGTATTGTCTATTCCTCGTCTACCGGTTGCACAATATCCTGCTGTTGCACCACCGGGTATTATCATATCAGTCAGTTACCCTGGCGCTAGCCCGGATGTTATGAACACTTCCGTCGTATCACTGATTGAACGTGAAATTTCTGGTGTTGATAATTTACTGTATTTTGAGTCTTCCAGTGACGCTACGGGTATGGCGTCAATTACAGTGACCTTCAAACCCGGAACAGATATCAAAATCGCCCAAATGGATCTGCAAAACCAAATTAAGATTGTGGAGCCTCGCTTGCCGCAGTCTGTACGACAAAATGGGATAACTGTTGAAGCGGCCAATTCCGGGTTTTTGATGATGGTGGGATTAAAATCCCAAAATGGAGAATATCAGGAAGCTGATTTAAGTGATTATTTCGCCAGAAATGTGACGGATGAACTCCGACGCGTACCCGGTGTAGGGAAGGTTCAACTTTTTGGCGGAGAAAAAGCACTTCGCATTTGGCTGGACCCTATGAAATTACACGGCTATGGGCTGTCTGTCACCGATGTATTAAACGCCGTCAGTCAACAAAACGTGATTGTTTCTCCGGGCCGAACGGGAGATGAACCTACGACCGACGGGCAGGGGGTTACCTATCCTATAACGGTAAAAGGGCAACTCTCTTCGGTTGAAGAATTTCGCAATATCACGATTAAATCGCAAGTCTCCGCTGCGCGTCTGACGTTGGCAGACGTTGCCCGCGTGGAGTCCGGGTTACAAAGTTATGCATTTGGGATACGTGAAAATGGTGTGCCCGCCACGGCTGCAGCCATTCAACTGTCGCCTGGCGCTAATGCAATGAGTACCGCATCGGGTATCCGTACGCGGTTAACAGAGCTATCGGGTGTACTTCCGGAGGGAATGGAGTTCACCGTACCTTTCGATACGGCTCCGTTTGTGAAGCTTTCTATCCTGAAAGTGGTTGAGACATTTGTCGAAGCTATGGTTCTGGTCTTTTTCGTTATGCTGCTTTTCCTTCACAAGATTCGCTGCACGATTATTCCTGCGATTGTTGCACCGGTGGCGCTACTCGGTACCTTTACCGTGATGTTATTAAGTGGTTATTCCATCAATATTTTGACCATGTTTGGTATGGTGCTGGCCATCGGGATTATTGTCGACGATGCGATTGTTGTGGTCGAGAATGTGGAACGTTTGATGGAGGAAAAAAGCATGTCTCCGCAGGAAGCGACGCGAGAAGCGATGCGTGAGATCACTCCGGCGATTATTGGTATCACGCTGGTGCTTACCGCGGTATTTATACCGATGGCCTTTGCCAGCGGCTCTGTTGGTATTATTTATCGGCAGTTCTCTATTTCAATGGCCATATCTATTTTACTGTCGGCATTCCTGGCGCTGACATTAACCCCTGCGCTTTGTGCAACCCTGCTCAAGCCCCATGGTCGTCATCACGGTAAGAGCAGTGCATTTTCAGCGTGGTTTAACGCTCACTTTCATAGACTGGCTTCATTTTACGCCACCGGGCTGGGCTTTGTTCTTAAGCGTACTGGCCGCATGATGGCGATCTACGCTGCTTTATGTATAGCGCTGTATGCCGGTCTGTCTTCCTTACCTTCTTCATTTTTACCTGATGAAGACCAGGGATATTTTATGTCGTCAATCCAGCTTCCATCGGATGCCACGATGCAAAGGACGCTTAAGGTCGTCGATGAGTTTGAAAATGAAATCGCCCACCGTCAGGCGGTAGAAAGCAACATTATGATCCTGGGGTTTGGGTTCTCAGGCTCGGGTCAGAACTCGGCTATGGCGTTCACCACACTGAAGGACTGGAAACAGCGTAAAGGGATCACGGCGCAGGATGAAGCCGACTATATTCAGTCCCGAATGGCAAATGTGCCTGACGCCGTTACGATGAGTCTTCTGCCTCCGGCGATTTCTGATATGGGTACCTCTTCCGGGTTCACTTATTATTTACAGGACAGAGGCGGTAAGGGTTATCAGGCATTAAAAAAGACCGCGGATGAGCTTGTTATGCAAGCAAATCAGGATCCTCGACTGGCCGATGTCTATATTGATGGGCTTGGTGAGGGGACACGTCTCTCCCTCAATGTCGACCGGGAAAAAGCGGAAGCCATGGGTGTGTCTTTTGATGAGATTAATCAAACCATTTCCGTCGCAGCGGGTTCCAATTATGTCAATGACTATACCAATCATGGTCGGGTTCAGCAGGTTATCGTCCAGGCGGATGCTCCGTACAGGATGCAGCCAGAACAAATTTTGGCCTTGTCAGTCAGAAATCATCTGGGGCAGATGCTTCCGTTATCCACTTTTGTGACACTTTCGTGGAATGTTGCTCCGCAGCAACTGAATCGTTATCAGGGATATCCAGCCATACGCATAACCGGAAGTGCCGCTCAGGGAAAATCGTCGGGCACTGCAATGGTCGCCGTGGACAAACTGGCTGAGCACTTACCGCCAGGATTTGCAGGGGAGTGGGCGGGGAGTTCTTTACAGGAAAGGGAATCCGCTTCACAGCTTCCAGGACTCATTGTGCTCTCTATACTGGTAGTATTTATGGTGCTGGCTGCTCTTTATGAAAGCTGGTCCGTGCCCTTCGCGGTAATGCTTGTTGTTCCGTTGGGGCTGCTCGGTGCTGTGCTGGCCGTAGCCGTTACGAATATGACTAATGATATCTTTTTCAAAGTGGGCCTGATTACCCTGATTGGTCTTTCCGCTAAAAATGCGATTCTGATTATCGAATTTGCGAGACAATTGATGAATGACGGAAAGAACCTAATTGATGCGACAATAACTGCAGCGAAGCAACGTTTGCGACCCATAATGATGACTTCTCTGGCTTTCACATTGGGCGTTGTTCCACTGATGCTTGCCAGTGGGGCCAGTGACAGTACGCAGCATGCCATTGGTACCGGTGTATTCGGCGGGATGATTAGCGGCACACTACTGGCAATTTTCTTTGTTCCGGTATTTTTCGTTGTGGTCAGCCGATTTACCGGAAGGCGAAAAGATAGACTGGAAAATAGCCGGAACGGCTAATATCGGTCATATTTTCCAGCCGGTTAAAGCATGGTTATCGCTTGACTGGCTGGTATATCTCCTTTGCCAGTGAGCATGGTGAGGACAGGTATGATGACACATACATCTATGTGTTACTGAACTACGTAAAGGTCCTGGTTAACCGTCCGCTTCTCCTCATTCACCGCGGCCGTCAGGGCAATGAAAATGAGCCTTCCATGACAATAACGCTTTTTCCTCCTACCCGAACTGACGGGCTTTCTGCAGTGCCGTCATAGCCTGAAAATAATATGCTGGCGCGCCCCATATCAACGCCCTGGCTTACGCGAAGAGAGAGCTCTTTTTTATTGCGAAGCTGGGCCAGCAGGGCTGTTACTGCGCCAGTCGCGCTGCCTGTTGCCGGATCTTCGGTCATGCGGGGCGTAAACATCCGGGCCTGCAAATCACACGGGTCTTCAGGATCCGTTTCCAGCGTATAGGCGTAAATGGACACCGCACCGTCGAGGGGCAAAATAGCCCGGAACCCCTGCAAATTGGGTACGCAACAGCGAAGCGCATTTCGGGTCGCGAGTTCGACAATCAAAAAAGGCAGGCCAACAGAGGCGACGACAGGCATATGCATTTCAGTGCGTATATCACTGGCTTCAAGAGAGAGGCAGGCCGCCACGTTTTCCGGACTGACTTCTGAATGGCAGGATAAAGGTTGCGGAACAAGAAGCTCTGCACCCGTGACCTTTGCATTTTCTCTGATAATCCTGACAGGTACCCGCCCGGCGGCTTCTTCGAATATCAGCGTTTCAGGTAGCGATTCGCCATTCAGTTCAGCCTGATACGCCAGGACAAAAGCAGTCCCAATATTGGGATGACCAGCGAAAGGGATTTCACGCGTCGGGGTAA
>Ga0302349_1002561_pt1 | contig 11464 bp, 12 predicted proteins | sample PhyAR1_FD_202176 | JGI IMG/M metagenome (GOLD analysis project Ga0302349, IMG submission 202176) | Leaf surface microbial communities from alfalfa plants in UC Gill Tract Community Farm, Albany, California, United States - DLSL A.R1... | ecosystem: Host-associated > Plants > Phyllosphere >...
ATTATAGTAGTTTGTTGGCGCAGATACGACGAATTTGCTATATTTGCGCGCCTGACAAACAGGAGTGATTCGCTATGACATCCCGACGCGACTGGCAATTACAGCAACTGGGCCTGACCCAGTGGTCTTTGCGCAGGCCCCAGGCGTTGCAGGGCGAGATTGCGATTTCGCTACCGGCCCACATTCGTCTGGTGATGGTGTCAGACGCGCTACCTGCACTGACAGAACCGCTTATCAGCGATGTCCTGCGCGCGCTAACGGTCACGCCCGATCAGGTGCTGCAACTCACGCCCGAGCGGGTCGCGATGCTTCCACAAGGGAGTCGTTGCAACAGCTGGCTACTGGGCACAGAAGCCCCTTTGCTGCTGGAAGGCGCACGCGTATCGTCGCCAGCATTTGATAAGTTACGGGCAAACCCGGCGGCCTGCGCCGCACTATGGCAACAAATCTGCGAACATGAACACGATTTCTTCCCTCACCACGACTGATTTAGCGGCTGCATTCCAGATTGAACAACGCGCCCATGCTTTTCCGTGGAGTGAAAAAACCTTCGCCAGCAATCAGGGCGATCGTTACCTTAATCTGCGCGTTATGTCCGGCGAGACGCTGGCCGCCTTTGCGATTACGCAGGTCGTGCTTGATGAAGCGACGCTGTTTAACATCGCCGTCGACCCGGCGTTCCAGCGTCAGGGGCTGGGCCGGGCGCTGCTTGAACACCTGATCGGCGAGCTGGAAAAGCGCGACGTGCTGACCCTCTGGCTGGAAGTGCGGGCGTCAAACTCAGCGGCCATCGCGCTGTATGAAAGCCTCGGCTTCAACGAAGCCACCGTGCGGCGCAACTATTATCCGACCGCCGACGGACGCGAAGACGCCATCATTATGGCGCTACCGATTTAAACAGAATAAAGGTTATGCCATGAACTGGGACTGGATTTTCTTTGATGCCGACGAAACGCTGTTCACATTCGATTCGTTTGGCGGCTTACAGCGGATGTTTCTCGATTACAGCGTCAAATTCACCGCCGAAGATTTTCAGCACTATCAGTCGGTTAATAAACCTTTATGGGTGGATTACCAGAACGGTGCCATCACCGCATTACAGCTTCAGCACCAGCGTTTTGAGGGCTGGGCGGCGCGGCTTAACGTGCCCGCAGGCGATCTGAATAACGCGTTCCTTAATGCCATGGCGGAGATCTGCACGCCGCTGCCGGGTGCGGTGTCGCTGCTGAAGTCGCTGAAAGGCCACGCCAAACTGGGTATTATCACCAACGGCTTTACGGCCCTGCAGGAGATCCGCCTTGAACGCACCGGGCTGCGCGACTATTTTGATGCTTTAATTATTTCTGAGCAGGTTGGCGTGGCAAAACCGCATCCGCGTATTTTTGATTATGCGCTTGAGCAGGCGGGAAATCCGGATCGCAGCCGCGTACTGATGGTGGGCGATACCGCCGCCTCTGACATTCTGGGCGGCATGAACGCCGGGCTGTCGACCTGCTGGCTGAACGCGCATCACCAAGAACTGCCGGAAGGTATTGAACCGACGTACACCGTCACCTCCCTTCGCGAACTGGAGCAACTCCTGTGTAAACATTGATTGTCAGTCAAAAGCACTTGAGTACAATAGCCGCAATTTTGAATTCCATGCTGCGTGGCGTCAGGCCGCGCATTAATACAGAAGAAAGCCATTATGACGTTGTCTCCTTATTTACAAGAGGTGGCTAAGCGCCGCACGTTCGCTATCATCTCGCACCCCGATGCCGGTAAAACCACCATCACCGAAAAGGTGCTGCTGTTCGGACAGGCGATCCAGACCGCCGGTACGGTAAAAGGCCGTGGCTCTAACCAGCACGCCAAATCTGACTGGATGGAAATGGAAAAGCAGCGTGGTATCTCCATTACCACCTCTGTGATGCAGTTCCCGTATCACGACTGCCTGGTGAACCTGCTCGACACCCCAGGCCACGAAGACTTCTCCGAAGATACTTACCGCACGCTGACGGCGGTGGACTGCTGCCTGATGGTGATTGACGCCGCGAAAGGCGTTGAAGATCGTACCCGCAAGCTGATGGAAGTTACCCGTCTGCGCGATACGCCGATCCTCACCTTTATGAACAAACTCGACCGCGATATCCGCGACCCGATGGAGCTGCTCGATGAAGTCGAAAACGAGCTGAAAATCGGTTGTGCGCCTATCACCTGGCCGATTGGCTGCGGCAAGCTGTTTAAAGGCGTGTATCACCTCTATAAAGATGAAACCTATCTCTATCAGACCGGTAAAGGCCACACCATTCAGGAAGTGCGCATCGTTAAAGGTCTGAACAACCCGGAACTCGACAGCGCGGTTGGCGAAGAGCTGGCCCAGCAGTTGCGCGATGAACTGGAGCTGGTGCAGGGCGCATCCAATGAATTCGACCAGGAACTCTTCCTCGCGGGCGAAATCACCCCGGTCTTCTTCGGTACCGCACTGGGTAACTTCGGCGTAGACCACATGCTCGACGGTTTAGTTGACTGGGCACCTGCGCCGATGCCGCGCAATACCGACACCCGCACGGTAGAAGCTCAGGAAGAGAAATTCACCGGCTTCGTGTTTAAAATTCAGGCCAACATGGACCCGAAACACCGCGACCGCGTGGCATTCATGCGTGTGGTGTCCGGTAAATATGAGAAAGGCATGAAGCTGCGTCAGGTGCGCACAGGAAAAGATGTAGTGATTTCCGACGCGTTGACCTTTATGGCGGGCGACCGTTCGCATGTAGAAGAGGCTTTCCCTGGCGACATCCTTGGTCTGCATAACCACGGTACCATTCAGATCGGCGACACCTTTACCCAGGGCGAAATGATGAAGTTCACCGGTATTCCGAACTTCGCACCGGAACTGTTCCGCCGCATTCGCCTGCGCGATCCGCTCAAGCAAAAGCAACTGCTCAAAGGCCTGGTTCAGCTTTCGGAAGAGGGCGCGGTGCAGGTGTTCCGTCCCATCTCCAACAACGATCTGATCGTAGGTGCGGTTGGTGTGCTGCAGTTCGACGTGGTGGTTGCGCGTCTGAAGAGCGAGTACAACGTGGAAGCGATCTACGAATCGGTCAACGTGGCGACCGCCCGCTGGGTGGAAAGCAACGATGTGAAGAAATTCGAAGAGTTTAAACGTAAGAACGAAATTCAGCTGGCGCTGGATGGTGGCGATAACCTGACGTACATCGCGCCGACCATGGTTAACCTGAATCTCACGCAGGAACGTTACCCTGACGTTCAGTTCCGTAAAACACGCGAACACTAATCTGCTTTCCTCATCTGCTTTAGAGGCCGCGGCAGCCGCCGCGTCCTCTTACTTTCCCTGTCTTTTTAACCCCTTGCGGAATGTTCTTAAATACCCCGCTTTTCCCTCTTGTTGCTCATTTTTTACCCAATTGCGCAAGCGCTTTTATGATTGTTAGCTATATTTAACAAAGTGGTTACCTGATGTGTAGATGAACGGCCTGTTCGATACGTGAATTATAGCCTTTCAGTCTGCACTGCGGATTAACTGCAATATTAAAAACTGGAACAGAGCAATGCGCAGGAACGTGACCAGTAAGCTACTTTTATTGTGACCGATGCCATTGATTTCTGAATTGGGTGATCTTCACCACAGCAGTAGAGCGGCCACATGGCGGCTTGAGGCCCAAATTGCGGGCAAACTGAACAGGACTAAATCGATGACTATGACAAGACTGAAGATTTCTAAAACTCTGATGGCAGTGATGCTGGGTTCGGCACTGGCTAGCGGTTCCGTTCTTGCGGAAACCAACACGGTCGATAAAACGCAATCCACCGCTGACCGCGCAGGGGACAAAATCGATAGCTCTATGAATAAAGTCGGTGACTTCATGCATGACAGCGCCATTACCGCCAAAGTTAAAGCGGCACTGGTCGATCATGAAAGTATTAAGAGCACGGACATCTCGGTGAAAACCGACAAAGCCGTTGTGACATTAAGCGGTTTTGTAGAAAGCCAGGCTCAGGCAGAAGAAGCGGTGAAAGTCACCAAACAGGTTGAGGGCGTCGCATCAGTCAGCGATAAGCTGCATGTCCGCGACGGCGGCGACAAATCCCAGTCTGTTGAAGGCTATGCGGGTGACACCGCGACCACCAGCGAAATCAAAGCCAAACTGTTAGCCGATGACATCGTCCCGTCACGTAAAGTGAAAGTCGAAACCACCGATGGTGTGGTTCAGCTCTCCGGTACGGTGGATTCCCAGGCACAAGTCGAGCGTGCGGAAAGTATCGCCAAAGCGGTCGATGGTGTTAAGAGCGTGAAAAACGATCTCAAAGCGAAGTAAGGAAAGGGCCCGGTGAGTGCCGGGCTTATAAAGCAGCAGACCGATAAAAAATCGCAGTGAGCAGCCTGAGCGCTCATAACAGCGGTCGACGTTAACTATGGTAAAGGAGAGTCTTATGTTTCGTTGGGGCATTATATTTCTGGTTATTGCGTTAATCGCCGCCGCTCTGGGTTTTGGTGGCCTGGCAGGTACGGCAGCAGGCGCGGCGAAAATCGTCTTTGTCGTCGGGATCATTATCTTCCTGGTCAGCCTGTTCATGGGCCGTCGGCGTCCATAGCGTGCGCTAAATAAGCTAAACCATTGCAAAGCCAGTCCTCGTGACTGGCTTTCACGGTTTTAGCCGCCGGGAAAATGCGTTACTTTGTCAAAGATAACCATCTTAAAGGAAAGCAGAGTGGGGCAGCGAATTCCCGTAACGCTCGGTAATATTACACCGCTTGCGTTAAGTCCGTTTCGTCCGGGTCGACTCGCTTTAGTGTGCGAAGGCGGCGGGCAGAGAGGCATCTTTACAGCCGGGGTTCTGGACGAATTCATGCGCGCGCAATTTAACCCGTTCGATCTCTTTTTTGGCACCTCTGCGGGGGCGCAAAACCTTTCGGCTTATCTCTGCAACCAGCCCGGCTACGCGCGTAAAGTGATTATGCGCTACACCACGAAGCGTGAATTCTTTAACCCGGTGCGTTTTGTGCGCGGCGGGAATCTCATCGATCTGGACTGGCTGATTGACTCCACCGCCAGCCAGATGCCGCTGGCAATGGACACGGCCTCGCGCCTGTTCGACAGCGGGAAGTCCTTTTATATGTGCGCCTGTCGCGGCGATGATTACACGCCCGGTTACTTTTCACCGACCAGCGCCACCTGGCTTGATCTGATCCGCGCCTCCAGTGCGATCCCCGGCTTCTACCGCCCCGGCGTCATGCTTGAGGGCATTAACTATCTCGACGGCGGCATCAGCGATGCGATCCCGGTGCAGGAAGCGGCAAAACGCGGCGCGCAGACGATCGTGGTGATCCGCACCGTGCCGTCGCAGATGTATTACACCCCGCAGTGGTTTAAACGCATGGAGCGCTGGCTGGGCGACAGCAGCCTGCAACCTTTTGTGAATCTGGTGCATCATCATGAAAACAGCTATCACGCGATCCAGAAATTCATCGAAAAACCGCCGGGCAAGCTGCGGATCTTTGAAATCTACCCGCCAAAGCTGCTAAAAAGTATGGCGCTCGGCAGCCGTTTACCCGCGCTGCGCGACGACTATAAATTAGGCCGCCTGTGCGGGCGTTATTTCCTCGCCACGGTCGGCAAACTGCTGGTGGATGAGCCGCCGCTGTTGCGCCATGCACCGCGGATCGTTACACCGGCGACCGTTGTTGTGCCGCCGGTGGTGGTCGCCAACGACGCCGTTGCCACACCGCTGGTGGATGCACCGCAGGCGAACGACACTCTGTTTAATGATGAGGATACCGCGTGACGTTTCGCTTTATCGATACTCACTGCCATTTTGACTTTCCGCCGTTTACAGGCGATGAGGCGAACAGCCTCGCCCGGGCAGCCGAGGCGGGAGTGACCGGGATTATCGTTCCGGCGACCGAAGCGGCAAACTTTGCCCGCGTCACCGCCCTTGCCGATGAGCATGATGCGCTGTACGCCGCGCTGGGATTACACCCGATAGTCATTGAAAATCACACTGACGCCTGCCTGGAAAAACTGGAAGAGGCGCTAAAAACGCGGCCGAAAAAGTTGCTGGCGATGGGTGAGATCGGGCTTGATCTCTACCGTGACGATCCACAGTTTGATCGTCAGGAGCAGATCCTGGATGCACAGCTTAAGCTGGCGAAGCGCTACGATCTGCCGGTGATCCTCCACTCGCGGCGCACCCACGATAAACTGGCGATGCACCTGAAGCGCCACAATCTGCCAAAAACCGGCGTGGTACACGGTTTCGCTGGCAGCCTGCAACAGGCGCAGCGCTTTATCGATCTGGGCTACTGTCTCGGCGTGGGCGGCACCATTACCTACCCGCGCGCGAGCAAAACCCGCGATGTCATCGCGCAACTGCCCCTCTCGTCGCTGCTACTGGAAACCGACGCACCGGATATGCCGCTGAACGGTTTTCAGGGCCAGCCTAACCGCCCTGAGCGGGTGGCGAAGGTGTTCGACACCCTGTGTGAGTTGCGTCCTGAAGCGCCAGACGTTATCGCCGCCACTATCCTCGATAACACCCGCCGCCTGTTTTTTACAGATACAGCGCAGGCAGCGTAACGCTTTTCACCCCCCGCGACTGCAAAGCGGCGGCCAGCGGTTCTACATCCGCTGCCGTCGCACTGCGCCACTGTCGGGCCTCGCCGTAGACGCCGTGAGCGTGAAAGGCGTTGAGCCTCACCGGGACGTCACCCAGCGAACCGATAAATTCACCCAGCACATCAATGTGCTGCAAATAGTCCGTGCGATCCGGGATAACCAGCAGGCGCAATTCGGCCAGTTTGCCCTGCGCCGCCAGCCAGCGAATGCTCTGTTTTACCTGGGCGTTGCCGCGCCCGGCCAGGGCAAAATGGCATTCGCTGTCCCAGGCTTTCAGGTCGATCATCGCGCCATCCAGTACCGGGCGTAATTTTTGCCAGCCGGTTTCAGGGAGCAGGCCGTTGCTGTCCACGAGGCAGGTGAGGCGGGTAAGCGCGGGATCGGCTTTGATCGCCGAAAACAGCGCGATCAAAAAAGGCAGTTGCAGCGTCGCTTCCCCGCCGCTGACAGTGATGCCTTCGATAAAACCCGCCACGCTTTTTAGCTTCGATAACACGTCGTTCACGCTCATCGTCTGCGCCATCGGCGTCGCGCGCTTCGGGCACATCTGTAAGCAGGTGTCGCACTGCTGGCAGGCAGAATGATCCCACGCCACCCGGCCACCCACACAGGACAGCGCCTGATGCGGGCAGCCGGGAACACATTCACCGCAGTGATTGCAGCGCCCCATCGTCCACGGGTTGTGACAGTTTTTACAGCGCAAATTGCAGCCCTGTAAAAACAGAGCCAGGCGACTGCCCGGCCCGTCCACGCAGGAGAAGGGGATGAGGTTACTGACTAAAGCGCATCTGCTGTTCATGACTGACCACGCGTGGTTGTCGTTCCAGAATGCGCGTATTGCGCGCCGCCTCTTCACCGAGCAAGGTGGTGTTGATACGCGAGCCTTCCGCCCTGAATTTTTCCAGATCCGACAGGCGCACCATATACCCGGTAACGCGCACCAGATCGTTGCCCGCGACGTTGGCGGTAAACTCGCGCATCCCGGCATTAAACGCACCGAGGCAGAGCTGAACCACTGCCTGCGGATTGCGTTTGATGGTTTCATCAAGGGTTAAAATGTCGCTGATCCCGGCATGGTACCAGGCATGGTGAGGGGCAACGGTTTGCAGATGGGTGATGGGGTCCGGTTCATCGCCGTAAGGCAGACGCGCGCCCGGCGTGGTGCCGGAATCGGAGCTGATGCCGGACTGCGCGTGCAGCATCGCCCGCTGCTGCCAGCCATGTTTTACCGGCGTGTTCGCAACAAATTCAGCCAGTTGCGCGCTGATGCGGTAGCCAAGCTGATTTGCTGCGTCATCTTTCCCGTAGCGCCCGGCAATGCCCGCCTTTTCGCACAGCGTGTTCACCGCTTCAGCAAGACCGTACAGGCCAAACATCGGCACAAAACGCTGCGGATCGATCAGCCCTTCTTTCACCAGGAAGCTATTCTCAAAGAAGCGGGATTGTTCATATAAAAAGTCACACCGCGCGTCGATGATGGCGATCTGCTGCTGGCAGTAATGCGGTAGCGTGCGGGTAAAGAAGTCGTCAACGGAAGCGCTGCGTTCGGCGATAGCCTTCAGATTCAACCGCACCAGCGTACTGCCGCCACCCGCCAGCGGCAGCGAGTTGTAACAACTCACCACCCCATAACCGCCTTTTGTGAAAATTTTATCATTCACCGGACCGTTAGAAATATGCGGCTTGCTGCATTCACAAATATTTTTTGCCACAGTTAACAGCAGATCGTCCGGCGTGATTTCCGGGTCATAAATAAAGGTCAGATTCGGCGCAACCTGCTTTAACTCTGCATCCGCACGTAAAATGGCGCGGGTCACCGGCGTATCGTGCGGGCCAATATTGGCGTGCATGAACGCGTCCGGCAGGGTGCGATCAAGGTAGCGCCAGAAACGTTTTATTCGAATATCGATTTCGTCTTGTGTTAGAATTTTAACATAGGGCTGTAGCAGGGCGTCGAGATGACCGAGGAACACCGGCATCGAGGTCACTGACGGTACGTGGTGATAAAGAATGGTGAGCATCGAGAGCGCATCATCAAAATCTTCCGCTCCTTCCAGCTCAAGCCATGCCGAACCGTTGGCGAGAAATTTCGCATAGTCCGGCAGAACGTAGCGGGGTTTGTATGGCGCGTGCCCCTCGAACATATCGCAGATCGCGCCGTTATCCAGCGCCTGGCGGGCATCTTCAGGCAAGGCCGGGTAAGGCAGAGCGTTCTCCGCCTCCAGCGCCAGAAAATGTCGCTTTTGTTCGGATGAGAGTACAGGGCTTGTCACAATTTGCTGGCAACGTTGCAGCAAAGATGGGGTCACGGACGCAGACATACGATTTCCTCAGGTTCCTTGAGTGGATCGGCAGTGTAGGAAATTTGTCTGCCCGGACTTTTGATCCCGCCCCATACCTGGCGGAATAGCGCGCCCTGGTAGTATTAAAAGTTTGATCAAGATCGCAAAGCAGTTATGCAAATATGAATGTCGTTTTCATTAACTGTGATGAATGTCGAAGTGTCGTGGCGGGTGAATGTTAGAATACTCACAGACCCGCCGGGTAAAATTTGAACCGGCAAATGCCGTCTTCAGCTCACTGGAGAAAGTTATGACTGATTTAAACGCAAGCAGCCTGCGCGCATTAAAACTGATGGATCTGACCACCCTTAACGATGATGACACCGACGCGAAAGTGATCGCGCTGTGCCACCAGGCGAAGACCCCGGTTGGCAATACCGCCGCTGTCTGCATCTACCCGCGCTTTATTCCGATTGCGCGCAAAACGCTGAACGAGCAGGGCACCCCGGATATCCGCATCGCCACTGTGACTAACTTCCCGCACGGTAATGACGATATTGACATTGCGCTGGCAGAAACCCGCGCGGCCATCGCCTACGGGGCTGACGAAGTTGACGTGGTATTCCCGTACCGTGCGCTGATCGCAGGCAATGAGCAGATCGGTTTCGATCTGGTAAAAGCCTGTAAAGAAGCCTGTGCCGCGGCGAACGTGCTGCTAAAAGTGATCATCGAAACCGGTGAGCTGAAAGAAGAAGCGCTGATTCGCAAGGCATCTGAAATCTCCATCAAAGCGGGTGCTGATTTCATCAAAACCTCTACCGGTAAAGTGCCGGTTAACGCCACGCCGGAAAGCGCGCGCATCATGCTGGAAGTGATCCGTGATATGGGCGTTTCTGAAACCGTGGGCTTTAAGCCAGCGGGCGGCGTGCGTTCGGCGGAAGATGCCGCGCAGTTCCTGGCGATTGCTGATGAACTGTTTGGCGCGAACTGGGCCGATTCCCGTCATTACCGTTTTGGTGCTTCCAGCCTGCTGGCAAGCCTGCTGAAAGCGCTGGGTCACGGCGACGGTAAAAGCGCAAGCAGCTACTAAGTTTTTGCCCGGTGAGCCTTGCGCTGCCGGGCAACAGCCTTCCACTCTTTTCCCCTGGGGGTTCCCTTGTTTCTCGCTCAAGAAATTATTCGTAAAAAACGTGATGGTCACGCGCTGAGTGATGAAGAGATCCGTTTTTTCATCAACGGCATCCGCGATAACACCGTTTCTGAAGGCCAGATCGCGGCACTGGCGATGACCATTTTCTTTCATGACATGGCAATCGAAGAACGTGTTTCGCTGACGATGGCGATGCGCGATTCCGGCAGCGTTCTGGACTGGAAAAGCCTCAATCTCAACGGCCCGATTGTGGATAAACACTCCACCGGCGGCGTGGGCGATGTCACCTCGCTGATGCTCGGCCCGATGGTCGCGGCCTGCGGTGGCTATATCCCGATGATTTCCGGGCGCGGCCTGGGTCACACCGGCGGTACGCTCGACAAACTCGAAGCCATTCCGGGCTTTGACATCTTCCCGGACGATGCACGTTTTCGCGCGATCATTAAAGACGTGGGCGTGGCGATCATCGGCCAGACCAGCTCGCTGGCCCCGGCGGATAAACGTTTTTACGCCACCCGCGACATTACCGCCACCGTCGATTCTATTCCGCTGATCACCGCTTCTATCCTCGCCAAAAAACTGGCCGAAGGACTGGATGCGCTGGTGATGGACGTGAAGGTCGGCAGCGGCGCATTTATGCCTACCTATGAATTGTCTGCTGAACTGGCGCAGGCGATTGTTGGCGTGGCGAACGGCGCAGGGGTACGCACCACCGCGCTGTTAACGGACATGAATCAGGTGCTGGCTTCAAGCGCCGGTAACGCGGTAGAAGTGCGCGAAGCGGTGCAGTTCCTGACCGGCGAGTACCGCAATCCACGTCTGCTGGAAGTGACCACGGCGCTGTGCGTCGAGATGCTCATTTCCGGTAACCTGGCGAAAGATGACGCCGAAGCCCGCGCTAAATTGCAGGCGGTGCTGGATAACGGCAAAGCGGCGGAAATCTTCGGTCGCATGGTCGCGGCACAAAAAGGCCCGACCGATTTCGTTGAAAACTACGCTAAATACCTGCCGACCGCGATGCTCAGCAAAGCGGTGTATGCGGAAACCGAAGGCTTCGTGGCTGAAATGGACACGCGCGCGCTGGGTATGGCGGTGGTTTCCATGGGCGGAGGTCGTCGTCAGGCGTCCGATACCATTGATTACAGCGTTGGCTTCACCGATATGGCCCGTCTGGGCGACAGCGTTGACGGTCAGCGTCCGCTGGCGGTTATCCATGCCAAAGACGAAGCAAGCTGGCAGGACGCCGCGCGCGCCGTGAAAGCGGCTATCCGCGTGGACGACGCAGCGCCTGAGCAAACCCCTGTGGTTTACCGCAGGATCACCGAATAACCGCCCGGCCTTCTTCCCGTGACAGGGAGAGTTCGGGTATACTGATCTGATCGCTTTTTTACAGCGCGCAAGGTACGGAGAAATAT
>Ga0302349_1002564_pt1 | contig 11454 bp, 9 predicted proteins | sample PhyAR1_FD_202176 | JGI IMG/M metagenome (GOLD analysis project Ga0302349, IMG submission 202176) | Leaf surface microbial communities from alfalfa plants in UC Gill Tract Community Farm, Albany, California, United States - DLSL A.R1... | ecosystem: Host-associated > Plants > Phyllosphere >...
GAGCATCACCACGGCGAGGACCGCGACCACGGCGAAGGAGGCGCGCCATCCGACGGCGCTGCCCAGCCACGCGGTGAAGGGCACGCCGAGCACGAGGGCGGCGCCGGTGCCGGACATGGCCAGGGTGAGGGCGCGGGTGCGGTGCTGCGGGGCGACCTGACGGGTCGCGACCACGGGGAGCACGGACCAGTACATGCCGATCGCGATCCCGGTGAAGACGCGGGAGGCCAGCAGCACCTGGATGTTCGGGGCGAGCACGCTGAGCACGCAGGACAGCACCACGCTGGCCAGGGCGAGCACGAGCACGAGGCGTCGGTCCATGAGGCCGATGACCACCGGCGTGGCCAGGGCGACGAGCGCGGCGATCACGCCGGGCAGCGTGACCGCCAGCCCCGTGATCCCCGGCGTGACCCCGAGGTCGGCGGACATGATCGTGAGCACGCCGATCGGCAGCTCCTCGATCGTGATGAGGATGAAGATGCCCAGGGCCAGCGAGAGCACCGCGGCGATCTGCGCGCCGCGGGACCGGAGGGGAGGCGGGGAGCCCTCGGGCGCGGCGGGGGCCTCCGCGCGCATCGGGCGCACGGGATCTGTCGAACGGGTCGACGACTGCATGGGAGGACGGTCCTTTCGGTGCGCGATCGGGACACCGCGCTGCGTCGGCCCGCGCTCACGGATGCGCCGCCGTCCCCGTCGCCGGGAGGCGGTCCGCACCGGCCTGACCGGGCCCCACCACTGTAGGACGCCGCGGCCGCCGCCGTCACGCGCCGGTGGCCGCCCTCACCGGCGCCGTCCGGTCAGGGGCGGCGGGACCTCGGTCCTTCCGTCGAGGGGCCGCTGTGCCCTACGGTCGAGGTGCTGGAGCACTCCCACCGGAACCGATCTGCGCATCCCCCCGAGGAGGACCCTGTGACCACGACCTGGACCTGGCCCGATGCCCCCGCCGCACCGCCGCAGGACGAGGAGCTGCGGCGCATGCACGCCTGGTGGCGCGCCGCGAACTACCTGTCGGTCGGGCAGATCTACCTCATGGACAACCCGCTGCTGCGCGAGCCGCTGCGCCCCGAGCACGTGAAGCCCCGTCTTCTGGGGCACTGGGGCACCACGCCGGGGCTCACCTTCCTGTACGCCCACGCGAACCGGGCGATCCGGCAGCGCGGGCTGAAGGCCATGTACATCACCGGCCCCGGGCACGGCGGTCCCGGCCTGGTGGCCGCGACCTACCTCGAGGGCACCTACTCCGAGATCTACCCCGCCGTCTCGCGGGACCTGGAGGGGCTGCGGCGGCTGTGCACGCAGTTCTCCTTCCCCGGCGGCATCCCCTCGCACGTCGCCCCGGAGACCCCCGGCTCCATCCACGAGGGCGGGGAGCTGGGCTACTCCCTCTCCCACGCCTACGGAGCGATGCTCGACCGTCCCGACGAGATCGCGCTGACGGTGGTCGGGGACGGCGAGGCGGAGACGGGCCCGCTGGCGACGTCCTGGCACTCCAACAAGTTCACCAACCCGCAGACCGACGGCGTGGTGCTGCCGATCCTGCACCTGAACGGCTACAAGATCGCCAACCCCACCGTGCTCGCCCGCATCCCCGAGCCCGAGCTCGCGGAGCTGATGCGCGGCTACGGGCACACGCCGCTCTTCTTCACCGGCGGGTTCGACGACGAGGACCCCCTCGAGATCCATCGGCGCTTCGCCGCGGTCCTCGACGAGGCCCTGGACATCATCGCCGCGATCAAGCGGCAGGCGGCCGAGGACGCCCTGGCCGGCCGCGAGAGCGAGCGGCCGGCATGGCCGATGATCGTGCTGCGCACCCCGAAGGGCTGGACCGGCCCGGAGGAGATCGACGGACAGCGGACCGAGGGCAGCTGGCGCTCGCACCAGGTGCCGCTGGCGAGCGCCCGCGACACCCCCGAGCATCTCGCCGACCTCGACGCCTGGCTGCGCTCGTACCGGCCCGAGGAGCTGTTCGACGAGGACGGGGCGCTGCGCGAGGAGATCGCGGGGACGGCTCCCGAGGGCCGGCTGCGCATGTCCGCGAACCCGGCGACCAACGGCGGGGAGCTGCTGCAGGCGCTGCGCCTGCCCGACTTCCGCGACTACGGCATCGACCTGCCCTCCCCCGGCGCGGTGCAGGCCGAACCGACGCGGGTGCTGGGCACCTGGCTGCGCGATGTGATCGCCCGCAACCCGGAGACCTTCCGCATCTTCGGCCCGGACGAGACCGCCTCGAACCGCCTGCAGGCGGTGTACGAGGAGACGGACAAGCAGTGGGCCGCCCAGCTGGAGCCGCACGACCGCGAGGAGCATCTGGGCCGCCGGGGCCGCGTGATGGAGGTGCTCAGCGAGCACCAGTGCCAGGGATGGCTCGAGGGCTACCTGCTCACCGGCCGCCACGGGCTGTTCAGCTCCTACGAGGCCTTCATCCACATCGTCGACTCGATGGTCAACCAGCACGCGAAGTGGCTGAAGGTGACGAACGAGATCGGCTGGCGCCGTCCCATCGCCTCGCTCAACTACCTGCTCAGCTCCCACGTGTGGCGTCAGGACCACAACGGCTTCTCGCATCAGGATCCGGGCTTCATCGACCACATGGTCAACAAGAAGGCGGAGATCGTGCGGGTGTACCTGCCGCCGGACACCAACACCCTGCTGTCGACGATGGACCACTGCCTGCGCTCGCGCCAGTACGTCAACGTCGTGGTCGCGGGGAAGCAGCCGGGACCCTCGTGGCTGAGCATGGACGAGGCGGTCGCCCACTGCACCCGCGGCCTGGGGATCTGGGAGTGGGCCGGGACCGAGACCCCCGGCTGCGACCCGGACGTCGTGCTCGCCTGCGCGGGGGACATCCCCACCGTCGAGACCCTCGCGGCGGCGAAGATCCTGCGCGAGGAGCTGCCCGAGCTCGCGGTGCGCGTGGTCAACGTGGTGGATCTGATGCGCCTGCAGGAGGACGCCGAGCATCCGCACGGGCTCTCGCTGCGGGACTTCGACGGCATCTTCGGGACCGACGTGCCGGTGGTCTTCGCCTACCACGGCTATCCCTGGCTGATCCACCGCCTGGCCTACCGCCATGACCGCGGCGGCCGGATCCATGTGCGCGGCTACACCGAGGAGGGCACGACCACGACGCCCTTCGACATGCTCATGCGCAACGACGCCGACCGGTTCCATCTCGTGATGGACGTGATCGACCGGGTCCCGCAGCTGGGCAGTCGGGCCGCCGGGCTGCGCCAGCGGATGGCCGATGCCCGCATCCGGGCGCGCGCCCACGCCTACACCCACGGCGAGGACCTGCCGGAGATCTCGGGCTGGACCTGGGACGAGGAGGCCGATGCCGCCGGGGGTTCCGGGGGCGCCGGGGGTGCCGCCGCGACCGGCGGGGACAACGCATGAGCGCGATCCGCCGCGTGGCCCGCGTCCACGGCCTCGTCCAGGGCGTGGGATTCCGCTGGGCGGCGGTGTCGCAGGCCGAGCGGCTGGGACTGGCCGGCACGGTGCGCAACCTCCTGGACGGCACGGTCGAGGCCGATCTCGAGGGTTCGACCGAGGCCGTGCACGAGATGCTGGCCTGGCTCGAGCACGGCCCTCCCGCGGCCCGGGTCGAGCAGGTGGAGGTCCGCTCCGCCGCGCCGCGCGGCACGCGCGGCGTCCGCATCGCCGGCTGAGCGCGCGGCGGCGCTCACCGACTACTGTGTGCCCTGGCACCGGGGTGGACCGAGGCCACCTCGAGAACCGGATGAGAGGCATCACGATGGCCGGAGGCCTGGCAGCACTGCTCGACGACATCGCCGCGCTCGCGCGGCTGGCTGCGGCCGGCGTGGACGACGTCGCCGCCGCGAGCGCGAAGGCGAGCGCGAAGGCGGCAGGGGTCGTCGTCGACGACGCCGCGGTGACCCCGCAGTACGTGCGCGGCCTCTCCCCCAAGCGGGAGCTGCCGATCATCTGGCGCATCGCCAAGGGCTCGATCATCAACAAGCTCGCGATCATCCTGCCCGTCGCGCTGCTGCTGTCCTGGATCGCCCCGTGGGCGCTGACGCCCCTGCTCATGCTCGGCGGGACCTATCTGTGCTTCGAGGGCGCCGAGAAGATCTGGGAGCTGGTCAGCCGCTCCCACCACGAGAAGGCCCCGGCCGCCACCCGGGGCGGCGACGCCGAGGACGGCATCGTCAAGGGAGCGGTGCGCACCGACCTCATCCTCTCGGCGGAGATCATGGTCATCTCGCTGAACGAGGTCGCCGCCGAGACGTTCTGGATGCGCGCCGCGATCCTCGTCGTCGTGGGCATCGGCCTGACCATCCTGGTCTACGGCGCGGTGGGCCTGCTCGTGAAGATGGACGACGTGGGCCTGTCGATGGCGCAGAAGGGCTCCGCGGCCTCCCGTCGCGTGGGTGAGGGCCTGGTCAAGGCCATGCCCCGCGTCATGACGGCGATCAGCTACGTCGGCATGGTCGCCATGCTGTGGGTGGGCGGCCACATCATCCTGGTGGGAGTGCACGAGCTGGGCGCGGCCCAGCCCTACGGCTGGGTGCACCACCTCGAGGAGGTCCTCGCCGAGGTCCCCGGGGTCGGCGGGATCCTCGCCTGGTGCGCGAACACCCTTGCGAGCCTGGTGCTGGGGCTCATCTGGGGCGCCGTCGTCGCGGTCGTCGTGCACCACCTCCCCTTCGGGAAGAAGCACGACGAGCCCGCGGACGCGGAGTCCGCGCCCGCGGCGCACTGACGCGGCGCGGAGCTCAGCCCGCGAGGGCGTCCAGCGCCTCGCCGATCTCCTGCTCGCCGTCGTTGAACAGGATCGTGCGCCCGGCCAGCCCGGGACGCTCGAGCGTCCCGGCGATCACCCGGGCGACGTTCGCCCGCGAGACCGTGCCGGAGCTCCCGGCCGCCGTGTCGATGCGACCGCTCGGCTCCTCGAGGGTCAGGCCGGAGGGCCCCAGGATCGTCCAGTCCAGGTCCGTGCCGCGCAGGTGGGCGTCCGCGGCGGACTTCGCATCGGCGTAGGGGAAGAAGGAGTGGTCCTCGGGGACGCCGTGATCGGGACCGGCGCCGAAGTAGCTGACCATGACGTAGCGGCGGGCGCCGACCCGGTCGGCCGCCTCCATCGAGGCGATCGCCGCGTCGCGGTCGATCGCGTAGGTCCGCTCCGGGCTGCCGCCGCCGGCCCCGGCGGACCACACGACCGCGTCGGCACCCGCCAGGAGCGCGTCCCAGCCGTCGGCGTCGAGGGACTGCACATCGGCCACGACCGCCTGCGCGCCGGCGGCCTCGACCTCCGCGCCGTGATCGGGGTTGCGGATCACCGCCCTCACCTCGTGCCCCGCCTGCGCCAGCAGCGGCTCCGCGAGCAGCGCGACCTTGCCATGTCCTCCGATGAGCGTGATCTTCATGCCTCCACTGTGTCACCCCCGCCCCGGACCCCGCAGAGTGACGCTTGCCACACGCGCCCCCGTGTGCGAGGTTCTCCCCATGGATCTCGCAGACCGCCGCACGTTCCTCCGACGGGGCGCGGCGACGACCGCGGCGCTGGCCGCGGCCGGGGCGGCGGCAGCGGCACGACCCGAGCGCGCCCACGCAGACCCCGGGGACCCGGGGGCCGTTCCCGCCCGGGAGATGCGCGGGGTGTGGATCGCGTCGGTGGCGAACATCGACTGGCCCTCCGCCCCGGGGCTGGGCGTGCGGGCCCAGCAGGACGAGTACCGCGTCGCCCTGGACCTCGCCGCGGAGCGGGGCCTGAACGCCGTCTTCTCGCAGGTGCGCCCGACGGCCGACGCCTTCTGGCCCTCCCCGCACGAGCCCTGGTCGCGATACCTCACGGGGACCCAGGGCCGCGACCCGGGCTATGACCCGCTCGCCTTCCAGATCCAGGAGGCCCATGCGCGGGACCTCGAGTTCCACGCCTGGTTCAACCCGTATCGGGTGGCGATGTCCGAGGACCCTGCGGCGCTGGTCGCGGATCACCCCGCCCGCCGGAACCCGGACTGGGTTTGGCCCTACGGCGGGAAGCTCTACTACGACCCGGGGCTGCCCGAGGTGCGGGCCTTCGCCCTGGAGGCGATGCTCGATGCGGTCGAGCGCTACGACGTGGACGGCGCCCACTTCGACGACTACTTCTATCCGTACCCGGTCGCGGGGCAGGAGGTGCCCGACGCGGCCACCTACGCCGCCCACGCCGCCCCGGGCCAGTCACTCGCGGACTGGCGGCGCGAGAACATCGACCTGCTGGTGCAGGAGTTCGGACATCGCGTGCACGCGATCAAGCCGTGGGTGCGCTTCACGATCAGCCCCTTCGGGATCTGGCGCAACCGCGCGAGCGACCCGGCGGGGTCGGACACGTCCGGGACCGAGTCCTACACGGCGATCAGCGCCGATTCCCGGCGATGGGTGCGCGAGCGGTGGGTCGACGGGCTGATCCCCCAGGTGTACTGGCAGGTCGGGCACCCGGCGGCGGACTACGACACGCTCGCCCGATGGTGGGACGAGGTCGCCGCGGGGACCGACGTGAGCCTGTGGATCGGCGAGGCGGCCTACAAGGCGGCCGCGGGGACGTTCCCCGATCCGGCGGAGCTCTCCCGCCACGTCGCGCTGTGCCGCACGCTGCCCCGGGTCGGCGGCGCCGTGCACTTCAGCCTCACGAGCCTGCGGACGGACACGACGGGCTCGGTGGACCGCATGGTCGACGAGCGCTACGCGCATCCGGCGATCGTGCCGGTCAGCCCGCTGGTCCCGGGGGTCGCCCCGCCCCGCCCCCAGCTGCATGCGGCGACCGGCACTCCCACCGGGGTGCGGCTGCGCTTCTCGGGGCAGGCCGCGACGAGCTTCGCCCTGTGGCGCTTCCCGGAGGGACGCGGCCTGAACAGCCAGCGGGCCGATGGGCGGTACCTGTTGGGAACGGTCCGTGCCACCGGCGGCACCCAGGTGCACGAGGTCCCCGGCGGCCGCCCCACGGACTGGTACGCCGTCACGGCCCTGGATCGCACCCGGCGCCAGAGCATCCTGTCGGTGCAGCGGCGCGCGACGCCCGCCTCCTGAGTCCGGGCCCTCGACGCGTCCGGACGCGCGGGGGCACGATGGGACGCACACCGTTCCCGATCATCGGAGGAGCCATGAGCGAGGCCTGGAGCGACAAGCGCAAGCGCCAGTACGAGCACGTGAAGGACAGCGAGCTGGACCGCGGCCGGGACGAGGACCGGGCCGAGGAGATCGCCGCCCGCACGGTCAACAAGACCCGCGACGAGAAGGGCGAGACGAAGGACGACGACGAGGACTGACCGCTCGCGACCTCTCGCGACCTCTCGGGCCGATCCCGCAGGACACCCTCCTGCAGGATCGGCCCGTCGCTTTCCCATACGAACCCACAAAGATTGGTTGTTGTTTTCTGTGGGTTCGTGCGGTAGTCTGTGGGAATCGCGGGAGCGGCGTCGGATCGGCGCACACCGCACCCCTTCGACGAAGCAGGTGGTCCGGATGTACGCCCAGGAACGGCAGCGGCAGATCCTCGAGGCACTCGAGCGCACGGGACGCGTCGCCGTGGCCGAGCTCGCGGAGCACTTCGACGTCACCACCGAGACGATCCGTCGGGACCTCGACCACCTCTCCGCGGACGGCCTGATCCTGCGGGTGCACGGCGGGGCCGTGCCGCGCCGCACCGCCGTCGCCGAGCCCGACCTCGAGACCCGGCGCGCCACCAACACCGACGTCAAGCGACGCATCGCCGCCGCGGTCGCCGACCTCCTCCCCCGGGACGCCGACGCATCGATCCTGCTGGACGCCGGCACCACCACCGCCGAGCTCCTCCCCCACCTCGCCGGCCGCCGCGGCCCCGTGATCACCAACGCCCCCGCGATCGCGCAGGGCGCTCTCGCCCACACCGGCCTCGAGGTGCAGATCCTGCCGGGCCGGCTTCGCGGGACCACGCAGGCCGCCGTCGGCGCGACCACCGTCGCCGCCCTGGGCGTGCTGCACCCCGACGTCGTCGTGCTCGGCTGCAACGGGCTGGGCCCCGACGGCTTCACCACCCCGGATCCCGATGAGGCGGCCGTCAAGGCCGCGATGGTGGCAGCCGCGGGCCTGCGCATCATCGTCGCGGACTCCTCCAAGGCGGGGGCCCGGACCCTGGTCACCTTCGCCACCGCAGCCGACGTCGACACCCTCGTGACCGACACCGGCCTGTCCGATGACGCGATGCGTCAGCTCACCGAGGAAGGGATCGAGGTCGTCCGCGCATGATCATCACGCTCACCGCCAACCCCTCGCTCGATCGCACCGTCGATCTGGGCGCCCCGCTCACGCCGGGAGGCGTGCACCGCATCCGCACCGACCGCACGCAGCCCGGCGGCAAGGGCATCAACGTCGCGCTCGGCGTCCAGCGCGCCGGCCTCGAGGTCCTCGCGATCCTCCCGGCCGGGCCCGGCGACCCGCTGCTGGCCCTGCTCGAGGCGGAGGGCCTGCCCCATCGCGCCAGCCCGATCGCCGGCCGCGTCCGCACCAACCTCACGGTGCTGTCCGCGGACGAGGGCGGCGCCGGCCTGATCACCACGAAGATCAACGAGCCGGGGGCCCACCTGTCCCCCGACGAGTCCCTCAGCCTCGAGGAGGTCCTCGCCGAGGCCGTCGGCCCGGACGACATGGTCATGCTCTCCGGATCGCTCGCCCCCGGGCTCCCGACCGACGAGTACGTGCGGCTGGTGGATCTGCTCCACGAGCAGGACGTCCACGTCGGCGTCGACACCTCCGACGCGCCGCTCGGGGCGATCGCGGACGCCCTGCCCGCCATCGCCCCGGACTTCCTCAAGCCCAACGCGGAGGAGCTCGGCCAGATCGTCGGCGCACCCGGCGACGAGCTCGAGCGGCGCGCCGAGGCCGGAGACCTCTCCCCGGTGCGCGAGGCCGCCCTCGCCCTGCACGACCAGGGCGTCGGGGCCGTGCTCGTGACCCTCGGCGGCGCCGGCGGGGTCCTCGCCACCGACGGCGGGGTCTGGTACTCGCCCTCCGCGACGGTCGAGGTCGTCTCCACCGTCGGCGCCGGCGACTCCGCGAGCGCCGGGTACCTCATCGGTCTCGCACTCGGCGAGGAGCCCGGCGACCGCCTGGCCCGAGCCCTCGCCTACGGCAGCGCCGCCGTCACGCTGCCCGGCACCACCATCCCCCGTCCCGACCAGGTCAGCATCGCCGCGGACCGCGTCGTCCGACTGTGAAGCACACCCCCGAAGGAGCCACCATGTCGAGCCAGCTCATGACCCCGGACCTCGTCCGTCTCGAGGTCGATCCCCCCGGCGACAAGCTCGCCGTGATCGGCCTGATGGCCGACGTCATCGCGGCCACCGGCCGCGCCGACCGCGACGGCCTCGAGGCCGGGCTCCTCCAGCGCGAGGAGTCCTTCGCCACCGGCATGCCGGGCGGCTTCGCGATCCCCCACTGCCGCACCGAGGCGGTCCACGAGGCCGCCCTGGGCTTCCTGCGCCTGACGGAGCCGGTCGACTTCGGCTCGGCCGACGGCCCCGCCGATCTCATCATCGGCATCGCCGCCCCCGCGGGCACCGACAACCAGCACCTGCAGCTGCTGGCGCAGCTCTCCCGGGCCCTGATCCGCCCCGAGTTCCTCACCCAGCTGCGCGAGGCCACCGCTCCCGAGCAGGTCTCCGACCTGGTCATGAGCGTCCTCGAGCCGGCCGCGCAGGCCGCTCCGGAGACCGCGGCCGCGGTCGCATCGGCCGATGGCGGCGCCGCCGCTGCCGCGACCAGCGGGGCGACGACCGGCGAGGCGGCGACCGGCGGGGCGGCGACGCCCGCGACTGGCGGCGCGGACTCCGCCGGCGGTCCCGTGCTCCTGGCCATCACCTCGTGCCCCACCGGCATCGCCCACACCTACATGGCCGCGGAGTCGCTCGAGAACGCCGCGAAGGACAAGGGCGTCGAGCTCCACGTGGAGACGCAGGGCTCCGGCGGGATCACCCCGTTCACCGACGAGCAGATCGCCCGCGCCGACGCGCTCATCGTCGCCGCGGACGTGAACATCTCCGGCCGTGAGCGCTTCGCCGGCCTGCCGCTGGTCGAGCATCCTGTCAAGCGCGCGATCTCCCACGGCCCCCAGATGATCGACGAGGCCGTCGCCGCCGTCTCGGACCCCGGCGCGAAGCGCGTGCCCGCGGGCGGGGACGCGAAGTCCTCCGACTCCGGGAGCGACGCGCAGGCGAAGTCCTGGCCGCGACGCATCCAGGCCGCCGTCATGACGGGCGTGTCCTACATGATCCCGTTCGTCGCGGCCGGTGGTCTGCTGATGGCGCTGGGCTTCCTCATCGGCGGCTTCGACGTCGCCTTCGTCGCGAACGACGTCGCCGTGGGCAGCTCGCTGACCTCCCTGCCGGGACAGGTCGAGTACGAGAGCACCACGGGCATGCTGCTCACCGAGCGCTCCGGCCTCGCCCTGTACCTCGGCGCGGTGTTCTTCGCCCTCGGCAGCACCGGCATGGGCTTCCTCGTCGCGGCGCTCTCGGGCTACATCGCCTTCGGGCTCGCCGGTCGTCCCGGCATCGCGCCCGGTTTCATCGGCGGAGCGATCTCTGTGGTCGTCGGCGCCGGATTCCTCGGCGGCCTCATCACCGGCCTGCTCGCGGGACTGATCGCCCTGTGGTTCACGACCCTGAAGCCGCCGCGGTGGCTGGCGGGCCTCATGCCCGTGGTGATCATCCCGCTGCTGACCACCCTCGTCGTGGGCGGCCTCATGCTGCTCTTCCTGGGCCGGCCGCTCGCCGCGCTCATGACCTGGCTGCAGGACGGTCTGACGGGCATGTCCGGCACCTCCGCGATCCTGCTGGGGATCATCCTGGGGCTCATGATGTGCTTCGACCTGGGCGGTCCGGTCAACAAGGCCGCGTACCTCTTCGCGACCGCGGGCCTGTCGCAGGGCACCGAGGCCAGCTTCCAGATCATGGCCGCCGTGATGGCCGCGGGCATGGTCCCGCCGCTGGCGATGGCGCTGTCCACGGTGGTGCGCAAGAAGCTGTACACCCCGGTCGAGCGCGAGAACGGCGCCACCGCCTGGCTGCTGGGCGCGGCGTTCATCTCCGAGGGCGCGATCCCCTTCGGAGCGGCCGATCCGCTGCGCGTCATCCCGTCGTGCATGGTGGGCGGCGCCGTCACCGGCGCACTGGTCATGGCCTTCGGCGTCGGTTCGCAGGCACCGCACGGCGGCATCTTCGTCGCCTTCGCGATCTCGCCGCTGTGGGGCTTCATCGCCGCGATCATCGCGGGCACGCTCGTGGCCGCGGCCCTGGTGACCATCGCCAAGGAGGTCCTCTCCGGCAAGGCCGCCGTCGCCGCCTGACCATGATGCCCGGCGCGGCCCGCGCGCCCGGGATCCACCGATCGGCCGTGTCCTGCATCGTGCAGGGCGCGGCCGATCTGCGTCCTTCGGCCCTGCGGCGTCCTCGACCCTGCCAGAATCGCTGATGCAGGATC
>Ga0302349_1002567_pt1 | contig 11448 bp, 7 predicted proteins | sample PhyAR1_FD_202176 | JGI IMG/M metagenome (GOLD analysis project Ga0302349, IMG submission 202176) | Leaf surface microbial communities from alfalfa plants in UC Gill Tract Community Farm, Albany, California, United States - DLSL A.R1... | ecosystem: Host-associated > Plants > Phyllosphere >...
TTGATGAGCAGCTGGCCAATGGCCGCGCACTGGCCAGGCTGACCGATCTCGGGTGGGGCAATCGCTTGCGCCAGCTGTTTGCCGACCCGGCCGATCACCCCATCGACAAGGCGATGCTTGATGCCTGCGTCAAGGTTCTGGCCGAATGGAACTGGGAAGAACGCCCGGTGGGCGTTGTTGCCATGCCTTCGAATAAGCGCCCGCAACTGATCACCTCGCTGGCTCAGAACCTGGCCGAGGTGGGGCGGCTTCGCTACTTGGGGCAGCTGGAGTATCGGGGCGCGGGGCCGCAAAATGGCTCCGGAGGCAACTCCGCGTTCCGCGTGGCCGCGGTAGCCGAGGCCTTCGAACTTCCGATGGCCCTGGAACAACTGGTTTCGGGGGCTCCCGGTCCGATTTTGCTTGTTGACGACCTTGCAGATTCGCGATGGTCGCTGGCGATGGCCGGCCGTGCTTTGCGGATTGCCGGGGCACCAGGTGTCCTGCCTTTCACTTTAGGCGTAGCAGGGTGATTGCACAGTTAAACGAAGTAGTCTGGATGTATGGAAATTATCATCTGGCTCGTCGTCGTCATTGCCGTGATTGCCCTGGGCTACTTCGGTCTGCAGGCATTGCGGAAGAAGAACACTGCGCAAGTTGCGCAGGCGATCTCGCGCGAAGCGGCCGAAGTAGCTAACGCGAAACTAGATGATTCCTCGCGCAACTCGGTCTACCGCAACTTGGCCAAGGGCGATGTCATGGGTGCCGTGCAGATCTACCGTGCGGCTACCGGCGATTCGGTGAAGAACTGCGTCATCGCGGTGCGCAGCCTCGATAAGTACCCGCAGGTTGCTCCGGCCAAGGAACTTCCAATTGATGATGCTGAGATCAAGGCCTTGAGCGACAAACTGGAAGCTCAGGTCGAGCGTGAAGACCGCGAGGCATCCACGGACAAGGCAGGGGACTCCCATCCGGAATCCAGTGATGACCTTTGGGTGGTTCCGCAGGAATGGAGCGAGCAGTTCGGCTTGGAAAATGAGCCGAGCGCTACCCACTTCAAGATGGCCTTTGAACTCGATGGCGAGAGTCGCGAATTCTCCAGCGAGCAATTGCCAGCAAATGAATACGACCAGCTGTTCTCCATGCTGCGCGATTCCAACTTTGAAGAAGCGGCAAAAATTTTGCATGGCTACACCGGTCTGCCGGTGGAAGACCTGGAGCGGATGATCGCGACCTCGCCAATGTCCGGTGGAGCAACCGATGGCAGTGTTGCTGATTTCCGTTTTGAGGGCCAAGGGCCTGACGGACCTGTGCACTTCGACGCGGCGGAACTGCCTGAAGCCGACCGTGAAGCGCTCTTTGAAGCGATCGCCGATACTGACCTGGACCGCATGTCAGAGATTATCGTGCGTCATACGTCGTTGCCGGAAGACATCGTGCAGAACATGCTGCAGACCTTTGTTAAGCGCAAGGACTAATAAAGACCCTTGATCCGTTGGCTGGATCCTTGATCTGCGTCCCGAGCATCATGCTCGGGACGCCTTTTGCTGTCATTCGCGGAGAATCGGGTTCGCAGGACAGGACACTTCTGCGGCACACGTGACTCTGAGGACCAAAAAGAAGAGCCGCTATCCGGGTAGGGGCTTTGTTGGCCGGCGCACAGCGGATTGAACCGTCCCTCGTTGCGCTGAACCTATGCGCAATTGAAGCAAGCGGCACTGCGCAATAGCTCCAAAAATGTGCGTGACCACGCCGGCTGCAACCGGTAGTGGTTACCATGGCACATTTTCAGGAATTGCTGCGCCTAACGATCCCGCTACCTGAATGGCTCGGCGGTCCCAACAGGTCGATGCGCTGGATCTGTGCCCAGATCATTTTTTGGGGGGACGAGATAGAAGCAGCAACAAGTAGTTAGTAGAAGCCTCCGCGACAGTCATAGGCCGGCGAAAAGCCCAGCCTGAGTATATTCAGTGATCTGGGGGTAAGGGGACGGCCCCCGCTGTCTAGCGAGGGCCGTCCTTGTTTTTAGTGACAATCACAATCACTGCTCCCAGTAAAACATGAGGGTCTGACTATTGGTACGCCAATAGTTAAACGTTGCATAAAAGTTATAAAGTGCGGTGGCAGAGTCGTCGGTTCCTGGAATACGCGAAAGACCGACCGAGTGACTTTTTTGGCGTATCCCCTGTTTCTCGTCGGCGGATCGTTTTGGAATCCTGCCGGGGAATTCCTGAAGAGCGTCGAGACATTGCTGATCTTCTCGGAAGACTGGAACGGCACCGAGGGCCGATTGGAAAAGTCGGGAGGAGGACCTCGAAAATGGATGCCGCAGAGGGGCGGCACTTCTGGAAATAGCCCGTTCCCGGGTCCAGGCTTCACACGGTACGAATCCGCGCGACGCCATGGGCAGGGCCTTCGCGTCCTCAGGGCAGAATATCGCAGTAGTCACGCAGTTAGCCGTGAGACTCGACCGGCAAATCAAAGAGGCCGACAAGTCCAGAGCCAAGCAGGACGAGCGCATCACTCGAATTGAAGGCAACGCCTGCAAGTGTGTGTGATCAGATAAAAGTAGGCCACTTCAGCACAAGAAGTAGGCCATTTCAGCGGCCTGATTCAGGCCACGTCAGCATGAAAAACAGGCCAGTGAGCCCCAATGGTTCCAGGCCGCTGATGATCACCACCTGAAGCCAAGACGTGACCCCAACCTCCACAGCCAGTAGCAGGCCAGTGCCTGGACGAAGACGGCACTTCACTTTGCTGAACGCAAAAGAGACATGGGCCCGTCTTGCTTCACGATAAATTCCTTCCAACACCCACCACATGATGTTTGCAGACAATCAACGGGTGCTGGAAAGGAAACGAAAGAGAAGTGACGGTACCCATGTCCGTTCAAGAACGTATCAGGAAATTAGACTCCCAGGGAGTTTCCGGCCGGGAAATCGCCCGGCAAGTCGGGCTTTCACGCAGCACCGTGGCCAAGTACTTGAAAATTGATGACTATTCGCCCAAACCGCCCTCAGCAACTTCGCGGACAGGCTCGGTGATCCACGGATTCGAATCGATCATCATCGCGTGGCTCGATGAAGACCGCAACGCACCGCGCAAGCAGCGCCATACCGCCCAGCGGATCTTCGACCGACTCACCGAGGAGGAAGGCTATGAGGGCACGTATTCGCCGGTGCAGCGATTCGTGAAGAAATATCGTGCTGACCAGCAAAGCGCCAGCGACGGGTTCCTGGAGCTCCAATGGCCCCCTGGCAGCGTTCAGGTTGACTTCGGCCAAGCTGATGCACTGATTGCAGGACACCGGCAGACACTGCACATGCTGGTGGTGACCTTCCCGTTTTCGAACATGCGTTTCGTACGCGCTTACCGCGGGGAAACCGCTGAATGCGTATGCCATGGCCTGCGCAGCATCTTCGATGAAGTTGGTGGCGCGCCGACGCTGATGATCTTCGATAACGCCACTGGCGTGGGGCGGCGGGTACGCAAGAAAATCACCGAGACGAAGCTGTTCGAGGCGTTCAAGAACCACTACCGTTCCCAGTCCAGGTTTTGCAATCCTGAGTCGGGCCATGAGAAAGGCAACGTGGAGAACGCGGTGGGGTTCTTGCGCCGCAACATCATGGTGCCCATCCCTGCAGCGACCTCTGTGGAGCAGCTCAATGAGCTCTTGGCGGTTCGCGCTGCGAAGTTCGCTTCGAAGCCTCATTGGAAAAAGCGGGAATCCAGCCAGGTGTTGTTTGCCCAGGATCAGGAAGCGCTGCTGGCGTTGCCGTCGGTCCAGTTCGACCTGGTGCAGTATGAGGTGCGCAAAGCCAATAAGTATGGGCACGTGCTAGTCGCCCAGAACACTTACGCAGCCGGCCCATCATTCGCGACCCGCCAGGTGAGTGTTGGATTGCGGCACGAAACGATTGAATTGCTTGATGAACAGGGCAAGATAATCCGGTGTTTCCCGCGGGTCTTCGGATACCACCCGGAGACGATCAGCGAACCGTCTGTGGTGCTGGGGGCGTTGGCGCGCAAGCCTGGCGCGTGGTCGAATTCGCCGATCCGCGCCCAGTTCGCTGACCCGCTCAAGGATTGGATCGATACAGCCGATACGGCGGACCGGCGGCAGTTCTTCACCGCGTTGGACGAGGCATCGCAGGCAGCCGGGTTCCTTACTGCACTGGATGCTGCCGAGCAGCTGGTCGTGGACGGTGCTGATCCGTCCAACCCGTCGCTAAGCATGCTGGCCCGCCGGATTTCCCAAGGCAGCCAGTTCGAATCGGGCATCGTGGACTTAGAAGTTTATGACCGGCTGTTCACGGTTCCCGGGCAGCAGCAGACCACGGTGGAAGGCAGCCCGGCCGCATGAGCGAGATCAAGATCGAGGACTTGCTCCAGGCCGGCCGCGCGGCGTCGTTGACGAGCACGGTGATGGAGGAATACGCGCGTAAGGGCACCCCGAAGCAGCGGGAGTTCCTTTACGATCTGTTGATCGCCGAGCAGCGCTCGCGTACTGACGCACGGCGGGCACGGTTGCTGCGTGCAGCCAAGCTTCCAGCATTGAAGACGTTGGATGGGTACGACTTCACAGCGATTACTTTCCCGGCAGATTACGGGCGGGAGCAGCTCACTGATTTGGATTTCCTCAAACATGCCCAGGACTTGATTCTGTTCGGTGACGTCGGGACCGGCAAAACACATTTGGCCACGGCACTGACCGTCGCAGCCTGCCGTCGGGGCATCTCGGCCCGGTTCTTCACCACAGCGGGGTTGGTGATGCAGCTGCGCCGCGCCAAAGCCGAAGGTCGCCTGGATAAGGAACTGGCATCGGTTGCCAAGAACGAGTTGCTGATCATTGACGAATTCGGGTACCTGCCGATTGATGATGAGGGTGCCCGGCTGCTGTTCCAGGTGATTGCCGATGGGTATGAGAAGCGCAGTTTGGTGGTGACGACGAATCTCGAGTTCAAACGTTGGGGCATGGTGTTCGGTGACGAGAACATGGCGGCGGCGGTCATCGACCGGCTGGTGCACCACGGGCGTTTGCTGCAGTTCCGGGGCCAGTCCTACCGAGTGAAGAACGCGTTGATGAGATGAGTGCGGTGGCGCCATGGCGTCGCGCCAGCAGGTGTCCTGAAGTCCAGCAGGCAGGCTTGCTCAGTGCTGAATTTCCGTCGTCGTCCTGAAACGTTCAGTGTTGAATCCTGCATTGACCTGTGTATTTGAGTATTCAGGTCGGTGCAGGGTTCAGTCAGTGCTGAAATGGCTTACTTTTGAGCCGAAGTGGCCTACTTTTAAACGCTTTAATGGCCTACTAAAACTTGACGAAACACAGCAAGCTGAAATAGAAGTACTTATCCGAATCCTAAGCCGCCCTGCGCGGTGGTGGGATGAGACCGCCACAAGGCTGGACTCCGGGGTATTGACATTCCCAGGACGTCTTGCTACAAGGTGGAGCGCCCCACCCGTTCGAAGGTGGGGCGGCTTTTCTGTGCTAGGTCGTGGTTTCCCTTCGAGCTGCGTCGTTGCGGCTGAACTCACGAAGAGTCTCGTGGGGTTCAGTCGACCTGTCGCAAGTGTTTATAGCGTGGGCAATGGCACTGTACTTCCACCCTTCAACCCGGAAAGTCCTTGCGAATGTCCTGTTGACGGTGCGGTAGAAGTCGAGGACGGTCTGCCGTGGCGGTTCCGTCTGCACTACCGCAAGATTCTTGTTGGGTAGCGAAATGTAAATGAAAAGGAGCTCGTCGGTGGTGGGCTCTAGGAAAGTAACCAGTGCTGTGTCGTTTTGAGTTGCGACGAGTCCCATGACATGGGTGAGCAGTTCTTGTGGCTGTGAGATAACAATCGGCATTCCTTCTTCCCAGGAATGCTGTCGAAGGAAGCGTCGTCCGCTTCTGGTACTGATGAATTCTGAAACTCTGGTGGCCGTGTTTGATCGTGCGTAGCGTCCTGGCATTGGGTCCTACATTTCTTGCTCGGTGAAAGGGCAATTCTGCGAGTAGGTTTGAGGTCAAAGTGCTACTGGTTGTTTTTTTCCTCATACGCGGGTGGCCAATGCTGCCCCTAGGGACGCGAACTTCCACCATATGCCTCTTGGCCGTGGAAGTCGATAGTCAAGGCTTTTATTGTTCCAACCGAACGAAAATCGGACCCGTGGGTCATCGGTTGCCTTGATTCGTGAAAGTCATCCCGACCCCCGGCTGGGGCGAGCCTATGATGCCTATGCCCGGCCTTTTTCGGAATTGTATTGGTTTTCGCCTGCTTCGACGGTATTGGAGGAGCCGCCTCTGGCTGCTTTGTTGACAGACGTCCAGCAGAGCGAGTCTTTTTCGGTGTCGAATGATTCGATTCGGGGTAGCCGGCCTTGCCCGCGAGTCGGAGAATGCGGTATGGGGGTTGCCCGGTGGTGTTTGGTACTTCTCAGGGCATGCCATGTGAACCGCATGGGCTACGAGTCTGATAGCTCATGACCTAAATACTTAATTCCATGACCACTCAAAAAGAAAAACCCCTACCTGAGTAGGGGTTTTATGGCGGACACGGGGGGATTTGAACCCCCGGTCGAGTTTTAGCCCGACCCTTCATTAGCAGTGAAGTCCATTCGGCCGCTCTGGCACGTGTCCATCCGCTGTTTCCAGCAGAATCTAGCCTACCTGAAGATAGGTGCGTGTTCCAAAACGAGTCGGCTACTGCACATGTCGCCAGAGGAATTCGTAACTGGTAGCCAGCATTTTCGCAGTTGACTCGTTGTCGGTCGAACCCGCATGACCGCCACCTTCTGGTTCGTGGTACCGCACATTACCAATGCCCAGATCCATCATCTTGGCCGCCATGATGCGCGCTTGCGAGGGACCGACCCGGTCATCGGAGGTAGTGGTCCAAATCAACGATGCAGGATAATCATCCACCGGATGAGGCTGGTCACTGAGGCGATGCACGGGAGAAAACGTCCGAAGGAACTTCCAGTCCGCGGGGATTTCGGGATCCCCGTATTCGGCGATCCATGAATGCCCCGCGGCGAGCTGGGTGTAGCGCTGCATGTCAAGCAGTGGGACTCCGCAGGAGATGGCGCCGAACAATTGGGGATACCCGGCAATCATGTTGCCCATGAGCAGTCCGCCATTGGATCGGCCTGTAGCGGCCAAATGCTCGCGCGAGGTCACAGCACGCTGCACCAGGTCTTCGGCGATCGCCGCAAAATCCTCGTAGGCCCGGTGGCGCTTTTCGCGCAGGGCCGCACGGTGCCAAGCCGGACCATATTCGCCGCCACCTCGAATGTTGGCCATCACGTAAATTGCTCTTCGGCCGCTATTGTTGTGGCGAGACAGCCACCCCACGCCCATCGCCGCGGCATAGCCAGGGGTCATGCTGTGTTGGAATCCGCCATACCCATCCATCAGTACCGGGTTCTGCCCATCAAGAACCACGTCTTCGGGCGCCACCTGGAAGTAGGGAACCCGAGTGCCATCAGCTGACGTTGCGAAATGCTGGGTGACAGCAAGTCCATCGGCCGGGAATCGTCCTGGCGATTTCTTCACCGTGGCGGCCTTGGAACCGACGGCACCTCTCAACAACGTCGTCGGAGTGGTGAAACCAGTGACCGTCATCCAATAGTCATCGCCAGCCAGGTCGTCTTCATCGTCGACGGCACCCACCGAAATGCTCAGCATCGGATCTTCCAGCGGCATTTGCGATTCGCTGAAATTCTCGCGCAAGCTAATGACGCGCACCTGGGCGGCGACGTGATGCAAAACAGTGAGGAGCAGATAGTGGGCGGTGAAGCTCAAAGACTCTAAAGCAGTGCTGTCATCGGGGGTAAAGATCACTCTTTCGATAGTTCCATGGGCTAGGAACACGTCCAGCTGGGCGATCGCCAATGAACCGGCCGCGATGACCTGGCCTTGATGCTCCCAATCAGTCTGCGGGGCGAACAGCACCCATTGCCGGTGAAGGCTGACCTGGACATCGGTGGGCACATCAATGGCATGATGCTCTCCATCGAGGAAGACCCCGGTGATCGAATGATAGAAATCAATGGCGTCAGTGGTCACTACGCGCTCAAAGCCCGGGGTGGAATCGTAGTAGCCGAAGGCAGCCACATGCTCCTTGTCGACCTCGAACAGTATCGGCGCCTCTTCAATTCCAATGCCCCGACCGACGCGGCGCAGCGTGCTCGAGTAGGTGGATCGCGTGGTGAATTGCCCGCTACTGGCTGAGCCGACCAGCAAGGTGTCCCGGTCAATCCAGGAGGCCTGGGTCTTGGCCAACGGCAAGTCGAAGCCGTCTTCGACAAAACCCTTGCTGGTCAAGTCAAACTCGCGGACGCGCACCTGATCGCCACCGTCGGGGCTCAGGCGAATCAGCGCCCGTTCGTAGGGTTCTGACTTCTGTGGACGAAGCAGCGAGGATCCAGCAAAATGCCATTCTTGTCCTTCGGCGATCGCCAAGGCATCCAGATCGAGCAGGACCTCCCACTCAGGAGCATCGGTGAGATAGGACTGCCAGGTTGTGCGCCGCCAAAGTCCCAGACGGTGTTCCGAGTCGCGCCAGAAGTTGTAGTAGTGCTCGCCGCGTTTGGTGACCATCGGGATGCGGTCCTGGGCATCGAGAACAGACTTGATGTGCTGGACCTGTCCGCGGAACGAGTCATCGTAGAGCTCGTCTTCAGTCCGCTGCGTCTGCTGGCGTACCCAATTCAGGGCAGCTTCGTCGCGGGTCCCTTCCAGCCATGAATATGGATCGGTGCTCGTCGCCTTAGAAACTTGCTCAGTCATGGGCATAGTCTATGCGTTGGGGCTCGTGGCCTGCGTTGAAGGTAATAACCTATAGGAGTGAGCACCGTGATGGAGAACCCCAAGAATGAGTACAGCCTGGCCATTGTCGGGGCGGGCCCGCGCGGCACCAGTGTGGTCGAAAGATTTGCTGACTTGGCACTAAAGCTGACGCCCAAAGGCAGCCGGCTGAACATTGTGGTTTTTGACCCGTACCGTCCCGGATCGGGGCATGTCTGGAATCCACGCCAGTCGGAGAACTTCTGGATGAACACCCCCGCTTCATTTCCTACGGTCGCGCCGGAACGGGCCACCGATGAGCCTGGCCTGAGTTTCAGGCAGTTTGTGCAGCTGAAGGGCGATGGACGGCAGCTCAGCGAAGACCATGCGAGAACCATTGAGCGCATTGACGCGGGGACCTATCCCTCACGGGCCATCTACGGCGAATATCTGGAGCATGTTTTTGACCGAAGCTGCGAGGTGTTGCGTGAGCATGATTCCTTCAGCATCCAGCATGTTGCCGCCGAGGTTCTGGCGCTGCGGACGCAGGGCAACGGGTACCAATTGGAATACCAAGCGGCGGCTCACGGTTCCGAGGTGCAACACTTGCCGGTGGACGCCGTGGTGCTGGCTCTGGGGCATCAAAGTGCAGAGCTGAATCCGTGGCAAAAGCAGCTTCAGGAAGCCGCGACTAATTCCGGCGCTACCTATCTGCCCCCGAATATCCCGGCGGACCTGGATTTCAATAAATTCTCCGGGGGCCAGCCAGCGCTGATTCGCGGACTGGGATTGAACTTCTTTGACTGCATGGCAGAACTGACCTTGGGCCGAGGCGGCATATTCCGGGAAGTCGGTGCCGAGCCAGGGCAGCGCCTTGAGTACGTTGGTTCCGGGAGGGAGCCGGAACTCATTGTCGCCTCGCGCCGCGGAACTCCGTACTGGGGCAAGCCGGTAGTTGACCAGTTCATTCCCGATGAGATTCAACTGCGCTTTCTTGATGTCCAGGATCTGATCGGCCACTTGGCCGAGATCCGGGCGACAAATTCAAACGCCACTTTAGAATTCTCGCGGCATATTTGGCCCAAGCTGCATCGTGATGTGCTCTTTGCCTATTATCGGCAGTGCGTCCAGATCAGCGGTGCGCCTGCGGGGTCCACAGCAGAAGAATTCGTTGACCAGCTAGAGGCAATCCTCGTAGCCGAACACCGTGAAGGCAGCCAGGTGTGGTTGGGAGAGCTGCGCAAATTCATCTCGCAATTCCCGGAGATTCAATGGCTGGATGTTCCCAAGCTCGCACGCCCCTTTGAAGAGATCGGTTTTGCCTCCAACGAGGACTACCAACTGGCAGTGCAGGATTATCTGGTCAGCAATGCCCGGCACAGCTCAGCGGGAATCGATGACCCGCTGTCCTGCGCAATCATGACCATGAACGCCGGTCGCATGCTGGTCAAGGAACTGATAGTCGCAGGCGCTATCGACGAGCAATCTCGAATAGAAGAGATCCAGGCACACTTCGAGCCGCTGGTCGAGGGGCTGGCCTCTGGGCCGCCCTTGGAACGCATTGAACAGCTGCTGGCGCTGTCCCGCGCTGGCATCGTGACCTTTATCGGCCCTGAGCCCGAGTTCGCCTTTGATGAAGTTTCTGGCCAGTTCACGGCTTCATCGCCATGGGTGGACGCAGAAGTGCACACAGCCAAGACCATGTGCGAAGCAATGATGCCCAGCAACCGCGTACTGCAGAATGACACAACGTTGATCAAGCAATTGCTCAAGGACCACGTTGGCCGGGCGCACACGTGGCGCAATTCTGAAGGTGAAAGCCTCCCGGGCTCGGGATTTGATGTTGTTGGCGAACCCTACCGGCTGGTCAACAGCGAGGGCCTGGCCCACCGCGGCATTTTTGTGATGGGACTGCAGCTATCCTCAGCCCAATGGGGGACTGCCATTGCTGCGCAAGCCGGTGACCTGAACAATCCCGCAGCACGAACACTCAAGGACGCTACCCACGTGGCCAACGAAGTGGCGCGCCTTGCCGGTTTCCTGGTGGGCGAAGGGCTGCCGGCCGAACGGCATTAAACAGCTTGGCGGGCCGATCCGAAGATCAGCCCGCCAAACTCATAACGCGGATGGTATGGGATTTGAACCCATGAGACGGGGTTGCCGCCTACTGGTTTTCAAGACCAGCTCCTTCGGCCGCTCGGACAACCATCCAACCCGAAAAAGTATACGGCATGAACCCCGAATGAAAGGAATTGGGCCCCATGAGCCAAACAATGAATGCCTACATCTACAACGCTGGTGGCGGGCCAGAAGTTATTGAACTTACCGAACGGCAAGTCCCTGCTGCCGGCCCCGGGGAAGTACTAGTCAAGGTCGAAGCTTTTGGTTTGAATCGGGCAGACGTCCAACAGCGAAAGGGCGTGTATCCACCTCCTCCAGGCGCCAGCGACATTCCAGGGCTGGAAGTATCCGGAAGCATTGCCGCGGTTGGTGCCGGGGTGACCGAGTGGCGCATTGGAACCCGCGTAGCGGCCCTGCTGGCCGGAGGCGGCTATGCGCAATACGTCAACGTGCCGGCCGAACTGCTCATCAGAATCCCCGACGAACTCTCCAGCGTGGAAGCCGCCGCGCTGCCAGAAGTTTCCGCAACGGTCGTCTCCAACCTGTTCATCGAGGGCGGGCTGCAAGAAGGCCAGGCAAT
>Ga0302349_1002573_pt1 | contig 11426 bp, 10 predicted proteins | sample PhyAR1_FD_202176 | JGI IMG/M metagenome (GOLD analysis project Ga0302349, IMG submission 202176) | Leaf surface microbial communities from alfalfa plants in UC Gill Tract Community Farm, Albany, California, United States - DLSL A.R1... | ecosystem: Host-associated > Plants > Phyllosphere >...
GCGTGCCACTGGCCGCCCCGCCTCTGCTGCGTGAACACCGCTTGTACCAGGCCGATTTCCTCTTGCGTGGATACGGTTATAAAGCCGGCGAGCTGTTGGGCCAGACCGGCAACCTGGCGTTGGATATCGATCCCAAGCTGGCATGGGCACTGGCCAATCGCGAAGTGTTCCCGCTGGATGTGAACCGCGCAGAGCCCGCGCTCCTCGCTCGCATTCCAGGGATAGGCCTGCGCAGTGTGCAGCGCCTGGTCGCCTTGCGTCGCGAGCGGCGTATCCGCTATGACGACCTGATTCAGCTGCGCTGCGTGCTCGACAAGGCGCGGCCCTTTATCGTGACCAGCGATTACCGCCCAGCCCAGGCCGACCTACGCAGCAGCCTGCTGCGTGCCCGCCTGCGCGAGCCACAGGCACCGGTTCAAATGGGGCTGTGGGGGTGATTGCGCTCGATTGCGATGACCTGTTCGGGATCTGGCGTGAGCAAGCCAGGTCCTTGCTGAGCCATGGCATCGATCCATCGCAAGTCACCTGGTCGCAGGGGCCCATGACCGACATGCTGGCGGACACCACCACGCTGCCGGCGGGTACGGGCCCGTTTCGGGCAAAGGTGCCAGCGGCCTTGCTCGGTCAACTGGAAGAAGCGGCACGCTATCACGGCGAGCAGCGGTGGAACCTGTTGTACGACGTGCTGTGGCGGGTCGCCCACGGCGACCGCACGGCGATGCTGGCCGGTGATCGGCTGGGCAGCGAGCTGCATCGACGCATCAAGCAAGTCAGCCGTGAAGCCCATCATCTGCATGCGTTCTTGCGGTTCGTGCCGCTACCTGAAGCGCTGGTCGAGCACTTGCAATTGGACCTGGTCGCTTTTCACGAACCTGCTCACGACATTCTGCAAAGCGCCAGCCCCCATTTTGCCGACAGACTGGGACGGCTGCGGTGGCTGATCGCAACGCCGCGCGATGGCATCCGCTATGACGGCCGCCATTTCGACTATCAACGCCGCTGCCCGGAGCTCTGGCAGCAATGGGCGCAGCACGCAGAAGACCCTGGCGCCGAGTTGTGGCGTACCTACTACCGCCATACCTTCAACCCCGCCCGCCTGAATCCGAATGCCTTGCGCTTGCATATGCCTGGCCGGTTCTGGCGCCATTTGCCAGAAGGGATGCTCATCCCTCAACTGGAGGGCCTGGCTCGCCAAGGCAAGCAGCGTGACGGCCAGGCCGTGGAAGTAGCGGCCCAAGCTGGCAAGCAGATCAACAAGTCCTCCCGGGAAGGTTGACTGCCAGCAAGCAACCAAAGCGTCTGCGACAAACCCTGCCTTGAGCCGAACGTTCCGCGTGCCCTGCCGTCTTAACCTGAGCCGGTGCCGACACGCAAAGAGGACGCGAGATGACCCAACCCGACCCGTCATACGTCAAATGGCTTGAAGAACGCTCCATGCTAAAGGCATCCCAGGAGCGGGCCAGCCTGTACTCCGGGCAAGCGCGCCTGTGGCAACAGCCCTACGCCCAGGCACAGCCGCGCCGTGCGACAGAAATCGCCTCCGTCTGGCTCACGGTCTACCCCGATGCGATCATCGCGCCGGATGGATGCTCAGTGCTGGGTGCCTTGGCCCATGAAGCGCTCTGGAAGCGTCTGTCAGACATTGGTATTCAAGGGGTGCACACCGGGCCGATCAAGCGATCCGGCGGCATCAGCGGACGCGAGGTTACGCCGAGTGTAGACGGCAACTTCGACCGTATCAGCTTCGACATCGACCCGCTTTACGGTACCGAGCAGGAACTGGTGCAGATGAGCCGCATGGCCGCTGCCCACAATGCCGTGACCATCGATGACCTGATCCCTTCGCACACTGGCAAAGGCGCCGACTTCCGTCTGGCCGAGCTGGCGCTGGCGCCCTACCCTGGCCTCTACCACATGGTCGAAATCCGTGAAGAGGACTGGGGGCTGCTACCTGACGTGCCCGAGGGCCGCGATTCGGTCAACCTACTCCCAGCTCAGTGCGACGAGCTCAAGGCCCGCCACTATATCGTCGGCCAGCTGCAACGGGTGATCTTCTTCGAGCCAGGCGTCAAAGAGACTGACTGGAGTGCCACGGCGCCGATCACGGGCGTGGATGGCAAAACCCGCCGCTGGGTTTACCTGCATTATTTCAAGGACGGTCAACCCTCCCTGAACTGGCTAGACCCGACGTTCACGGCGCAGCAGATGATCATCGGCGATGCCCTGCACGCCCTGGATTGCCTGGGCGCACGTGGCTTGCGTCTGGATGCCAACGGTTTCCTTGGCGTCGAAACCCGGGCCAGCGGCACCGCCTGGTCGGAAAGCCATCCCTTGTCGCTGGTTGGTAACCAATTGATCGGTGGCATGATCCGCAAGGCAGGAGGGTTCAGCTTCCAGGAGTTGAACCTCACCCTCGATGACATCGCCCAGATGTCCAGCGGCGGTGCCGACCTGTCCTACGACTTCATTACCCGACCGGCCTATCAGCACGCGCTGCTGACCGGCGACACCGAATTCCTGCGCTTGATGTTCAAGGAAATGCACGCCTTCGGCATCGACCCGGCCTCGCTGATCCATGCCTTGCAAAACCATGACGAGTTGACGGTCGAGCTGGTGCATTTCTGGACACTGCATGCGCATGACATGTACCTGTACAAGGGCCAGACCTTGCCAGGCAGCATCCTGCGCGAGCATATCCGCGAGGAGATCTACGAGCGCCTGTCCGGCGAACACGCACCTTACAACCTGCGGTTCGTCACCAATGGCATCTCCTGCACCACGGCCAGCTTGATCACCGCCGCCCTGGGAATCCGTGAGCTTGATGACATCACCCCCGAGCAGGTCGAATCGATACAGAAGCTGCATTTGCTGCTGGTGATGTACAACGCCATGCAGCCTGGGGTGGTGGCCATATCCGGCTGGGACCTGGTAGGCGCCCTTCCCTTGCCGGGCGAAGCGGTGGCTGAGCGAATGACCGACGGCGACACTCGCTGGATTCATCGCGGCGGTTATGACCTGGCAGGTCTTGACCCAGATGCGCACACCTCAGTGCGGGGCATGCCGCGTGCGCGCGCGTTGTACGGCAGCCTTGATGAACAACTGGAGCGCAGTGACTCGTTCGCCAGTAAGGTCAAGAAGCTGCTCGCGGTTCGCCAGGCGTATGGCATCGCCACTAGCCGGCAACTGCTGGTGCCGGATGTGACTTCACCTGGCCTGCTGGTGATGGTTCACGAACTGCCTGCAGGGCGCGGTACCCAGATAACCGCCCTGAACTTCAGCCAGGACGAGATCAGTGAAGAACTGCAACTGGCCGGTTTCACACCAGGCCCTGTGGTGGACATGATCAACGAAACGGTCGAAGGCGATTTGACCGAGGACGGGCGGTTGATGGTCAACCTGGACCCTTACGAAGCGCTATGCCTGCGCATCGTCAACAGCAGTGGCCACGTCTGAGGTGCTGTGACTTGCATTTGCAAGCGCCTGGGCATAGTTTGCGCAAGTCAACTTACCTGTGCCCAGGAGCAACGCAATGTACACCGGCATCGTCCAGGCCGTCCGCCCTCTGCTTGATATCGCCCGTCACCCTGGCCACAACCAGTTCACCATCGACCTCACCCCGGCACTGCTCGACGATCTGAAGATCGGTGCCAGTGTCAGCGTTGAAGGCACTTGCCTGTCGGTCACCGAAATCGAAGGCACGCAGGTGCGCTTCGACGCCATGACGGCAACGCTGGAACGCACCAACCTGCGAAACCTGCAGCCCGGCCAAGGGGTGAACATCGAGCGCTCGGCAAAAATGAACGCGGAGGTGGGCGGCCACCTCATGGCTGGCCACATCGCCACCACTGCAGACATCGTCGACATCTCCATCGCCGACGCCGGTGCATACATCAAGTTCCGCATGCCGCCCGAATGGGCCAAGTACGTCTTTGCCCGTGGCTTTATTGGCGTCAATGGCTGCAGCCTTACCGTCGCCGACATCGACGACAACGTGGTCACCATCAACCTCATTCCAGAAACCCTGCGCCAGACCACGTTCACCCGCTATCAGAAAGGCGATCTGCTCAATATCGAAGTCGATCACCACACCATGGTGCTGGTCGATGTCGTGGAGCGCACCATTCGTAACACCCTGGCCCGCGAGCAACGGTAGACCCGAGGACTGCACATGCTGCCAGCCACCACGGCCACACCTACCTCTAAGCGCCATCGTGTCCACAGGTTACGAGGCCGCGTAGGGTTGGGGCTGGTGGCCGGCCTGTCGGTACTGGCAGGGATGACCGATGCCATCGGTCTGTTGGCCTTGGGCGATTTCGTATCGTTCATGAGCGGCAACACCACCCGCCTTGCCGTCGCCATCAATGACGTCGATGGCCCGATGATACTGCGCCTGGCAGGTGCGCTGTTGGGCTTCGTGGCCGGCAATACCCTGGGTGTGGTGCTGGCACACTCATGCCGGCGCCGTGCTTGGCCAGTGTTGCTGGTGGTAGCCGTTCTGCTCGGGTTTGCGGGGATGACGCCCGCGCCGAATACCTCAGTACCTTTGTTGGCCGCCACATTGGCGATGGGGATGATCAATGCAGTGGTTGAACAGGTCAACGGTCTGCCGATTGGCCTGACCTATGTTACCGGTGCCCTTTCGCGCTTTGGTCGTGGCCTGGGCCACTGGATGCTGGGCGCTCGCCGTCATGGCTGGCGGGTGCAACTGGTGCCGTGGCTGGGCATGTTACTGGGGGCAGCCTGTGGCGCTTGGTTGCAGAAACACCTGGGTCTTCAGGCTATGGTCGGCAGTTGCCTCTTGACCTGCCTGCTGACCCTGGTGTCGCTGCTCATTCCTCGTGCCTGGCAGCGAGGCTACATGCCTCGCTGATCAGTCGATACGGGGATGCTGCTGCACCAGCAGCTTGCGCTTGGCCTCCAGTTCAGCAATCTGGGTATCGATGTCTTCGATTTTCTGCTCGATATTGTCGTGGTGCTCCTGAAGCAGCTCGCGCGCCTCGTCGATGTCGGAGGCTGCTGGCGCCGCGCCACGCAACGGCTTGTTGGCCGTTTCCTTCATGGTCACGCCGGTGATGAAACCGATCACGGCAATCACCATCAGGTAGTACGCCGGCATGTACAGGTTGCCGGAGCTTTCCACCAGCCAGGCGGCCAGGGTCGGGGTAAGGCCTGCAATCAGCACCGAAATGTTGAAAGCACTGGCCAGGGCGCTGTAGCGGATATGCGTCGGGAACATCGCTGGCAGAGTCGAAGCCATCACACCGATGAAGAAGTTGAGCAGCACGGCCATCAGCAGCAGGCCTGCGAAGATCAAGCCCAACACGCCGCTGTTGATCAGCATGAAGGCAGGAATCGCCGCCGCAAACAGGCCGACGCTGCCCAGAATGATGAAGGGCCGACGGCCAAACTTGTCACTCAGAAGGCCGATTATCGGCTGCACGAACAGCATGCCCACCATGATCGCGATGATGATCAGTACACCGTGATCTTCGCTGTAATGCAGGTTGTGGGACAGGTAGCTGGGCATGTACGTCAGCAGCATGTAGTACGTGACGTTCGTCGCGATCACCACGCCGATGCAGGTGATCAGGCTACGCCAGTGCTTGGTCGCCACTTCCTTGAACGACACCTTGGGCCCGGAAGCCAGGCCTTCACGGTCACCTTGCTCCAGTTTGTCGACATGCTGCTGGAAGGCTGGGGTTTCCTCCAGCGCATGACGCAGGTACAAGCCGATCATACCCAGTGGCAAGGCCAGGAAGAACGGCAGGCGCCAGCCCCACTCGAGGAATTTCTCCTCACCCAATACGGTGGAGATCATCACCACCACGCCGGCGCCCAGTACGAAGCCGGCGATGGAGCCGAAGTCCAACCAGCTGCCCAGGAAACCACGCTTGCGGTCAGGCGCATACTCGGCCACGAAAATCGAAGCGCCGGTGTACTCCCCCCCTACCGAGAAGCCCTGGGCCATCTTGGCCAGCAACAGCAGAATCGGCGCCCATATGCCGATACTGGCATAGGACGGTATCAGGCCAATGGCGAATGTGCTCAAGGACATGATGACGATGGTGGCGGCGAGAATCTTCTGTCGCCCGAAACGGTCGCCGAGCGCGCCGAAGAACAAACCACCCAGTGGTCGGATCAGGAACGGCACGGAGAAAGTGGCCAGCGCGGCAATCATTTGAACGCTGGGGTCGGCATTGGGGAAGAACACTTTGCCCAGGGCATAGGCGACGAAGCCATAGACGCCGAAGTCGAACCACTCCATCGCATTGCCCAGCGCAGCGGCGGTAATGGCCTTGCGCATCTTGGCGTCATCGACGATGGTGATGTCCTTCAGGCCAATCGGCTGAACCCTTTTCTTGCGAGATTTCATTTATTTATCCCTGACGGTGACTGCTCTAAGGGATCAGATACAAAGGGACACTAAATAATTCAGCGCTTAGCGTTTTTTTGTGAAACGCAGGCTTAAAGAGGGATGCGAGCTTTTGCGGCGCTGGGTCATTGGGGCTGCTGCGCAGCCCCAATGACCACGTTTTCAAATACCTTCCAGCGCCAGGTCCATGGCAAAGTAGGTCAGGATCAAGTCGGCGCCCGCACGCTTGATCGCCCCAATGCTCTCGCGCATGACGCGGCCCTCATCGATGGCACCAGCCAGTCCACCGAACTTGATCATGGCGTACTCGCCACTGACTTGGTAGGCCGCCAATGGCAGGCGCGAGGCGTTACGAATGTCGGCAATCACATCCAGGTAGGCACCCGCCGGCTTGACCATGAGTACGTCGGCGCCCTCCTGCTCGTCGAGCAGTGATTCGCGCACCGCTTCGCGGCGATTCATGGGGTTCATCTGGTAGCTCTTGCGGTCGCCCTTGAGCGCCGTACCGCCCGCTTCGCGGAAAGGCCCATACAAGGAAGAGGCAAACTTGGTGGAGTAGGCCATGATCGCCGTGTCATGGAAGCCTGCGCCGTCCAGCGCACTGCGAATTGCCTGGACCTGCCCGTCCATGGCCGCCGAGGGCGCGATGAAATCAGCACCTGCCGCGGCGGCAATCACGGCCTGCTTGCCGAGGTTGGCCAAGGTGGCGTCGTTGTCCACGCCGTGGTCATGCAGCACGCCACAGTGGCCGTGGCTGGTATATTCGCAAAAGCAGGTATCGGACATCACGACCATTTCCGGCACCGCATCCTTGCAGATCCGCGACATGCGCGCGACCAGGCCGTTTTCATTCCAGGTGTCGCTGCCCACGGCGTCCAGATGGTGGGAGACCCCGAAGGTCATCACCGAACGAATGCCAGCACGGGCGTAACGCTCGATCTCCTGCGCCAACAGCTTCTCGGGGATGCGATTGACCCCAGGCATGCTCTTGATCGGCACGAAGTCATCGATACCCTCCTCCACGAAGATCGGCAAGATCAGATCATCGAGGCGGAACTCGGTCTCCTGAAAAACGCTGCGCAGCGCTTGACTCTTGCGCAGACGGCGGGGACGGACGGACGGGAAAAGAGTGGACATGACAGCTCCAGAAAGATGAACGGCGTATACCTTAAGCCCGAGCCGCGACACTGGAAAGGCCAAATGACGAGATATTGTCTTGCGTCAAAGGCAATGACCGTCGCGCGGGCTAAAACCTGGCCGGCGCAGCCTGATGTATGGCGTGCGCCCGCACCGGCAGGTTGGATGTGTCAGCGCAGCCAGGGCGGCGGTGGCGCTTGAGCATGGGGTTGCGCCTGCTCGGCCTCGGCTCGCGCTTCACGGCGGCGGGCATCGTCCAGCCGGGCGGCATCGATCTCGCGCATGATCCCCGCCACGTCCGCTGCCTGCTCATCTTCAGCGAACAACCCCGTGAGCGGACTGTCGGGACGCAATTCGCCGGCTTCGTACAGGGCCCACATTTCCTGCGCATAACGGGTGGCTTTCAGCTCAGGTGCAAAGCGTCCGAAATAGTGCGCCATGTTCGACACATCGCGCTGCAGCATGCTGAACGCATGGTTGTTGGCCGCAGCGTCCACTGCCTGAGGCAAGTCGATGATCACCGGCCCGTCCGGGCCCAGCAGTACGTTGAACTCCGAGAGGTCGCCATGGACGAGCCCCGAGCAGAGCATCAGTACGATCTGACTGATCACGAACCGGTGATAGTCCCGCGCCTGGTCCGCCTCGAGGTAAACATCGTTCAGCCGGGGCGCAGCATTGCCATCGGCATCGGTCACCAGCTCCATGAGCAGCACGCCATCCTGGAAGTCGTAGGGCTTGGGTACCCTGACGCCTGCCCCGGCCAGCCGAAAGAGCGCGGCCACCTCGGCGTTCTGCCAGGCATCCTCGGCCTCCTTGCGCCCGTACTTGCTACCCTTGGCCATGGCCCGGGCCTGACGGCTGTTTCGCACCTTGCGCCCTTCCTGATACTCGGCCGCCTGGCGGAAGCTGCGCTTGTTGGCTTCCTTGTACACTTTGGCGCAGCGTACCTGGTTGCCACAGCGCACCACGTACACGGCGGCCTCCTTGCCACTCATCAACGGCCTCAGTACCTCGTCGACCAGGCCGTCCTCAATCAGGGGTTCGATTCTCTTGGGTGTCTTCATCAGGCTGTGTTCGGGTCCTGGCTGTGATGCGGCCTATCCTCTCACAGCCGAGTCGTACTTGCTTGCCCATGTGCCACGCAAGCCGATAAACAAGCAAAGCAATGCAACAGGCGCCAGATGAATTATTCTTAAATCGCCTGCTGGCCGTTCTTTGGCACAATCAGGCTTTCATCTGGATGCCCGGGAACCCGCATGCCTCGCGTACTCACCATCGAAGACGACGCCGTCACCGGTCAGGAAATCGTCGCTGAACTCAACAGCCATGGCTTGGACGTTGACTGGGCCGACAATGGCCGCGAGGGCCTGGCCAAGGCCATCGCCGGCGGTTATGACCTGATCACCCTTGATCGCATGTTGCCGGAGGTGGACGGGCTGACCATCGTCACCACCCTACGCAATCTCAAGATCGCCACGCCCATTCTGATGATCAGCGCGCTGTCGGACGTGGATGAACGGGTGCGGGGCCTGCGTGCAGGCGGCGACGACTACTTGACCAAGCCGTTCGCCTCGGACGAGATGGCAGCGCGCGTCGAAGTCTTGCTGCGCCGCAACAGTGTGCCCATGACGCAGACTAAGCTGCAGGTGGCCGACCTGGAGCTGGACCTCATCACCCATGAAGCCCGGCGCGGCGAGCACACGCTCAATTTGCTCCCCACCGAGTACAAACTGCTCGAATACCTGATGCGTCACAGCGGTCAGGTCATCACGCGGATGATGATCTTCGAGGAAGTCTGGGGGTATCACTTCGATCCAGGCACCAACCTCATTGACGTGCACATCGGCCGCCTGCGCAAGAAGATCGACCTGCCTGGCCAGTCGCCGTTGATCCGTACCGTACGGGGCTCCGGTTATGCCATTGCTGAACCCGTCTAAGGGCTGGAGTTCGTCCACGAGCCGGCTGCTGGCGCTTTACAGTTTTCTGTTCGTGGCCTGGAGCAGCATCCTCATGGGGGTGCTGTACTTCGAGGTTTCCAGCTACCTGAACAAACTCACCCGGCATTCGATGCTGCAGCGCCAACACCTGTTCGCGCACATGAGCGGCAAGCAACTGGACGACGCCCTGATCGCCAGCCAGGCGTTCGAAGAACGCAGTTTCGATGCCTATGGCCTGTTCGACGCGCAACTCAACCCGTTGGGCGGCAGTGTGCGTGCCCTGCCCCCTGAGCTGGCACTGGACGGCAAGATTCACGAGCTCAAGCGCTGCCTGAATGCCGACGATCCGAACATGCCGCGCCATAGCTGCGATGCGGTGGCGATCAAGGTGCAGGATGGCCGTTGGTTGGTGTTGTTCCGGGACAACGGCTCGTTGTTCGTCGTCACACGTATCATCCTCGACGCCTTGCTGTGGGGCATCTCGTTGACGCTGATCCCGGGTTTTGCAGGTTGGTACCTGCTCAGGCGCAGGCCGCTCAAGCGCATCCGTGCGGTACAGGCCCAGGCCGAACTGATCGTGGCGGGCGACCTGACCCATCGCTTGCCGCTGTCGGCACGGCGCGATGAGTTGGACATGCTGGCTGCCATCGTCAACGCCATGCTCGACCGCATCGAGCGCCTGATGCACGAGGTCAAGGGTGTGTGCGATAACATCGCCCACGACCTGCGTACGCCGCTGACGCGGCTGCGCGCGCAGCTGTACCGCATACGCCAGCAAAGCGATGCCGATACCGCCCAGGCGGAGGCGCTGGACCAAGCCATTGGTGAAACCGATACGCTAATGGCCCGTTTTCGCGGGCTGTTGCGGATCAGCGAGTTGGAAGATCGCCAGCGTCGTGCAGGGTTCACGCAGCTGGACCCATATGACCTGTTGGTGGAACTTCACGATTTCTACCTGCCATTGGCGGAGGACGGTGGCATCCAATTGACCTTGCATCAACCAGGGCAGCTGGCAGCGCTGCATGGCGACCGCGAGCTGTTGTTCGAGGCGCTGGCCAACCTGGTGGGCAACGCCATCAAGTTTACGCCTGAAGGAGGACAGGTACAGATCGCAGCCTCCCAAGATGACACGGGCGTGCACTTGGCTGTGGAAGACACGGGACCTGGCATTGCGGAACAGGAGCGTACTGCGGTGCTCAAGCGGTTCTATCGCAGCGACGAGGGGCATCGGCATGCGGGCTTCGGCTTGGGTCTGTCCATCGTGGCGGCGATCGTGGACTTGCATGGGTTTGGTTTGGAGATCGGTGAAAGTCGGCTGGGAGGGGCGAAGCTGGTGTTGCATTGTCCTCTTGCGGGCTTGGTTAAGTAAGCCGGTGCAGGGCTGGCAATCGTTGCGGTGGTGCGGGCATGGAGCGGACTTGTAGGGGGCGCTGGACCGGCGCGGGGACCCGCGCAGTAAATCCAAAAGTTCCTATTTCGTGTTTGAGTCTTTTAGGGCCGCTTTGCGGCCCATCGCGGCACTAGGCCGCTCCTACAAGTTGCTAGATACACAGCAGATATCGTGACCACTGTTCTGAATATAACCATTACGCGTACCCAGATGGCTCCACTAAGGAGAGTTTAACGGTTTACTGTTGATCTTGATCTTGATCTTGATCTTGATCTTGATCTTGATCTTGATCTTGATCTTGATCCTGCTTTTGCTTTTGCTCTTGCTTTTGATCTTGCTCTTGCTCTTGCTCTTGCTCTTGCTCTTGCTCTTGCTCTTGCTCTTGCTCTTGCTCTTGCTCTTGCTCTTGCTTTTGATCTTCGCGACTTCAGAAGGCCGAACGCAGGTCTTGCGGAGGGAGGTGACAGGCATGGATGCCTGTCAAGCGCTGGGCCCCAGGATGGGGCCTACAGCGCGGTCCTCCCGGGAGCAAGACCGGAGTGAGGGAACCCCGAAGCGCAGCGTAGGGGCCGTATGAATGGAGCGCAGC
>Ga0302349_1002574_pt1 | contig 11421 bp, 9 predicted proteins | sample PhyAR1_FD_202176 | JGI IMG/M metagenome (GOLD analysis project Ga0302349, IMG submission 202176) | Leaf surface microbial communities from alfalfa plants in UC Gill Tract Community Farm, Albany, California, United States - DLSL A.R1... | ecosystem: Host-associated > Plants > Phyllosphere >...
CCATCAGGACGCGTCGTTTTGCTTCAGCGAAGGCAGCTTCGACACCAGGCGCAGGGAGACGGTCAGGCCTTCCAGCTGGTAGTGCGGGCGCAGGAAGAACTTGGCGCTGTAGTAGCCCGGGTTGTCTTCGATCTCTTCCACCTGCACTTCCGCCGCGGCCAGCGGTTTGCGCGACTTGGTTTCCTGCGATGAGTTGGCCGGATCGCCGTCCACGTAGTTCATGATCCAGTCATTCAGCCAGCGCTCCATATCGTCGCGCTCGCGGAAGGAGCCAATTTTGTCGCGCACGATGCACTTCAGATAGTGCGCGAAGCGGCAGCAGGCGAACAGGTATGGCAGGCGCGCGGAAAGCTGGGCGTTGGCGGAGGCGTCGGCGTCGTAGTATTCCGCCGGCTTCTGCAGCGACTGCGCGCCGATAAAGGCGGCGAAGTCAGAGTTTTTGCGGTGCACCAGCGGCATAAAGCCGTTTTTGGCCAGCTCGGCTTCGCGACGATCGCTGATGGCGATCTCGGTCGGGCACTTCATGTCCACGCCGCCGTCGTCGCTCGGGAAGGTATGGCACGGCAGGTTCTCCACCGCGCCGCCGGATTCCACCCCGCGAATGGCGGTGCACCAACCGAACTCTTTGAACGAACGGTTGATGTTGGCGGCCATGGCGTAGGCGGCGTTGGTCCAGGTGTAGTTGCCGTGGGTCGCGCCGTCGGTATCTTCTTCGAAGTCAAACTCGTCCACCGGATTGGTGCGGATGCCATACGGCAGGCGCGCCAGGAAGCGCGGCATCACCAGGCCCAGGTAGCGCGCGTCTTCCGATTCGCGCAGGCTGCGCCAGGCGGCGTATTCGGTGTTCTGGAAAATCTTGGTCAGATCGCGCGGGTTGGAGAGCTCCTGCCAGGACTCCATCTGCATCACGCTTGGCGCGGTGCCGGCGATGAACGGGCAGTGCGAGGCGGCGCCGATCTTGGCCATTTCACCCAGCAGCTCCACGTCCTGCGGGCTGTGATCGAAGTAGTAGTCGCCCACCAGGCAGCCGAACGGCTCGCCGCCGAACTGGCCATACTCTTCTTCGTAGATTTTCTTGAAGATCGGGCTCTGATCCCAGCCCACGCCTTTATAACGCTTCAGCGTGCGGCCCAGCTCCTGCTTGGAAATGCTCATGAAACGGATCTTCAGCATCTCGTCGGTTTCAGAGTTGTTGACCAGGTAGTGCAGGCCGTGCCACGCGCCTTCCAGCTTCTGGAAATCGTCGTGGTGAATGATCTGGTTGATCTGCTGCGACAGCTTTTCGTCGATTTCCGCGATCAGCGCCTGGATGGTGCGGTAGGCGTCGGAAGAAACGGTGACGGTATTTTCCAGCGCCTGCTGCGCCAGAGTTTTCACCGCGTTCTCGACCGCTTCTTTGGCCTGATCGGTCTTCGGCCGGAACTCTTTGTTCAACAGCGCGCTGAACTCATCGCTGGAAAAAGTCTCGGTGGTTTGCAACGCATTTTGTTGCTGAGGCGAGTTGCTCATCGATTAATCCTCACGCTCGTTGTTGTCATCGTTAACCGCCGGCTTCGGCGCGTCGGTCAGGGATTTCAGCAGCGCCGGGTTTTGCAGGATCTTGGAGATCAGCTCCTCGGCGCCGTTTTTACCGTCCATGTAGGACAGCAGGTTGGAAAGCTGGGTGCGGGCGTCCAGCAGATTGTCCAGCGCGTCGACCTTGCGGGCGATAGCGGCGGGGGAGAAGTCTTCCATGCTTTCGAAGGTCAGATCGATGTTCAGCTTGCCTTCGCCGGTCAGGGTATTGTCAACCTGATAAGCGACGCGCGGCTTCAGCGATTTCATGCGCTCGTCGAAGTTGTCGACGTCGATTTCCATGAACTTGCGCTCCTCCACGCTGGCTTGCGGATCGACCGCTTTCCCCACCAGATCCGCCATCACGCCCATCACGAACGGCAGCTGGATTTTGCGCTCTGCGCCATAAATTTCGACATCGTATTCAATCTGTACGCGCGGCGCGCGGTTGCGGGCGATGAATTTCTGCCCGCTGCGGGATTTCGAGTTTGACATGATTTACTCCATCTAATGGCGATTGGGAACGCGCCTCGTCCGGCTGGGAGAGTCAGGTTCTGATTCGGGTCTGCGCAGGGGCAGACGGTATCGGGTGTCGTCAAGAGAACAAAAGTCGGCGGCTAGCTGTTCTCCTCGTTGTCGGGGCGACCGAGAATGGTCTCCAGTTGGTTAAGCCCATCGGGCGCCAAATCGCGGACGATTTGCATAAAGTCCAGCGTAATCAGTCGCTGTACCCGATCGATCATCAGCGGCGCCGGGTGGCTTGGCTCATGAAGACGAAAATAGTTTTTCACCTTGTCCAGCATCAGCTGGGCGTCATCGCGCGACTGGATCTGCGCGCTGCGCCAGTTGAGTGAGGCAGAGGCGCTCTGCACGGCGGCCGGTGGCTGCTCAGCGGCGGTTTCCTGTGTGGCGTCCGCTTCGGTGGCGGCCGGGGCCTCGCTCTGGCCGGCAAGCGCCACCAGCGAAAAGACCTTGGTCAGCGCGCTCATTTCCGGCAGCGCGCTTTCACCCAGATGGCGGGTGACTTCGCTGCGAATGGCGGCCAGGGTGTTGGCGATATGCATCACCAGCGCGCCTTCGGGGCGATCCTGTTGCGCCAGCTCATCCTGCAGCCGTGCGCGGCCGCCGGGAAAGTTGGGGCACTCTTGCTTGCTGCCGTCGAGCAGGGCGCCGGCATCGCGCAGCGAGATTTCACCGGCGGCGCTTTTCAGCAGCGGCGCGGCGCGCACGCTGGCGGCCAGCGCGGCCTTGTCACCAAGGTCGGCCAGCGCGTTGATGCGAAACAGCGGGTCGGCCTCACCGTCGAACTCCAGCGGCGGCTGCAGGGCATCCCAGTAGTGGAGTATCGCCTGGTGGATCAGCGTCAGCCCGTCGGCATAGCCCGGCAATCCGCGCAGCTGGGTCCAGGCGCGGGTGAGATACAGCATGACGCGCAGGTCTTTGGTGCGCGCCAGCAGCGAGCTTGCGAGACGCTCGACCTGCACCCAATCCGGCGCCTCTTCCGGAATGATGGTGCTGCCGAATTGCTGTTCGGCTTTGCCGGTGGCGGCGCGCGCCATGGCCAGAAAGTCGGCGTCGTATTCCAGGTTGTCGCCGCAGGGCGTGTCCGCGTCAACCGGGGCCAGCAGGGTATCGGTGTCGATAGCCATAAGATTTCCTTCAACGAGCGATGTTAATCAAACATTTGCGGGTACTGGCCGCCGCGGCCTGGGCGCGCCCAGCCGTTGGGTTCGAACAGCAATGAAAACAGCTGCACGGTGAGGTTGCCGCTGTGCACGTGGGTGTAGAGCGGGTGCCCGTCGGCCTGATTGGTCCACCAAAAGCTGGTGTACTGCGCCGGATCGAAACAGTCGGCGGCCTGCTGCCAGCCGAGGCCCGGTACGTCCGGATGCTGGAAACCGATAATCGACAAGATCTCGGAGTCCGTTTCCGCCGGCGGGCTGGGCAGCGCCGGGATCGCCTGCAGCGTGCGGTCGATCTGTTCGGCGGAGAAGCCGTTGCGCACGCCGTTCAGCAGGGTATGGCCGAGCTGTTGGTACCAGCTCGCCGCCATGTTCAGCTGTTGCGGGCGCCAATCCTGTTGGCTGAACAGGCGCAGCGCGCAGATGGGGTAACGCCGCCCGACGCGGTCGCGCGCCGGCAACAGGCAGCCCATCTGCACGTACTGGCTGCCGAGCGTGGCGGGGATCACGAAGTTCCACACCGGCGCGTTGCTGAACGGGTGATCGTTTGGCCCCTGCGCATCGCGCTGCAAATTCACCAGCCCGTTATGGAACCAGTGGGCCCAGTTGTTGACCACCGGGTCAGGCAAACGGCGTTGCAGGAAGTCACCGGCGGAAGGAAGTTTGCCGTACCAGCCGATGCTCGTCGGGGCGCTTGAATCAGTGCTCATGGTCATGTCCTTTCGGGGCTACGGGCACGAGAAGGCCGGCAGTTGGAACGGATTGCGAATGCTGTTGGGCGTGAACTCCAGCGTGACGCGGTGGCCGTCGAGATTGAACGTCGCCTGACGGCCGAGGCCGCCGGTGCCCGAAGACTGCGCCATATCCACCAGGCGGTTCAGCGCCCACGGCCCGCTGGTCACCAGACTGGCGGTGGTGCCGTTGGCCAGCGCCAGCTGCAGATGCACCTGGTTGGTATTGCGGGTGCCCGGCCAGCTGACCACCAGCGGCACCTGCGGGCCGTGGCTGTATTTGAACAGCTGCCCGTCGATATCCAGCGTCAGGTTGAGGATGTCGTTATCCATCCGCACCGGCCGCACGGTCACGCGGTAAGAGGGCGTCGCCGTGCCGTTGGCGAAAAAGGCGTCGCGGATGCGCTGCGCCTGCTGGAACGACCGCAGGATGCCTTCGCCGCCGGGCAGCGTCTTGCCGTCCACGCCGGGCGTGAAACGCCAGTTGGCGCGGGTGGTATCGACCTTGCCCTGCAGGTTGTCGCGGAAGAAGCTGTCCATCAGCCCGCTGTTCGGCGCGAACATGCGCGCCAAATCGTCCGGCGTCACTTCCTGGCGCGCCCGGGCCACCAACGGATAACGCCCGGCGATCGCCTGGCGGCAGAAGCTGCCGACCTCGAAGCTGATGCGCTTTTTCACGTTCTCCATCTCTTTGCGCTGGGTGTCGCTGCTGGCGCCGATCGCCAGCGACAGCAGCATCTGTTTGAACGGCACCGGCAAGCGGCCGGATTCGGCCTGCAGGCGCGGGATGATGTCGCTCGGCGGCGCCGACATGCCGCTGTTGGCCGCGCCTTGCACCGCCGTCAGGTAGCTGTACAGCTCATCGACCTGTTTCAGCACGCTGTCGAAAGGGATCGCCTTATTGCCTTCGCCCTGGCTTTGCGCCAGCTCAAGCAGCGGCGCGAAGTGCGCCATCACCAGCTGTTCCGGCTGGGCCGACACGTCGCCGTCGGCGTTGGCCGGCCGGTTGGTGAACAGCGCCTCCAGCGTGCGGTTGGCGTTTTGATTCAGCTTGTCTTCGGTTTTGGCCAGCAGCGAGCGGGAATCGGCGTCGCTTTTCTCGTCGCGCAGGGTGACGTTTTTGCTGACGTTAACCAGCAGATTGCGCATCGGCGACGGATTGCCGGACAGCAGGCGCGCGCTGCTGATGCGCTGGGTCAGGTTGCCGATGTTGGCCAGTTGGATATCGCCCAGCAGCTCATCCCAGGCGCTGATAAAGTCCTGCATGTACAGCTGACGGATGGTCTTGGTCAGATCGGCGCTTTTCTGCTCCGGCGTCTGGCTGTTCAACACCCAGACGTCTTCCTTGCGCAGGGTATCGGTCACCGGATCGATGTTGTCGTTGAACGCTTTCCAATACCCCTGTGAGGTGAACAGGCCCGGCACGCCGTCGGTCACCGGTTTGCCGCTTTTGCGGCTGAATGCCAGTTCGGTCTGCGGACCGGCCAAATCGACCAGGCTGACCGGCTTGATGTCGGTCTGTTTCAGCAGCAGACGCTTAAGGCGGCCGTAGACGCGTTGCGACAGCGGCGCCCGATTGAGCGCGGCCTGCGCCTGCGCCACCAACGGCTCGTCTTTGGCGTAAGGCGAGGCCTGGATCTGCGTATCCAGCAGTTGGCTCAGGTGCCATTCGATCTGCTGCAGCTGTTTTTGGGTACTGCCCTGCGGCAGGTTGCGCTGCAGGTTGAGCATCACCCAGGCGCGCAGGAATTTGCCGTCGTACTGCTTCGGCAGATACAGCATCTGGTAGGCCTTCAGCGCTTCATAGCTGAAGTCCGCGTCGCCGTGGTTATCGTTGCGCAGCGTGGCGGCGATCTGTTGCGCCACCTGCGGCAGCAGCAGTTCTTTCAGCGCTTTTTGGTACAGGGCATTGCCGGCGTCGCCGACCTGATCGCCGCGGAACAATCCCATGCGATAGGTGAACGGCGGATCGTCCAGCGAAAAGTTCTGGCTGTCCGGCAGATGCAGCAGGCTGTTGAGGAACGGCAGCAGCGAGAACATATCGCCGTTGCCCAACTGGGTCAGGCTTTGCCCCTGGCGCTCGACGCCGGGCACCTTGGCGGCCACTTCCGCCAGATAGGCCTTGTTGTTGCCGTAGCTGGTGAACCACAACATCGCCAGCACCGCCAGGATCACCGCCAGCGCGATGTACCCTGCCCAGTGCAGGGCGCGGTTGCGGTATTCCCACCAGCGGTTGCTGCCCGCCAGCCCGGACTCCTGGAAGACCACCGATTCCAGCGTCTCTTTCAGGAAGAAGCTCTGGCCTTTGGCTGCCGGGATCGGCGTTTCCTGGCCCACGCTGTCCCAGGCCGCGTTGGCCTGCGCCCCTGAGTTGGCCGGCGGCAGCTGCAGGTAGCGGTTCAGTTCGCCCATCACTCGGTCAAACGGCAGACCTTCCTGAGTGCCGCTGGTGAAGTAGATGCCGCGCGGGGTAAAGCGGGTTTCAAAACTGGAGGTGGCGAACACCTGTTCCAGATATTGGCCGAGCAGCGGGCGCAGCGCGGCGAACTCCTGCGGGAACAGGTAGCTTTCGGCGCGTTGGCGCGCATCGTGCTCCATCAGCAGCGTATCCGGCAGCGCCGCATCCAGCCGTTGTTGCAGCAGGGCGTATTGTTGTTCGAAGGCGGCGTTCAGGTTGAAGTCCGGCTGCCGCGAGCGCTCGTAAGGGAAGGTGAATCCCCAGATCTGGTCGCGCTGCGCTTTGTCGAAGCTGCCGAAATAGGCCATAAAGCCGTTGAGCAGGTCGGTTTTGGTCACCAGCACATAGACCGGGAAGTGAATGCCCAGCTGTTCGTGCAGTTCTATCAGGCGTTTGCGCAGCGCGCTGGCCTGCGCGGCGCGCGCTTCCGCGCTGTCGCTCAGCAGATCGGCGACGCTGATGGTGACCATCACGCCGTTGATCGGCTGGCGGGTGCGATATTTTTTCAGCAGCGCGACGAAGCTTTGCCATTCGCCGGCGTCTTCTTCGCGCTGGCTTTCCTGGGTGGTGTAGCGGCCGGCGGTGTCGAGCAGCACGGCGTCGTTGGTAAACCACCAGTCGCAGTTGCGGGTGCCGCCCACGCCGCGCAGCGCAGACTTGCCGAAGCGATCCGCCAGCGGAAAATGCAGGCCGGAGTTGACCAGCGCGGTAGTTTTACCGGCGCCGGGCGCGCCGATGATCACATACCACGGCAACTGATACAGATATTGGCGGCTGAAGCGGGTCATCCAGCGATGTTTGCCGTCGCCCTGGCCCGGGGCGAAGCGCGCCTTTTTCAACAGCTGCGCCGCTTCGTCGAAACGCTGGGCCAGCGGATCGTCTGGTTTGATCTCGGGCTTGCCGTCTTCCGCCGGCACCGCTTCGGCGGCGCGCAGGTTGCTCAGCAGACGGCTGTTGAACCAGGCGCTGTAGAGGCGCGGGATCAGGCGGCACAGGAACCAAATCAGGTAGATAGCGCCGATGGCGATCTGGCGGTTGAGTTCCGGCTCCAGCGGGCGATAGTCACCGATGGCGACCAGCGGGCCGATCGTCCAGATGATGAACGCCAGCGCGGTGATGCCGACAAAGCCCCACAGCAGGCGGCTGGTGATGATGGAGAATAACGTACTGAGCATTACTTTCCGGTTCCTTGCGGCAAGCCGTTGATTTCCGCCTGGGTGTTTTCCGGGGCGACCAACAGCGTAATTTCTACCCGGCGGTTCAACGCGCGGTTCACTTTGTTATCGTTCGGCGCGACGGGGTTACTCTCGCCGCGGCCCTCGGCCTTGACCCGCTGCGGGTTGGCGAGGTGTTTTTGCAAGCGGGCGCTGACCGCTTCGGCGCGCGCCAGCGACAGCTCCCAGTTGGAGGCGAAGCGGGCGCTGCGGATCGGCACGTTGTCGCTGTAGCCGGTGACCAGGATTTTGCCGCTGACGCCGTTCATGGCGGCGGCGATGCGGTCGATGACCGGAATATAGTTGGCGCGCACCGTGGTGGCGGCGGAGTCGAACAGCCCGTCGCCTTTGAGGATCACCACGCTTTGCTGCGCTTCGTCGCGCACCACCACCAATCCTTCGGCGATCTCCTTGCGCAGGAAACTTTTCAGGCTCAGCGTCGGCGGCGCGGCCGGCGCCGGATTACCGATCGCCACCTGCGGCAGGTTGGTTTGGTAAATCGCCGCCAGCACCGGGCTGGTGTTGTCGCCCAGCCGCCAGTTGAGGGCGATAAACAGCAGCGAAGCCAGGAAGCCGGTCAGCGCCACGCAGGCCCACAGCGGCACCAGCGGACGCCACAGTTTCTGTTGTACCGGCAGGTCCAACGCATGAGGCGACAGGGGCGGGGCGTAGCCGCCGCGCACCGACCGAATCAGCTGCAGCAGGCGCTGCTTCATGGTCTCCAACTGCGAGCGGCCGTTTTCCATCACCCGGTAGCGGCCTTCAAAGCCCATCAGCAGGCAATAATTGATCAGCTCCAGCAGATTGATGTGCTCGCGCGGGCTCTGCGACAGCTTGGCCAGCAGCTGGAAGAACTTCTCGCCGCCCCAGGTTTCGTTATGGAAGGTCACCAGCAGCCCGCTGCCGGACCACACGCTGTTGCTGCCCCACGGGGTCAGCGCCGCCGCTTCATCCAGCGCGGTGCACAGACAATAACGCGCGCCGATGATCACTTCGTACGGCAGGTTGGCGCGTTGGCCGCGGATCTCGAAGCGGCGCATTTCGTCGATCAGCTGTTGGCGCAGCTGCGCCGGGTTGGCGTGCGTGGCCGATTGGCGGATCTGCGAAATGGCGTTCAGCAGCGGGTTGGCGGCGTCCACCAGCGGGTTAGCCGCCGGCGCCATGCTATTTTCCTGAGTCATAGGTTACCGGTCCGTATGGCTGCGAATCGCCCAAAATTCCATGTCCAGCCCCGGGAATTCGCCGGCCAGGTGCAGGGCGAAGGCGCTGGATTTTTCCATCTGTTTCCACAGGTCGCCGCCTTTTTCCAGCTCGAAATAGGTGTAGCCGGCGTGATAAGGGATCTGGCGCGGCGCGACGGGCATGGTGCGCAGACCGATGCCCGGCAGCTGCAGCTGCACCAGATCGCGGATGCGCGTGACCGGGGCGATCTTCATCTGCGCCGGGAAGTGGGTCAGCAACACCTCGGCGGCCACGTCGGCGCGCACCGCCAGCACGAAGCCGAAGTCGCGCATCATTTTGGCGTCTTGCACGGTGGCGACGTTCAGGCCGTGGGAGCGCTCGACCAGCGTCAGCTGAATGGCGTTGTCCTCCAGCACCACCGACAGGCCCTGACGCAGCAACAGCATCAGCTTGCCGAAGCACAGCGCCAGGTTGTCGTGGTCATACACCGGCAGGCGGCCTTCCGGGGTGCGCTGCGCCGAGAAGCTGGCGAGTTCGGTGGCGAACTGCAGCCAATCGGCGAACAGGCGCTCCGGGTGCAGATGGTCGAGGTGGTAGGCATGGCTCACCTGACCGAGATGGCGGTTGATCAGCTGCAGCAGCATGAAATCGACCATTTCGGAACTGCCGCCGCGGCCCGGTTGCAGCAGGCGTTGACTCATCTGCTGGCTGCGCTGTTGCAGCAGCCCCTGCAGATCGTTGATGAAGGTCTTCAGTACCGGGTTTCCCTGACAGTTCAGCATCGGCGGGATTTGCGCCGTATCGAGACGCAGGCTGTTGTCGCCGCGCTTTTCCAGCACGCGGGTGACGCCGAGCGCCGTCCATTCGGCGTTCAGCTCGCTCTCCAGCATCAGCCGCAGGCGCAGGCGACCGAATTGCAAGGCCGCGCTGCCCACCGAGACGGCGTTGAGATCGTCGACTTCGGTCTCGTAAGCCAGATAGCGCGCCAGCGCTTCCGGGCTTTCCTGAAAGATCACGTCTTCACGCCCCGCGCGATAGGTCGGCAGAGCCAGCACCACGTTTTCACCGGTCTTGTTGTCGGCGATGGCCAGCGGCGCGGGCGCCTGCTGGGCGCCGGAGAAGCGAAACGGCGTGCCGTCGGGCATGATGCCGCTGGCGGCGTTGAGCGCGATCTTGCCCTGGCGCAGCAGCGTTTGGTCCAGATCCAGGGTGAGAAATCCCCAGAAACAGCCGCTGTGGGCCTGGCCCCAGTTGCGCATATAGCCTTCGAGATAGTTTTCCGCCTGCTGGAAATGGTGAGGGCGCAAAAACATCCCCTCAGTCCAGACAACCTTATGAGCATCTTTCATCATCACACCTATAGTTACTTCGCTTCAGCGCAGCGGTAGGTCAGTCGACCTTTTTTACGGGGCGCAGGCCACTCACGCCCGCGACGATATGCGCTTCCAGCTCATCCGGCGAGAATTGCCATACCTTGTAGAAATTGGTTTCGGTGGGTTCCGGCAGCGGCAGTGAAATGCGCCAGGTCTTGCCGTCCAGATTTTGATATTCGGCGATCACGCCGATGTAACGTGCGTCCAATGTGCTTTGCCCACCGAGCTTTTTGCCGGTCTGGCCCGGCGTCAGGAAGAACTGATCGCTGTCCAGCAGGCTGTTGCCGAGCACGCTTTTGGCGTCGTTTTGCAGACTGAAAAAGTCGGCTTCCATGAATTCCGCATCCGAGCGCAGCAGCAGCACGCGAATTTTGATCGGCGCCGGTTGCGCGCCGGCGGCGGCATTGACCTGGCGGTCAGCGTCGAAGACCAGGCTGTAACGCGCCGGCACGCTTTTCGCGGAAGACATGCAGCCGCCGAGCGCCAGCGCGCCCAGCAGCAGAAACAGCATCCCGCACCAGCGGGAAGCGATAGGGGTCGTCGTCATGGGAATCTCGTCGCCCGCAGGCGTGCTGACTACTGGAGGATCCAGGTGGCTGAGCCGGCGTTTTTGCACGCCTTGCTGTCGCCGCCGACTTTAACGCAGTCCTGCTTGGCGGCGCGCGCGCGGCGCGGCAGATCTTTGCGCAGCGTCGCTTTGTAGCGCGCTTCCGGCACGCCGGCGTTGGCCTGGATATACCCCACCAGATCGCCGCCGCGGATGGCGGAGATCGCCAGCCAGTTGTTTTCCACTTCGCCCAGCGCGTAGAACGCGGCGGCGTTGTCCAGGCTGCCGACGGCGGTGCCGGTATAATTCGGGCTGCTCATGATGCTGGCGGCGTACAGGCTGCGGTACTCCTCACCGATCGGTTTGAACTGTTTCGGCGCGCTCACCGCGGCGCGGTGCTTTAACGTGACGCCGTTGACTTCACTGCTGACGATGGCGTCGTTATTGAGCGCCGGCGGCGGTGGCGGTGGGGTGGAGCAACCGGCAAGCGTCAGGGCGGTCAACAGCGTCAGGGTAATCCGTGTTTTCACAATGTCCTCTTTTTCTTGATTGAATGGCTGTGTAATAAGGCGCCGTCATCAGGGCGCAAGCAGCAACACTTTTAATTGGCTCGGCACGATGCGCATGCCGAGCGCGTTGGTGGAATTCTGCAGGCTGAGGCTGGTCAGCCGGGTGGCCGG
>Ga0302349_1002588_pt1 | contig 11378 bp, 13 predicted proteins | sample PhyAR1_FD_202176 | JGI IMG/M metagenome (GOLD analysis project Ga0302349, IMG submission 202176) | Leaf surface microbial communities from alfalfa plants in UC Gill Tract Community Farm, Albany, California, United States - DLSL A.R1... | ecosystem: Host-associated > Plants > Phyllosphere >...
CCTGACCGGCGTTGAGCAGATCTGGCTGGCGGGCAAAACCGCCGAGGTGAAGGCCGGGCAGGTCACGCTTTATAATCCGGCCACGCTGCAGGCCTCACGCTTTGATCATCAGGAGGTGAACTTCATCAGCGTGCATCTGCCGCAGGCGCTACTGCAAAACCTTGCAACACAGCACAACCTCACCAGCCACCATCAGGCTCCGTCGTTGCGTGAAGGCGTGCTGGATGAACCTCGTCTGTTTAGCGCCTTGTGTGCCTTCGCCGGGGCGAGCCGCGACGATGACCTGGCGGATCAGCAACAGCGGCTGCTGTCGCTGTGTGGCGAACTGCTGCAACCTGAACAGCCCGCCGACCGGGCGGAGCATCGGCTGGTGGTCCTCGTTAAAGAAGCGCTGCTGGCGACGCCTGAGATCAAACCTTCGCTGGACGATCTGGCCAGTCAGGCGGGCGTCAGCAAGTATCATCTGGTGCGCTGTTTTACCCGCCATACCGGTCTGCCACCGCTGCAATATCACATGCAGCTGCGGCTGCATCGCGCCCGTCAGCTGCTGCGCAATCGGGTGCATCCGCTGGAGGCGGCGCTGGAACTCGGCTTTTACGATCAGAGCCATTTCATCAATGCGTTTCGGAAAGTGATGGGCGTGACGCCGCACGACTACGCGCAGCAGACCGGTCAGCGCAGCATAAATTCCCGATAGCCAGAGACGATCACGATAATCGCGAAATAGCTGAAGATGATGGCCGAGGCGATGGCGCAATATTTCAGTAAGCGCTGACCCAGCGTCCGGCCGCCCAGATGCCCGACCAGGCACAGAACGCCGGTCCAGATCACACCGGCAATAAAAAAACCGCTGAGAAAGGCGACGGAAGTGCCAGTGCTCTGCTGACCGATGCGGGAAATCAGCGCGCCGCCAACGGTGGCAAACCACAAAATCGCACTGGGCGAGGAGATCGCCAGCAGCACGCCACGGGAAAATTCCTGTCGCAGCGGGCGCGGCGGCGCGGCTTTTTCAAAGGCAATCGGCGCGGTGGGTTGCCATGCGGCCATCGCCATTTTCACCGCAAACCACAGCAGCATCGCGCTGCCGCCCAGCCACAGCACCCAGCGTACCGGAGTAAACTGCAGCAGCATCGCCAGGCCGGAGAGCGCCAGCAGAGCATAAAACAGATCGCCGATACAGGTGCCGATCCCCAGCCAGAACCCCTGGAAATAGCCACGCTGCATCGCCAGGGTGATCATCGCGATGTTAGCGATACCGATATCCAGACAGAGCGACAGGCTCAGCAGAAAACCATTCGAAAAGGGCATCATGCTTCACCGCCTGAGAGTGAAGTCACGTAAAGCGTTCGGGTCAGCATCGGAGTTTCCTGTTATCTGTTGGAAGAAAACCCGAGTTCATCACTAACCGGCCAGGGGAATATTGGAAAAAATTGCGCCTGGATTAACGCCGGGCCAGCCACTCAGCCTGTGACAGGGCATAAAGGCGGCTCGGCGGAGCACCGGTGACATCCTGAATCTCACTGACATAGTGCAGGCCGGCTTTCTCCAGCACCTTAATCGACGCCTGATGATGCTGTCTGACCCGCGCCTCAATCGTGCTTAGCCCCAGCAAGGTAAACCCATAATCGACCGTGAAGCGGGCAAACTCCGTGGCGTATCCCTGGCCCCAGGCGGCGGTTTCAAAGCGGTACCCCAGATTATTCATCCGGCGCTCATCCAGCAGGTGCAGGCTCAGCCCGCCAAAACCGATCGGGTGATCGGGCTGCGCCTGACGGGCAATCGCCCAGCGGCCGAAGCCGTCATCCTGCCAGCCCTGTAGCCAGTTACGCAGCTCGCTATGGGCCTGCTGGCGATCGCGCATCGGGCCAGCCGGATTAAAAGTGTTGGTGGCGGGATCGCCATAAATCCGAAACAGATCGGCTTCATCTTCAGGCCGCACCGGCCGTAACAGCAATCGTTCACTCTGCAACATTTTCAGCCTCTGTAGGATAGGGTTGCGCACCCGGCGTAACGGGGAGATCGGAATGCTGTGATAAATAACAGTAAACCCTGAGGAGAGAAAGCGATGAATATTCAACACCTGCGTATCGCGCGGCCGGTGGCCGATCTGAACCTAAGCAGCAGTATGTATTGTCACGGACTGGCGCTCAGCCCGATTGGCGCGTTTGAACAGCATCAGGGATTCAGCGGCGTGATGCTGGGTCGGGTCGATTTAAACTGGCATCTGGAATTTACCCGCTGTGATGCGCATCCGCTGACGCCGCAGGTTTCCGACGACGACCTGCTGGTGCTCTATATTCCAGCCAGAGAAGAGTGGCTGACCCACTGTAAGCGGATGGATCAGGCGGGATTCCAGCGGCGGCCGGCCTTCAATCCGTACTGGGATCGGCAGGGAATAACCTTTGTTGATGCCGATGGCTATCGGGTGGTGTTGCAGCACGCCGCCTGGCAACCCTGACTACTCTGGCTGGCGCGTCTCGTGCAGGTGCCGCCACAGCAGCTGTTCACCCTGCAGCGTAAACAGCACGCTAGACCAGCGGACTATGGGCGTCTGGCCTGGCTGGTGGTGATGTTCACGGTATAACACCACCGCGCCCTGCGGCCATTCCGCCAGTAAGGTCAGCTGATCGAGCGTAATCTGCAGGCCGGGACGGGCGGCGCGCTGGCTGCTGAACATGGCGCTCAGCGCGGCATAATCAATAGCGACGCCGCGCAGGGTAATCATGGAAAAGTCGGCATCAAAGCGGCTCAGCAGCGCGTCGCCGCGGCCTTCACTCAGCCAGGCTTCAATCGCCTGGTGCGCGTCGATAACTTCGCGAAAATAACGGTTCATACAGACTCCTTGCAGGGGGACAAACGCCGGACAATGGCGCGGTTATCAACACCAAAACTGGCCAGAATCGGCAGCAGGCTAATCAGCGCGGCGCTGTAAAAGGTCAGCCGCCAGGCCTGATGCAACGCCAGATGGGCGGAGAGCAGATCAAGCAACAGGCTCAGCAGCGCTACGCCAAAGCAAAAGCTCAGCTGGCGGTTAACCGTCCACAGGGCGCTGGCGTGCGGCAGCGCATCGTCGTCGGTCTCAAGAAACGCGCTGCTCTGCGCAGTGCTGCTGCACAGGCTGCCGCCAGCCCCCATCAGGGCAAAGGCCAGCATCAGCCCGGGCAGCGGAAACGGTGCGGTGACCTGCGCCAGCACTACAATTCCCAGAGCCTGAAGCAGACAACCCGTGATGATCAGCGGACGTGGGCCGGTATGATTGAAGTGCTTACCCGTCAGCAAAATCGCCAGTCCGGACGCCAGTGACCACGGCAGCATCAGCATACCGCACGCCACCGGCGTCAGCCCGAGCTGCGCCTGCAGATAGAACATCGCGATCAGGCTGATGCCGATAAACATTCCCGGCACACACTGATAGACCAACATGGAGAAACGCATCAGCTGACCGGGATGCATCGGCAGCAACGGATGGGCATGGCGACGGCTACTGTGGATAAACAGGGCAGCCAGCAGCCCACCGGTCAGCAGCAGCGCAACCGCCTGCAGCCGCCGGGCCGGATCGCTGATCCAGGTTAATCCCAGTAGCAGGGCGGCCAGCGCACCACAGCCGCTGAGCAGGCCAGCCGCGTGCAGCGGCGGTCGGGTTGAGGGCAGTGGCTCGCATCTGATCCAGCAGGCCGCCAGTAACAGCGTCAGCAGCGAGACGGGCAGGCTGACCATGAAGATGCCGCGCCAGCTCAGCGTCGTCACCAGCAGGCCGCCCAGCGAGGGTGATAACGCCGGGGCTAACAGACCGACCAGCATCACCGCCGCCGACAGCCTGGCCCGTTGCCGGGGCGGATAGAGACGCCAGGTGAGCGCCTGGCCGACCGGGATAATCAGGCCGCCGCCGATACCCTGAATCACCCGCCAGGCGATCAGCGCCGCCAGACCGGGTGCCAGTGCCGCTCCGGCGGTTGCGAAGCTGAACAGCAACAGGGAGATCAGAAATACCCGTCGGGCGCCAATACGCTGGCTTAGCCAGGCGCTGAGAGGAATAACTAACGTCAGCCCGAGAATATAGCCGTTGCTCACCCAGGCCAGTTCGGCCACCGAGGCATGCAGGCTGCGTCCGATAGTGGGATAGGCGACGCTGCCGATAAACAGGGTGATCAGGTCGATAAAAAAGCCGAGCAGGAATACCGTGGCAACTTTACTGCGATAGGTCATAAGTGGGCTCTCCGGAACGATGCGCACAGTCTGGCCGCGAGAGAATGTCAGATAAACCCCGGATTCAGCGATATACTGTCAAAGCATTTTTGACAATAAGGATGATGCCGATGCTCAATCTACAGCGGGTGGCGATGTTTGTGGCGGTGGTGGAGAGCGGTAGTTTTACCGCCGCCGCTGCCTCGCTAGGCCAGACGAAAGCGGCGGTGAGTTTCAGCCTGCGGCAGCTTGAAGCGGAGCTGGGCGTGAGCCTGCTGTTGCGCACTACCCGACGGCTGGCGCTGACCGGGGCAGGCGAAGCCTTTTACCGGCGCAGTGTGACGCTGCTGCAGGATGCGCAGGGAATGCTTGACGATGTGCAGCGCGATCACCGCGGATTAACCGGTGAGCTGCATATCACCAGTACGCCGGAATATGGTGTGCAGATGATTATTCCGGCGCTTACCGCCTTTCAGCGACGGCATCCCGATCTGCGTATCCGGCACGTCGCCTCGACCGCAACCGACGATCTGATTTCCGGACGCTTTGATGTGGCTATCCGACTGGGCCGGTTAGCGGACTCCACCCATCGGGCGGCGCTGCTGGATCGTTTTGCGATACTGCCGGTCGCCTCGCCGGAATGGCTGAGCGCTCATCCGCTGGACTCGCTGAGCGCGCTGGCGCAGGCCGACTGGATTGTGCATAACCGGCTGGCCGACCCCTTGCGCTGGCAGCTTAGCGGTCCGGACCGTCAGCCGTTAGCGTTTGAGATAACCCAGCCGGTGCGGTTTTCGGCGGACAGCGCGGCGGCACTGATGGCATTTGCGCTGCAGGGCAATGGGGTCGCGCTGCTGCCGGCGTGGCTGGTGAGAGAGGCGATCGATCGCGGCAGCCTGTGTCATCTGCTGCCGGACTACACCTTTCCGATGCAGGGCATCTATGCCGTCTACCCGGATACCCGTCACGTTCCGGAGAAGGTACGGGGCTTTATCGACTTTTTACGTCAGCGGATCGCCTCAGGCGCTGGACAGGGCGAACAAACGCGGTAAGTCTGTAAGCTGCTTACTTAATTCACCGCTAGCCTTGCCCGGAGAGAACCATGAATCTGCTCTGTCTTCATACTGCGGCCAGTAATATCGCCATTTTCGATGACGCTGCCGCCTCGCTGGGCGTGACTGCGCGTCCGCTTAACCATCTGGTGATGCCGGAATGGCTGGCGGAGGCGGAGCGTAGCGGCGGGATGAGCGTGGAATTACGCGCCCGGATTGCCCGGCTGATTGAGGCTTTGCTGCCGCAGATGGAGGCAATAGTGATGACCTGCTCAACCCTGGCACCGGTCGCCGATGACTTTGCCGTTGCCGGTCAGCCTGGTTGGGTGCTGCGCAGCGATAAAATGCTGGCCGAGGCGCTGCAGCGTTATAAGGGTCCCTCGGTGGCGCTCTGTGCAGCGGAATCGACGCTTGAAGCGACGCGGGCACTGTTTTGCCGGGCTGGCGGCGAGGTTGAAGTCCGGCTGGTGGCCGGTGCCTGGGCCGCCTTCAAAGCCGGGGATAATGCGCGTTATTTTGCTCTGATTGCGGACGCGGCAGAGCAGGCTTATCAACAGGGCGCAGGTCAGGTGGCGCTGGCGCAAAGTTCCATGACGCCGGTGGCGCAGCGGTTTGCTGTCAGCCAGCGACCGCTCACCGCGCCGCATCTGGCCTTGCAGGCCTGCTACGCCCTCAGATAAGGGTGACGCCGTGGGCAGTCAGCGCCTGCTGCAGCGGCTCGCCCGGCGGCGTATCGACCACCAGCGTGCTGGCCAGCGAGAGATCGCCAATTGCAAAGGCGGAGGCGGAGTTGAGCTTCTCCGCTGAGGCCATCACCACGGTTTCCGCTGCCCGGCCAGCGAGCGCGCGTTTTACCGTGGCCTCTTCAAAGTTGCCGGTGGTAAAGCCTGCCGCCGGATGCACACCGGTGACACCCATAAAAAACAGGTCGGCATTGATGCGGTTGATCGACTCCAGCATCGCTGCGCCGACCGCCACCACCGAGTGCTTATAGAGTTGGCCGCCGATCAGAATCACTTCGACGCGCGGATGGTCGGCCAGCGTCAGCGCCACGCTGGGGCTGTGGGTCACGGCGGTGAAATCCAGCGTGGCGGGCAGCAGCCGTACCAGTTCCGCGCTGGTGGTCCCGCCATCGATCAGGACGATCTGTCCCGGCTGAATCAGCGCTACCGCTTTCTGCGCAATGGCGCGTTTCGAATCAGTTTGCACGCTTTTGCGTGTTTCAAAACCCGCCAGAGCCGCTGAAACCGGCAGAGCGCCGCCATGAACCCGCTGCAGCAATCCTTCGGCTGCCAGCTCCCGTAAATCCCGGCGAACGGAATCTTCCGAGACGCCAAACCGCTGGCTGAGATCGCCCGACTGCACCTGTTTTTCGCTGGCAAGCAGGGCGAGGATCGCCTGTTTACGTTGTCCCGAGAGCATAGTTATGGTTGCCTGTTTTTTCTTGATATTGCACGATTGTGCATGATAGCTTGACCGCTGTCCACCCATCGAGGAGATCACCATGCAGCAGAGTTCTGACCGAGTGCGCATCATCAGCGAGCAGTTGCTATCCGATAACTGGTACACCCTGAAGAAATACACCTTTTCGCTGTTGCGACGTGATGGGCAGTGGCAGGAGCAGAGCCGGGAAGCCTATGATCGGGGCAACGGTGCGGTGGTCCTGCTGTATAACCGTGAAAAAAAACGGGTCGTGCTGACGCGACAGTTCCGTTTCCCCATCTACCTTAACGGTCACCACGGCTTTCTGATTGAAGCGGCGGCGGGGTTACTGGATAACGCCTCGCCGGAGGCGCGCATTGTCGCCGAAGCCGAAGAGGAGACCGGTTTTCGCGTCACGCGGGTGGAGAAGGTGTTTGAAGCCTTTATGAGCCCCGGATCGGTCACGGAAAAGCTCTATTTCTTTATTGCTGAATATGCAGATCAGCAGCGCAGCGGTGAAGGCGGCGGTATCGCAGAAGAGGGCGAGGATATTGAGGTACTGGAGATGGATTTTGACCAGGCGCTGCAGGCGATTACGGACGGTGAAATCATGGATGCCAAAACCATCATGCTGCTGCAGCATCTGCGGCTGAAGGGTATTCTTTAGTACGCCGTCAGGCTGGCAGGCCGCAGCGACGCGGCCTGCCGATGAGCTTATTCGTCGCGGGTCAGAATGCCTTTAACATCGTGCGGTTCTGAACGCAGATACTGTGGCGGAACCCGGACTTTACCGTCCAGCGCAGCCGCTGCGTGCCACGGCCAGCGTGGATCGTAGAGAATACCGCGCGCCAGCGCCACCAGATCGGCTTCGCCCTGTTGCAGCAGATCTTCCGCCTGCTGGGGCTCCGTAATCAGGCCGACCGCAATCACCGGAATCGAGACCTGCTCACGGATATCGCGGGCAAACGGCACCTGGTAATTCGGGCCGACGCTGATTTTTTGCTTCTCCGACAGGCCACCGCTGGAGACGTGAATATAGGCGCAGTTGCGCGCTTCCAGCTCGCGGGAGAACGCGATCGACTGATTCACTTCCCAGCCGCCCTCTACCCAATCTGTTGCCGAGATGCGCACGCCGACCGGAATTGACGCCGGTACCGCATCACGCACCGCCTGGAACACTTCCAGCGGGAAGCGCATCCGGTTTTCCAGTGAGCCGCCATACTCATCGCTGCGCTGGTTCGACAGCGGTGAGAGGAACTGATGCAGCAGATAGCCGTGTGCGCCGTGTACCTCAATCAGCTCTATGCCCAGTTTCACTGCCCGACGGGCGCTGTCGACAAAGGCTTGTTTAACCCGCTCCAGCGCATCACGATCCATCGCCAGCGGTCTGGCTTCATTTTCGCTGTAGCTCAGCGCTGAAGGCGCGACGGTTTGCCAGCCCTCGGGGGCATCAGGCGCTATCTGTTTGCCGCCTTCCCACGGCACCGCGCATGACGCTTTGCGTCCGGCGTGTCCCAGCTGAATGCCAATCGGAATTGAGGAGTAACGGCGCACATCCTCCAGCACGGATTTCAGCGCCGCTTCATTGTCATCGTTCCACAGTCCTAAATCGCCGGGAGAGATACGGCCGATATCTTCGACGGCGGTGGCTTCAATAATCAACAAGCCGGCACCGGAAAAGGCCAGCTGACCAAGGTGAATACGGTGCCAGGCGGACGCGTTGCCGGAATCGGCTGAATACTGGCACATCGGTGCAATCACAATGCGGTTATCCAGGGTAAGTTCGCCCAGTGAGACAGGTGAAAAAAGTTGGCTCATGTTATCTCCATGGTTTTATGACTAACGTGACAGGGAATAACTATAGCGGGCGATTGGGCGGATCGGGTGCGGCGCAAGGTGACATTTTATGTCAGCGCGCGGGTTGGCGGTGGATTTTTGCCGCGTTGAGTCGGGCCGCAGATGACAGACTAAGCGGTGAGATAAGGCGAATAACCGCAGAGAACCGGCGAACTGCGCCGAACTTTGCGGTTATTTGCGGGCTGACGATCATACCTGCGCCATGCCGCCATCGACAAACGCCTTGGGGCGTTTTTACAGCAGGGTGAGATGGTGGAAATTTTGCCTGACTGGCGACCAGCGGGTTATCCGTTTCATCTGGTCTATCCTCAGAATCGACACGTTACGCATCGGTTGCGGGTGTTTATTGACTGGCTCCGCGGCGGGTCGCGGGAGAAGGGCAATCCGGCACGCAGGCGCGCCGGATTCATTCAGAATCTTAGTTACCGCGATAGGTCGAGTAACCGAACGGGCTCAGCAGCAACGGAATGTGGTAGTGCTCGCCGTTGGCATCCATGTTGAACTCAACCGGGATCTCCGGGAAGAACGTTTTCTGGTTGTTCTTCTTATAGAAGTCACCGGTTTTGAACACGACGCGATAGCTGCCAGCGCTGGCCATTTTATCCTGCGGGAACAGGGCGCTGATGCGACCATTATTGTCGGTGACGCCAGTGGCCAGTTTCACCCAGTTATCCTGCTGTTTCTGATCCAGTTCCACTTCAATGCCAGCGGTCGGCTGGCCGGTTTGCAGGTTCAGGACGTGGACGCTTAACGGATTTTTAGCCGCCGCGGGTTGTGCAGCAACAGCAGAAGCAGAAATGCCAGTGGCCAGAAGTACAGTTGCGATCAAAGCATGTGAGGTTTTCATCAATGTTTCCTTTATTGACGGGGTTTATTTGCAGCAATAGTAGGGTGGATAACCGCAAAGCGATATTTTGCGGCGGAAAATGTGAAATTTCTGAGGTGGAGCGGTCAGAAATTGTGGTCATAAGTGATTTTAGTTACATCATGCATTTACTCTTTCAACTAACAATCATCTGACAAAGTGCGGTCTTCATCCGCCATACAGTAAGAAAAGCGAGCCGGATGGCTTTTTTTATTTTTTTATTGCTCCCTGGAAGGGTGAAAATGGTGGGTAATCGACACAGATGGCGGCAGACTACGCTATAAACGACGAAAGATGATGTGCAGGGTAAACTTGTCTTTTAAATAGCGCGCTATTTAATAGTTTACAACCAAAGTGCGGCGTGGCATTGTTGCGTCAACCAGATAGCACACTACTTAATAGCAAATTAAAGGAAAGCCATAATGAACATGAAACTGACCGCCAGCGCACTGTTATTAGCCAGCCAGATGAGTACCGCCTTTGCAGCACCCACTGAAAATAGCCCGCAACCGACCGCTGGCGTCGCCGCTTTTCTGACGGCGCTCAACAGCGGAGGCGGCAAGCCGATTGAGCAGCTCTCCGTCAAAGAGGCCCGTGCGGTACTGACCGGGGCACAAAAGGGCGCTGAACTGCCGCCGGCAGAGGTTTCACAAAAGATCATTACGGTACTGGGCAAGCCACTGACGCTGACCATCGTAAAACCTGAGAATGCCAGCGCGACGTTGCCGGTGTTTATGTTCTTCCACGGCGGTGGCTGGGTACTGGGTGATTTCCCGACCCATGAACGTCTTGTCCGTGACATGGTGAATGCCTCCGGCGCGGCAGCCGTATTTGTTAATTATGACCCGTCGCCAGAAGCACATTTCCCGGTGGCGATTACGCAGGCTTATGAAGCTACAAAATGGGTGGCCGAACATGGCGCTGAAATTGGCGTGGACGGTAAACGTCTGGCGCTGGTCGGTAACAGCGTCGGCGGAAATATGGTGGCTGCCGTTGCCTTGCAGGCGAAGCAGTTTAAAACCCCAGCCATTCGTTATGATGTGATGCTGTGGCCGGTTACCGACGCGCGTTTTGATACCGCTTCTTATGATCAGTTTGCCGACGGACATTTCCTGACGAAGAATATGATGAAGTGGTTCTGGGATAACTACACCACATCAGAGAAAGATCGTAATAACATCCTGGCATCGCCGCTGCGTGCAACCACCGGGCAGCTGAAAGGATTGCCGCCAACATTGATTCAGACCGCTGAGCTGGATGTGTTACGTGATGAGGGTGAAGCCTTTGGCCGGAAACTGGATGCGGCAGGCGTGCCGGTTACCGTGACACGCTATAACGGCATGATCCATGATTACGGTTTGCTGAACGCACTGAGCCAGGAACCCACCGTCAGAACGGCCATCAACCAGGCCGGTGAAGCGCTGCGATCGCATCTGAAATAAGGGAGCCGGGCGGTAGTGATGATGCCGCCCGGATTGTCGGCGTGTCAGCGAGCAATAAGAGGAAAGGTAGGTTACTCCTTGATTTTGAAAGATAAAACTATTGAGGGATTAACCTGTTCACAACCCTGAAATCATATCGGTAGCTGGTCTGATTAATTATTAGTTTTTATCTTTACCCGTCCTGTGCCGGGTAAGGATAAATTAAACGGCAGACGAGACTTTGTGGTTCGAAAAACTGGAATGGGAAGACGAAAGGGTATAAATTTGAAGCGTCGTCTACTAAAGGCTATCGGGTTTCTTAAAATGTCTCCATCTGACATCAAACAAGCACAACACAAGCGTTATGATGAAAAAGCGGCAGCTGTTGTCCGGGGTGAACTCGGTTATAAACCCGCGGAGAAATCGCGCTACAGCAAATCCTGTAAGCTTTCATCTAAGCATGTCGTCAGTTTTCCTGATGCTGCCCGATAATGTAAAATAAACCCTCTTCCAGCAGAGGGTTTTTTATGCCTCATGATCCTGTCATCCCGCCTTTTGAACAAGCCTATATCCTCAATA
>Ga0302349_1002592_pt1 | contig 11367 bp, 9 predicted proteins | sample PhyAR1_FD_202176 | JGI IMG/M metagenome (GOLD analysis project Ga0302349, IMG submission 202176) | Leaf surface microbial communities from alfalfa plants in UC Gill Tract Community Farm, Albany, California, United States - DLSL A.R1... | ecosystem: Host-associated > Plants > Phyllosphere >...
CTGATGCCTAATTACACCCTGCAAACCCGGCGTTTTGATCTGTGGGGCTTTGTGTTGCTGGCGTTCGGCATGGCGGCGCTGACCCTGGCCCTCGACGGGCAAAAAGGCCTCGGCATCTCCACACTGACGCTGGCACTACTGGTGCTGGCGGGCGTGCTTACCCTCGGCCTGTACCTGCTGCACGCCCGTAAAAACGACGCCGCGCTGTTCCGCCTGTCGCTCTTTTCCACGCGCACCTTTTCGTTAGGGCTGCTCGGCAGCTTTGCCGGACGCGTCGGCAGCGGCATGTTGCCGTTTATGACGCCGGTGTTTTTGCAGATCGGCATGGGCTTTTCGCCGTTTCATGCCGGGCTGATGATGATCCCGATGGTGCTCGGCAGCATGGGCATGAAGCGCATTGTGGTGCAGGTGGTTAACCGCTTCGGCTATCGCCGGGTGCTGGTCATAAGTACCCTGGGGCTGGCGCTTATCAGCCTGGTGTTTATGGCTACCGCCCTTTACGGGGCCTGGTATCTGCTGCCGCTGGTGCTGTTTTTGCAGGGGATGATCAACTCGACGCGTTTTTCTTCCATGAATACCCTGACGCTGAAAGATCTGCCCGACGATCAGGCGGGCAGCGGCAACAGCCTGCTGTCGATGGTGATGCAGCTTTCGATGAGCGTGGGCGTCACCGTGGCGGGGCTGCTGCTCGGCGCATTCGGTCAACAACATCTGGCGGCAGACAGCGGCAATGCCCACCAGGTGTTTCTTTATACTTACTTGAGTATGGCGGTGATTATTGCCCTGCCCGCGCTGATCTTCGCGCGCGTACCCAATGACACCCGCCAGAACGTCGTGATATCCCGGCGCAAAAGGAGACAACCATGAAGATGTGGCGGCCCGGCATCACCGGCAAACTGTTCCTGGCGATTTTCGCCACCTGCATCGTGCTGCTCATTACGATGCACTGGGCGGTGCGCATCAGTTTTGAGCGCGGCTTTATTGATTACATCAAGCACGGTAACGAGCAGCGGCTGAAAATGCTTGGCGACGCGCTGGGCGAGCAGTATCAACTGCACGGCAACTGGCGGTTTTTGCGCAATAACGACCGCTTTGTTTTCCAGATCCTGCGTTCGTTTGAACATGACAACGACGACGACCGCCCCGGCCCCGGTATGCCGCCGCACGGCTGGCGCACCCAGTTCTGGGTGATTGATCAGGATAAACAGGTGCTGGTCGGCCCGCGCTCGCCGGTACCGAAAGAAGGCTCGCGCCGGGCGATCACCGTGAACGGCGAGAACGTCGGCTGGGTGGTGGCCTCCCCGGTTGAGCGGCTGACGCGCAATACCGACATTAATTTTGACCGCCAGCAGCGGCGTACCAGCTGGCTGATTGTGGCGCTCTCGACCTTACTGGCGGCGCTGGCGACCTTCCCGCTGGCACGGGGGCTGCTCGCGCCGATGAAACGGCTGGTGGACGGCACCCACAAACTGGCCGCCGGGGATTTCTCCACCCGCGTCACGCCGACCAGCGCCGATGAACTGGGCAAGCTGGCGCAGGACTTCAATCAGCTCGCCAGCACGCTGGAAAAAAACCAGCAGATGCGGCGTGATTTTATGGCTGATATCTCCCACGAACTGCGCACGCCGCTGGCGGTGCTGCGGGGTGAACTGGAGGCGATTCAGGACGGCGTTCGCCAGTTCACGCCGGAGTCGGTGGCTTCGCTGCAGGCGGAGGTCGGCACCCTCACCAAGCTGGTGGACGATCTGCACCAGTTGTCGATGTCCGACGAGGGGGCGCTGGCGTATCAGAAAGCGCCGGTCGATATCATCACCCTGCTGGAGATGGTGGCGGGCATCTTCCGCGAACGCTTCGCCAGCCGCAATCTGGCGATTAACGTCTCGCTGCCGGAATCGGCGGTGGTGTTTGGCGACCGCGACAGGCTGATGCAGCTCTTCAACAATTTGCTGGAAAACAGCCTGCGCTATACCGACGCAGGCGGGCAGCTTTTGATCAGCGCGCAGGCGACGTCAACGAAGATCAGCCTGACCTTTGCCGACAGCGGGCCGGGCGTCAGCGATGAGCAGTTAACGCGCCTGTTCGAGCGTTTTTACCGCACCGAAGGCTCACGTAACCGCGCCAGCGGCGGTTCCGGGCTGGGGCTGTCGATTTGCGTCAATATTGTGGAAGCGCACGGCGGCACGATCCGCGCAACCCATTCGCCATTTGGCGGGGTAAGCATTACAGTTGAACTACCGCTGGAACGCGATTTATCGAGAGATGTATGACTGAGTTACCGATTGACGAGAACACCCCGCGCATTCTGATTGTGGAAGATGAGCCGAAACTTGGGCAGTTACTGATTGATTACCTGCGGGCGGCGGGCTACGCGCCGACGCTGATCAGCCATGGTGATAAAGTGATCCCTTACGTGCGCCAGACGCCGCCGGACCTGATGCTGCTCGATTTGATGCTGCCCGGCACCGATGGCCTGACGCTGTGCCGCGAAATCCGCCGCTTTTCCGATCTGCCAATTGTGATGGTGACCGCCAAAATCGAAGAGATCGACCGCCTGCTGGGGCTTGAGATCGGCGCGGACGATTACATCTGCAAACCCTACAGCCCGCGCGAAGTGGTGGCGCGGGTGAAAACCATTCTGCGCCGCTGCAAACCGCAGCGTGAGTTGCAGGTGCTGGACGCGGTCAGCCCGCTGATTATTGATGAGGGGCGCTTTCAGGCGAGCTGGCACAATAAAGTGCTGGATTTGACGCCCGCGGAGTTCCGCCTGCTGAAAACCCTCTCCAGCGAGCCGGGGAAAGTCTTCTCCCGTGAACAACTGCTGAACCATCTTTACGATGATTACCGCGTGGTGACCGACCGCACGATTGACAGCCACATTAAAAACCTGCGCCGCAAGCTGGAGGCGCTGGATGAGGAACAGTCGTTTATTCGCGCGGTGTACGGCGTGGGGTACCGCTGGGAAGCGGATAGCTGCCGGGTGGCGTGACCCTTAATTTCACCCTCACCCCTGCCCTCTCCCTGAGGGAGAGGGAGAAAGGCGGGTCGGTGCTCGCGCTTAGGGAGAGGGAGAAAGGCGGGTCGGTGCACAATCTGTCCCCTCTCCCTGAGGGAGAGGGAGAAAGGCCAGTCCGTGCTCGATCTGTCCCCTCTCCCTGAGGGAGAGGGTTAGGGTGAGGGTCAAATAAACGCCCCGGTTTACTCCCCCGCCCGACAGCGCTACAATTCCCGCCCTAAAATTAAGGGATCTCCCCACCGCTCACCCGGCGTAAGCGGATCTGACCTGTCATCAGAACGAGTAAATCATGTTTAAACCCGAACTTCTTTCCCCGGCGGGAACGCTGAAAAATATGCGTTACGCTTTTGCCTATGGTGCCGATGCAGTGTATGCGGGCCAGCCGCGCTACTCGCTGCGCGTGCGTAATAACGAATTCAATCACGAGAACCTCCAGCAGGGCATTAATGAAGCCCACGCACTGGGGAAAAAATTCTACGTGGTGGTGAACATTGCGCCGCACAACGCCAAGCTGAAAACCTTCATCCGTGATTTACAACCGGTGGTGGAAATGGGGCCGGACGCGCTGATTATGTCCGATCCGGGTTTGATCATGCTGGTGCGCGAGCACTTCCCGCAGATGGATATTCATCTTTCGGTGCAGGCGAATGCGGTGAACTGGGCGACGGTGAAGTTCTGGCAGCAAATGGGCCTGACCCGCGTGATTTTGTCCCGCGAGCTGTCGCTTGATGAGATCGCTGAAATCCGCGCCCAGGTGCCGGAGATGGAAATTGAAATCTTCGTTCACGGCGCGCTGTGCATGGCCTACTCCGGCCGCTGCCTGCTCTCCGGCTACATCAACAAACGCGACCCGAACCAGGGCACCTGCACCAACGCCTGCCGCTGGGAATATAACGTTCAGGAAGGCAAAGAAGACGCCGTGGGTAACATCGTGCACGTGCATGAGCCGATCCCGGTGAAAAACGTCGAGCCGACCCTCGGCGTCGGTGCGCCCACCGACAAAGTTTTCATGATTGAAGAAGCCAAACGTCCGGGCGAGTACATGACTGCGTTCGAAGATGAGCACGGCACCTACATCATGAACTCGAAAGATCTGCGTGCCATCGCGCACGTGCCGCGTCTGACCGAAATGGGCGTACACTCGCTGAAAATCGAAGGCCGCACCAAGTCTTACTACTACTGCGCGCGCACCGCTCAGGTGTACCGCAAAGCGATTGACGATGCCGCCGCCGGTCGCCCGTTTGATGAAAGCCTGATGGACACCCTCGAAGGGCTGGCGCATCGCGGCTATACCGAAGGCTTCCTGCGCCGCCATACCCATGATGATTACCAGAACTACGAGTACGGTTTTTCCGTCTCTGAGCGCCAGCAGTTTGTCGGGGAATTTACCGGTGAGCGCAACGGTACGCTGGCCGCGGTGTTAGTGAAAAACAAATTCACCGTCGGCGACAGCCTGGAATTGATGACGCCGAACGGCAATGTGAATTTCACGCTGGAACACATGGAAAACGCCAAAGGCGAGGCGATGCCGGTGGCACCGGGTGACGGCTACACCGTCTGGTTGCCGGTGCCGGAAGATATGGCGCTGGAGTATGCGCTGTTGATGCGTAACTTCAACGGGAAGAACACCCGTAACCCGCACTAACTCATTCAATTGGGTTATTTTTCAGAGGATATGAATCTTTAGAAACGGATCACATACCGTTTCGTTCAATATGGGTATTATCCCGCCTGCTGAAAAACATAATCCATAAATGCTAGCTGTACCAGGAACCACCTCCTTAGCCTGCGTAATCTCCCTTACGCAGGCTGATTTTTTTTCGGCCTTAGATCTTCATTTTTCCGCTCAGCGCCAGATGCTGGATCAGCATGATGGTTTTCGCATCTTCGATTTCACCGCTTCTGATCGCCGCCAGCGCGCGCTCAAACGGCCACTCCAGCACTTCGATATCTTCACCCTCTTCCGCCAGTCCGCCACCCTCGCTTGTACGCTGATGATCTTCATAATGGGCGATGAACAGATAGAGTTTCTCGGTGACAGACCCGGGGCTCATATAAGTTTCGAACACTTTTTCGGCGTCGGTGATGTGGTAGCCGGTTTCTTCCTGGGCTTCCGCCACGATGCGCTCTTCCGGGGAACTGTCATCCAGCAGGCCCGCTGCCGCCTCAATTAAGAAACCGTTGTGACCGTTGATATAAACCGGAAAGCGGAACTGGCGGGTTAACACGACGCTGTTTTTCGTCTGGTTATAGAGTAAAACCGCCGCGCCATTGCCACGGTCATAGGCTTCACGGCTTTGTGGCTGCCAGACGCCATCCCGACGGCGCAGCTCAAAATCAAATTTTTTCAGCACGTACCAGTTATCGGAGAGCAATTTTTCTTTGATGTTGCGAACGACCGGCTCATCTTTGTTCACGCTTATTTCTCCTTGGATTTTTTAAGAGCAAAAATTATAGCGGCACAACCCGCCGCAAAACAGGCCGCTGTGCTTTAATCAATGAAGCTTTAAGGCTGTTCTTACATTTCTGACCGATGAGTAAGATACACTGGGCTTATCCCCTTAGAAGAGAAAAAAGGATGACAACAATCCCTGCCAGCTTACTGATCCTGAACGGCAAAAGTGCCGATAACGCCCTGCTGCGCGAAGCGGTTTCCCTGCTGCGCACGGAAGGCGTCGAACTTCATGTGCGCGTGACCTGGGAAAAAGGTGATGCAGAGCGCTATGTCAAAGAAGCGGTAAGCCTTGGCGTGGCCACGGTGATCGCCGGTGGCGGCGACGGCACCATTAATGAAGTGGCGACCGCGCTGCATAAGACCGCGGGCGAAAATGCCCCGGCGCTCGGCATTCTGCCGCTCGGTACGGCGAATGATTTTGCCACCAGCACTGCGATCCCGGAGGCGCTGGATAAGGCGCTGCAACTGGCGATTATCGGCAAAGCGGTGCCGGTGGATATCGTTCAGGTAAACGACGAAACCTGTTTTATCAATATGGCGACCGGCGGGTTCGGTACGCGGATCACCACCGAAACGCCGGAAAAGCTGAAGGCCGCGCTCGGCGGGGTTTCCTACCTTGTTCACGGGTTAATGCGCATGGACACGCTCAAGCCTGACCGCTGTGAAATCCACAGCGATGACTTTCAGTGGGAAGGTGACGCGCTGGTGATTGGCATCGGTAACGGCCGTCAGGCGGGCGGCGGCCAGCAACTTTGCCCGGATGCGCTGATTGATGATGGCCTGCTGGATCTGCGTATTTTTACCGGCGACGAACTGCTACCCGCGCTGTTCACCACCCTGACAAAACCGGAAGACAGCCCGAATATTGTGGATTCCAGAGCGGCGTGGTTTAAAATCACCGCCCCGCATGAGATCACCTTTAACCTCGACGGCGAGCCGCTGAGCGGCCAGGAATTTCATATCCGCGTGCTGCCCGGCGCGCTGACATGCCGCCTGCCGCCGGACTGCCCGCTGCTGAGTTGATGTGGATTGCCGGGCGGCGCGCGTTGCCCCACCCGGCAACTCCCTTAATACGCCGCCACCTCCCGCGCCATTTCCCGGCTGTACTGCTGGCTGGCATTGACCAGCATCTGCGTGTACTCCGTTTGCGCCGCGCCGCTGACCAGCGCATCCACGGTCAGCGTCTCTAAAATTTTCCCGTACTGCATCACCGCGACTTTCTGGCACAGATGGGCGATCACCCCCAGATCGTGGGTCACCATCAGGTAGGTCAGCTTGGACTCCTGATGCAGCTCCGCCAGCAGGTTGAGGATCTCCGCCTGCACCGAGACATCCAGCGCCGAAGTCGGTTCATCGAGCAACAGCACCTGCGGTTCAAGGATCAGCGCGCGGGCAATCGCCACGCGTTGACGCTGGCCTCCGGACAACTGGTGCGGGAAGCGGTCACGGAAGGCGCGATTTAACCCCACTCTGTCGAGCAGCGTATTGATCCGCCGATCGCGTTCGGTAATGCCATGAATGTGCAGCGGTTCTTCGAGAATATCGCCGATCGTGTGACGCGGATGCAGCGAGCCATAGGGGTCCTGAAACACCATCTGCACCTGGCGGCAGCGCGCCTGGCTGATGCGGTGTTCAAGCTGCTGGCCGTTGATCGCAAGCTCCCCCTGCCAGTGGGTGAATAATCCCGCCAGGCATTTCAGTACCGTGGTTTTGCCGGAACCGGACTCCCCCACCAGGCCGTAAATCTCGCCCGGTTTGACGTGAAAAGTGACGTCATTGAGTACCTGATTGCGCTTTTCGCCTTCGCCGAACTCCAGATTTAACTGTTTAACTTCAATCATGTTGCGCTCCTTAATCCGTCAGCCAGCGGGTATCGCGTTGCAGCACCGGCAGCACGGGACGGCGATGATGAATTTCCGGCAGCGCGTTAATCAGCCCCTGGGTGTAGGGGTGCTGCGCCTTATCCAGATCTTTTGCGGCGATGGATTCCACCACCCGCCCGGCGTACATCACCAGCACCCGGTCGCAAAAACTGCGCACCAGGTTGATGTCGTGACTGATAAAAATCAGCCCCAGGCCACGCGAGGCCACCAGATCGTCGAGCAGGCCGAGCACCTGCAAACGCACCGACACATCCAGCGCCGAGGTGGGTTCATCGGCGATCACCAGTTCAGGATCGGTGATTAACATCATGGCGATCATGATGCGCTGGCCCTGACCGCCGGAAATCTCATGCGGGTAGAGGCTGTAGACGCGCTCCGGCTGGCGGATGCGCACCACGTCGAGCATCTCCAGTACTTTGGCTTTCGCCTCGGCCTTGCGCCCCGGATGGTGCGTCAGCCAGGCTTCAGCAATCTGATCGCCCACGCACACCACCGGATTCAGGGAGTATTTCGGGTCCTGCATAATCATTGAAATGCGCTTGCCGCGCACGGTGCGCATCTGCGCTTCGCTGACGTTACGCAAATCAATGTCGCCAAAGTGCATCCGTTCGGCGGTGATGCGCGCTTTGGCCGGATGCAGACGCATTAACGCCCGGCCAACGGTGGATTTACCGGAACCGGATTCGCCGACAATCGCCAGCTTTTCCCGGCCCAACTGGAAGGAGACGCCGCGCACCGCGTTCGTCACCGTACGCCCGTTAACAAAATCGACGTGGAGATCGCGCACGTCGAGCAAGGGCGCGTTATTCGCTGCGAGGATCGAGGATGTCACGTAGGCCATCTCCTAAGAAGTTGAACGCCAGGCTGTTGATCAGGATCGCCAGCCCCGGAATAGTCACCACCCACCAGCACTCCATCATGTAGGTGCGACCGCTGGAGATCATCGCGCCCCACTCCGGCTCCGGCGGCTGTGCGCCGAGGCCGAGGAAGCCGAGTCCGGCGGCGGTCAGGATGATCCCCGCCATGTTCATGGTGATACGGATAATCACCGACGGCAGGCACAGCGGCACAATGTGACGCCACAGCACGCGCACCGGGGACGCCCCCTGCAACCGCACCGCCGAGATAAAATCGGCCTGCCGCAGCGAGAGAGTTTCGGCGCGCGCCAGACGCGCAATCGGCGGCCAGGCGGTGAGGGTAATCGCGATCACCACATGCTCAAGTCCGGGACCGAGCGCCGCAACAAACGCCAGCGCCAGCACCAGGCTTGGGAAGGAGATGAAAATATCGGTGACGCGCATCAGCACCATATCGACCTTGCCGCCAAAATAGCCTGCGGTAACGCCGAGCAGCAGCCCGAGCGGGCCGACGGTGACTGACACCAGCAGCACGATGTAGAGCGTAATGCGCGAGCCATACACCAGGCGGCTGAAGATATCGCGCCCGAATTCGTCGGTGCCGAACCAGTGTTGCGCGTTGGGAGCCACCAGCGCGCTGTTCAGATCCTGCACCAGCGGATTGTAAGGGGCGATCCACGGCGCAAAGGTCGCCACGATCAGCAGCAGGAAGATAATCCCGCCGCCAATGGCGGTCAGCGGGTTGCGCGCCATTTTGCCGAGAAAATGCCCGCTACGCGTGAGCAGCCGCTTCATGCGCTGGCTTTTTTCGTTCACCGGGCCATTCACCGGCGTATCCAGAGAAACCGTCATGATTTTGTCCTCGGATCAAAGAGTTGATAGAGCATGTCGGAGAGCAGGTTGAGCATCACGAAGATCACCCCCACCAGCAGCACGCAGCCCATCACCGCATTCATGTCACCCAGCAACAGGCTACTGGTGAGATAGGAACCGAAGCCGGGCCAGGAGAAGACGGTTTCGATCAGCACCGCGCCTTCCAGCAGCGAGCCGTAGGCCAGCGCCACCACGGTCAGCAGTTGCACCAGAATGTTGCGAAACGCGTGGTTCCAGATCACCTGCCGCTCGGTTAAGCCTTTAACGCGGGCGGTGATGATGAACTCCTGCGACAGTTGCGCCAGCATAAAGCTGCGGGTCATACGGCTGATGTAAGCCAGCGAGTGAAAACCGAGCAGCGAGGCGGGCAGCACCAGGTGATTCAGCGCGTTCCAGAACACCTGTGAATTTCCGGCCAGCAGCGCATCAATGGTCATTAGCCCGGTGCGACGCGGCACAAGGCCGTCGAGCCCCAGATCGATACGCCCCGCGCCGCCCACCCAGCCAAGCCAGGCGTAAAACAGCAGCAGGCCCATCATTCCCACCCAGAAAATCGGCGTGGAGTAGCCGGCAAGACTGATAATGCGCACCACGTAATCGGAGAGGCTGTTGCGCCGCGCCGCCGCCAGCACGCCCAGCGGAATGCCGAGGCCCGCGCCGACGATGATCGCCATCGTCGCCAGTTCCAGCGTCGCCGGGAAGACGCGCACGATGTCGTCCATCACCGGTTTCCCGGTCAGCAGCGCGTTGCCTAAATCACCGTGCAGCAGGTTGGAGAAATAAATGCCGAACTGGGTCAGCAACGATTTATCAAAGCCGAGTTGCTGATAAACCTGGTTATAGGTGCTCTGGTCGGCGTCCGGGCCGACAATCGCCAGCACCGGATCGATAGGCATTACGCGGCCAATAAAAAAGGTCAGCAGCAGCAGGCCGAACAGCGTCACCAGTACCTGCGTCAGCCGCTTCGAGAAGCGCCGGGCGCGGGAGCCTGGGGCTAAAATTGCCATACTCATCATGAACCTCCGGAGTTAAGCGGCGCTTTGTACACCTCGCGCAGGAAGGTGGTGGCGGACGGATGCGACTGGAAGTTTTTCACTTCGTTGCGTACCACCACCGAATCCACCATCTGCGAGAGCGGCATCAGCGCGGGGATAAGCGCGTCGTAGCGGGTCTGGATCTCCTGATATTCTGCCTTCTGTTTCGCCGGATCGCGCTCCAGCAGCGCCCGGTCGATCATCTCGTTCAGCGGTTTATCGTAGAAGCCGGTACGCCAGCCCTGGAAGTTGGTCAGCCGCGCCTCGTCGCTGTTGTCAGGGTTATAGACCAGCGCGCGCAGGCTGGAGTGTGGATGCGGTTCCACGCCGCTACCGCCGCGCCCGACCAGCATGTCGAATTTACGCTCGCGCATTGCGCCGTAAATCTGGTTGCCGGTTCCGGTGATGATTTTGGCGTTAATCCCCGCCTGCATCAGGGTGGACTGCACGGCGATGGCGATATTCAGGAACGGCTGATCCGCCAGTACCCGCAGCGTGGTGTCAAACCCGTCCGGGTAGCCCGCTTCCGCCAGCAGTTTTTTGGCTTTCGGGATATCAAGCGCATAACCCGGGTCCGGCAGCGTCGACGGCATACCGGCTTTGATCGGACGCTGGTGCAGCACGCCGTAGCCCGGCATCAGCGCTTTGTTGATGCCCTGATAATCCACCAGATAGCGCACCGCTTCGCGCACTTTCGGATTGGCAAAATGCGGCTCTTTCATGCTCATCGCCACGTAATAGACCGTGCCCTTTTGCACCGCTTCAACGGTGACATCCGGATCTTTACGCAGTGCGTTGATGTCAGAAACCGCCATGTTGTTGGCAATATCCAGATCGCCTTTGGCAATCATCAGACGCAGGGTTTGCGACTCCTGGAAATGGCGCAGCACCACGCGGTTCATTTTCGGTGGCTCGCGCCAGTAATCGGCGTTGCGCTTCATGCGCAGCACGTCTTTCGCCTGCCAGGTCTCCAGCGTGAACGGGCCGGAACCCGCTTCGTTGGTGGTCAGCCAGCGGTTGCCCCAGTCGTTGTTCACTTCGTGCGTCTGCACGGTTTTGCTGTCCAGCACGCCGAGATTGCCGAGCGCGCCGAGGGAGTAAATCACCAGTTGCGGATCGTTAGCCTTCGGCAGGCGGATCTGCACGGTGTAGTCATCGGGAGCGCTGACCTGCTCATCGATGTTTTTCTTGCTAAAGCCGTAGGACTTCCACACCGACGCCTGCGCAAGGTTCAGGTGCAGCAGGCGGCGCA
>Ga0302349_1002593_pt1 | contig 11364 bp, 7 predicted proteins | sample PhyAR1_FD_202176 | JGI IMG/M metagenome (GOLD analysis project Ga0302349, IMG submission 202176) | Leaf surface microbial communities from alfalfa plants in UC Gill Tract Community Farm, Albany, California, United States - DLSL A.R1... | ecosystem: Host-associated > Plants > Phyllosphere >...
TCACGTCCTGAATGCGTTTAATTAAATCTTCATGGCCTTTGCCATATTTATCGCGGACGGACTGCGTGGCTTCAAAGAAAGGTTTGGTATCAACATCGTGGAATTGAACACCGCCCGTTTTCATGGCTTCCAGCGATTTGGTGTTATAGGCTTCCCACAATGTACGCTGTTCAGCCTGCGCCTCTTTTGCCAGCTTCAGAATTAAATCCTGATCGGCTTTTTCTAATTTATCCCATTTGGCTTTAGAGAATAAAAACAGCTCCGGGATAATAAAGTGTTTACTCCAGGTATAGTTTTTAACGACCGGCAAATAGTTATGCGCCACAAAGGTTGGCGGGTTATTTTCAGTGCCGTCAATGACACCGGTTTGCATACCGCTGAACACTTCACTCACGCCCATGACGATGGAGTTCGCGCCCATCGCTTTTAAGGTGTCGAGGGCAACAGGGCTACCCTGAACGCGGATTTTCATCCCCTTTAAATCGTCTATTTTATTGACCGGTTGTTTGGTGATCAGGTTACGGGTTCCCGCATCCATCCAGCCGAGAAACACCAGACGGGACTTAGGATTCGCCGTAAGACGATCGCCTATCTCTTTGCCAATCATGCCGTCCAGCACTTTATGCAGGTGATCTTCATCGCGGAAAATATACGGCAGCGTGAAGACGTTAATTTCCGGCAATATGGCGGCCACAGGGGTCATCGAGACGCGGATAATATCAATCGCACCGAGCTGGGCTTGCTCAATCATCTGTTTTTCATCGCCCAATACACCACCGGGGAATGTTTTAATATCCAGACGCCCATCCGTCGCGGCACTCAGTTTCTCACCCATATGTTTAACCGCAACAACGTTGGGGTAATCTGCCGGGTGAACATCAGCGGCACGGAAGGTTTGGGCAAGCGTAGATTGACTGGTGATTAATACGGAAATACCGATACAGAGCGACAGCAGGCTTTTCGTCAGTTTCATTTTACATTCTCCAGTGATTTATCATTTCCATATATAAAAAACACGCAGGGTGGGGACGCCCCACGACAGAGGTAAAGACAGAAATCGATGAGAGATACGATGAACGTTCAAAGAATAGTCTGACAATGAAAATATTTCGCGGATGCCGTTCACAAAAAATCATGCGCCGTTAAAAAATTCAGCACATCGTTTCATTTTTGCAATGAACCTCTGTTTCCTGAAAAAAAATTCATTAAGCTGCACGTTAAAACGTGATCGGTTTCGCTATTTCAGGTTTCAATAAAAATAAAACAAAACCTGCTCTGGAAAATATATTTTTCTATAGTGTGAATATCATTATCAGCCTATTTATTATTAATTACGGCTTTCGTTAATAATCCACAGGCTGCAATTACGCATGTAAAGGAAAGCAGGCTTTGCTCATTGTGACGGGATTCAGTAGCATTGAGCGGCGAATGGGCCAGAAGGGGAAAGGACGCATGCAAAACCGATTGACAATCAAAGACATCGCGCGACTGAGCGGGGTGGGGAAATCCACCGTTTCCCGCGTGCTGAATAATGAAAGCGGCGTGAGCGAGCAAACCCGTGAGCGGGTGGAAGCGGTGATGCAACAGCACGGTTTTTCTCCTTCGCGCTCCGCACGCGCCATGCGCGGGCAGAGTGATAAAGTGGTCGCCATTATTGTTACCCGTCTCGATTCGCTGTCGGAAAACCTTGCGGTACAAACCATGCTCCCTGCGTTTTATGCCCAGGGCTACGATCCCATCATGATGGAAAGCCAGTTTTCCCCGGCGCTGGTGGAGGAGCATTTAGGGATGCTCAGCCGGCGCAATATTGACGGCGTGGTGCTGTTCGGGTTTACCGGCCTGACCGAAGCGCTGCTCTCGCCATGGCAGTCGTCGCTGGTGCTGCTGGCGCGTGACGCAAAAGGCTTTGCCTCGGTGTGTTACGACGACGAAGGGGCAATCCATCTGCTGATGCAAAAACTGTTCGATCAGGGCCATCGCCACATCAGCTTTCTCGGCGTCCCCGTAAGCGACGCGACCACCGGCCAGCGCCGTCATGCGGCCTATCTCGCCTTCTGCAAAGGGCATCAGCTTACTCCCGTCGTCGCCCTCCCCGGCCTTGCAATGAAGCAGGGCTACGAGTTTGTGGCGCAGGTGCTGACCGATGAGACCACCGCGCTGGTATGCGCTACCGATACGCTGGCGCTCGGCGCAAGTAAGTATCTCCAGGAGCAACGCATAACCTCCCTGCAACTGGCCAGCGTCGGCAATACGCCGCTGATGAAGTTCCTGCACCCGGAGACGATTACCGTCGATCCCGGCTATGCCCAGGCGGGGCAAATGGCCGCAATGCAGCTTATCGATCAGATCACCGGTCGCGCCGATCCGCGTACGATCATCGTCCCCTCTCACCTCGCCTGACCTCACCCGTTTCGCCGATATAGTGTGATCCTCACCTGATTTCGGGAACGTTCCCGTTCCTTCCGTTTCAATTCGCGGATACGCTTGCGGCCAGGTCATTGCTTCCCTACCCATTCCCCCTCTTAATGAGGTTCTACCATGAGCAAAGTGCAACAAACTGATATTGATCGGCTGATCGTTCTGGTCGGCGGACGGGAAAACATTGCCACCGTCAGTCACTGCATTACCCGACTGCGGTTTGTGCTAAACGATCCGGCGATTGCCGATCCGAAAGCCATTGAAGAACTGCCGATGGTCAAAGGCTGCTTTACCAATGCCGGGCAGTTCCAGGTGGTGATCGGTACCAACGTGGGCGATTACTACCAGGTGCTTATCACCACCATCGGGCAGGCGAGCGCGGATAAAGAGCAGGCGAAACGCGCCGCCCGAAAAAATATGAAATGGCACGAGCAGTTGATCTCCCACTTCGCGGAGATCTTCTTCCCGCTGCTGCCCGCGCTTATCAGCGGCGGTTTGATCTTAGGCTTCCGCAACGTGGTCGGCGATGTGCCGATGAGCAACGGCCAGACGCTGGCGCAGATGTTCCCGGCGCTGAAAACGGTCTACGACTTCCTGTGGCTGATTGGCGAGGCGATCTTCTTCTACCTGCCGGTGGGCATTTGCTGGTCGGCGGTGCGCAAAATGGGCGGCACGCCGATCCTCGGCATCGTGCTCGGCGTGACGCTGGTGTCGCCGCAGTTAATGAACGCTTACTTACTGGGTTCGCAGGCACCGGAAGTCTGGGACTTTGGCCTGTTCAGCGTGGCGAAAGTGGGCTATCAGGCGCAGGTGATCCCGGCGCTGCTGGCGGGCCTGGCGCTCGGCTTTATTGAAATCCGTTTAAAACGCCTGGTGCCGGATTACCTCTATTTAGTGGTGGTGCCGGTGTGCTCGCTGATCCTCGCGGTGTTCCTCGCCCATGCGTTTATCGGACCTTTTGGCCGCATGATTGGCGACGGCGTGGCCTTCGCGGTGCGCCACCTGATGACCGGCAGTTTCGCCCCGATTGGCGCGGCGCTGTTTGGCTTCCTGTATGCGCCGCTGGTGATCACCGGTGTGCACCAGACCACGCTCGCCATCGACATGCAGATGATCCAGAGCCTTGGTGGCACCCCGGTGTGGCCGCTGATTGCGCTCTCTAACATTGCGCAGGCCTCGTCGGTGGTGGGCATTATCATCGTCAGCCGTAAACATAATGAGCGCGAAATTTCCGTGCCGGCCGCGATTTCCGCCTTCCTCGGCGTGACGGAACCGGCGATGTACGGCATCAACCTAAAATACCGCTTCCCGATGCTGTGCGCGATGATTGGTTCCGGCCTGGCCGCGCTGCTGTGCGGCTTGTTCGGGGTAATGGCAAACGGGATTGGCGTCGGCGGTCTGCCGGGTATTTTGTCTATCCAGACACCCTACTGGCAGGTCTTCTCGCTGGCGATGGCGATAGCAATTATTGTCCCGATGGCGCTGACCACGGTGATTTACCAGCGTAAGTTCCGCCAGGGCGCGCTACAGATTATATGAGTGTTTCGGGGCGCATTTGCGCCCCTTTTTTTGACCAGGACCAGACCATGAATACCCTTCCTCACTGGTGGCAGAACGGCACGATCTACCAGATCTATCCAAAGAGTTTTCAGGACACCACAGGCTCCGGCACCGGCGATTTACGCGGCGTCACGCAGCGGCTGGATTATCTGAAAACTCTCGGCGTGGATGCCCTCTGGCTCACCCCGTTTTATATCTCTCCGCAGGTGGATAACGGCTACGACGTGGCGAACTACACCGCCATCGATCCAACCTACGGCACGCTGGATGACTTTGACGAACTGGTGGCGCAGACCCATGCGCGCGGTATGCGTCTCGTGCTGGATATGGTGTTAAACCACACCTCCACGCAGCACCCGTGGTTCCGCGAAGCGCTCGATCCTAACAGTCCCTTCCGCGCCTTTTATTTCTGGCGCGACGGCATCCCGGAGACGCCGCCGAACAACTGGATTTCCAAATTTGGTGGCAGCGCCTGGCGCTGGCATGCCGAAAGCGGTCAGTACTATCTGCATCTTTTCGCCCCTGAACAGGCGGATCTGAACTGGGAAAACCCGGCGGTACGTGCGGAACTGAAAAAGGTCTGCGAATTCTGGGCCGATCGCGGCGTGGACGGGTTGCGCCTCGACGTGGTGAATTTAATTTCTAAAGATCAGGATTTCCCGACGGACGAACTGGGCGACGGGCGGCGTTTTTACACTGACGGGCCGCGCGCGCATGAGTTTTTGCGGGAAATGAGCCGCGATGTCTTTACCCCGCGCGGGCTGATGACGGTGGGCGAGATGTCATCCACCACGCTTGAACACTGCCAGCGCTACGCGGCGCTTGATGGCAGCGAACTGTCGATGACCTTTAACTTTCATCACCTGAAAGTGGATTACCCCGGCGGGAGAAAATGGACACTCGCCGCCCCCGATTATGTGCAGCTCAAAGCGCTGTTCAGCCACTGGCAGCAGGGGATGCACAAGGTCGCGTGGAATGCGCTGTTCTGGTGTAACCACGACCAGCCGCGGATTGTGTCGCGCTTTGGCGATGAGGGGGAATACCGCGAAATCTCAGCGAAAATGCTGGCGATGGTGCTGCACGGCATGCAGGGGACGCCGTACATCTACCAGGGTGAAGAGATCGGCATGACCAACCCGCATTTTGCGCGCATCACCGATTACCGCGACGTGGAAAGTCATAACATGTTTGCCGCCGGGCGCAACACCGGGGTGGATGCAGACACCTTGCTGGCGATCCTCGCCAGTAAATCCCGCGACAACGGCCGCACGCCGATGCAATGGAATGCCGGACCGCACGCCGGTTTTACCGACGGTGAGCCGTGGATCGGGCTGTGCGATAACGCCGATCGGGTGAACGTGCAGGCGGCACTCGCCGATCCGAAATCGGTGTTTTACACCTATCAGACGCTGATTGCGCTGCGTAAACGCGAGCCGGTACTGACCTTCGGTGATTATCAGGATCTGCTCCCGGATCACCCGGCGCTGTGGTGCTACCGCCGCACCTGGCAGGGCCAGACGCTGCTGGTTCTGGCGAATCTCAGCGGGGAGTGCCACGCCTGGCAGCCGGATAATTGCGAGGGCGAGTGGAACGTGCTGATGAGTAATTATGACGAGGCCGCCAATGCCCCGGCTCCGATGACATTGCGCCCGTATGAGGCGGTGTGGTGGGTGACGGGGTAGCTTTTTCACCCTCACCCTAACCCTCTCCCTGAGGGAGAGGGAACAGCCCGAGCGCGGACTTGCCCTTCTCCCTCCCCCTGGAACAGCCCGAGCACAGACTTGCCCTTCTCCCTCTCCCTTAGGGAGAGGGCCGGGGTGAGGGGTTCCTCACCTCACAAACCCTCATTTTCGCTGCATTTTTAAGCACTTGTTAAGCACAATATTTTATCCCCCCTGCAGCGCCCGTCCTCTCTACGGTCTTCTCTTTACTTTGTCCTGCATCAATAAAACCGCAAACATGTTTGATGCAAATCACTATATATAGATATTAAAATCGCGGCCCGGCCCTACATGTTGTATCAATCGTCTACTATTACAACAATCGTTTAGATGATTTTTCACGCAACGTTGTGGATAAAAAGGGCCAGGCGAAGGGGAAAGGCTGATGACTCAAACAAATACGGCCCGTGCATAAATCCCCGCCTCTGTGGATAACCTGTTTTTTAACAATGGAGAGATCATGACACCGCATGTGTTGAAACGAGATGGCTGTAAAGTGCCTTTCAAATCAGAGCGCATCAAAGAAGCCATTCTTCGTGCCGCTAAAGCAGCGGGAGTCGATGACGCAGACTATTGCGCCACCGTCGCAGAAATAGTCAGTCAGCAAATGCAGCCCAATTCAAAGGTCGATATCAGCGAAATCCAGACGGCGGTGGAAAACCAGTTGATGTCCGGCCCGTACAAACAACTGGCGCGCGCATATATTGAGTACCGCCACGACCGCGACATTGAGCGTGAAAAACGCGGGCGTCTGAACCAGGAAATTCGCGGTCTGGTCGAGCAAACTAACTCCGCCCTGCTCAATGAAAACGCCAATAAAGACAGCAAAGTGATCCCCACCCAGCGCGACCTGCTGGCCGGTATCGTCGCCAAACATTATGCCCGCCAGCACCTGCTGCCGCGCGATGTGGTGCAGGCGCATGAGCGCGGCGATATTCACTATCACGATCTCGACTACTCGCCGTTCTTCCCGATGTTCAACTGCATGCTGATCGACCTGAAAGGCATGCTGACCCACGGCTTTAAAATGGGGAACGCCGAGATTGAACCGCCAAAATCGATCTCCACCGCCACCGCCGTCACCGCGCAAATCATCGCTCAGGTCGCCAGCCATATTTACGGCGGCACCACCATTAACCGCATCGATGAAGTGCTGGCCCCGTTCGTAACGGCGAGTTTCGCCAAACACAGTGAGATCGCCGAAAGCTGGCAGATCCCGGATGTGGAAGGCTACGCCCGTTCGCGCACCGAAAAAGAGTGCTACGACGCGTTTCAGTCGCTGGAATACGAAGTGAACACGCTGCACACCGCTAACGGCCAGACGCCGTTTGTGACCTTCGGTTTTGGCCTCGGCACCAGCTGGGAATCGCGCCTGATCCAGCAGTCCATTTTGCGTAACCGCATCGCTGGTCTCGGTAAAAACCGTAAAACCGCGGTGTTCCCGAAGCTGGTGTTTGCGATCCGCGATGGCCTGAACCACAAGCCTGGCGACGCCAACTACGACATTAAACAACTGGCGCTGGAGTGCGCGAGCAAGCGCATGTACCCGGATATCCTCAATTACGACCAGGTCGTAAAAGTGACCGGTTCGTTCAAAACCCCGATGGGCTGCCGCAGTTTCCTTGGCGTCTGGGAAAACGAAAACGGCGAGCAGGTGCACGACGGACGCAACAACCTGGGCGTGATCAGCCTCAATCTGCCGCGCATTGCGCTGGAAGCTAAAGGGAATGAAGAGGCGTTCTGGCAACTGCTGGATGAGCGCCTGGTGCTGGCGCGTAAAGCGCTGATGACGCGCATCGCCCGTCTGGAAGGGGTGAAAGCGCGCGTTGCGCCGATTCTGTATATGGAAGGCGCATGCGGCGTGCGTCTGAAAGCCGACGACGACGTTTCTGAAATCTTTAAAAACGGCCGCGCGTCGATTTCGCTGGGCTACATCGGCATTCACGAAACCATCAATGCGCTGGCGGGCGACAGCCACATGTACGACAGCGATGCGCTGCGGGCAAAAGGCCTCGCCATCGTTGAGCGTCTGCGTAAAGCGGTGGATCAGTGGAAAGAGGAAACCGGCTACGGCTTTAGTCTTTACAGCACGCCAAGCGAAAACCTGTGCGACCGCTTCTGCCGTCTGGATACCGCTGAATTCGGCGTGGTGCCAGGCGTGACGGAAAAAGGGTATTACACCAACAGCTTCCACCTCGACGTCGAGAAAAAGGTTAACCCCTACGACAAGATCGATTTCGAAGCGCCGTACCCGCCGCTGGCGAACGGGGGCTTCATTTGCTATGGCGAGTACCCGAACATCCAGCACAACCTGAAGGCGCTGGAAGATGTGTGGGATTACAGCTACCAGCACGTGCCTTATTACGGCACTAACACGCCGATCGACGAGTGCTACGAGTGCGGCTTTACCGGTGAGTTTGAATGCACCAGCAAAGGCTTCACCTGCCCGAAATGCGGCAATCACGACGCCGCGCGCGTGTCGGTCACCCGCCGCGTATGCGGTTATTTAGGCAGCCCGGATGCCCGTCCGTTTAACGCCGGTAAGCAGGAAGAAGTGAAGCGCCGCGTGAAGCACCTGGGAAATGGGCAGCTCGGTTAAGATTTCCCCTCACCCCGGCCCTCTCCCGCAGGGAGAGGGAACAGATCGAGCACATTGTTAAGCCCGACGCTGGTTTTCTCCCTCTCCTGGGGGAGAGGGCCGGGGTGAGGGCATCAGGTTATTCACTATGAACTTTCACGCATATTACCCCGTCGATATCGTTAACGGCCCTGGCACCCGCTGTACTCTGTTCGTCTCAGGGTGCGTTCACGAGTGCCCTGGCTGCTATAACAAAAGCACCTGGCGGCTGAATTCCGGGCAGCCTTTCACCTCTGAAATGGCCGATAACATTATTGCTGATTTGAACGACACCCGCGTCAAGCGCCAGGGGATCTCCCTCTCCGGCGGCGATCCGCTCCACCCGCAAAACGTGCCTGAGATATTAGCGCTGGTACAGCGTATCCGCGCGGAATGCCCCGGCAAAGATATCTGGGTGTGGACGGGGTACAAGCTGGAGGAATTGAATGACGCGCAGAAGGCGGTGGTGGATCTGATCAACGTGCTGATCGACGGTAAATTTGTGCAGGACCTGAAAGATCCGATGCTGATCTGGCGCGGGAGCAGTAATCAGGTGGTGCATCACCTGCGCTGACCCTCACCCTAACCCTCTCCCTCAGGGAGAGGGAACGGATCGAGCACCGACTTACCTTTCACCCTTTCCCCCGGTGAAGTGCGAGCACCGGCCCGCCTTTCACCCTCTCCCTGAGGGAGAGGGCCGGGGTGAGGGGGAAAAATTAGCGGTACTTCTTGTGATACGTATTACGCGTGGTTTTAAACTCTTCCGCCGCGGCCTGCGCTTCTTTCACTTTGCCTTCGTTAGCCAGCTTCATTGCGCCATCAATCTGCCCAACCAGAATGTCAAAACCGTGGCGAAAATCTTTCATTTCCGGGCTGTCTGCCGGTTTGTCTTCCAGCTTCGGCGGCGTTTCTTTTTGCGCATCCAGCGCAGCAGTGCGCATTTTCGCTAACGCGTCTTTCATTTCCGCCGCGTTATCGGTTTTTTGCACTACTTTCAGGTTTTCATTGAGCGTGTCCATATCATCTTCCAGATCGGCAAATGCCGCCTGGCCTACAAAGAGGGATGATACAGCCAGTATCGCCAGCAGTTTTTTACGCATTGCTCATTTCCTTTTTGTTGTTATTGATAATTACTGGCCAGCGATTTTCATCTCCGGCAGCAGCACTGAACCACACTGAATATTGCTGCGCGTTTCGATATCGTCACCAATGGTGACCATATTACGCCACATATCTTTCAGGTTACCGGCGATGGTGATTTCACTCACCGGGTACTGAATTTCACCGTTTTCGACCCAGAATCCGGCCGCACCGCGTGAGTAATCACCGGTGATGCCGCTCACGCCCTGCCCCATCAACTCTGTTACCACCAGGCCTGTACCCATCTCTTTAAGCATCTGCTCAAAGCCGAGGCCGCGTCCGTTGATGCGCCAGTTGTGAATGCCGCCCGCGTGACCGGTGCTTTTCAGCCCCAGCTTACGCGCGGAATAGTTGGTCAGGAGCCACTGAGTCAGGATGCCGTCTTTGATGATATCGCGGCGCTCCGTGCGCACGCCTTCGCTGTCAAACGGTGTGGAGGCCAGCCCGCCTAATAAATGCGGATGCTCTTCAATCGTTAACCATTCCGGCAGGATCTGCTTGCCGAGATAATCCAGCAGGAAGGTGGATTTGCGATATACCGCACCGCCCGCAATCGCGCCGACCAGGTGTCCGAACAGCCCGGTCGCCACTTCATTTGCAAAAATCACCGGTGCTTTCATGGTGGAGAGTTTGCGCGGAGAGAGACGCGACAGCGTGCGTCGTGCGCACTCAGCGCCCACCCATTCCGGGGATTGCAGGTCGCTTAAACGACGACTGATGGTGTAGGCGTAATCGCGTTCCATATCGCCGTTCTCTTCCGCGATCACGCAACTGGAGAGGGAGTGACGGGTTGAGCAGTAACTTTGCAGCATGCCGTAGCTGTTGCCAAAAACTTTAATCCCGTAGTGGCTGTTAAAGCTGCCGCCTTCGGTATTGGTGATGCGCTTATCGACGTTAAGCGACGCCTGCTCTGCGCGGGCAGCCAGTTCAATCGCTTCGTCGGGGGTCACTTCCGCCGGGTGGAACAGATCCAGATCCGGGGCGTCAAAAGCCAGCAGATCTTTATCGGCGACGCCGGCAAAGGGATCCGGCGAGGTGTAGCGGGCAATGTCCAGCGCCGCCTGCACGGTGCGCGCAATGGCCTCCGGGCTTAAGTCGGTAGACGAGGCGCTGCCTTTGCGATTTTGATGATAAACGGTGATGCCAAGCGCACCATCGCTGTTGAATTCAACGTTCTCCGCCTCACCGTAGCGCGTGCTGACGCTAATACCGGTCGTCTTCGATACCGCCACTTCTGCACCGTCAGACTTGCCAGCGGCGAGTTCCAGTGCAGTCGATACGGCCTCTTCCAGTGCTTTGCGTTGCTGCGCAACTTGTGTGATTACTTTCATCGCTAATGCCATAATGTAGAGGGAGTTTCAAAGAAGTCTAACAGAGAACCCATTCTCAGTGTGCTCCCAGGGTGTTAGTATTAGCCTCTTTTTTAAGGAGCCTGAGATGACCAAGCAGCCCGATGACTGGCTCGACGACGTGCCCGGTGATGATATTGACGATGAAGATGATGAGATCATCTGGGTCAGTAAAAGTGAAATTAAGCGCGATGCGGAAGAATTAAAACGCCTCGGCGCTGAACTGGTGGATCTGGGTAAAAACGCCCTCGACAAGATCCCACTGGATGATGATTTACGCGCAGCCATTGAACTGGCGCAGCGCATTAAGAAAGAAGGCCGCCGCCGCCAGTTGCAGTTGATCGGCAAATTGCTGCGTCAGCGCGAGGTCGATCCGATCCGGCAGGCGCTGGATAAGCTGAAAAACCGCCACAACCAGCAGGTCGCGTTTTTCCACAAGCTGGAACAGATCCGCGATCGGTTGATCGAACAGGGTGATGACGCGGTGCCGGAAGTGCTGAACCTGTGGCCACACGCCGACCGCCAGCAGTTACGCTCGCTGATCCGCAATGCGCAAAAA
>Ga0302349_1002595_pt1 | contig 11361 bp, 8 predicted proteins | sample PhyAR1_FD_202176 | JGI IMG/M metagenome (GOLD analysis project Ga0302349, IMG submission 202176) | Leaf surface microbial communities from alfalfa plants in UC Gill Tract Community Farm, Albany, California, United States - DLSL A.R1... | ecosystem: Host-associated > Plants > Phyllosphere >...
CAGCAGGCCCTCGCCGCCCGCCTCGAGACCCGGATCGAGGAGCACGATGCGGAGGGCCGCCGGCTCGCGGCGCAGCGGGAGGCCGAGGGCCTCGCCGTGCGCACCGAACAGACTTCGATCCGCGAGGCCACCGCCGCGCTGGAGGCCGACGCCGCCCGCGTGGACGCCGCCCGGGAGCAGGCCGCCACCGTCGCGGAGCGCCGCGCCGCGCACATCGCGACGGCCCGCGCCGCCCGCGCCCTGCGCGATGCGCACGTCGCCGCCGACCAGGCCGCCGCCCGGGCGCGCGAGCTGGCCGCCGAGGTCCGCCTGGGCGACTTCGCCGACGACGCCGCCGTGCGCTCCGCCCTGCTGGCCCCGGCCCGGCGCACCGAGCTCGAGGAGATGCTCCAGCGCCGCCGCACCGACCAGACACGGCTGGCCGACGGCCTCGCCGAGGACGGCATCGCCGATCTCGACGCGCGCGACGCCGCCCGCGAGACGGCCCAGCAGGCCTGCACCGACACCCGCGCCCGGGCCGTCGCGGCCGAGGAGGCCACGACCGACGCCGACAAGGAGGCCGGCCGTCGCGAGTCGGTCCTGACCGCCAGCAGACTGGCCCAGGAGCGGCTGCACGGAGCGATCAGCCAGGTCGAGTCCGTCAGCGCCGAGGCGACGGCCGTGGTGCGCGTCGCCGACCTCGCCACCGGCCGCTCGAGCGACGGGGACCGGATCCAGCTGTCCACCTACGTGCTCATGCGCCGCTTCGAGGACGTGATCGACGCCGCCAACGCCCGTCTCGCCCAGTTCTCCGACTCCGACCTCGAGCTCCTGCGGGACCCGGGCGCGCGCGGCGCCCGGAAGACCGGGCTGGACCTGCTGGTCATCGACCGCCGCACCGAACAGACGCGCGTCCCCGAGACCCTCTCCGGCGGGGAGACGTTCTTCGTCTCCCTCGCCCTCGCCCTGGGCCTTGCGGACATCGTCACCGCGGAGGCCGGCGGCGTGCAGATGGAGACCCTCTTCATCGACGAGGGCTTCGGCAGCCTCGACCCCGAGGCGCTCGAACGGGTCATCGGCGAGATCAGCAGCCTGGCCGCGCACGGCCGGACCATCGGCCTGGTCAGCCACGTCACCGAGATGAAGCAGCAGATCCCGGAGCAGATCCGGGTGCGGCGCCGGGAGGACGGCAGCTCCGTCGTCACCGTGACCTCGTGACCTCGTGACCTCGTGACCTCGTGACCTCGTGACCTCGTGACCTCCAGATGGCGTGACGGCGGGACGGCGCACGGACGGGGCACGGACGGGGCCGCGCGATCCGCCCTCGCCTGCGCGTCAGCCCCGGCGCGGGGACCGGCCCATCACGGCGACCGCCGAGCCCCGCGGCGGGGCATCCGGCGCCCCCGCGCCCTCCGCGGTGCGCCGCGAGGATTTCAGCACCTTCATCGCGAACCGCGAGAACACCTTCGCGATGCCGGGGATCGTGATCACCTCCTCGGTGAGGAAGCGCTCGTAGGCCGGGAGGTCCGCGACCGCGACGCGGATGAAGTAGTCCGGGGAGCCGAACAGGCGGTACAGCTCGACGACCTCGTCGAAGGCCGCCATCGTGGCCTCGAAGTGGGCGATCGTGCCGGCGTCGTAGACGGTGAGCTCGACCTCCAGGATCACCTCGAAGGACTGCCCCAGGGCCTCGGGAGCGACATCGGCCGAATAGCCCAGGATCACGCCCTCGGCCTCCAGCCGCTCCACGCGGCGCAGGCACGGCCCCGGCGTCAGATGCACCCGATCGGCCAGGGCCACGTTCGAGAGACGACCATCCTGTCGCAGATGGTCGATGATTGCGCGATCCACGTCATCAAGGTGCATGCATTGCATGGTAGGTCCCGGCGACGGCCCACATCGCAATCGGCGCGTCGGTCCCTGATGGGATGATTGCTCTGTGAACGAAGGAAGCACGCTGTGCGGCGACGCTGCGCCCGCCACGGCCGCCGATCCCGCAGCCGCCACGGCGGCGTCGAACGCCCCCGACGGACCGACCGCCCCGGTGGCAGCCACCGCGCCCCGGGCCGCCGCGGCCCTCACCCGACGCCGCGAGATCCTCGCCGGGGTGCGCATGTCCCTCGCCGCCGGGCTCGGGATGTTCCCCATCGGTGTGGCGTTCGGCCTCCTCGTGGTCCAGACCGGCCTGCCGTGGTGGGTCGCGCCGGGGCTGTCGATCCTCGTGTTCGCCGGCTCGGCCGAACTGCTGCTGGTCGGGCTCATGGCCGCGGCGACCCCGCTGGCGACGATCGCCCTGACCACGCTCCTGGTCAACTTCCGCCACGTGTTCTACGCCTTCTCCTTCCCGCTGCACGTCGTGCGGCACCCGCTCGCCCGGCTGTACTCGGTGTACGCGCTGATCGACGAGGCCTACGCGGTCACCGCCGCGAGGCCGCGCGGCTGGAGCGCGCCCCGGCTGATCGCGATGCAGCTCGCCTTCCAGAGCTACTGGGTGGGCGGGGGCCTGGTCGGCGTCGGCCTCGGCGCGGTCATCCCCGGGCGCATCGAGGGCCTCGACTTCGCCCTGTGCGCCCTGTTCATCACGCTCACGCTCGACGCCTGCCGCAGCCGCCGCGAGATCCCCTCGCTGCTGCTGGCCGCGCTCTCGTTCTCGATCGCGCTGCTGGTCGCCCCGCACGACGCGCTCTTCCTGGCCCTGCTCGGCTTCCTCGTCCTGCTCGCGGTGCGCTTCCTGCTCACCCGCCGCACCGCGCCCATCGCCCAGCCCGTCGCCGCGCCCGATACGACTGATCCATCCGAGACGACCGATGCGGCCGATGCTCCCGCCGACCCCCAGGAGGCCGACCGTGCCTGAGACCGGATACCTCCTCGCCGTCCTCGGGATCGGCTTCGGGATCACCTTCGCGCTGCGAGCCGTGCCCTTCGCGATCCTCGGACCGCTGCGGGAATCGCGCTTCGTCGGCGCCATGGCGCTGTGGATGCCCGTGGGGATCCTCGGGATCCTCGCCGCCGCGACCCTGCGGTCCTCCGTCGACGCGGATCCCGCGCGGATCCTCCCCGCGGCGATCGCGGTCGCCGTGACCGTCCTCGCGCACCTGCTGGGCGGGCGGCGCACCCTGCTCAGCGTCGGACTCGGCACCGTGACCTTCGTGGTCCTCGTGAACCTCCTCTGATCCTCGGGGCCGGGCGCCCGGCCTCCAGCACGGGCCTCGGCCCTCGCCGTGCGACCCTGCGCACCGATACGATGGACACGGTCCCGGGATAGCGCTGTACACCGCCCGGGGACCGTCCCCCCACCTGCATCGGAGGCCCCATGGGTTCGCTGACCCTCGACATCGTCGTGACCGTCCTCGCCGCGCTCGCGTACATCGTCGGCCTCACCGGGATCGTCCTGCCGGTGCTGCCGGGGACCATCACGTACGTGATCGCCACGCTGATCTGGGCGATCGTCATCGGCGGCTGGCCGGCATGGGTCGCCTTCGGCCTGATCCTCCTGTTCGGCGCCGCCGGCATGACCGCGAGCTACGTCCTCACCGGGCGCAGGCTCAAGCAGCACGAGGTGCCGACCTGGCCGATCCTCGTGGGCATCGCCGCCGGCATCGTGGGGATCTTCGTCATCCCGTTCCTGGGGCTTCCCATCGGCTTCCTGGCCGGCCTGTACGTCGCGGAGTCGCTGCGTCTGAAGGACTGGAAGCACGGCCTGACCTCGACGTGGGTCGCGGTGAAGGCCCTCGGGATCGGGATCGCCATCGAGCTGAGCCTCGCCTTCTGCGCGACGATCACCTTCGCCGTCGCCGCGGTCGTCCACTTCACCACCCTCTGACGCGGCCCGCCCAGCGGGCCGCGCGTCCTGCCCCGTCCCCGACCCATGCCGGCCACCATCCGAGGAGCCCCGACCAGCTCGCCATGACGACGTCGTCACTGCACTCCGCATCCCGCCCCGACGCCCCGAGGACCGATCCCGCCCGAGCCCCGCGCTCCGCCGAGCCCACCGCCCCATCGCGCCCCCGGGTGCTGGTGCCGGGCCTGTCCCGGCTGTTCCGCGCGGTCGCGGAGCGCCCGCTGCCCTTCACCATCGCGATCCTCGCCGGCATCGCCTTCGCCCTGTTGCAGATCGCCACCAGCTCCGTCATCGGCCGCGTGACCGAGGGCGTCGTGGTGCCGGCCTTCGCCACCGGCCGCCCGGTCACCGGCGCCGTGGTCGCCGGGGCGCTCGCGATCATCGGCATCGGCCTGCTGCGCGCGGTCACCGTCGCCGCCCGCCGCGTGCTGACCAACGTGGGCCTGTTCGACCTGCAGCGGGAGTACCGCGAACGGCTCTCGAAGGTCTTCGCGGACGTGCCGCTGCTGTGGCACCGGCGTCAGTCCACCGGCACCCTGCTCAGCTCGGTCTACGCGGACGTCGAGGCGACGTTCTTCGCCCTCATGCCCTTCCCCTTCGCGCTGTCGACGGTGGTCATGCTCGCCTACGCGGCCGTGGTCGTGGCCCGGGTGGACCCGCTGATCCTGCTGGTCATGCTGGGGATGGTGGGGATGCTGCTGGCGCTGAACGTGCTGCTGCAGCACTTCGCCGCGCCCATCGCCATGGAGTCCCAGCGCCTGCGCGCGAAGGTCGCCGAGATCGCCCACGAGTCCTTCGACGGCGCCAACGTCGTGAAGTCGATGGGCCGCGAGGACCAGGAGGAGGAGCGCTTCACCGACGCCGCGGAGCAGCTGCGCCGCAACGGCATCCGCTTCGGCTACGTCCGCGCCTGGTTCGACCCGCTGATCGACGTGCTGCCCAACATCGGGATCCTGCTGGTGGTGCTGCTGGGCGCCTGGCGGATCACCTCCGGTGACGTCACCACCGGCCAGGTCGTCGAGGTCGCCTACCTCTTCACCCTGATGGCCCTGCCGATCCGATCCTTCGGCTGGGTGCTGGGGGACCTCTCGCGCACCGTCGTCGGCTGGTCGCGGATCCAGCGGGTGCTGACCGTGCGCCGCCGCCAGACCTACGGCACCTCCGCGCTGCCGGCCGATGCCCGCGGCCGTCTCGTCCTGGACGACGTCTCCTTCGCCTACCGCGACGACGAGTTCGAGGTCCTCGCCCCGCGCACCGGCGAGGGCCTGGAGGACCTCGACCTCGCCGAGACCACCGCCCTGCACGACGTGAGCCTCGTGGCCGATCCCGCCGAGGGCTCCCGCGTGCTCGCCGTCGTCGGGGCGACCGGCTCCGGCAAGTCCACCCTCGCACTGCTGGCGGCGCGGCTGGTCGACCCCACCGAGGGGTCCGTCTCCCTGGACGGCACCGACCTGCGCGACCTCACCGCCCCGGCGCTCACCGGCGACGTGGCCCTCGTGCTGCAGCAGGCGTTCGTCTTCGACGACACCGTCCGCCACAACGTCACCCTCGGCGCCGACTTCGACGACGAGCAGGTCCGATGGGCGCTGCGCATCGCCCAGGCCGAGGGCTTCGTCGACGGCCTCCCCGACGGGCTCGACACCGTCCTCGGGGAGCGCGGCGGCTCCCTCTCCGGCGGGCAGCGCCAGCGCATCGCCCTGGCGCGCGCCCTGGTGCGCCGCCCGCGCCTGCTGATCCTCGACGATGCGACCAGCGCCTGCGACCCCTCCGTCGAGGAGGCGATCCTCGCGCAGATCCGCACCCACATGACCGAGTCGACGCTGCTGCTGGTGGCCTACCGCAAGTCGACCATCTCCATCGCCGACCGCGTCGTCTTCCTCGAGCACGGCCGCGTGCGCGGCGCCGGCACCCACGCCGAGCTGCGCGAGTCCCTGCCCGCGTACCGGGCCCTCGTGGACGCCTACGACGAGGCCGCCATCTCGCACAGCCTGCTCGAAGCAGGGGAGGAGGACGCATGAGCCCGACCGCCGTCACCCCGCAGAAGGACGCGTTCTCGTCCTCGACCCTGCAGTCCCCGGGGGCATCGGCCGACCACGGGGCGATCGCGACGATCCGCCGCGGGCTGTCCCTGACCCCGGAGGCCCTGCGCGGCATGTGGATCACCCTGCTGCTCGCCGTCATCGCGACCGCCGGGAAGATCGTCGTGCCGATCGCCGTGCAGCGCGTCATCGACCACGGCATCATCGCCCCGCCCGAGCCGGACATGGCGATCATCGCCGGGACCACGGGCCTGGCGGCCCTGGTGCTGCTCGTGACGGCCGCCAGCAACGTGCTCATGAACCGCCGCCTGTTCCGCACCGCGGAGACGGCGCTGGCGACCCTGCGCGAGCGCGCCTTCCGGCACATCCACGACCTCTCGCTGCTCACCCAGGGCACCGAGCAGCGCGGCGCCCTGGTCTCCCGCGTGACCAGCGACGTCGACACCGTCAGCCAGTTCATGAGCTTCGGCGGGATCATGCTCGTGGTCATGTCGCTGCAGCTGCTGCTGGCCACCGTCGTGATGGCCGTGTTCTCGTGGCCGCTCGCCCTGGTGGTGTGGATCGTCTACATCCCCATGTTCGTGCTGATGGGCTTCCTGCAGAAGCGGATCCGCGCCCGGTATCAGAAGGTCCGCACCGCCGTCGGCGGGATGCTCGGCGCCGTCTCGGAGTCCCTCGTGGGGGCCGCGACCCTGCGCGCCTACGGCATCACCGGCCGTGCCCACGACGACAACGCCGAGCGCATCACCGAGGTGCGCGACCGCCAGTTCTCCGTGCTGCGGCCGATGTCGGGCTCCTTCGTCCTGGCCGAGGCCTTCGACGGGATCTCCACCGCCGTGGTCATCGTGGTCGGCATCTACCTCGGCACCGGGGTGCTGGGCTTCGGCGAGGGCATGGTCACCGCCGGGCAGCTGGTCGCCTTCGTGTTCCTGGTGTCGCTGTTCAGCCAGCCCGTCCGGATGGGCGCGGAGATGCTCTCGGAGGCGCAGAACGCCGTCGCCGGCTGGCGCCGCGTGCTCGGCGTCCTGGACACCCCGGCCGATGTCTCCGACCCCGCCGGCGGCATGGACCCGCAGACGGGCCGGCGCTTCCCGCCGCGGGACGACGCGCGCGAGCTGCCCGACGGCGGGCTCTCGCTCGTCGTGCGCGACCTGCGCTACCGGTATCCCACGGGACCCGAGGTCCTGCACGGCATCGACGTGGAGCTGGCCGCCGGCTCGCACACGGCGATCGTCGGGGAGACCGGCTCGGGCAAGACCACCTTCGCCAAGCTGCTCACCCGGATGATGGATCCCAGCGCCGGCCAGGTGCTGATCGGGGACGTCCCGGTGGACCGGGTGCCCTTCGCCTCCCTGCGCCGCCGGGTGGTGATGGTCCCGCAGGACGGCTTCCTGTTCGACACCACCGTCGCCGGGAACCTGCGGTACGGGCGGCCCGAGGCGAGCGACCGGCAGATGCGCGAGGCCATCGTCGAGCTGGGGCTCGAGGACTGGCTCGACGGCCTTCCGCGCGGCCTGGACACGCGGGTCGGCCAGCGCGGCGAGGCGCTCAGCGCCGGGGAGCGGCAGCTGGTCTCCCTGGCCCGCGCCTACCTCGCCGACCCCGACGTGATCGTGCTGGACGAGGCGACCAGCGCCGTCGACCCGGCGGCCGACGTCCGGCTCCAGCACGCCATCGAGGGCCTGGCCCGCGGTCGCACCACGGTGACCATCGCCCACCGCCTGTCCACCGCCGAGCGCGCCGACCAGATCCTCGTGCTCGACCGCGGCCACCTGGTCGAACAAGGCACCCACGCCGAGCTGGTCTCCCTTCCCGAGGGGATCTACGCGGGGCTGCACGGATCCTGGGTCGCGCACCGCCAGGAGCGCTGAGCCCGCCGCCGCGGCCCGCCCTGGCCGCCGCCTTCGCCCCGGCCGCCGCGGCCCGCCCTGGCCGCCGCCTTCGCCCCGGCCGCCGCGGCCCGCCCTGGCCGCCGCCTTCGCCCCGGCCGCCCTGGAGGCACGGGACTAATACGGGGACATAGACGCTATATCGGCCTATGTCCCCGTATTGGTCCCGTGACGATCTTCAGCTCGGGGCACGCAGCGTCGGGTGTGTTCCGAGGTGGCCGTCCCGGCGGTCCCGACCTCGCGCCGTCGTGACGTCCGAGAGGCCGGTCCCTCGGTGGGGCCCCGCGGAACTCGGTCACGCCGTGCGGAACTCGGTCAGGCCGTGCGGAACTCGGTCAGGCCGTGCGGAAAGCCCGGTCGGGGATCGGCCTGCGATGGTCGCCACGGCGGTAGATCGTCTCGAGCATCTTGACGGTCTCCGGCCAGGTGAGGAAGACCTGTTCCCAGGTGAGGCGCGTAACGGTGTATCCGAGGGTGCGCAGTACCAGGTCGCGGGAGCGATCGTTCTCGTACTGGTCCTTGATCTCGTGGAACTCGTGGCTGTCGCACTCGATCACCCAGCTGTCTCCCACCAGCAGATCGACCCGGCCCACTCCGGGGATCACCACCTGCGAGCGGACCTTGATGCGGCGGGATTCGAACCACCAACGCACGGTGGTCTCGGTGCCGGAGCCCGCATCGCTGCGCACCCGTGCGAGCGCGCGGCGGGCATCACGGGGCAGGGCGGCGAGAAGATCCCCCAGCCCGGTCCTCGTGAGCAGGCGCTTCTCGAGAGCGGACTCGATGATCGTCGCCGCCTGGATGGCGGTCAGGCACCGCGCACAGTGCCCCAGCACGGTCAACAGCGGCGGTACCGGCTGATTGTCCGGCCAGTGACGCAGAGAGGGCCCGTGGAACTGCAGGGGGACGAGTTTCATCCCGGCCCGGATGCTGCCGTCGCGATTCCTGCGGATCGGCGTCGCGCGCACCGTCGGATCGACCCCGTCGGGCAGGATCGCTCCGTCGCGTCGACCCGTGCCCATCCGAGGTCGGAAGACATGCACAGCCTCGGCGAACGGAGGCGTCCAGAGCCCGAGGAGGGATGCTCCGTCGATGCAGGTGGGCCGGGCGCCCTTCGCGAGCACGGCCACGACGTCGGCCGGTGCCTCAGGCTTCACGTACCAGCGCTGCACCCTGCGCACCGCCCCCTCGCGGACCATGGCCGACAGTTCGTCAGACGACACGTCGAACTGAGGCAGCTCATCTCGATGCGCGATCCCGGGGATCCTCATGCAGGAGATCCGATCACCGGGCCCGAGCCGTCGCCAGCGGTACCCGAGGACTGTGGATAACCGCGAGCCCCGCCCGGTGGGGAGCGCGAGCGGGCCGGCAATGCCGTCCAGGGGACGAACACAGGGCGCCGACCTTTCCGCTGCCGGTCGGATCCCGAATTCCCGGGCACGTCGAATGGACATCCGCCCGCGAAAACATAGGATGATTCGACAGGACGGATCCGCTGCGGGGTCGACACGGCATGGCCGTTGCCGAGGCCGAGCCGGCCGACGACACGCCAAGGGGCACCGTGCACGAATCTGACGAGCCAGGCTCAGACAGGACACGGGGACGTGCGCGCCGCGGTGTCGCGCTCGTTCTCAGCACGGCCTTCCGTCGCCATCAGGGACTGAGCCTGCTGGTCATCGTGATGGCGCTCGTCATCGCGCTGATGCCGGCGGTGCAGCTGCGGGTGCTCGGCATGCTCGTCGACGGCGTCGGGCAGCAGGCCCGGATCAGCCTCCTGCCCATCGTCCTTCTGGGACTCACCCTGGGACTCTCGACGGTCGTCAACAGCATCCAGATCCCCTTTCGGGAGCAGCTGTACACCGATGTCTCGGGCGATCTGCTCGAGAAGGAGCTCGCCGTCTTCGTGGACGCCGCCCCGGGGGACCTCTCCGACCCCGGCGTCCAGGACCGGCTGCGGATCCGCCGCGAGAGCGCCGACAGCCGTAGCCGCGGTCTGCTCGACACCCTCCTGAACGTCTTCGTCGCCGCGGTCACCTCGCTCGGCGTCGGAGGAGTGCTGTTCTCGGTCTCGCCGCTGGTAGCGGTGCTCATGTGCGCCGGGGCGGTCTCCCCGCTGGTCGTCATGCACCGGATCCGGCGAGTCTGGCAGCGCGCCCAGGAGGACGCCGCCGCGCCGCAGCGCGTGCACGATGACCTCTTCCACCTCGGAGCGCAGCCGCGGGCATTCGATGCGATCCTCCAGCACGGCGGCGGGAGCCGCGTGCGCGGGGAGTCGATGCGCATGTGGCGGGCCGTCCGCGGGCTCATCCTCGGCGCGCAGCGGACCGAGGCGCTGCTGTGCGTGGTCTGCGCGCTCCTGACCACGGCTTTCGTCACCGCGGCGCTGCTGGTCCTGCTGCGTCGCGAGGATGTCTCCGTCGGTGACATGGCGATCGTCGCCAGCTCCGTCGCAGCCCTCGCCACCCTGAACCAGCTGGTGGTCTGGGCCTCGGGGTGCGTGGAGGTCGCCCAGTTCATCGGCGATCTCGACGCGCCGCTCGTGCAGCGGGCAGCGGCGGGTCCATCGCGGACCGGCGGGGCGCCGACCCGTCTCGAGGGCATCGTGTTCGAGGGCGCGAGCTTCACCTATCGCGGCCGCACCGTGCCCGCGATCGACGAGGCCACCGTCCACCTCGCCGCGTCGGGCCTGGTGGTCCTCACCGGCCCCAACGGCGCCGGCAAGAGCACCCTCGCGAAGCTCGCCTCGGGAGCGCTGCACCCCGACCAGGGCGCGGTCCGCTGGCTGCGGGTCGACGGCACCTCCACCCCGCCGTCCTGGCAGGAGGTGAGCGTGCTCCACCAGGACGAGGCGATGCTGCCTCTGAGCGTGCGCGATTTCGTGCGGATGGGCACGGACGCCTCGGACCAGCAGATCGCCGCGGCGCTGCGGCGCACCGGGCTCGGCCCGCTGCTCGAGGCGGCTCCACGCCTGCTGGAGTGGGGGAGGGGTACGAGGGCGGAGCCGTCTTCTCGGGCGGCCAGTTCCAGCGCCTGTGCCTGGCCCGGCTGCTGCTCCAGGATCGGCCGATGTGGGTGCTCGACGAGCCGACCAGCGCGATCGATGCCGCCGGGGACGCCGACTTCCTGGCATTGCTGCGCGAGACGGGGGCGGAGCGCTTCGTCCTCGTGATCACCCACAAGGAGCTCGGCTTCGAGGACGGCGACGAGCTGTGGCGCGTCGAGCACGGGCGTCCCCGGCTGCTGCGGCCTGCACCGGCAGGCGGTTCCGGTCCCGATGCCGCTCCGTAGGATGGGAGCCATGCCCGATGCCTCGCAGCCCGCCCGGTCCGCCGCGGACGTCGTCCACCCTCCGATCCCGCCGATCTCCGGCAAGGATGCGCCCCGCTTCGGCAGCGAGGAGCGCAAGCAGGCGCTCGCCGCGGCGTTCCGGAGCCAGGGGGAGGACTACGACCGGCTGCGTCCCGGATATCCGCCGGCGGTCATCGACGTGATCCTGCGCCATCTCCCGGGGGCGGATCCGGTGCGGGCGGTGGATCTGGGCGCCGGCACCGGCAAGCTGTCCTGGGCCCTCGCCGCCCAGGGGGTCGACGTGACCGCCGTGGATCCGAGCGAG
>Ga0302349_1002598_pt1 | contig 11356 bp, 8 predicted proteins | sample PhyAR1_FD_202176 | JGI IMG/M metagenome (GOLD analysis project Ga0302349, IMG submission 202176) | Leaf surface microbial communities from alfalfa plants in UC Gill Tract Community Farm, Albany, California, United States - DLSL A.R1... | ecosystem: Host-associated > Plants > Phyllosphere >...
GCCACCAGCGATTCGTTCTTCAGCTTGTGGGTCTCGGCATACTGCTTCAGGCCGGCCAGCGCCAGCGCGCCCGACGGCTCCAGCAGGCTGCGGGTGTCCTGGAACACATCTTTCAGCGCCGCGCAGATGGCATCCGTATCCACGGTGATGATTTCGTCGACCAGCTCGCGCGTAATGCGGAAGGTTTCCTTGCCCACCAGCTTCACCGCGGTGCCGTCGGCAAACAGGCCCACTTCCTTCAGTTCGACGCGCTTGCCAGCGGCGACCGAACGCGCCATGGCGTCGGAATCCACGCTCTGCACGCCGATGACCTTGACGTCCGGCCGCACGGCCTTCACGTAGGCCGCAACGCCCGAGATCAACCCGCCGCCGCCGATCGAGCAGAAGATGGCATGCAGGGGCTGCGGATGCTGACGCAGGATTTCCATGGCGATGGTGCCCTGGCCGGCAATCACGTCGGGATCGTCGAACGGGTGCACGAAGGTGTAGCCGTGCTTTTCCTGCAGCTTGGCAGCGTGGTTGTACGCGTCGGAATAGCTCTCGCCCTGCAGCACGACATCGACCCATTCGCCGCCGCGGGAGCGCACGCCGTCGATCTTCAACTGCGGCGTCGTCACCGGCATGCAGATCACCGCCTTGCACTCCATGCGGGCCGCGCTGAAGGCCACGCCCTGCGCGTGGTTGCCCGCCGATGCCGTAATCACCCCGCGCTTGCGCTCGGCCGCCGTGAGCGAGGCCATCTTGTTGTAGGCGCCGCGCAGCTTGAACGAGAACACCGGCTGGTCATCCTCGCGCTTGAGGTAGACGCGGTTGCCGGTGCGCGCCGACAGGTTTGGCGCGAACTTCAGCTCGGTTTCCACCGCGACGTCATAGACCTTCGCGGTCAGGATTTTCTTGAGGTAATCGATGGCCATGGTGCGGACCGGGTTGGACGTGAACAGAGCCCGTAAGCCTATCACGCGGCGCCTTGCCCGCCTTGCCGGACCTGCGTGCCGGTCGGTACACTGCCCCGGCCGTGCCCGGGCGGGCGCAGCGCATCATCGGCGAGAGGCCTCCATGAACACCCCGTCGTCTTCCTCCGAGCGTGCCGGACGTGCGCGCCGGGGCCGCAAAGTCTGGTCCGGCACGCAGCACGTCGTTGCTTACGGCATGCCTCCGCTGGGCTGGCGTGACCTCTATCACCACGCGCTTGAAGTCAACTGGCCCACCTTCTTCGCGCTGCTGGCCACGCTGTTCCTGGCGCTCAACGCGGTATTCGCGGGGCTGTATTCGTTGGGTGACGGCGCGATCGCGAACCAGTCGCCGCCGGGTTTCGTGGGGGCATTCTTCTTCAGCGTCGAGACCCTGGCCACCGTCGGTTATGGCGACATGCACCCGCAAACGCTCTACGCCCACGTCATCGCCACGCTGGAGATCTTCATCGGCATGTCGGGCATTGCCATGGCGACCGGGCTGGTATTTGCGCGGTTCTCGCGCCCGCGCGCCAAGATCATGTTTGCGCGCAACGTTGTCGTGCGGCCGCTCAACGGTAAGTCCACGTTGATGCTGCGGGCGGCCAATGCGCGCCAGAACGTCATCGCAGAGGCCACCGCCCGGCTGCGCCTGATGCAGGATGAGGTCTCGCCCGAGGGCTACTCGATCTACAAGATCCACGACCTGAAGCTTGAGCGCAGCGAGCACCCGATCTTCCTGCTGGGCTGGGTGATGATGCACGTGATCGACGAAACCAGCCCGCTGCATGGCGCCACCGCAGAATCGCTCGCCGCCGGTGACGCCTTGCTGCTGCTCACGATCGAAGGCGCCGACGAGACCGCGGCGCAAACCGTGCAGGCGCGTCATTCCTGGCGGCACGACGACATCCGCTGGAACTATCGCTATGCCGACCTTATCCGCGACGAGGGCGGCGTCACGTCGGTCGACTACGACAATTTCCACCTGATCCATCCGATCGAGACGCCGCCGCAGGCACAATGACCGGCTTGTCCGATACCAACGCGCAACCTCCGTGGCCCTGAACCTCGTCTGGCTCGCCTTCTTCCTCGTTGCCTTCGTTACCGCATGCGTCCAGGTGGTGCAGGGCGACATGGAGGTCTTTTCCCGCATGCTGACCGGCATGTTCGATGCCGCGCGCACCGGTTTCGAAATTGCGATCGGCCTGACCGGCATGATGGCGCTGTGGCTGGGCATCATGCGCGTGGGCGAGCGCGCCGGCGTGGTCGATCTGTTCGCGCGGCTCGTGAACCCGCTGATGCGGCACCTGTTTCCTTCCGTGCCCGCCGGCCACCCCGCCAACGGCGCGATGATGATGAACGTCTCGGCCAACGTGCTCGGGCTGGACAACGCCGCTACGCCGCTCGGCCTACAGGCCATGCGCGAGTTGCAGCAGATCAACCCGCAGCCGCAGCGCGCCAGCGACGCGCAGTTGATGTTCGTGGTGCTCAACACGGCGGGGGTGACGCTGGTGCCGACGTCCGTCATCGCCATCCGCCAGGCCATGGCAGTCAAGCAGGGCCTGGTCGGTTTCAACGCGGCAGACATCTTCCTGCCGACCTTGCTGTCCACGTTCATCGGCTTCTGCGCGGGCATCGCGGCGGTGGCGTGGTATCAGCGCATCAACCTCTTCAAGCCTGCGCTGCTGGCGTATTTCGGGGGCTTCGTCGCGCTGATGGGGCTGCTGTTTGCCTGGCTGCGTCGCAGCAGATGGCGGCCTGGATCGGCCTGATCGGCGCGGGCGCCATCCTCACCATCGTCGTGGCGTTCCTGGTATGCGGGGCACTTCGCCGCATCAACGTGTACGAAACCTTCGTCGATGGCGCCAAGGATGGCTTCCAGGTGGCGATCGGCATCGTCCCGTATCTGGTGGCGGTGCTGGTGGGCATTGCCGTGTTTCGCGCGGCGGGTTGCATGGATTTCCTGATGCAGGGGCTTTCCGCGCTGTTCGCGCACCTGGGCATCGACACGCGTTTTGTGCCGGCTCTGCCCGTTGGGCTGATGAAGACGTTGTCCGGCGCCGGTGCGCGCGGCCTGATGGTTGATGTGATGACCACTTACGGCGTGGATTCCTTCCAGGGCAAGCTGGCGGCCATCATCCAGGGTTCGACCGAGACCACGTTCTACGTGCTGGCCGTGTACTTCGGCAGCGTTGGCATCAAGGACACGCGTTACGCGCTGGCATGTGGGCTGTGGGCCGACCTGATCGGGCTGATCGGCGCCGTGCTTGTCGCTTACCTGTTCTTCGCCTGACCGGCTAGGGCGGCCCCCAAGCGACGCCGCAGCCGCCCGCCCTCTACAATCGACTGCATGGAACAGTGGATCGACACGCTTTTTGCCACGCTCGCCCTGCCAAAGGTTGGGCTGCCTGCCATCTTCGTCGTCAGTTTCATTTCGGCGACCCTCTTGCCGCTGGGCTCCGAGCCGGCGGTTTTTGCGTACATCAAGCTCAATCCGGACATGTTCTGGCCGGCCATCATCGTGGCCACGCTCGGCAACACACTGGGCGGCGTGGTCGATTGGTGGATGGGCTATGCGGCCAAGCTGGCGCTGGTGCGCTACCACCTTGCGCGCCGCCGCCGTCAGCACAACACCGAGCATGCCCAGCACGTGCCGCATCCCAAGCGCCACCGTGAGCCCCCGCTCGACAAAAAATACTTCCGCTGGATGCGCCGCATCGGGCCGGTGTCGCTGCTGGTGTCGTGGCTGCCGGGCATTGGCGACCCACTCTGCACGCTGGCCGGCTGGCTGCGCCTGAAGTTCTGGCCCAGCGCCATGTACATGGCTATCGGCAAATTTTTACGCTATCTGGCCATGACTGCGGCCCTGATGACCCTGCCCGACGGCTTCTGGCATGGCATCCTGGGTTGGATCAAGGGCGTGATGATGTGACGTTTGCGTGGCGTATGCGGCACTTTAGCGGTCGTGCGCTTTCCGCAAGCCATTGAAAACGCGACGGTTTTGCCGCCCATATCACTGGCAGGGATACCGTTGCTGCAACGCATCAACGCTGCGCGTTGCAGTACAATCGCCCTTTAAAGACCGCGCGGCTTGAGCCCTCTTTGCCGCGCCTCCCTCCCCAGCGGCACGCCATGAATGCCCCACTTCTGATCGACGCCAAACTCACGGCGCAGGACGCTGCGCCCCGGCTGCGCGAGATTCCCTACAACTACACCTCGTTCTCGGATCGGGAAATCGTCATCCGTCTGCTGGGCGAGTCTGCGTGGCAGATCCTGGACGAACTGCGCGCCGAGCGCCGCACCGGCCGATCGGCACGCATGCTGTACGAAGTGTTGGGCGACGTCTGGGTGGTGCGCCGCAACCCCTATCTTCAGGACGACCTGCTCGACAACCCGAAGCGCCGTCAGATGTTGATCGACGCACTCAATCACCGCCTGGCGGAGATCGAGAAGCGCCGCGTGGCCGACCACGATTCGCACCACGATCCGGTGGGCGACGAGCGTGCCAGCAAGGTCGAGCAACTGGTCGTGCATGCCCGCCGTGCCGTCAAGGCGTTCCAGGAAGAATTCGCCCAGGTGTACGACCTGCGCCGTCGCGCCCAGAAGGTGCTCGGCCGCGTCACCGCGAAGGACAACATCAAGTTCGACGGCCTGTCGCGGGTGTCGCACGTGACCGACGCCACCGACTGGCGCGTTGAATATCCGTTCGTTGTGCTCACGCCCGATACGGAAGAAGAGATCGCCGGGATCGTCAAGGGCTGCTTCGAGCTGGGTCTGACCATCATCCCGCGCGGAGGCGGTACCGGCTATACCGGCGGCGCCGTGCCACTCACGCCGTTCTCGGCCGTCATCAATACGGAAAAGCTGGAGCGTCTGGATGCGGTCGAGATGACCGACCTGCCTGGCGTTGACCATCCCGTGGCGACCATCTACTCGGGCGCCGGCGTGGTCACGCGTCGCGTGGCGGATGCGGCGGAGAAGGCCGGCCTCGTCTTTGCCGTGGACCCGACCTCGATCGACGCGTCGTGCATTGGCGGCAACGTCGCCATGAACGCCGGCGGCAAGAAGGCTGTGCTGTGGGGCACCGCGCTGGATAACCTCGCCTGGTGGCGCATGGTTGATCCGGACGGCAACTGGCTGGAAGTCCAGCGCCTCAATCACAACCTCGGCAAGATCCACGACGCGCCGGTCGTCATGTTCGAGCTGAAGTGGTTCGACGGCACCGCGCCGGTCGGAGCCAAGCTGCTGCGCACCGAGACGCTGACCATCGAAGGCCGCAAGTTCCGCAAGGAAGGGCTGGGCAAGGACGTCACCGACAAGTTCCTGGCCGGCTTGCCCGGCGTGCAGAAGGAAGGCTGCGACGGCATCATCACCAGCGCACGCTGGATTTTGCATCGGATGCCCAAGTCGATCCGCACCGTGTGCCTGGAGTTCTTCGGCCAGGCGCGCGACGCGATCCCGAGCATCGTCGAGATCAAGGATTACCTCGACGCCGAGACGAAGAAGCCCGGCGGCGCGATCCTCGCGGGTCTGGAGCATCTGGATGAGCGCTACCTGCGCGCGGTCGGCTATGCCACCAAGAGCAAGCGCAACGCGTTTCCGAAGATGGTGCTGATCGGTGACATCGTTGGTGACGACGATGATGCCGTGGCGCGCGCCACGTCGGAGGTGATCCGTCTGGCCAACGGCAAGAGCGGCGAAGGTTTCGTGGCCGTGAGCCCCGAGGCACGCAAGAAATTCTGGCTGGACCGCTCACGCACGGCAGCGATTGCGAAGCACACCAACGCCTTCAAGATCAACGAAGACGTGGTGATCCCGCTCAATCGCATGGGCGAGTACACCGACGGCATCGAGCGCATCAACATCGAGCTGTCGATCAAGAGCAAGCTCAAGCTGACCGACGCGCTGCTCGATTTCTTCGCCGGCAGCAACCTGCCGCTCGGTCGCACCGACGACGCCAACGAGATCCCCAGCGCCGAACTGCTGGAAGACCGCGTGCAACAGGCGCAGCAACTGCTGCGTGCCACGCGTGCACGTTGGCAATACCTGCTGGACCATCTCGATACGCCCGTTACGGCTGCGCGCGCCAGCCTCATTGGCCTCGGCCTGGGCTACCTGGCGCAGACCATCGATGACCGTCTGGTGAATCAGCCCGACGCGAACCTGTTCCACCTGCTGCAGGATCGTACGATTCGCGTGTCGTGGAAGTCGGAGATTCGCGCCGAGCTGCGCAAGATCTTCAACGGTGGCGAGTTCAAGCCGATCCTCGACGAGGCCCAGGCGATCCACAAGAAAGTGCTGCGCGGCCGCGTGTTCGTGGCGCTGCACATGCACGCCGGCGACGGCAACGTGCACACCAACATCCCTGTCAACTCGGATGACTACGACATGCTGCAGGACGCCCACAAGGCGGTGGCCCGCATCATGACGCTCGCCCGTTCGCTGGACGGTGTGATCTCGGGCGAGCACGGCATCGGCATCACCAAGTTGGAATTCCTGACCGACGAAGAGATCGCCGACTTTGCTGCCTACAAGCGCCGCGTCGATCCGAACGGCCGCTTCAACAAGGGCAAGCTGCTGCGCGACATCAACGACCCGCAAGGTCTGGCTGCTGATCTGCGCAACGCCTATACGCCGTCGTTCGGCCTGATGGGGCACGAGTCGATCATCATGCAGCAGAGCGACATCGGCGCCATCTCGGAGTCGATCAAGGATTGTCTGCGCTGCGGCAAGTGCAAGCCGGTGTGCGCCACGCACGTGCCGCGCGCCAACCTTCTGTACAGCCCGCGCAACAAGATTCTTGCCACTTCGCTGCTCATCGAGGCCTTCCTGTACGAAGAGCAGACGCGTCGCGGCGTGTCGGTCAAACACTGGGAAGAATTTGCCGATGTGGGCGACCACTGCACGGTCTGCCACAAGTGCGTGACGCCGTGCCCGGTCAAGATCGACTTCGGCGATGTGTCAATGAACATGCGCAACCTGCTGCGCAAGATGGGGCAGAAGAAATTCAACCCCGGCACCGCAGCGGCGATGTTCTACCTGAACGCGACCAACCCCGAGACCATCAACCTCACGCGCAAGGTGATGTTCGACTGGGGCTACAAGGCGCAGCGTCTGGGCAACGACATCCTGAAGAAGTTCGCCAAGAAGCAGACCGCCCGTCCGCCCGCCACGGTGGGCAAGCCGCCGGTGCGCGAGCAGGTGATTCACTTCATCAACAAGAAGATGCCGGGCAACCTGCCCAAGAAGACCGCGCGCGCGTTGCTGGATATCGAAGACAACGAGATCGTCCCGATCATCCGCAACCCGAAGGCGACCACGCCCGACAGCGAGGCGGTCTTCTACTTCCCGGGTTGCGGTTCGGAGCGCCTGTTCTCGCAGGTGGGTCTGGCCACGCAGGCAATGCTGTGGCACGCCGGCGTGCAAACGGTGCTCCCGCCGGGCTATCTGTGCTGCGGTTATCCGCAGCGCGGCACGGGCCAGTTCGACAAGGCCGAGAAGATCGTCACCGACAACCGCGTGCTGTTCCACCGCGTGGCCAACACGCTCAACTACCTCGACATCAAGACGGTGGTGGTGAGCTGCGGCACCTGCTACGACCAGCTTGCCGGATATGAATTCGACAAGATCTTCCCGGGCTGCCGGATCATCGACATTCACGAATACCTGCTGGAGAAGGGCGTGAAGATCGATGGTGTGCAGGGCACGCGGTACATGTACCACGACCCCTGTCACACCCCGATCAAGACCATGGACCCGACCAAGCTGGTCAACCAGCTGATGGGCGGCAACATCGGCGCCGACGGCCAGACCCGCGCAATCGAGAAGAACGATCGCTGTTGCGGTGAGTCGGGCACGCTGGCGATCTCGCGGCCGGACATCTCCACGCAGGTCCGCTTCCGCAAGGAAGAGGAGATGCAGAAGGGCGCCGACAAGCTGCGCAGCCTTGGCCAGACCAACGGCCAGGGCGAGGCGTTCAACGGCGATGTGAAGATCCTCACAAGCTGCCCGGCGTGTCTGCAGGGTCTGTCGCGCTACACCGAAGATGTCTCGGTGCAGGCCGACTACATCGTGGTCGAGATGGCGCGTCATGTGCTCGGCGAGACCTGGCTGCAGGACTACGTTGCGCAGGCCAACGCCGGCGGCATCGAGCGCGTGCTGGTGTGACGACGATCGAGCGGACGCCAGGCTGCGCGCTGTGCGAGGCGGATGGCGGCGAGCCTGTCTGGCGTAATGCCAAGGCGCGCGTGGTGCTGGTCGAGCACGCGCGCTTTCCGGGCTTCTGCCGCGTCATCTGGAACGACCACGTGGCCGAGCAGACCGACTTGTCTGACGCCGATCGCCACTGGCTGATGGAAGTTGTCACCCGCGTTGAGCGTGTGCTGCGCGCCGAACTGGTCCCGGACAAGATCAACCTCGCCAGCTTCGGCAATTTCGTGCCGCATCTGCATTGGCACGTCATTCCGCGCTATCGGTGGGATACGCATTTTCCAGAAGCCGTGTGGGGCCCCGAGCAGCGCGCGGCTGATGCCGCTCGCATGGCCGAGATCACGGCCAAGTTGCCGGCGTTGTCGTACGCGCTCCAAGCGGCGCTCGCCGACGCTTGAGCCCAGTGGGCGGTAGCGCTGGGTAACGCCTGGTAACGCATCGCCACGTCGTGCGCGGAACCCCTGTGGCGCACACGACGTCTGATTCTCTTTCTGTTGCGCCAACGCCCTCGCCATGACGACACCGCGCACCGCCGCCACACCCGATTCCCACAAGGATTCCATCTCCGAGCTGACCGTCCACCATGGGCGGTTGAATCTCTCGGAGACATGGCAACTGATTCGCCCGTACTGGTTTTCGGAAGATCGCCACAAGGCCTGGGGGCTGCTTGCCCTGGTGATCGGCCTGAACCTGTTCTTGGTGTTCATGAACGTGCTGTTCACCGATTGGAACCGGCTTTTCTACAACGCGCTCGAGCAGAAGAACTACGGCGAGTTCTGGGCGCAGTTGCTGCGTTTCTCATGGATTGCCGCGCTGCTGATCATTGGCTCGATCATGCGGCTGTACTACTCGATGATGCTGCAGATGCGCTGGCGGACGTGGATTACCGGCAGCTTCCTCGACGACTGGCTTGGCAAGCAGGCGTTCTACCGCCTGGAACAGACGCGCAGCGCCGACAACCCCGACCAGCGGATTGCCGACGATCTGCGCACCTTCACCGATGCGACGCTTACCTTGGCGCTGGGGTTCCTGAATTCGGCTGTGACGCTGGTATCGTTCTTCGGCATCCTGTGGGCGGTGTCGGGGCCGCTGGCGTTCAGCCTGGGCGGCCACGACTTCGTGATTCCGGGCTACATGGTGTGGTTTGCGCTGCTGTACTCGATCGTGGGCTCGGTCATCATCCACTTTGTGGGGCGGCCGCTGATCGGGCTGTCGTTCCAGCAGGAACGTTACGAGGCGTACTTCCGTTTTCTGCTCATGCGTGTGCGCGAAAACAGCGAGAGCATCGCCCTGTACCGCGGCGAGCCCACCGAGAAAGCCATCCTGCGCGGCCGTTTCGAACGCATCCGCACCAACTGGAATCAGTTGATGGACTACACGCGGCGCCTGACTTTCGCCAGTTCCGGCTATGCGCAGTTCGCCATCATCTTTCCGTTTCTGGTGTCGGCGCCGCGCTATTTTGGTGGCACGCTTACGCTGGGCGGGATGATGCAGGTCGCCACGGCGTTCGGACAGGTGCAGGACGCGATGTCGTGGTTTGTCACGAACTACCGCACGCTGGTCACCTGGAAAGCTTCCACCAACCGGTTGATCGAATTCCAGCGCGCCATCCGCGCCGCCGAGCGTGAAGAAGAGCACCGCGCCGGCGTGCGCGACGTCGAGGTCGAAATCGCAGCCGTACCCGCCATCGAAGCCCGCGCTCTTGCGCTGAACCTCCCAAACCGCAAGCCCGAGGATTTGCTGGTCGAGCCATTCGACATGACGCTCGCACGCGGTGAGCGCGTGCTCGTCAACGGCCCGTCGGGCTGCGGCAAAAGCACGCTGGTGCGCGCCGTGGCCGGCATCTGGCCGTATGGCAGCGGCCGCATCGAGGTGCCGGACGATGCCCGCGTGCTGTTCCTGCCGCAGCGCAGCTATCTGCCGTCGGGCACGCTGGCCGATGCGCTGTCGTATCCGGATCTGGCTACCCAGTACACCGCTGAGCGTCTGACCCAGGTGCTGAACGCGTGCCGGTTGCCGGCACTGACCGACTTGTTGGACGAGGTGAGCAACTGGAGCCTGCGCCTGTCCCCCGGCGAGCAGCAGCGCCTGGCTTTTGCGCGGGCTTTGCTGCAGCGCCCCGATTACCTCTTCCTCGACGAGGCCACCAGCGCACTCGACGAAGACACCGAGGCATTCATGTACAGCCTGATGGTCGAATCGATGCCTGACGTGACCATCGTCAGCGTGGCACATCGCAGCACCGTGGCACGATTCCACCATCGCCGCCTGCGCTACATCCCCGAGGGCGATCCGTTGACTGCGGTAAGCTATCGGGTGGTGGAAGAGCCTGCGCACATGGCGCTGGCGGCTTCCTGAAACACAGTTTTTAGACCGAACGAGACGTTTTTCATGGCCGGACTTTCCGCCGACACCCCGCACCCGACCGGCATCACCGTGCACACGCAATCGCGCGTGCTGGAGATCGCCTTTGCTGATGGCAAGCAGTTCAGCCTGCCGTTCGAATACTTGCGCGTGCTCTCGCCGTCGGCCGAAGTGCAGGGGCATGGGCCCGGTCAGGAAGTGCTGCAGACCGGCAAGCGCGAGGTGGGCATCATCGGCGTCGAGCCGGTGGGCAATTACGCGATCCGGCCGTTGTTCTCCGACGGCCACGATTCCGGCATCTTCGATTGGGCCTACCTGTACCGCCTCGGCATTGAGCACGACGCGCTGTGGCAGGCGTATCTCGATCGCCTGACCGCTGCGGGCGTCGACCGTGACGCCCCAATGGCAGAAAACGCTGGCCACGCCTGCGGCCACAGCCACTGATTCCCGATTCACTTCGCGGCGCCTGCACGCCGCATCCGCATCCTTTTCTGTCATGAGCCAAACCCACTTCGGATTCCAGCAGGTCGATGAGCAGGAGAAAGCCGGCAAGGTTGCCGGCGTGTTCCATTCCGTCGCTAGCAAGTACGACGTGATGAACGACCTGATGTCCGGTGGCCTGCATCGCGTGTGGAAGATGTTCACTATCGCCCAGGCAGCGGTGCGCCCGGGCTATAAGGTGCTCGATATTGCTGGCGGCACGGGTGATCTTGCCAAGGCCTTTGCGCGCCAGGCCGGCCCCACCGGCGAGGTGTGGCTGACAGACATCAACGAGTCCATGCTGCGCGTCGGCCGTGACCGCCTGCTCGATGCCGGTGTGCTCACCCCCACCG
>Ga0302349_1002599_pt1 | contig 11355 bp, 10 predicted proteins | sample PhyAR1_FD_202176 | JGI IMG/M metagenome (GOLD analysis project Ga0302349, IMG submission 202176) | Leaf surface microbial communities from alfalfa plants in UC Gill Tract Community Farm, Albany, California, United States - DLSL A.R1... | ecosystem: Host-associated > Plants > Phyllosphere >...
GGTTGAGTGGCTACTGGTCAGTGACAGCATCGTTGCAAGTTCAATATCGTTAACGGTTGAAGTGGCTACCGCGCTCTTGCCAGTAGATAAATTCGACGCATCACAATAGGCTAATGCCTGGTTAACTGAAAACAGGCTCAGTCCGGTCAGCAGCATTATCGCCGTGGAAAGAATTTTTATAAATTTACGCATAGGTTTTCTCCGGTAAGCACGGCGTTTTTAATAATGCAGGACGGCTGGTTGTCCATCCGGACCATAATGTAATCGGGTAAGCTATCCGCTTTGACATAGACCAGGCCGCCCTGTGCCACATAGCCGAGTTCCTCATCTTTTTTGTTAAACAGAGAGGCACCAAACGTCAGTGGTTTTCCATCGGCATAATGGGCATGCAGGGAAAATGTTTGCCGGGTATCGGTCGCATACTTCACATAGGAAATACTGCCTTTCCATGGCGCGATTTTTTTAATATTGCCCTGAATGTCACTGGATGAATCTGAATTGAGGTAAAAGGTATTTTTACGCCACGGCGTAGCGTAGGGCACCAGCGCCTTCCCCTGTTTATTGGTATAAAGGGTCGCATTACCATTCACTTTCGCGCCAGCCACACCCGGTGCATCAATAATCACAAAATGATTTCCGGTTTGCGGTGAGGCCAGTAAGCCATGCTGCGACAACAGCAACGAGCCAGAAGCACCGGCACCATACTGGGTATAATGCTCTCCCTGGGTGACGTTACCGGTGAAGGTGGACCAGGGTGACGCATAAGAGACATACCCGCTGGAAGAGGCACCCTCATTGTTCCGATGATTAACCAACAGGTTATATCTTAAAGCGTCAGAGACTTTTTCATTCCAGCCGAGTGACGCGCTGGTCTGGCTTCCCTGCACGCTGGTAGATGCACTGACCGTGCCGTTGTGGTTAAACAGGCTCCACGGAATGCTCAGCGATAAAGTGGCATATTGCTCATCGCGGTAGACCGCCTTACGCCGGTTTTCCGCGTAAATTTCAGCATTGGTATAAATTCTTTTACCGGCATTAACGGACCAGGATATCTGATTGTAACTGTTACTCCATCCCAGACTAAACTGACGGGAAACCTTCGACGTATTCCAGTAACCCACCGCATAGAGTCCGGCATTGAGATTGCCATAACCCGCCGGAAGGCGCTGATCAAGCGTCAGGTTCAGGCTGTTTTTTTCCTGGGCACGGTAGCCAATCTGATCGCTGATAAACTCCGCGGCAGAATCGGACTGACTCAGGGTAGTGAAGTTTTTATCGCTGTGCGTCGCGCCAACCGTAACGGAGGTTTTGGTTGGAAAATGTTTATTTAACGCGACCCTGACTTTATCGCCCTGGCGTTTTTCCGGGTTGAGAGTGGCCTGAGTATATTGATAACTGGTGGTCAGCGTGCCCAGCCACGGCACAAGCAGGCCGCTACCTATCAGGCCGGACTGATAATTCTCGCTGGCAATGGCACCGGTCACCAGTGTCAGGTTGTTCCGGACACCTCTGGAATATTCCGCCTGGATAAAATCGCGTTGTTTAAACAGCGCATCGCTGCTGAATTTACCCGCATACATCACCCAGTCCGATGAGCCGCTTCGCAGCAAATTACCCGAGGAGGAGTAAGGAATAATGGTCGTGGTTTTACTGCCGTCTGCATTTTCAATGACCAGGTAAAGATCCGAACGGGAGCCGGTAGGCATCAGCTCAGAAAACTCAAAGGGTCCGGCGGGAACGCTTTGCTGGAAAATGATTTTGTCGTCCTGCAGGACTTTAACTGTCGCATTGCTGTCTGCAATGCCGCTGACGACGGGCATATAGGTCCGGTAGCTGTCGGGCAGCATGGCCAGCTCTTTCGTCAGGCTGACGCCGCGAAATTTAACGCTGTCGAACCAGGATGAACTGGTGTAGTCATCGCCTGCTTTTACCGTTGAACTGATTGCCGGCAATGACTTTTCAAGGTAGCGGGAGCGGTTAACCCAGCGTGAGTAGGTTTCATTACGATAATAATAGGTGTTATCACGGAAATGCCAGTCGGCAACGTTCAGCCCGCTGTTCAGTGTCAGGTAGAGGTTCGACTGATTATTGCCGTTACTGTAGTTTCCGGCAGAGTAGATAGCATTATAGTTGGTAAATATGCCGGGGATGCCTTTATCCCATAGCTCTGGCGGCATCCAGTTACGGTCATGAGAAATAATACGCGCCTGCGGCACGGTAATATCCAGCTGAAAAATATTCTGACGAAAATTGACTTCATCCTTTCCGACGATCTCATTCAGGGCGATCCATTCCTGACTGAGCGCCTCTTTTTGCACTGCCGGTTTAGTTTTATCCGTTTTTATATCTAACGCGGCCAGTGCATTGGCGGAAATCAGAAAACTATTTTTCCCTTCAACCTTTAACTGATGTTTGCCTTTCCACTCTTTATTGACGTAAATGTCGACGCTATAAATACCCGGGGCAATGGTATTCTTCTCTTCAGACCACGCTTCATTGGAGGCGCTGCCCAACATAAAGCCCTGGTTGAACTCTTCATTGGCATAGCTGCGCAGGCACACGGCGACACCGATAAAAATGAGCATTGTCTTCAAAAACGTCAATTGGCTTTTCATTAGCGTTTAATATCAACCGTTCTGAGTGTGCCGAAGTCATCGATAAAGGTCAGATAAACCTGCGCCTGTTTTGATAAAGCCGCTGAATGGGGAAGAGGTGTGCAGCTTAGCGGTTTTGCTAAAACAGTGGACTGCAGGAAATTATCCTTTTTGCTGCCATTTTTAACATGGCTTAATCCGGCGACGGTCACGTAATAGGGCGAATCATTTTTAATGCAGGCGCCATTATTCTGCTTAACCAGCGACAGGTAACTCTGCAGTTTATTAATGTCAGCTTTCAGATTGGCCGGCCGGTAAAAAACTTTCACCCGATTACGCACGGCGAACTGGATATAGCTGCCGCTTTTGTCTTTGGGATTAGGGGGAATATCAATGAAATTGAGCCAGAAAAGGCTTTCACGATCGGCTGGCAGTGAACCGGCAAGATTGTTTTTAACGACGGTCAGGATCTGACCATCATTCGCGCTGATGCGAACCACTGAAGGCACGACGGCCAGCGGTAATCTGAGATCTTCGGGTTTCGCATCAGGATTGCCATTATCTATCCATGCCTGAACCAGGTGAGCTTCGGCTGATTTATTGACCAGCTGGACGTTGACGCTTTTTTTATCGCTGTTATAGATGACGCGCGTGTTGTTCATAACCACACTGGCGCTTGCGACGCAGGAAAGAGTAAACAGTAATGTGCCTAAATAAACGCGTTTCATTTTCTGATCTCATTTTTGACATCCTTGTCGGGTTAAATTATCCGGATTTAACAATTAACCGCAGATCGATTAATCGTAATTGAAGGTATAGGTCGCGGTGGTCACAACAGAACCGGGTTTCACTGCCGCACCACCGTAGTTGTAGTAGTTGGCAAAGTAGTTCAGTGCTCCACTTGGGGAGACGTCATAGGTCGTTCCGTCAGTGGAAGAGGTGCTCAGACCGGTATCGAGTGCGCTATTAAGTGCGACCAGCTGGCTACCATCTTTGGTAATACCGATTCCTACGCCGCTGGCGGTGCCGGTACTGTTTTTCAGGTAGGTATTGTCTTCCGACACGTTACCGCCTGAGAAGGTGATTTTCAGTGTTTGCGCCGCTGCACTGGTGCTATCAAAACCGGCGCAGCCATCGACATTCAGCGTAAACGGTTTAGCATTAGTCGACACCACGCCCACAGCGGTACCCATATCGCTGCTGGTCACCGGGTTTAAATCAACGGCGAAATCGCTGCCGCTGTTGGTGGTGACATTACAGGTTGCATCAGTGACTGAACCGTAAAAGGTGATGGTTCCGCCGCCAACGCTTTCGGTGGTTGCGGCCAAAGCAACCTGACAGGTCATTAACAGGGCGAGTCCTGCGGTGACTTTATTAAACATTATTTTTTTCATGTTATAATCCTTATTATGCGTAACGTAACCGGCGTATATTTTCCGTGTTGACGTTACTTATGGTGTGGCGACGCTGGATTAATACCCTTGTCTGATTTTGTGTGTTAATAACAGGCGGCATAGTAATGCTAAAGGTGATGCTGAAATAAATATTATTATGTGAACTGATTGTTTAATTTAAATAGGTTGTTTTAAATTTACTGCGTTGCGCAGCTCTGGTGTTTATAAACTCTCTTTTATAAGGCGGGGTGACAAAGTAACACTACTCTTTACCGTTTTCCTGTTAGTAGTAAATCTAACAAAAAATGCGTTAGGAAAATATCCATTTATTTCGATATCCATCTTCAAATGGAATCTTGCGTTAATTTAAGGGTGTTTTTGTGTGATTGGAGGCTGGCTTTATTAACATGCATTCCAAAATGAGAATGCGGTCCCGACGGAGAATGACGTTTATTGACAGAGGGATAATTTAATTTACGATTGCAGCCTGGTGATTGCAAATAATTCTTTATTCACGCTGTGCAGATTATTTTTGGCGGGGAGTAAATAATCGCTGAAGCGAATGCGTCATTCACTTTAAGGCAGTTATGGCAGTTATGGCAGTTATGGCAGTTACGGCAGTTATGGCGAATATGACGTGATGCGAATTAATGGGTGAAGCGGGGGAAGAGGGCGAGCGGTGTTGGACCAGCCCACGCCGCATCGCCATCTTCCTCCTTTAATTACTCTTCCTGTTGTTCGCGCTCGCGACGTTTCTCCTGCTTTTTCTGGTCGGCTTTGGCTTTGGCGACCGCCGCCTCGCTCATATCGTTGCGGATCTGCGCATGGCTGATCAGGGCAAAAATCAGGGTACCGCCGGTGATATTACCTAACAGCGTGGGCAGGGCGAAGGGCCAGAGGAACTGATGCCAGGGAATGCTGCCATTAAAGACCAGGTAAAGCACCTCGACCGACCCTACAACGATGTGCGCCAGATCGCCCAGCGCCACCAGCCAGGTCATCATCACAATCACCACCAGTTTGGCTCCGCCGGCAGAGGGGAACATCCAGACCATAGTGGCAATAATCCAGCCGGAAATCACCGCGTTGGCAAACATCTCGCCTGGCGTGTTTTCCATCACTTTCATGCTGATGTCAGTAAACGCCTGGCGGGTTGCATCATCAAAGATCGGCATCTCATTAAAGGCCAGCGCTGCCAGCGCGGTGCCAATCAGATTGCCCAGCAGCACGAAGCCCCATAAACGCAGCAGCAGGCCGACATTGCCCCAGGTCGGCTTGTGCATCACCGGCAATACCGCGGTAACGGTGTTCTCGGTAAACAGCTGCTGGCGCGCCATAATGACAATCACAAACCCAAAGGTATAACCGAGATTTTCCAGTAAAAAGGCCCCTGGCACGCCCTCAAGATAAACCTGAAATATCCCTTTCGCCATCAGTGAAGCGCCCATCGATAAGCCGGCTGCAATGGCTGACCAGAGCAGAGCCATACCGTCGCGTTCCAGCTCTTTCTCCCCATCCTGACGAATCTCTTCATGTATGGCTGCAGCACGCGAAGGTAGCGCCTCCTCGTCGACCTCTATTTCTTTACCCTCGTCCTTTTCATCACTTTCAACGTCATTGTGATCCTGTTGGTTACCTGATGAAGGCTTCATATTTTCTCCTGGTGATAGTGCTGTGGCGTAATAAGCGTAGCTGCTTTTTATTTGCCGATAATGTAACGAGGGATATGAATAAGCGTAACAAGCTTTTTCGTGGCTGCATTTTTAAGCGACCACCACGGCACACCGCACTTATCGCCTCCTGAAGGCCACTCTGAACGGCGCGGCAAACTTCGGCCCACAGCAACATTATGGTATTATCCTGGCCTTCTTTTAGCTGGTGCGATCCCCCCTTCATGTTGGAAATCATTACGCTCTCTTGTGTACGCGATGAACGAACGCTGTTTCATCAGCTCTCTTTCAGCGTTCATGCTGGCGACATTGTGCAGTTTGAAGGGCCAAATGGTGCCGGTAAGACATCGCTGTTGCGTTTAGTGGCGGGATTAAGCCGGCCAGAGCAGGGCGAGATACGCTGGCACGATCGTCCGATCGCGCAGCAGCGTGAACAGTGGCACGCTTCACTGCTTTACCTGGGGCATCATCCCGGCGTGAAGGCGGTGCTCTCCCCATTAGAAAATCTGCGTTTTTATCACCGCGACTGCGAAGACGCGCAGATTTTTGCCGCGCTGGAAAGTGTGGATCTGCTCGGTTATGAAGAGGTGCCGGTGGCGCAACTCTCTGCCGGCCAGCAGCGTCGGGTCGCGCTGGCACGTTTATGGCTCAGTCGCGCCACCCTATGGATTCTGGATGAGCCGCTGACCGCCATCGACAAAACGGGCATCGAAAAATTAATGATGAAATTTGCTCAGCATGCCGATAACGGCGGGGCGGTGATCGTGACGACCCATCAGGATCTGCCCGATCCTGCAGGGCGCGTGCGTAAAATTCGCCTCAGCGCGGCGGAGTCAATCTGATGCTGTTTCGTCTTATTCAGCGTGAATTGCGCATTGCCTTTCGCGGCGGGGCCGATGTGGTTAACCCGCTGTGGTTTTTCCTGATCGTCATCACCCTGTTTCCGCTGGGTATCGGGCCCGATCCGCAACAGCTGGCGCGTATTGCGCCGGGTGTCGCCTGGGTCGCCGCACTGCTGGCCTCGCTGCTGGCGCTTGAGCGGTTGTTTCGCGATGATTTTATCGACGGCTCACTGGAGCAACTGTTGCTGCAGCCGACGCCGCTGCCGGTCACGGTAGTGGGCAAAGTGATTGCGCACTGGCTGGTCACCGGATTACCGCTGATTGTCCTGTCGCCGCTGGCGGCACTGCTGTTATCGCTCGATTTTAATGGCTGGTGGGCGATGGCGTTAACGCTGCTGATCGGCACGCCGACCCTGAGCTTTCTCGGCGCCATCGGCGTTGGATTAACGGTGGGATTACGGCGCGGCGGCGTGCTGCTGAGCCTGCTGGTGCTGCCGCTGGCGATTCCGGTGCTGATTTTCGCCAGTGCGGCCATTGAGGCTGCCAGCCAGGGGTTACCGATAGGTGGCTATCTGGCGATCCTCGGGGCTATGCTGCTGGTCAGCGCAACGCTCTCCCCGTTTGCGACCGCGGCGGCGCTTCGGATCACGCTGCAATGAGTCCGTCACGGCGGCGCAGCGCCCAATAACTATTAACCGTAAATGTGAGCACTTGCTATGTGGAAAGCGTTACATCAGCTGGCTAAACCCGACCGGCTCTACCAACTCTCTGGTCGTCTGGTGCCCTGGTTCGCCGTGACCGGCCTGGCAGCGCTGCTGTTGGGTTGGATCTGGGGATTTGGTTACGCACCGGCTGATTATCAGCAGGGCGACAGTTTCCGCATTATCTATATCCACGTTCCGGCCGCCATGTGGTCGATGGGCATCTACGCGTCAATGGCCATCGCGGCATTTTGCGGGCTGGTGTGGCAGCTGAAGATGGCCGACCTGGTCTCTGCGGCAATGGCGCCGGTGGGCGCGGTGTTTACCTTTATCGCGCTGGTTACGGGCTCGGCGTGGGGGAAACCGATGTGGGGCACCTGGTGGATCTGGGATGCGCGCCTCACCTCTGAGCTGGTGCTGCTGTTCCTCTATATGGGTGTTATTGCGCTCTACCACGCCTTTGACGATCGTCGCACCGCCGGACGTGCCGCCGGTATCCTGATTCTGGTGGGCGTGGTGAATCTGCCGATCATTCACTACTCGGTTCAGTGGTGGAACACTCTGCATCAGGGCTCCTCCGGCATACTGCAACAGGCGATCGCGCCGGTGATGCGTACGCCGCTGCGCTGGGCGATTCTCGGTTATCTGCTGCTGTTTATCACCCTGACCCTGATGCGGTTACGTAATCTGATTTTATTAACCGAACGCCATCGCCCCTGGGCCATCAGCGTAGCGAATAAGGGAGAGAAAGCATGACGCCGGCCTTTTCCTCGTGGCACGCCTTCTTCGTCATGGGCGGTTACGCCTTCTATGTCTGGCTGGCGGTCGCCTGCACCCTGATCCCGCTGATCGGTCTGGTCATACACACCCTGCTGACACGCCGTCGTCTGCTGGCGCAGATTCGCCAGCGTGAGGCGCGCGAACGCCGCATCCGCACTGCGAAGAGTAAACAAGCCGCTGCTGATGCGGCAGGAGAAAGCCTGTGAATATCCGTCGACGTAATCGTCTGTATGCCGTGCTAGCGATTCTGATCGGCCTCAGCCTGGCTACCGCGCTGGTGATGTATGCGCTGCGCTCGAACATCGACCTGTTTTATACCCCGAGTGAAATTCTCTACGGCAAAGGCGAGGCGCATGAGATACCGGAGCCGGGTCAACGGTTGCGGGTTGGTGGCATGGTGATGCCGGGCAGCGTCAAACGCGATCCCAACACGCTGGCCGTCTCATTCAAACTTTACGATGCCAATGGTGTCGTCAGCGTCAGTTTTGAAGGGATTTTGCCGGACCTGTTCCGCGAAGGGCAGGGCGTAGTGGCACAAGGGGTGCTGGAGTCGGGCAACCGGATTACTGCCAAAGAGGTGCTGGCGAAGCACGATGAAAAATATACGCCGCCGGAGATTGAAGACGCGATGAAGAAAAATCACAACGGCCCGCAGTCGCTGTATCAGCCAGGAAAACAGTCATCATGATGCCGGAAATCGGAACCTTTCTGCTCTGTCTGGCACTGGGTATTTCGCTGCTGCTCAGCACCTATCCGCTGTGGGGCGCAGTGCGCCAGGATGCGCGCCTGATGGCAATGGCGCGTCCGCTGGCCGCTGGCCTGTTTGTGCTGATTGCCGCGGCATTTTTGCTGCTGGTCTGGGCGTTCATCGCCAACGATTTTACCGTCAGCTACGTCGCCACCAACTCCAACAGTCTGCTGCCGGTCTATTACCGCATCGCTGCCACCTGGGGCGCTCATGAAGGTTCACTGCTGCTGTGGGTGCTGCTGCTCAGTAGCTGGACGGTGGCGGTGGCGATCTTCAGTCGCGGCATGCCTCAGGATGCGCTGGCCCGCGTGCTGGCGGTGATGGGAATGATCAACCTCGGTTTCCTGCTGTTTATCCTGCTGACCTCCAATCCGTTCAGCCGGACCTTGCCCGACTTCCCGATTGATGGTCACGACCTGAATCCGATGCTGCAGGATATCGGCCTGATCTTCCATCCGCCGCTGCTCTATATGGGTTATGTCGGTTTCTCGGTGGCGTTCGCGTTTGCTATTGCCTCCTTAATGGCCGGACGGCTTGATACCGCCTGGGCGCGCTGGTCGCGTCCCTGGACTACCGCGGCCTGGGTATTTCTCACCATTGGTATCGTGCTCGGTTCAGCCTGGGCCTATTACGAACTCGGCTGGGGCGGCTGGTGGTTCTGGGACCCGGTGGAAAATGCCTCGTTTATGCCGTGGCTGGCGGGCACGGCGTTAATGCACTCGCTGGCGGTCACCGAAAAGCGCGGCACCTTTAAGGCCTGGACGGTGTTGCTGGCCATTACCGCGTTCTCGCTCAGCCTGCTCGGCACCTTCCTGGTTCGTTCCGGTGTGCTGGTTTCGGTTCACTCTTTTGCGTCCGATCCGGCGCGCGGCATGTTTATCCTCGCCTTCCTGGTGATTGTGATTGGCAGCTCGCTGCTGCTGTATGCGATTAAGGGCGGTCAGGTGCGGAGCCGGGTACAAAATGAAACCTGGTCACGCGAATCCTTCCTGCTCAGCAACAACGTACTGCTGATTGCCGCCATGCTGGTGGTGCTGCTCGGCACGCTGCTGCCGCTGGTGCATAAGCAGCTGGGACTGGGCAGCATCTCGGTGGGCGAGCCATTCTTCAATACCATGTTCAGCTGGCTGATGGCGCCGTTTGCCTTGCTGCTGGGGATCGGGCCGCTGGTGCGCTGGCGTCGTGACCAGCCACAAAAGCTGGCGAAACGGCTGGCGCTGGCGCTGATCGTGACGCTGGCGGGCTCAATCCTGATCCCCTGGTGGTTGCAGGATCGTATTGCTGCCATGACCGTGGTCGGTCTGCTGATGTCGCTGTGGATCATTGTGCTGACGCTGCTGGAACTGCATGAGCGCGCCACTCATCGGCACCGCTTCTTTAGCGGACTGCGCCATCTTTCGCGCAGCCACTGGGGCATGGTGCTGGGCCATCTTGGCGTCGGCGTCACAGTGATAGGCATCGCCTTCAGCACCCAGTACAGCGTCGAACGCGATGTGCGCATGAAGGCGGGTGACAGTGTGGACATTCACCACTATCACTTTGTTTTTCGTGGCGTCCAGAACCTTCAGGGTCCGAACTACAGCGGTGGCGCGGGCCTGATTGAAGTCACGCGCAACGGTAAACCGGAAGCGATGCTGCAGGCTGAAAAGCGTTTCTACACCGCCGCGCGCACCATGATGACCGAGGCGGCGATTGACGGCGGCTTCAGTCGCGATCTCTACGCGGCGTTAGGCGAAGAGCTGGATGATGGTGGCTGGGCCGTGCGGATCTATTACAAACCCTTTGTGCGCTGGATCTGGTTCGGCGGTCTGTTAATGGCGCTGGGTGGCCTGTTCTGCCTGTGCGATCCCCGTTATCGCGCCCGCAAAAAAGCGACACCTGAGGAGCTGGCATGAATAAGAAAATCCTGTTTATTCCGCTGGTGCTGTTTCTGCTGCTGGCGGCGGCGCTGCTGTGGCAGCTGTCACGCAATGCCGAGGGCGACGATCCGACCCGGCTGGAGTCGGCACTGATCGGCAAACCGGTGCCGCTGTTCCGGCTGGAAGCGCTGGACCAGCCGGGTAAAGTTTACGATCAGCAGGTGCTGACCGACGGCAAGCCGATTCTGCTGAACGTCTGGGCCACCTGGTGCCCGACCTGCCGCGCTGAACATCACTACCTGAATAGCCTGGCGGAGCAGGGCATTCGGGTGGTGGGACTGAACTACAAAGACGATCGTAACAAAGCGGTCAGCTGGCTGAATACGCTGGGTAACCCCTATGCGCTCAGCCTGTATGACGGCAACGGCATGCTCGGGCTGGATCTGGGGGTTTACGGCGCGCCGGAAACCTTCCTGATCGATGGCAAAGGCATCATTCGCTATCGCCATGCCGGCGATCTGAATGAGCGTGTCTGGCAGCAGGAAGTGAAGCCGTTGTGGATCAAATACAGTAAGGAGGCCGGAGCATGAGGCGTCTGTTACTGCTGGCCTGCGGTCTGCTGTTCAGCTTCAGCCTGTGGGCCACTATCGATACCCTGCAGTTCGATTCGGTAGCGCAGGAAGAACAGTACCGCGATCTGACCGCTTCGCTGCGCTGTCCGAAATGCCAGAACAACAGCATCGCCGACTCGAACGCGATGATTGCGG
>Ga0302349_1002600_pt1 | contig 11354 bp, 6 predicted proteins | sample PhyAR1_FD_202176 | JGI IMG/M metagenome (GOLD analysis project Ga0302349, IMG submission 202176) | Leaf surface microbial communities from alfalfa plants in UC Gill Tract Community Farm, Albany, California, United States - DLSL A.R1... | ecosystem: Host-associated > Plants > Phyllosphere >...
CAACCCCGACACCGACGCGGCCCCCAAGATGGAGTCGTTCGACGTCGATACCGGCGGCAAGGACCTGATGGTTCTGGATGTATTGGCGCTGATCAAGGAAAAGGACGAGGGCTTCTCGTACCGTCGGTCCTGCCGTGAAGGCGTGTGCGGCTCCGATGGCATGAACATGAACGGCAAGAACGGCCTGGCCTGCATCACTCCGTTGTCGGGCGTGGTCAAGGGCAACAAGCTGGTACTGCGTCCGTTGCCTGGTCTGCCGGTCATTCGTGACCTGGTCGTGGACATGAGCATCTTCTACAAGCAGTACGAGAAGGTGAAGCCGTTCCTGCAGAACGATACGCCGCCTCCGGCCATCGAACGTCTGCAGTCGCCGGAAGACCGTGACAAGCTGGACGGCCTGTACGAGTGCATCCTGTGCGCGTGCTGCTCCACGTCCTGCCCGTCGTTCTGGTGGAACCCGGACAAGTTCCTGGGCCCCGCCGCGCTGTTGCAAGCCTACCGCTTCCTGGCCGACAGCCGTGACACCAAGACCCAGGAGCGCCTGGCGTCCCTGGATGACCCGTTCAGCGTATTCCGCTGCCGCGGGATCATGAACTGCGTCAACGTTTGCCCTAAAGGTCTCAATCCGACCAAGGCAATCGGCCACGTACGTAACATGCTGCTGCAAAGCGGCACCTGATAGACGTTGTACCTGCAGTACGCCGACGCGCGGGTGTAACACCCGCGCCGAGGTAAAACCCGAACGGGGCTCACAAAGCCCCTGTTCATTACCTATGAAGATGAGACCAGCAGGGGCTTTCCGGGCTGGTACCCGGAAAATCAGCAGGATCCAGGTGGCGTGGTTCAGTCGCTGTTTTCGGACCGTTCCAGGTTTCATGGCTCTCGCCGATCAGTCCCCTAATCGAGGGTGACCAAGCATGCAAGAAAGCGTGATGCAGCGCATGTGGGAAAGCGCCCACCTTTCAGGTGGTAACGCTGCATATGTGGAAGAGCTCTACGAACTCTACCTGCACGACCCTAACGCTGTGCCAGAAGAGTGGCGCACCTACTTCCAGAAGTTGCCCGCCGACGGCAGCACCGCTACCGACGTATCGCACTCCACGATCCGCGATCATTTCGTACTGCTGGCAAAGAACCAGCGCCGCGCCCAGCCGGTATCTGCCGGGAGCGTGAGCAGTGAACACGAGAAGAAGCAGGTTGAAGTGCTGCGACTGATCCAGGCCTATCGTATGCGCGGCCATCAGGCTGCCAAGCTTGACCCCTTGGGGTTGTGGCAGCGCCCTGCGCCCGTAGACCTGTCGATCAATCACTACGGCTTGACCAATGCCGATCTTGATACGACCTTCCGTGCCGGCGACCTGTTCATCGGCAAAGAGGAGGCGAGCCTACGCGACATCCTCGATGCGCTCCAGAAGACATATTGTCGCACCATTGGCGCCGAGTTCACCCACATCGTCGATTCCGAGCAGCGCAGCTGGTTCCAGCAGCGCCTGGAAAGCGTGCGAGGCCGTCCTGAATTCTCCGCCGACGTGCAGTCCCACCTGCTCGAGCGCGTCACCGCAGGCGAAGGTCTGGAGAAATACCTGGGCACCAAGTACCCAGGCACCAAGCGTTTCGGCCTGGAAGGTGGCGAAAGCCTGATCCCGATGCTGGACGAGATGATTCAGCGCTCCGGCTCCTACGGCACCAAGGAAGTCGTCATCGGGATGGCCCACCGTGGTCGCCTGAACGTGCTGGTCAATACCTTCGGCAAGAACCCGCGCGAGCTGTTCGACGAGTTCGAAGGCAAGAAGATGAACGAGCTGGGCTCCGGTGACGTGAAGTATCACCAGGGCTTCTCTTCGAACGTGATGACCCCGGGGGGCGAAGTCCACCTGGCCATGGCATTCAACCCGTCCCACCTTGAAATCGTGTCGCCTGTGGTCGAAGGCTCGGTGCGCGCCCGTCAGGACCGCCGCAACGACAGCGTCGGCGACAAGGTGCTGCCTATCTCCATCCACGGCGATGCGGCCTTCGCAGGCCAGGGCGTGGTGATGGAAACCTTCCAGATGTCGCAGACCCGCGGTTTCAAGACCGGCGGTACCGTGCACATCGTGATCAACAACCAGGTCGGCTTCACCATCAGTAACCCGCTCGATGCGCGCTCGACCGAGTACGCCACCGACGTGGCCAAGATGATTCAGGCGCCGATCCTGCACGTCAATGGCGACGACCCGGAAGCCGTGTTGTTCGTCACCCAGCTGGCCGTCGACTACCGCATGCAGTTCAAGCGTGACGTGGTCATCGACCTGGTCTGCTACCGTCGCCGCGGTCACAACGAGGCCGACGAGCCCAACGGCACCCAGCCGCTGATGTACCAGCAGATCACCAAGCAGCGCACCACCCGCGAGCTGTACGCAGAAGCCTTGATCCAGGCAGGCCGCATCGATGCCGAGCGCGCCCAGTCCAAGATCGACGACTATCGCAGCGCGCTGGACAACGGTCTGCATGTGGTCAAGAGCCTGGTCAAGGAGCCGAACCGCGAGCTGTTCGTGGACTGGCGCCCCTACCTGGGTCACGCCTGGACGGCTCGCCACGACACCCGCTTCGACCTCAAGACCCTGCAGGAGCTGTCGGCCAAACTGCTGGAGCTGCCCGAAGGTTTCGTGGTCCAGCGTCAGGTCGCCAAGATCTACGAAGATCGCCAGAAGATGCAAGCCGGTGGCCTGCCGATCAACTGGGGCTACGCCGAGACCATGGCTTACGCCACGCTGCAGTTCGAAGGGCACCCGATCCGCATGACCGGCCAGGACATCGGCCGCGGTACCTTCTCCCACCGTCACGCGGTGCTGCACAACCAGAAGGACGCCAGCACCTACGTACCGCTGATGAACCTGTACCCGGGCCAGCCACGCTTCGAACTGTACGACTCCTTCCTGTCCGAAGAAGCGGTACTGGCATTCGAGTACGGCTACTCCACCACCACGCCCAACGCGTTGGTGATCTGGGAAGCCCAGTTCGGCGACTTCGCCAACGGTGCGCAAGTGGTCATCGACCAGTTCATCACCAGTGGCGAGCACAAGTGGGGCCGTTTGTGCGGCCTGACCATGCTGTTGCCTCACGGTTATGAAGGGCAGGGCCCCGAGCACTCCTCGGCACGCCTGGAGCGTTACCTGCAGCTGTGTGCAGAGCAGAACATTCAGGTGTGCGTGCCGACCACGCCGGCGCAGATCTACCACCTGCTGCGTCGTCAGGTCATTCGCCCGCTGCGCAAGCCGCTGATCGTGCTCACGCCCAAGTCGCTGCTGCGTCACAAGCTGGCCGTCTCGACGCTGGAAGATCTGGCGGAAGGTTCGTTCCAGACCGTCATTCCGGAGATCGACACCCTCGATCCAGCCAAGGTCGAGCGCCTGGTGCTGTGCGGTGGCAAGGTCTACTACGACCTGCTGGAAAAACGTCGTGCCGAAGGCCGCGAAGACATTGCGATCGTGCGTATCGAGCAGTTGTATCCGTTCCCGGAAGACGACCTGGTCGAAATCCTGGCACCGTACACCAACCTCAAGCATGCGGTCTGGTGTCAGGAAGAGCCAATGAACCAGGGTGCCTGGTACAGCAGCCAGCACCACATGCGCCGTATCCTGGGCCGCCACAACAAGGCGCTGAACCTGGAATACGCCGGTCGCGAGGCTTCTGCCGCGCCAGCCTGTGGTTACGCTTCCAAGCACGCCGAGCAGCAGGAACGACTGCTGCAAGACGCGTTCACCGTTTAACGCCTTCGCGCATCTGAAACCGAATTTAAGGAAACACTGATAATGGCTATCGAGATCAAAGCCCCAACCTTCCCGGAATCGGTTGCCGACGGCACCGTTGCCACCTGGCACAAGCAGCCAGGCGACGCCGTCAAGCGGGACGAGCTGATCGTCGACATCGAGACCGACAAGGTCGTCCTGGAAGTGCTGGCCACTGCCGACGGCGTGTTGGGTGACATCGTCAAGGGCGAGGGCGACACCGTCCTGTCCGACGAAGTGCTGGGTTCGATCGTGGAAGGCGGCGCTGCTGCCGCTGCACCGGCTGCTGCGCCTGCCCAGGCCGCCGCACCGGCTGCCGCTGCTGCCGACGCCGGTGAAGACGACCCGGTCGCTGCCCCTGCTGCCCGCAAGCTGGCAGAAGAAAATGGCATTGACCTGGCCAGCGTCTCGGGTACCGGTAAAGGCGGTCGCGTGACCAAGGAAGATGTGGTCGCTGCCGTTGCCAACAAGAAGTCGGCGCCTGCCCCGGCGGCCAAGCCTGCCGCAGCTGCAGCGGCACCGGTCGTGACCGCCGCTGGCGATCGTACCGAGAAACGTGTGCCGATGACCCGTCTGCGCGCCAAGATCGCCGAGCGCCTGGTCGAAGCCCAGTCCAACATGGCCATGCTGACCACCTTCAACGAAGTCGACATGACTGAAGTCATGGCCCTGCGTTCGAAGTACAAGGACCTGTTCGAGAAGACCCACAACGGCGTGCGCCTGGGCTTCATGTCGTTCTTCGTCAAGGCTGCGACCGAAGCGCTCAAGCGCTTCCCTGCAGTCAATGCCTCGATCGACGGCAACGACATCGTCTACCATGGTTACGCGGACGTCGGTGTGGCTGTCTCCAGCGACCGTGGTCTGGTGGTTCCGGTACTGCGCAACGCCGAGTCCATGAGCCTGGCCGAAATCGAGAACGGCATCGCCACCTTCGGCAAGAAAGCCCGTGACGGCAAGCTGGCCATCGAAGAAATGACCGGCGGCACCTTCACCATCACCAACGGTGGTACCTTCGGTTCGATGATGTCGACGCCGATCGTCAACCCACCGCAAGCCGCGATCCTGGGCATGCACAACATCATCCAGCGCCCAATGGCCATCAATGGCCAAGTGGTGATTCGCCCGATGATGTACCTGGCACTGTCCTACGATCACCGCCTGATCGACGGCAAGGAAGCGGTAACCTTCCTGGTGACCATCAAGAACCTGCTGGAAGATCCGTCCCGCCTGCTGCTGGACATCTAATCGCGCGGCTGTAAGCTGCGAGCGACAGGCTTCAGATCGAAGCCTGTCTGTCTTGCGGCTTGCAGCGGCCGCTTGAGCTAACAAGGAATCTTTTATGACCCAGAAATTCGACGTGGTAGTGATTGGTGCCGGTCCTGGCGGCTATGTAGCTGCTATCAAGGCCGCCCAACTCGGTCTGAAGACTGCCTGTATCGAGAAGTACACCGACGCCGAGGGCAAGCTGGCCCTGGGCGGCACTTGCCTCAACGTAGGCTGCATTCCTTCCAAGGCGCTGCTGGACAGCTCCTGGAAATACAAGGAAGCCAAAGAGAGCTTCAATGTCCACGGTATCTCCACTGGCGAAGTGAAGATGGACGTACCGGCGATGGTTGGCCGCAAGGCAGGCATCGTCAAGAACCTGACCGGCGGTGTCGCTACCCTGTTCAAGGCCAACGGCGTGACCTCCATCCAGGGCCACGGCAAGCTGCTGGCGGGCAAGAAGGTCGAAGTGACCAAGGCCGACGGCACCAGCGAAGTCATCGAAGCGGATAACGTCATCCTGGCTTCCGGCTCGCGCCCGATCGACATTCCGCCGGCTCCGGTCGACCAGAACGTGATCGTCGACTCCACCGGCGCCCTGGAATTCCAAGCCGTGCCCAAGCGCCTTGGCGTGATCGGCGCTGGCGTGATCGGCCTGGAACTGGGTTCGGTATGGGCGCGTCTGGGCGCGGAAGTGACCGTGCTCGAAGCCCTGGACACCTTCCTGATGGCTGCCGACAGCGCCGTCTCCAAGGAAGCCCAGAAGGTCCTGACCAAGCAGGGCCTGGACATCAAGCTGGGTGCGCGCGTCACCGGTTCCAAGGTGAACGGCGACGAAGTCGAGGTGACCTACACCAACGCCGAAGGCGAGCAGAAGATCACCTTCGACAAGCTGATCGTTGCCGTGGGCCGTCGTCCAGTGACCACCGACCTGCTGGCTGCCGACAGCGGTGTGAACATTGATGAGCGTGGCTACATCTACGTCGATGACCAGTGCGCAACCAGCGTGCCGGGCGTCTACGCCATCGGTGACGTGGTGCGTGGCCTGATGCTGGCGCACAAGGCCTCGGAAGAGGGCATCATGGTCGTCGAGCGCATCAAGGGTCACAAGGCCCAGATGAACTACGATCTGATCCCATCGGTCATCTACACCCACCCGGAAATCGCGTGGGTTGGCAAGACCGAACAGTCCTTGAAGGCCGAGGGTGTTGAGGTTAACGTGGGCACCTTCCCGTTCGCGGCCAGCGGCCGTGCGATGGCAGCCAACGACACCGGTGGTTTCGTCAAGGTCATCGCCGATGCCAAGACCGACCGCGTACTGGGTGTGCACGTGATTGGCCCATCGGCTGCCGAACTGGTACAGCAAGGCGCAATCGCAATGGAATTCGGCACCAGTGCCGAGGACCTGGGCATGATGGTCTTCAGCCATCCAACCCTGTCCGAAGCGTTGCATGAAGCAGCGCTGGCGGTGAATGGCGGTGCCATTCACGTCGCCAACCGTAAGAAGCGTTAATCATAAGAAACCACGGCGGGCTGCCCGTCGTGAGTCTTGCGTGCATGACTCACCGCGGAAAGTCCGCCGGACCGGATCACATGGGATAACCCGGGGTCAACGGTCACAGGTGGTGCGGCGCCAGTGATGGCGCAGCGCCGAAGCGCAGTACCTAACGAAGACGGTAAAAAGCATGAATCTTCACGAGTATCAGGGTAAGCAGCTGTTCGCTGAGTACGGCCTGCCAGTTTCCAAGGGTTTCGCGGTCGACACCCCTGAAGAAGCGGCAGAAGCCTGCGACAAGATCGGCGGGAACGAGTGGGTCGTCAAAGCCCAGGTTCACGCTGGCGGTCGCGGTAAAGCGGGCGGCGTCAAGCTGGTTCGCAGCAAGGAAGACGCCAAGGCGTTCGCTGCACAGTGGTTGGGCAAGAATCTGGTCACCTACCAGACCGATGCCAACGGTCAGCCCGTCTCCAAGATTCTGGTCGAATCCTGCACCGACATCGCCAAAGAGCTGTACCTGGGCGCTGTGGTCGATCGTTCGAGCCGCCGCATCGTGTTCATGGCCTCCACCGAAGGTGGTGTGGACATCGAGAAAGTCGCGCACGACACGCCTGAAAAAATCCTCAAGGCCACTATCGATCCACTGGTCGGCGCTCAGCCGTTCCAAGGTCGTGAGCTGGCGTTCCAGCTGGGTCTGGAAGGCAAGCAAGTTCAACAGTTCGCCAAGATCTTCGTGGGCTTGGCCAAGCTGTTCAAGGATCACGACCTGGCCCTGCTGGAAGTGAACCCGCTGGTGATCAAGGCCGACGGCGACCTGCACTGCCTCGATGCCAAGATCAACATCGATGCCAACGCCATGTACCGTCAGCCGAAGCTGAAAACCTTCCACGACCCGTCCCAGGACGATGCCCGTGAAGCCCACGCTGCCAAGTTCGAACTGAACTACGTTGCCCTGGAAGGCAACATCGGCTGCATGGTCAACGGTGCTGGCCTGGCCATGGGTACCATGGACATCGTCAACCTGCATGGCGGCAAGCCAGCCAACTTCCTCGACGTGGGCGGCGGTGCTACCAAGGAGCGCGTTACCGAAGCGTTCAAGATCATTCTGTCCGACAGCAATGTCGCGGCCGTTCTGGTCAACATCTTCGGCGGCATCGTTCGCTGCGACATGATTGCCGAAGGCATCATCGGTGCGGTGAAGGAAGTCGGCGTCAAGGTTCCGGTCGTCGTTCGCCTTGAAGGCAACAATGCCGAACTGGGCGCTAAAGTACTGGCAGAAAGCGGTTTGAACATCATTGCTGCAACCAGCCTGACCGACGCTGCTCAACAAGTTGTCAAAGCTGCGGAGGGCAAGTAATGAGCGTCCTGATCAATAAAGACACCAAAGTCATCTGCCAGGGCTTCACCGGCTCGCAAGGTACTTTCCACTCCGAACAAGCCATCGCCTACGGCACCAAGATGGTCGGTGGCGTCACCCCAGGCAAGGGTGGCACCACCCACCTGGGCCTGCCGGTGTTCAACACCGTCAAGGAAGCCGTCGAGGCGACCGGCGCCGATGCTTCGGTCATCTACGTACCAGCGCCATTCTGCAAGGACTCCATCCTTGAAGCGGCGTTCGGCGGCATCAAGCTGATCGTGTGCATCACCGAAGGCATCCCGACCCTGGACATGCTGGACGCCAAGGTCAAGTGCGACGAGCTGGGCGTGACCCTGATCGGCCCTAACTGCCCAGGCGTCATCACGCCAGGCGAATGCAAGATCGGCATCATGCCTGGCCACATTCACTTGCCAGGCAAGGTCGGTATCGTGTCGCGCTCCGGCACCCTGACCTACGAAGCTGTCAAGCAGACCACCGACGCCGGCTTCGGTCAGTCGACCTGTGTCGGCATCGGCGGTGACCCGATCCCGGGCTCCAACTTCATCGACATCCTGAAGCTGTTCCAGGAAGACCCGAAGACCGAAGCGATCGTCATGATCGGTGAGATCGGCGGTTCGGCTGAAGAAGAGGCCGCAGCCTACATCAAGGCCAACGTCACCAAGCCTGTCGTTTCCTACATCGCCGGTGTTACCGCACCTGCGGGCAAGCGCATGGGCCACGCTGGCGCCATCATTTCCGGCGGCAAGGGCACTGCAGACGAGAAGTTCGCAGCCCTGCAGGACGCAGGTGTCAAAACCGTGCGTTCGCTGGCCGACATCGGCAAGGCCTTGGCCGAGCTGACCGGTTGGGAAGTGAAGAAGTAATACCGCTGCACCCCCCACGCGCACAAAGGCCACCTTCGGGTGGCCTTTGTCGTATCAGGGGGCTGCTTCATCTGACGAAGATTTGCGCGGCAGGGTAGGGGTAAAGCGATTAGGTTTTTTCGATGGCTGTGATAGGAATTTTCGTACATACGCCGTGTTCAGCCAGCGGATAATACCGATCGTTCCGTTCACGCAGACGACAATGGCGTACGCACATCGGACAACACGCACTGTGCCAGTGCGTTTGAAGGGTAAACCGGTTAATCTACGCGACTATTTTGTGCCCGTGCCCCAAAAGGGAACGACACGCTAAACGGGTCTGGCCTACCAAGCCGGGCAGCATTTCCCTCATCCATGGGGAAATCCCCTCACGAATCCCGATTTCAGCAGTGTGGTACTACCTCAAATGAAAGTTCTTAAAGGCCAGGATATCCTGGCGCTTGGCTTTATGACGTTCGCGCTTTTCGTAGGCGCTGGCAACATCATCTTCCCGCCCATCGTCGGCCTGCAATCCGGCCCGCATGTATGGATGGCTGCGCTGGGCTTTTTGGTCACGGCGGTAGGGCTGCCTGTGATCACCGTGGTCGCCCTGGCCAAGGTAGGCGGCGGCATGGATGCGCTGAGCAGCCCGATTGGCAAGTTCTTCGGTGGCCTGCTGGCAGCCGTTTGCTACCTGTCGGTCGGCCCCTTGTTCGCAACACCGCGTACCGCGACGGTATCGTTCGAAGTGGGTGTGGCGCCGTTGACGGGTGAAAGCCCGCTGGCGTTGTTCATCTACAGCCTGGTCTACTTCATCGTGGTGCTGGCGGTGTCGATGTACCCTGGCAAGCTGCTGGACACCGTGGGTCGGTTCCTGGCACCGCTCAAAATCATCGCGCTGGCCGTGCTTGGCATCGCGGCATTCGCATTGCCAGCGGGCACCATTGGCGAGGCGCAGCCTGCCTATGCTGCTGCTGCGTTCTCCAAGGGCTTCTCCGACGGCTACCTGACCATGGATACGCTCGGGGCGCTGGTATTTGGCATCGTCATCGTCAACGCCATCCGCTCGCGCGGCGTTGAGTCGCCCAAGTTGATCACCCGCTATGCCATCATTGCCGGGCTGATTGCCGGTGTTGGTCTGGCGCTGGTGTACATCAGCCTGTTCCGCCTGGGCGCCGGTAGTCACGAAATCGCGGCAGGGGCCAGCAACGGTGCGGCCGTGCTGCACGCCTATGTGCAACATACCTTCGGCTCGCTGGGCAGCGGCTTCCTGGCCGTGTTGATCGCGCTGGCCTGCCTGGTGACTGCCGTGGGCCTGACCTGCGCGTGTGCCGAGTACTTCAGCCAGATCCTGCCGTTGTCCTACCGCGCACTGGTCGTGATCCTGGCGGGCTTCTCGCTTCTGGTGTCCAACCTGGGGCTTACCAAGCTGATCATGTTCTCGATCCCTGTGCTTACCGCCATCTACCCGCCGTGCATCGTCGTGGTGGGGTTGAGCTTCGTGAACGACCTGTGGAACTCGCCAACGCGCATCCTTGGCCCGGTAATGCTGGTTTCGTTGCTGTTCGGCATGGTCGATGCCGTTAAAGGCAGCAGCATTGCCCACGTGCTCCCGGACTTCATGGCGCACTTGCCGTTGAGCGATCAGGGCCTTGCCTGGCTGGTGCCGTCGGTGGTGACCTTGGTGGGTGCAGTGGTATGCGATCGCATGCTCGGCAAGCCCCGTCAGGCCATGGCATGAGTCGCTAAGCACAAGGTCCGGCATTGGCCACAAGCCATGGGATGCTGGACCCACCGCTTGGCAGCGCAAGCCCCGCATTCGCAAGGATGCGGGGCTTTTGTTCGCATGCACCCTGCCAAACGCCGCAAGCGAACCGCCCTGGAAATTATTCTTCGGAGTTTGCGTGCCTTTTGCGGCTTGCCAGCGTCGAAAGACGGTCTTTATGCTTTCGGCACATGGCACCTACGGATCTCTGCATGAACTTCATCCTGAGTAATCTCAATAACCTCATAGCGGCATGCTGGTTCGTGCTGTGCTGGGGCGGTTATACGCGCTATGCCATCTGGAAGGGGCGGGACACTGCATGCCTGGCCAGCGTGCTGCATTTGTATCGCGAGGACTGGATGCGCAGGATGCTGCTGCGTGACAACCGCATTGCCGATGCCAGCGTGATCGGCAACCTGGAACGCAACGCCTCGTTTTTTGCCTCCAGCACCCTGATCATTCTCGCCGGTATCCTGACGGTGCTGGGAGCTTCCGACCGCGCGTTGTCGTTGCTGGCCGACCTGCCGTTGGTACAGCAGGCCTCCCAAGGGATGTCGGAGATCAAGTTGCTGTGCCTGGCCACGGTGTTCGTGTATGCCTTCTTCACGTTCAGCTGGTGCATGCGTCAATACAACTTCGCTGCTGTCTTGGTGGGCTCGGCGCCCATGATCGGCGAGCGCCAGGTCAGCGAACTAGAACGCAAGGCCTTTGCCTTGAGGGCGGCCAGGGTGTTGTCGTTGGCTGCCAACCAATTCAACTTCGGGCTGCGCGCCTATTACTTCGGCATGGCCATGTTGAGCTGGTTTATCAACCCCTGGTTGTTCATGGCGGTAAGTGTAGGGGT
>Ga0302349_1002601_pt1 | contig 11354 bp, 8 predicted proteins | sample PhyAR1_FD_202176 | JGI IMG/M metagenome (GOLD analysis project Ga0302349, IMG submission 202176) | Leaf surface microbial communities from alfalfa plants in UC Gill Tract Community Farm, Albany, California, United States - DLSL A.R1... | ecosystem: Host-associated > Plants > Phyllosphere >...
TCTGAACGCGCTCTCGCGCAGGGCCGCTGGAGAGGGCGCAGTGCCGGGCCGCCGCAGGCACCCGGCTCAGCGCCGCCAGAGGTCCCATGGCTGCGCGCCGGGCCGGAAGCCGAAGGCCTCGACCATGGCCATCGCCTCGGGGAAGCCGTGGGCCAGGGTGCGCGCCTCGTGGGAGTCGCTGCCGATGCTCACGGCACGACCGCCCTCCTCGCTCCACCACTGCGGCATCCACGGCCGGAGGCGGCGGGTGTTCATCTCCAGCGCCCGGCCGCTCGCCGCGATGGCCCGCATGGCCGTGCGGAACTCCTCCTCGAAGCGGCGCGGGTCGAAGGGCCCGGCCTCCTCCTCGGGCCAGTACCGCACCGCGTAGTCGAGGTGGGTGACGATCTCGAAGGGCTCGTCCCCGGCGACGAGGGCCGGGACCTCGGCGAGGTAGCGGCGCATCACCGCATCGGCCGGCATCCGGCGGTACAGCGTGTTGGGCTCGGCGCGCAGGCCGTCGAACTCCAGGGTGTGCAGGGAGCCGATGATCCGGTCGAACATGTCCAGGTCCAGCTGCGCCCGGGCGGCCCGGGTTCGCAGGTGCGGCTGCCCGAACTCGAGGCCGGTGCCGATGCGCAGCTGCGGGAACGCGGCGCGGCAGCGCTCGATGCTCTCGAGATAGCCGTCGACGTCGAAGCGGGGGACGGTGACGATGCCGTCGGCGCCCAGGAGGTGGCTCTCGTGCTCGTCGAAGTCCTCCGGGTCGCTCATCCACGCGTCCTCGAGGTCGAGGTGCTCGGTGAAGAACAGGGCGGGCAGGCCGATGCGCACGGCGCGGGCGCAGGTCGCCTCCATCGTCCCGCGGGCGGCGGAGCCGGGACCGCCGGTGTCCCAGGAGTACTCGCTGTGGACGTGGCTGTCGGCGCTCAGGCGGGTCATCGCCCCAGCGTGCCACAGCGCGGCACGGGCGTCCGGGCCCGGGCCCGCGCGCGGCGCGGATGGGGGCCCGGCGGGAGCACACCCACCGCAGCGACTGCCGATTCGTGAGCAGATCTTGATCCTCCGATCATTTTCACCCAGGATTGTCGGACTGCCCGCCCGCCCCCTTCCCCATCCAGGAGCGACCCCGTGCTCTCCCGTCTCGCCGACTCCCTCGAGAAGGTGCTGGGCCCGGACGCCCCGCGCCCCGCCGCCGCCCCCGCCGGCTTCCACGCCTCCGGATTCCTCGGGGAGACCCTGTCCTTCCAGCTCGCCCTGCAGCGCGAGGAGGGGGACCCGGGCGACGGCGCGCTGCGCCTCGAGCTGGAGGGTCCGCTGGCCGAGCACGCGCAGGTCAGCGTGGTGCGCCGGGTGCCGGTCTCCTTCCCCTCCCCCGCCCCCGAGCGGGCCGATGAGCACTACCTCGTCACCGAGCCCGGCGAGTACCCCGACCTGCTGGAGCCGGTGGAGGGCGGCCGGGTCCGCGTGGACACCGGCGTCTGGGAGGCGCTGTGGATCGACGTGCGCGTCGAGGACGAGGCCGCGGCGGGCGAGCACGAGCTGGCCGTGCATCTGCATGCCGCGGACGCATCGGCCGCGCAGCCTCTCGCGTCCCATCGGGCGCGGATCCAGATCCATCCGCACCGCCTGCCGGAGCTGTCGATCCTCAACACCCATTGGCTGCACGCGGACAGCCTCGCGGTGCGCTACGGGGTCGAGGTGCTCTCCGAGGAGCACTGGCGACTGCTGGAGGCCTATCTCGCCGCGGCGCGCACGATGGACGTGAACTCGGTGCTCACGCCGGTGTGGACGCCGCCGCTGGACACCGCCGTCGGGCACACCCGGCCCACCGTGCAGCTGGTGGGGATCCGCGAGGACGCCCCCGGGGAGTACTCCTTCGACCTCTCCGCGCTGGACCGCTGGCTGCAGGTCTGCGCCGATGCCGGATTCCGGGCGCTGGAGATGGCGCACCTGTTCACCCAGTGGGGCGCCCGGTGCACCCCGAAGATCGTCGTCCAGACGCCGCAGGGCCCGCAGGAGCGCTTCGGCTGGCACGTCGAGGCGACCGATCCCGCGTACCGGCGGCTGCTCGAGCAGCTCCTGCCCGCGCTGCGCGCCCACCTGGACTCCCGATGGGACGGGCAGGTGCTGTGGCACATCAGCGACGAGCCCGGCGAGGAGGATCTCGCGACCTACGAGGCGGCGAGGGCGCAGGTCACCGACCTGCTCGAGGGGGCGCAGGTGGTCGATGCGCTGAGCTCCTTCGAGTACGCCTCGCGCGGCCTGGTCGACACGCCGATCGTCGCGACGAACCATGTCGAGCCGTTCCTCGCCGCCGGCCGCCGGCCGTGGGTGTACTACTGCGTCTCGCAGGGGAAGGACGTCTCCAACCGCTTCATCGCCCTGCCGTCCGTGCGCAACCGCGTGCTGGGGAGGCAGCTGTTCGTGCATGGCGCGCCCGGCTTCCTGCACTGGGGCTTCAACTTCTGGTGGGCCCAGCACTCCCTGCATGCCATCGACCCGTTCGAGGACACCTGCGCCGGCGGCGCCTTCCCCGGCGGCGACCCCTTCGCCGTGTACCCGGGCCCCGACGGCACGCCCTGGCTCTCGATCCGCTACCGGGTCCTCGCGCAGGCCATGGCCGACCACCGGGCGCTGAGCCTGCTCGCCTCCCTCGCCGGCGCCGAAGTCGCCACCCGGCTCGTCGACGAGGACGGCACGCTCACCTACTCCGCGTTCTCCTACGACGTCGACGCGCACCTGGCGGCACGGCGAGCCGTCGACGAGGAGATCGTGGCGCGCCTCGCCCTCGCCGGGAGCTGACCGCGCCGCGGGTCTGCTCGAGGGATATCGAGCCACCTCCAACAAACTGGCGTTCGCCTGGGCCTCCGAGCATGGGCAGGACGTCACCTGGATCCCTCGAGCACGCTGGGTGCACGACCGGGACCGCTGGACCTCCTCAGGGGTCGCGGCCGGCATGGACATGACCGCTGCGCTGATCGGACACCTCAGCGGGCCCGATGCCGCTGCCACGGCGGCCCGGGTGATCGAGCTGGAGGTCCATGCCGACTCGGGGCGGGACCCGTTCGCCGATCTCCTCGGGACGCGATGACGCAGCGCGGGGCCCGTCCCGTTCAGCTCCCGCCCAGCAGCAGGGCCATCTCCCCGGTGTCGCTCCACTGGATCGTCCCGGTGACGGTGAACGGGACCGTCACCGGGATGCGCGGGTCGTAGAGCCCGGAGGCCGTGTCGAGATACGTGAAGGTCGCACTGCCGGCATCGGGCTGGGAGCGGACCGTGAGCAGCCCGTCCAGGTTCTTCTCGATCTCCACCTCCGGGACCACGTCCACCGTCCAGCTGCCCTCGGTGACGTGCGGGGGGACGTCGGCCGCGAAGGGGCAGCCCAGGGGCGCCGGGGACGTCGAGGCCGCGCAGGCGACGAGCTTCTCGGACAGCTTCTCGCGCGCCTGCTCCTGCCCCTGCTCGCTGAGCTCCCACTCCGGCCAGGTGTCGTAGGGAAGCCCCGCCCACTCCCCCGAGGCGCGGACCGTGGTGGGAAGGGACGTGATCAGCGCGCTGTCCTCGATGTCGTACAGGATCTCGTAGTCGCCGGGGAAGATCGGCAGCAGGGCGACGTCGAGCTGGTACTCGACGTCGGTCTGCGTCACCAGCCCGGCCAGGCCCACGCTCACCCCGTTGACGGTGAGGGTGTCGACCTCGCTGCTGATGAAGACCTTCAGCATGTCGTGGGCCGGCGGCTCGAGCACCCAGCGGGGGAAGAACGCCACCGCCGAGCGGAGACGATGCAGCGTGAACTCGTGGATCGTGACCACCCCGTCCTGCTCGACGCGCGCGGTGACCTGGGCGTCGTCGCCGCTGCGGTCGACCTCGAGGATCTCGTGGCCGCTCAGGCGGTGGGTGGTCGAGGCGCCGATCGCATCGGTCAGCAGCAGGCCGTTGGTGACGCCGTCGGGTCCGGCGAGGTGCGCTGCGGCATCCGAGAACCTGCCCTCCTCCAGTGCGGTCAGATACGCCGCGACCTGGGCGCGCGGGCTGTGCAGGCCATGGTTCAGCGCACCGAGCGCGAGCGCGACGCCGGCGACCAGCGCGATCGCGACGCCCAGCACCGCGGCACGCAGCAGCAGGCGCGGACCGCGGGACCCGGCCGCGGAGGGGTCGGCACGGCCCTCGGAGGTGGCGGACGAGCCCGGCGCGTGATCGCCGGGCGAAGCGCCGAGGTGTGCGCCCGGGAGGTCCGGTGCCCCCGGCGCGGATCCGACGACGGGGCCGGGGGTGATCGGCGCCCCCGTGTCCCACGCATAGGCGCGCGCAGGTTCCGGGGCCGAGGGCTCCGTCCCGCTCGGGCGGCCCCTCGCCCCGTCCGCCTCGGCGCCCGGCTCCTGCTCTGTCATCGCACCCCCTGCGCGAACACGCCGCTCCCCTCCCGCCATCGTGCCCGCTGGCCGCCCGCCGGACAAGGGACGCGACCGGATCGTGAACGAAGGTCGGCCCTCCGGGATCCTGCGGCATCGCTGCAGGCAGGCCACGGCCCGACCGCGCACCGGCAGCGGTCCGGGGCCGTCGCGGCGACGGTCCGGCCTCGGGATCAGGCGCCGACGAGGAACGCCTCGCCGTTGCGCATCACCCGGAGATCCAGGCCGGAGCCGGCGAGCAGCGACTCCATGAGCGCCTGGGCGTCCCGCCGGGACAGGGCCGTGGCCACCCACAGCTCGGTGCCGTCCTGCAGGCGGACCGGGCGCGCCCGGACGGAGGCGTCGAGGTCCTCCCGCGCGCTGATCCTCCCCTCCCGCTGGACGGCCTCGATCCCGCGGTGCTCGGCGAGGATCCGGGCGAGCTCGCGGACCACCCGTGCGGCCGGCATCTGCCGGCGCGCGAGCGGCTCCGGGCAGTCGGCGCCGAGCAGCTGATAGGTGACCGGCCGCGGCCGCACGGTCACCTTCTTGCGCAGCCGGTCGTACCGCCAGCGCAGCTGGTCGGCGCGCCGCCCGTAGCTGCCCGCGTCCTGGGTGGCGCGGATGTAGTCCTCGCCGTACACCGCCAGCAGCTCGTCATCCAGCCGTCGCACGCGGGTGACGGTCGTGGTCGTCTCCATCAGGCGCCGGACCTCCTGCCCGTCGATCAGGGCGAGCTCCTGCGCCAGCTGCCGCATGGAGGCGATGCCGCAGGCGGCGAGGAGCTCGCAGGCGAACGCGAGCCCCTTCTCGCTGCCGGCGGCGTCCTCGGGGAACCGCCGGGCGAGGAAGGCCGCGAGGGCCGGGGCCGTGATCGCCTCCGCCGCCTCGTCCGCGGCATGGTCGGGGGCCTCCTCCCCGTCGACGTCGGCGGCATCGGCCGCGACCTCGGCGGACTCCTCATCGGCCGGTCCGCCCGCCGGGACCGCGCCGGTGCCTGCGGCGCGCGCCGGGCCCGTGGGATCGGCCAGGGCCCGTTCGATCTGCACGAACGTCTCGTCCAGGCGGCGCCGCAGCTCGGCCGCCTCGCAGAAGAACGCGTCGATCCGGCGACGGTCCTCCTCGCCGATGGCGTCGTACCCCGCCCCCTTGTACCGCCGGGCGTGCTCGAACTCGGCCCAGGCGTGCGAGGCGACCGTGCGGATCTGGATCTCCAGGCCCCCGAAGCGGTCGAAGTACCGGGCCAGCGCACCGCCGGCGACCAGCCAGCCGCGCGACTGCCCGTGCTGCTCGCCGGTGACGACGAGGTGGGCGCAGTCGTAGCCCTGACGGGAGGTCCCGGCCTTCTGCTGCCCGGGGTTGAAGTCCTCGCGGCAGACGAAGCGCTCCCGCACGAGCTCGGCCGCACGATCCTTGTCCGTGTCGGAGTACATGATCAGCCGCACCGCGACCGCATCGGTCAGCTGCCGGCGGGGATCGTCGTAGCCCTTGCGCTCGCACTTCTCCTGGAATGAGGCGATCGACTTCGAGCGGGACTGCACGGCGTGCGCCGTGATCGACCCCTCGGTGAGCAGCCGCGTGAGGTAGTCCCGGATCTCGACGGCCGCGTCCGGCAGCCAGTCCCAGTCGCGGTAGTCGATCGTGGTGCGCTCCAGCGTCATCGGGTCCCCTCATCCCCTGCGGGCAGGCCGCTCCGGTCGTCCCCGCCCACTGTACCGACTGTGGCGCGGGTCACTCCTCCGGCGGGCCGGGGAGCCGCCGGCGGCGGGGCCCCGCATCGAGCCGCGACGGACGATGCGGCCTGCACGGCACGCCCCGGGTGACCGGGGCGATGCCGCACAGGCCGCATCCTCGGGGGCGTCGATCACGCCCCCTCGACCATCGGCGAGAGGATCCCGCCTCAGACGAGCGCGGGCTCCTGGGCGGCCGCGCGGACCTGGAGGGTGGCCTCGACGAGGTTCTTCAGGCTGGCCTCCGTCTCGGCGTAGCCGCGGGTCTTCAGACCGCAGTCGGGGTTGACCCACAGGCGCTCGGCGCCCACGGCCGCGCGGGCGCGGGTGAGCTGCTCGGCGATCTCCTCGACGGAGGGCACGCGCGGGGAGTGGATGTCCCACACGCCCGGGCCGATGCCGCGGGGGAAGGCCTCCGGGTCCAGCGCCTCGACGATCTCACCGCGCGAGCGCGCCGACTCGATCGAGGTGACGTCCGCGTTCAGGGCGTCGATCGCGTCGACGACGACGTTGAACTCCGAGTAGCACAGGTGGGTATGGATCTGCGTGGCCTCGGCGACGCCGGAGGTGGCCAGGCGGAACGAGGCCACCGACCAGTCCAGGTACGCATCGTGATCGCGCTTGCGCAGCGGCAGCAGCTCGCGCAGGGCGGGCTCGTCGACCTGGACGATGCCGATGCCGGCGGTCTCGAGGTCGGCGACCTCGTCGCGCAGGGCGAGGCCCACCTGGGCGGCGGTGTCGCCGAGGGGCTGGTCGTCGCGCACGAAGGACCAGGCGAGGATCGTCACCGGGCCGGTGAGCATGCCCTTGACGGGGCGCTGCGTGAGGGACTGCGCATAGGTCGCCCAGTCCACCGTGATCGGGGCGGCGCGGTGCACGTCGCCGAACAGGATCGACGGGCGGGTGCAGCGCGAGCCGTAGGACTGGACCCAGCCGTGCTCGGTGGTGGCGAAGCCCTCGAGGTTCTCGGCGAAGTACTGGACCATGTCGTTGCGCTCGGGCTCGCCGTGGACGAGGACGTCCAGGCCCAGCTCCTCCTGCAGGGCGATCACGCGGGCGATCTCGTCCTTCATCGCCTGCGTGTAGGCGGCGTCGTCGATCCGGCCCGCCCGGTGGGCGGCGCGGGCCTTGCGGACCTCGCCGACCTGCGGGAAGGAGCCGATGGTCGTCGTCGGCAGCTCGGGCAGGCCGAGGGCCTCCTGCTGCGCGGCGGCGCGGACGGAGAACGCGGCGCGCTCGGTGTCGGCGGCGGTGACGGCGGCGGCGCGCTCGCGCACGGCCGGGACCTGCACGCCCGCGAAGGTCCGGGCCACGGACAGCGGGCCGTCCACCGACCCGGCCGCGACGGAGCCGCCGGCGAGCTCGACGACCTCGGCGACCTTCTGGTCGGCGAAGGCGAGGGTCTCGCGCAGCTCGGCCGGGAGCTTCGTCTCGCGGGAGACGTCGTGGGGGACGTGCTGGAGGCTGGTGGAGGTGCCGACCACGACGCCGCCGGTGCCGCCGGCCTGCTCGAGGCGGGAGGCGAGCTCGGCCACGCGGGCCGCGGCGGTGCCCAGCTCCGCGCGCCAGATGTTGCGGCCGTTGATCACGCCCGCGACGAGCTGAGTGGCGCCGGCACCGGCAAGGTCCACCACCGCGGGCAGCTGCCCCTTGACGAGGTCGAGGTGGAGGGCCTCGACGCCGGAGGCGAGCAGCGCCGGCAGCACGCCCTCGGGGTGGCCGTAGCCGGTGGTCACGAGGGTCGCGGGACGGTCCTCGGCGGCCGCGAGGACCGCGGTGGACTGCGCGACCAGCTCGGAGAGCTCGGCCGGGGCCAGGCGCTGATCTGCCGAGAGCGCCGGCTCGTCGACCTGGACCCAGGCGGCGCCGGCAGCGCGCAGGGCGGCCAGCAGCTCGACGTACACGGGCACGAGGTCCGCGAGGCGGGTGATCGGGTCAAAGCCCTCGGGGGCGTCATCGGCCGCCTTGGCCAGCAGCAGCAGGGTCAGCGGGCCCACGATCACGGGCCGCACGGCGTCGCCGGCCGCGGCGGCCTCGCGCACCCAGCGCACCAGCTGGTCGCCGGCGAGGTGGAAGGCGGTGTCGGGGCCGATCTCCGGCACCAGGTAGTGGTAGTTGGTGTCGAACCACTTGGTCATCTCCAGCGGCGGGCGCTGCTCGTCGCCGCGGGCGAGGACGAAGGTGGAGGCCAGGGAGATGCTGCCGTCCTCGCCCTGGAGGTCGGCGAAGCGGGAGGGGAGGGCGCCGACGGCGACCGCGGCATCGAGCACCTGGTCGTACCAGGAGAAGGACTCGGGGATCGCGCCCTCGCCGGCGAGCCCCAGCTCGGCCAGGCGGGCGCGGGTGGCGGCGCGCAGGGCGCGGCCGGTCTCCTCGAGGGCGGCGAGGTCGCTGCGGCCGGCCCAGTAGGACTCCTCGGCCTTCTTCAGCTCGCGGTTCGGGCCGATCCGCGGGTAGCCGAGGATCGTCGCTGCGGGCAGGGCAGGGGTGCTGGTCATCGGGTGATTCCTTCGGTGGGGTCGGTCGGACGTGCGGTCCGGGGGTGGTCGTGCGGGTCCGCCCTCACGACCGGGCGGTCGTGCGGGTGGGGACGGGAGCAGATGCGGAGGGGCCGGGGCGGCTCAGACGCCGACGGGCTCGCGGGCCCATCGGCCCAGGTCCAGCTTGTCCAGCACGCCCAGGGCGTCGACGTGCTCGTTGAAGGTGAACAGATGGACGCCGGGGGCGCCGTCGTCGAGGACGGCCCGGATCAGGTCGACGCTCGCCGCGATGCCGATCCGTCGGCGCTCCTCGGGGCCGGAGGCCGTCTCCAGGGCGTGGAGGTGCTCGGCCGGGGCATGGACGCCGGAGAGCTCGGCGAAGCGGGTGAGGCGGCGCACCGAGGTCATCGGCACGAAGCCGGGGATGATCGGGATGGTGACGCCCGCGCGGCGGGCGCGGCGCACCAGGTCGCTGTACTCGGCGGGGTCGAAGAACGCCTGCGTGATGGCGAAGTCCGCGCCGGAGCGCTCCTTGGTCAGCAGCACCTCGATGTCGTGCTGGTGGGTGGGCGACTCGGGGTGGCGCTGGGCGTAGGTCGCCACGCCCACGGCGAGGCGGCCGGCGGCGAGCGTCGCGGTCTCCTCCCGCTCGATGCGTCGGATCAGCTCGACCAGGTAGCGCGCGAAGGGGAACTCGTCGTCCCGGGTGTCGTAGCCCGCGGGGATGTCGCCGCGCAGGGCGAGGATCCCGCGCACGCCGAGCTGCATCAGGGTGCGGATGGACACGGAGAGATCCGCGGCGCTCGAGCCGACGCTGGTCAGGTGCACCAGCGGGCGCAGCCCGGTCTCGGAGAGGATGTGGTCGGTCAGCTCGAGCACCCGCGGGAAGTTCGTGCGCGCGGACGCGCAGGTGACCGAGACGTAGTCGGGCTGGGTGCATTCGAGGGCGGCGACGGTGCGCCGGACCTTCTCGAGCGAGGCGTCCCCGCGGGCGGGGAACAGCTCGTAGCTGAGCGCAGGACGGCGCGACCGGGGGGCGGGGGCCTCGGCGCGCGATGCGGCCGGGGCGGCCCCGGCGCCGGCGGCGGCGTCGTGGGGGACCTGCGGAGCGATGGACATGTCGGCGACGATATGCGGAAGGCGCGCCGCAGCACACCCATCATGACGGACCGTGAACCTGACCGGTGTCGTCCAGCCCGGGGATCAGCCGTCCCGTCGCCGCTGCCGGGGCGGCTGCTCTCAGGACGTGTGGACGTCGTGCGGGATCGGCCGCGTGTCGTCCTCGAGGTGGACCCAGGCGCAGGGGGTGTACCCGCCCTCGATCACCTCCGGGCCGCCGACGGGGTTGTCGAAGCCGACGTGGACCAGCATCCAGTGCGGACGGAACAGCCACGGCGTGCCCCACACGTCCACCTCGCCGAAGGTCAGCGGCGGAGGATCGGTGAGCGCGATGCCGCCCTCCGCCGGGGCGTCCTGCAGCACGTAGTCCTCGACCGGGAACTGGGCGTCCGTGCCGTCGCGCTGCGGGCAGATCCCGCCGTGCCCTTGCATCCCCCCGGTCAGCACCGGCCATCCGTCCACTACCGTGACCTGTCGCGTGACCTGCACCGGCCCGTCGGAGGCGCAATCCTGCTCCAGGCCGTCCTGGAGACGCAGCGACTCGGTGACGACGAACGCCCCCTCCGCGGAGGAGACCTCATGGATGCTGTCGCCGCAGCGGGCCATCCGGGCGATGGGGTTCTCCACCTGGACGGGCTCCTCGGCCTCCGGATCCCACAGCCAGATGTACCAGATCTGCTCGAACCCCTGGCCGTCGGTGATCTCGAGAGCGGCGAAGGCGTCCTCGTGCCCGTCGCCGTCGACGTCCGTGTACTCGATCTGCGGGGCGACGACGATGGTGCGCAGCCCGTCGTGGGTCGCCGGCGTCAGCACCATCTCGTGCACGCTCTCCCGCCACGGGACGGAGGCGAGGTCGGCGTCGCGGATGGTCGGGCCGTCCGGGCTCTCGGCCGGGGAGGACGCCGGACCGTCCGCGCCCGGCGACGTCGCATCCGGCCCGGCAGACGTCGCATCCGGCCCGGCATCGGCCGGGGAGGACGTGGACCCGCCCGCGTCGGAGGTCTCGGCCGCGATGATGCCCGGGGGCCCGGAGGAGCAGGCCGCGGCCGTCAGGCAGAGCGCCGCGAGCAGGGCGATGCCTCGCGGGGCGGAGCCCCGCGCTCGGGAGCGCCGCGCCCGGGCCCCGCGCGACCGGGGACGGGCTGGTCGGGAACGGGACGAGCTGACCATGGCGGGTCCTCCCTGCGCCCCGGCATCCGCAGCCGCGACGTGCAGCCAGGATAGGGACACGGCTCCGTCACGACCCTCGGGTACGGGTCACCATCGGGCAACGATCGGCGCCGCCGGACGTGCATCGGCCGACGGATCGGCGGGCCGGACGCCGGCGGGCCGCGGGCGACCGGTGCGGCGAATGCGGCGAGGACCGGTTCTATTCCCGCCTGTGCGGAGAGGGATCCCACCGGGGAAATCCCTGGCCGGTCTCGCTCCGGCGTCCCTAGACTGCGGGCGTGCAGACCTCGCCCGCTCCCGCCCCGCAGGCCCTCGCCTCAGACACCATCTCCCCCCGTGACCGCAGCGTGATCGCCCTGCTGCTGATCAGCGCCTTCGTCGTGATCCTCAACGAGACGGTGCTGTCCGTCGCGCTGCCGCCGATCATGGACGACCTCGGCATCACCGAGACCACCGCCCAGTGGCTGACCACCGGCTTCATG
>Ga0302349_1002602_pt1 | contig 11352 bp, 7 predicted proteins | sample PhyAR1_FD_202176 | JGI IMG/M metagenome (GOLD analysis project Ga0302349, IMG submission 202176) | Leaf surface microbial communities from alfalfa plants in UC Gill Tract Community Farm, Albany, California, United States - DLSL A.R1... | ecosystem: Host-associated > Plants > Phyllosphere >...
TAATCGCAATATGGTGGATCTGTTTAATACCGAGCATAAAGCCTCCCTTTTTATGATCCCAGCACGTTACCCGCGCCCGAAAAACTCTGCAAGCACTCAGCGCTGTTTTAGGACTCGTACCCGGTAGATGCCCTCGTCATCGCGTTTTGCGCCGTGGATATCGGTTTCAAAGCCCGGATAATGGCGGCCAATCGCGCACAGCATCAGCAGGAAATCGAGCACCGCCCGGCTTTGTTCGGTGATCATCTCCCCCGGCATGAGCAGCGGTACGCCCGGCGGATACGGCAGGATCATATTCGCTGAGATACGCCCGACCAGTTGCTCAAGCGCCACCGTCTCAACCTCACCTTTCACCTGTTGCTGCCAGGCTTTGTAAGGCGTCATACATTGCGTCGGCAGCACGTCGAATGCCTGCAACATCAGACGCGGCAGATCGTGCTGGCGGATAAGCTGGTGGATCCCCTGCGCCAGATCCTGAATGCGCATGTTGCGGTAGAAATCGGGATCTTCAGCAAAGAGATCCGGCAGCATATTCTTCACCCGCAGATTGAGATCGTACGCGCGTTTAAACTCCATCAGCCCGCGCAGCAGGCCCATCGCCCGGGTTTTGTCGATGCCGATACTGAATAAAAACAGCAGATTGTACGGCCCGGTTTTTTCGACCACCACGCCGCGCTCATCAAGAAACTTCGCCACCAGCGCCGCCGGGATCCCCTCATCGCTCATATTTCCCCGTTCATCCATCCCCGGCGTCAGGATGGTGACTTTGACCGGATCGAGAAACATATGATCGGCATCTGCCTCGCGGAAGCCGTGCCACTCCTCGCCCGGCGCGACCGGCCAGCAATCGGCTTCGTCGATCCCGTCCGGCTGCCAGATATCAAAGAACCAGCCGTCGGCCTCATCTTTTAATCGCTGCACCTCTTTGCGGAAATGCAGCGCGCGCTCAACGGAGCGGTTGATCAACCGTTTGCCGGGATTACCGCGCAGCATCGCCGCCGCCGTTTCAATCGACGCCACCAGCGGGTAGCTCGGTGAAGTGGTGGTGTGCATCATATAGGCTTCGTTAAAAGTCTCTTCGTCGTATTCACCTTTAATATGAATCAGCGACGCCTGCGAAAAAGCCGCCAGCATTTTATGCGTGGACTGGGTTTCGAAGAACACTTTGCCCGCGACACGCTCGCCGCTCATGCCGCTTTTACCGGCGTAGATAGGATGGAAATTGGTGTACGGCACCCAGGCCGAATCAAAATGGATCGATGGCACGTCCAGCGTCTGTTTGATCCAGTTGGTGTTATACAGCAGTCCGTCGTAGGTGGAGTTAGTGATCACCGCATGGACGGGCCAGGCCGCGCCGGCGGTGGTTGCGACTTTCTGCTCAATGCTGGCGTGGCTAAATTCACGGCGCGGAATACCGCCCAGAATCCCCAGCGCGTTACGGCCCGGCTTCAGCCACAGCGGTACCACGTCGCTCATCATCAATAAGTGCGCCAGCGATTTGTGGCAGTTGCGGTCAATCAGCAGCGTACTGCCGGTGGGTGCGGCGTACATCCCCACGATTTTATTCGACGTGGAGGTGCCGTTAGTCACCATATAGCTTTGTTCAGCGCCAAAAGTGCGGGCGATGTACTCTTCGGCTTCCAGGTGGGGGCCCGTGTGATCGAGTAACGATCCCAGTTCCGTCACCGAGATCGACACATCGGCTTTTAAGGTATTGCCCCCGAAAAAGTCATAAAACAGACAGCCCACCGGACTTTTCTGGTATGCCGTGCCCGCCATATGTCCCGGCGTACAAAAGGTATATTTCCCCTCTTTCACATAGGTGAACAGCGCGCGGGTCAACGGCGGGGTAATGGTGTCGAGGTATTCGTTGGTGTACTGACGAATGCGGGTGGCAATGTCGTCTGCCGCGTCTAAAGCGTATTCAAAAAACCATATCGCCATGCGCATGTCGTGGGCGCTGACATCCATCGCCGAATGGGTATTGATAAAGGCATACAGCGGTAAATATTCATTTAACTGGCTGATATCGCTGCACAGGTCGATACCGTACTCGTCCCAGTCAAAAATCACCCCGCAGATGCGCGGGTTGTGTTCAATAAGTTTCAGCAGATCGGCCCTGTTTTGCGGGAATATAATTTTAAATCCCTGTATTTCCAGCGCAGACTCCAGTTCCTTAATCGGCTCATCTTTATAAAAGACGCCATGCGATCCCATAATGGCAATAATATTCACGCGTTACTCCTGTGTACAAACCTCCGTTAAGCATAGACGACGTGAATAACGCCAGCGGCAAACGCTGGCGTGTGAGGAGATTACAGTGCGGTCCACGCATCCTGCCATGCAATGCCTGCGCCTGGCTCATAGTAAGCCGGGGCGGAGTTGCACCATGCGCTGAACGGGAACGGCTTACACTGGAAAAGTTTACCGTCGTTGATCACGATATCCCCCGCTTTCCAGCGGTTTTTACCGCTCCATGCCGGGTAAGTCGTTGCGCCACCGTCGGCGGGCGTTTTCGCTTTTGCTTTCACATTCAGCGTGTAAGTAGTGGTGTGCGTCAGTTTTCCGTCGCTCACCGTCAGGCTGAAGACGTGCTGCGTGTCTTTGTCCGTTTCCGGTACGGTGAAATCAATCACGGATTTATCTTTACCGCTGATCGTCTGACCATCCTGAAGCATCCAGGTATAGGTCAGGGCATCACCATTCCGATCGGTGGAACCCGCGCCGCTCAGAGAGACACGGCTGCCGCTTTCCACTGCGCCGACCGGCCCGGCAATGTGCGCAACCGGTGCGAGGTTCGTTTCCGCGACAGGCTCAGGCGTCACTGGCGTTTCAGGCTCAGGCGTGACGGTGCCTTTATCATCCACGAGATTCACGTTAAAGAAGTGCTGAACACATTTGCCGTAATCGCCCTCTTTGAACGCGCTGAACGGCGTCTGGTAGCCAACCAACTGGCAGGCGTAGGTTTTGCCCGACGGCGTTTCTGCTGACCAGCCCCAGTTCTCTTCCCAGTAAATCGGCAGAGCGCCCGCGCCGCCTTCGTCGAACTGCTTCATGTTTTTGCAGCCGAGCACTTCATCAGCCGGCACATTGACCTTCAGATACTTCGCAAACTCTTTGTAGTAATTAATACGGTTAAGAGACTGGGCGTTTTCTGCCGCACCGCCGCACTCCACGCCGCCGTTAATGATCTGGATGGTCACGCCAAAACCGCTGACCAGGCCGTTAGCCTTATCGCGATCGTTGGGTTTCCAGGTGCCATCAATAACGTGCAACATGCTCGGTTTTGGCGGCTGCGGATAAACGAAGAAGAAGATCGCACTGGCGAGGTTCAGCCAGGTGTCGGCCACCAGCTCCGGTTTCTCCAGCAGGGTTTTTACATCCCCGTACATCGCCTCAGAGAACGGCCCGTAGTTGTAGTTATAAGAAAGCTGTTTCGCGCCACGGCCAAAGTAGCTCAGGAAATCGCCGTCTTTATCTTTACCGCATGGCCAGGTCTGACCCTGCCAGACGTTCGGGTTACATTCCCCGTTGTAGCCGCCCTTCTGACCTTCGGTCCAGCCCACTTCACGCAAATAAACCAGCGCCTGACGCCATTCGGCTTCCGGACGCCAGCTTTCGTGCCCTCCTGTTTCCTGGGCAAAATGCGCGAACATGGTCGCCAGCGATTTACGGCAGATGGCATCTGCATCGCGTCCATCGCTATAGCTTCCACATACTGCCGGGAATTTACTGACGGCTTTCAGGAAATTGGTGTAGGTGTATTCCGGCGCGCGCAGCGGGAAAAGGTAATCCCAGTCGCTGGCGCTGATAATACTTTCCACACGCTTAACGTTAGCCGGGTTTGCCGCGCGGCCCGGTGCGACTTTTTCCACTTCGGCATTATCGCGCGTTTTAATTGACGCTTTTACCGACTGCATCAGTGGCGAGCCGGTCAGCTCCTGCTCTTTTTTCACCAGGTCACTGGCTTTCATGGTGTATGGCGTGCTGTTGTCTGCCTTCAGCGCAGCCTGGCTTGCGGGCAAGCTCAGGATCACTCCGGCGGCAATCGCGCTCAGGAGTAGTGTTTTGTGTTTTTTCATCAGGATTTCCCCTCACTCGTTTTATCCGTATTGCGCTGGCGAATTCCATGTCGCAACGGCCTGAGTGTAGGGGGAACGGAAAGGGGAAAATGTCACATCATCTCATCGGCAGAATCACAAGATATCAGCGCAATGGAGTGATAAAAAAAGGGCCGGAATAACCGGCCCTCAGGGAATAGTGAGAAATTATCAGGCGTAGCCGTAGCTCATCAGACGCTGATAACGGCGGTTACGCAGATCTTCTTTACTCAGCACATCCAGATCTTCCAGATCGGCCAGAAGCTGCGCTTTCAGCGAGGCAGCCATGGCTTCCGGATTGCGGTGTGCGCCGCCAAGCGGCTCAGGGATCACCGAATCAATCAGCTTCAGCTCTTTCAGGCGCGGCGCGATAATACCCATCGCATCAGCAGCCAGCGGCGCTTTGTCGGCGCTTTTCCACAGAATAGACGCACAGCCTTCCGGTGAAATCACTGAATAGGTGCTGTATTGCAGCATGTTGACTTTGTCACCCACACCAATCGCCAGCGCGCCGCCGGAACCGCCTTCACCGATCACGGTGCAGATCACCGGAACGTTCAGACGCGACATTTCACGCAGGTTGCGGGCGATCGCTTCAGACTGACCGCGTTCTTCCGCGCCCACGCCAGGGTATGCGCCTGGGGTGTCGATGAAGGTCACGATCGGCATGTTGAAGCGTTCAGCCATTTCCATCAGGCGCAGCGCTTTGCGATAGCCTTCCGGAGCCGGCATACCAAAGTTACGACGGATTTTCTCTTTGGTTTCACGGCCTTTCTGGTGGCCGATGATCATCACCGGACGTCCATCCAGACGCGCAATACCGCCAACGATAGCTTTGTCGTCTGCGTAGGCACGATCGCCTGCCAGTTCGTCAAATTCATCAAATGCCAGGCGGACATAATCCAGGGTGTACGGACGCTGCGGGTGACGCGCCAGTTGGGCTACCTGCCATGCGCCGAGATCGGCAAAGATTTTGCGCGTCAGTTCTACGCTTTTTTCACGCAGACGATGCACTTCTTCGTCGATGTTAATATCCAGTTTCTCATCCTGGCGGCTTACTGCCGTCAGGGAATCGATTTTCGCTTCCAGCTCTGCAATCGGCTGTTCGAAATCAAGGAAATTCAGACTCATAGTATTCCTGTATTAGTCAAACTCCAGTTCCACCTGCTCCGAACCAATAAGGCCACGGAGATCGTTAAGTAAACGATCGCTCGGAGAGACACGCCACGTTGCGCCAAAACGCAGCCGCGCACGTGCATCCGCCCTCTGATAGTAGAGATGTACTGGAATTGTCCCCGAACGGTGGGGTTCCAGAGATTGACGGAGTCGGTTTAAAAGCTGGTCATCAATTTGCCTGTCCGTCAGCGAGATAGCAAGCCCACGAGCATATTTTTCACGGGCTTCGTCAATGTCCATCACTTCACGGGCCATCATTTTAAGCCCACCGCTGAAGTCATCAAAGCTGACCTGTCCGCTGACGATAAGTATGCGGTCGTTTTCCAGCAAATGCTGGTATTTTTCCAGCGCTTCAGTGAATAACATCACTTCCAGCCGCCCGGATCGGTCATCCAGCGTACAGATACCGATGCGATTGCCGCGCTTGGTGACCATTACCCGCGCTGCAATCACGAGCCCCGCCGCCGTGGTGACCTTACCACGTTCTGTCGGGTGCATGTCTTTGAGGCGATTGCCTCCGACATACCGCTCAATTTCTTTTAAATACTGGGTGATCGGGTGCCCGGTGAGGTACAGCCCAAGCGTTTCACGCTCGCCGTCGAGCACCACCTGTTCCGGCCAGGGCTGGCAGCTGGCATACGACTGCTCCACCTGCGCCGGTTCTTCCGCCAGCACACCGAACATATCGGCCTGACCAATTGCTTCCGCTTTGGCGTGCTGATCGGCCGCTTTTAGCGCATCGCCCAACGCGTTCATCAGCGCGGCACGATGCGGGCCGAGGCGGTCAAACGCCCCGGACATAATCAGTTTTTCCAGCACCCGACGGTTGAGTTTTTTAATGTCGGTACGCGCGCACAGATCGAAAAGCTCGCGGAAATAACCGTCTTTATTACGCGCTTCCAGAATGGCTTCAATCGGGCCTTCACCCACGCCTTTGATTGCGCCGATGCCGTAAACGATCTCGCCGTCATTATTAACGTGGAAATGATACAGCCCGGAGTTGATATCCGGCGGCAGGATCTTAAGCCCCATCCGCCAGCATTCATCCACCAGACCAACCACTTTTTCCGTGTTGTCCATATCGGCGGTCATTACCGCTGCCATAAACTCAGCTGGGTAATGCGCCTTCAGCCACAGCGTCTGATAGGAGACGAGCGCATAAGCCGCGGAGTGCGATTTGTTAAATCCGTAACCGGCAAATTTCTCTACCAGGTCGAAGATTTTAATCGCCAGCTCACCATCAATGCCGTTTTGCTTGGCTCCGTCTTCGAAAGTGCCGCGCTGCTTGGCCATCTCTTCGGGCTTTTTCTTACCCATTGCACGACGCAGCATATCCGCGCCGCCGAGCGTATAGCCGGAAAGCACCTGGGCGATCTGCATGACCTGTTCCTGATACAGAATGATGCCGTAGGTCGGCTCCAGTACCGGTTTCAGGCTTTCGTGCTGCCACTGCACGTCCGGGTAAGAGATCGCTTCCCGCCCGTGCTTACGGTCGATGAAGTTATCTACCATCCCTGATTGCAGCGGGCCCGGACGGAACAGGGCCACCAGGGCGATCATATCTTCGAAGCAGTCGGGTTGCAGACGCTTAATCAGATCTTTCATGCCGCGCGATTCAAGCTGGAACACCGCAGTGGTTTCCGAGCGTTGCAGCATGTCGAAACTTTTCTTGTCATCGAGCGGGATGGCGGCGATATCAATCGGCTCCAGCCCCTCTTTGGCGCGGCGCGCGTTGATCATCTTTAGCGCCCAGTCGATGATCGTAAGCGTTCGCAGACCCAGGAAGTCAAACTTGACCAGGCCCGCGTATTCCACGTCGTTTTTATCAAACTGGGTCACCGGATGCTGGCCGGACTCATCGCAATAGAGCGGCGCAAAGTCGGTAATTTTGGTCGGCGCAATAACCACGCCACCGGCGTGTTTACCGGCGTTACGCGTTACACCTTCAAGTTTACGCGCCATGTCGATCAGCGCCTTAACTTCTTCGTCAGCCTCGTAGATTTCCGGCAGTTGCGGCTCAGCTTCAAAGGCTTTTGCCAGCGTCATGCCCGGATCGGGCGGCACCAGTTTTGAGATGCGATCCACGAAACCATACGGATGCCCCAGTACACGGCCCACGTCACGGATCACCGCTTTCGCCGCCATCGTACCGAAGGTAATGATCTGGGAAACCGCATCGCGCCCGTACATCTCGGCGACGTGTTCGATCACCTGGTCGCGTTTCTCCATACAGAAGTCAACGTCGAAGTCAGGCATGGATACACGTTCCGGGTTAAGGAAACGTTCAAACAGCAGGTCGAATTCCAGCGGATCGAGATCGGTAATTTTCAGCGCATAAGCCACCAGCGATCCGGCACCGGAACCACGACCCGGACCTACGGGCACGCCGTTATCTTTCGACCACTGGATAAACTCCATCACGATGAGGAAGTAGCCCGGGAACCCCATCTGGTTGATAACCTGGAGTTCAATGTCGAGGCGCTCATCGTAAGGCGGGCGCTTTTCCGCACGCTCTGCCGGATCCGGGAAGAGGAATTCCAGACGCTCTTCCAGTCCCTCTTTTGATTTCAATACGAGGAAATCTTCGGTGGTCATTTCACCGGTCGGGAACTGGGGCAGGAAATATTCGCCAAGCCGTACGGTGACGTTACAGCGTTTGGCAATTTCTACGCTGTTTTCGAGCGCTTCCGGAATGTCCGCAAACAGCTCGCACATCTCCTCTTCCGTACGCATATATTGCTGCGGCGAGTAGTTGCGCGGACGTTTGGGATCGTCAAGCGTAAAGCCGTCGTGAATAGCGACGCGGATTTCATGGGCGTCAAAATCGCCGGTATCAATAAAGCGCACGTCATTGGTGGCAACCACCGGCAGGCCACGGGATTCTGCCAGTTCAATCGCCGCATGCAGGTAGCTCTCTTCATCCGGGCGACCGGTGCGGATAAGCTCCAGATAAAATCTGTCCGGGAAGTGGGTTTCGTAAAAGCTCACGCACTGATCGACAAGCACACTGTTGCCGCGCAGCATACTGCGCCCCACATCCCCCATGCGACCACCGGAGAGCAGAATTAAGCCTTCGTTCAGTTCCGCCAGCCAGTCGCGATCGATCCACGGACCCGCCGGGCCATAACCACGCTGGTAGGCTTTGGAGATCAACAGCGTCAGATTCTGGTAACCGGTGTTATTGGCGGCCAGCACGGTGATTTGCGTCAGCTCATCACCCAGGATGTCGCTTTGAACGTGAAAATCTGCCCCTACGATGGGCTTGATGCCTGCGCCATGACCGGTTCCGTAGAACTTAACCAGACCGCACAGGTTGGTGAAATCGGTGATCGCCAGCGCAGGCATGCCCAACGAGGCCGCCTTTTTCACAAGCGGCCCGGTCTTCGCCAGCCCATCAATCATGGAATAGTCGCTGTGCACCCGCAGGTGTACGAAACGTGGTTCAGCCATCTTAGCTTCCGGTTTACTTAATTTGCTGCAAGGATCAGGAGACCAGCCCCAGTGCGCGTTTTACGGGCGCAAAGCTACGCCGGTGATGATCGGTTGCACCGTGCTCCGCCAGCCGTTCCAGATGGAAAGCTGTCGGATAACCTTTGTGCTGTGCAAAGCCATATTGAGGAAAAGTCAGATCCAGCGCCGCCATTTCTGCATCACGCGTCACTTTGGCAATAATAGACGCCGCGCTGATTTCTGCGACCCGGCTATCACCTTTTACTACCGCCATTGACGGCATCGGCAACGCCGGGCAGCGGTTGCCGTCGATCAGCACATATTCAGGAACAATGTGCAGACCGGCAACAGCGCGCTGCATCGCCAGCATGGTCGCATGCAGGATATTCAGCTCGTCGATTTCATGCGGCTCAGCGCGGCCCAGACTCCAGCTTAGCGCCTTTTCGGTGATCTCATCAAACAGCGCCAGGCGGCGCTTTTCAGAAAGTTTTTTAGAATCGTTCAGGCCCACAATCGGGCGCGCAGGGTCAAGAATGACCGCTGCCGTGACGACCGCGCCTACCAGCGGGCCGCGTCCTACTTCATCCACACCCGCCACAAGCCGGGTATGCGGATAAATAAATTCGATCATTTTGCTAACTCCAGCACAGCGTCGGCCGCTTGTTCATCGGCGTTGCAACGGATCTGCTGATGCAGCTCACGGAAAGTCTCATGCATTGCATAGCTGGTTTTGCCCTCGGCAAGCAGCGGCAGTAAGGCATTGGCAAGCGCCTGCGGCTGGCATTCTTCCTGCAATAACTCTTTCACCAGTTCACGCCCGGCAAGCAGGTTCGGCAGCGAAACGTAATCGGTCTTCACCAGACGTTTCGCCAGCCAGAAGGTGAATGGTTTCATACGATAACCCACCACCATCGGGCATTTTGCCAGCATACACTCCAGCGCAGCGGTACCCGAGGCCAGAAGCGCCGCGTCGCTGGCGATCATCGCTTCGCGTCCCATGCCATCAAGCAGATGTACAGGCAGATCGGGAGCGACTTCCGCTTTGATGCGTTCAAACTGCTCGCGGCGTTTGGCATTGACCAGCGGTACCACCACCTCTAAATCCGGGTAGTGATGACGCAGGATCTGTGCAGTTTTCAGAAAGTCGGCGCTGAGCATCTCGACTTCTGCGCCACGGCTGCCAGGCAGCAGCGCCAGACAGTGCACGTGGTGCGCAATCCCCAGCGCATCACGCGCCGCATTTTTATCAGGATCGAGCGGCATGGCATCGGCCATGGTGTGACCGATAAAACGACACGGCACGTTGAAGCGGTCATAAAACGCTTTTTCGAAAGGCAGGAATGCCAGCACCAGGTTGGTGGATCTGCCGATTTTGAAAACACGTTTTTGTCGCCAGGCCCAGACGGACGGGCTGACGTAGTGGATCGTTTTGATCCCCTGTTTTTTCAGATTGCCTTCAAGGGTGATGTTGAAATCCGGGGCATCAATGCCGACGAAAACATCAGGTTTCAGCGCGGTAAAACGACGGGTCAGATCGGCACGGATGTGCAGCAGCCGACGCAAACGACCGAGCACTTCAACAATGCCCATCACCGCCAGCTCTTCCATTTCGTACCAGGCTTCACAACCTTCAGCCTGCATACGCGGCCCCGCCACGCCGACAAAGCGTGCGTCCGGGTGGCGCGCTTTGAGCGCTTTAATCAGACCGGCACCAAGAATATCGCCGGAGGTTTCTCCGGCGACCAGGGCAATCGTAAGCGGACGTCCAGACATTAACGGATCAGACCACGGGTTGAGCGCTCAAAGAATTCCGTAAACGCCTTCACTTCCGGATGCTGTTCCGCCAGTGCGGCAATTTCTGGTTTGGCTTCTTCAAACGTTTTGCCGCTGCGATACAGCAGTTTATAGGCATTACGAATAGCGACCAGCGCTTCGCGGCTGAAACCACGACGCTTCAATCCTTCGATATTCACACCAAACGGCGTGGCGTGGTTACCCTGGGCAATCACATACGGTGGGACGTCCTGCGCCACACCGGAGCAACCGCCAACCATCACGTGCGCACCAATAATGCAGAACTGGTGTACCGCCGTCATGCCGCCGATGATCGCAAAATCATCCACAGAGACGTGGCCCGCAAGCGTTGCATTATTGGCCAGGATACAGCGATTGCCGACGGTGCAATCATGCGCGACGTGCGCGTTGACCATCAGTAAGTTGTCGCTGCCCACCTTTGTCAATCCACCGCCCTGCTCTGTGCCACGGTGAATGGTGACGCTTTCGCGAATGCGGTTACGATCGCCAACTTCCACACGGGTCGGCTCACCAGCGTATTTCAAATCCTGGTTTGCTTCACCGATGGTGGCGAACTGATATATCTCATTATCACGGCCAATTTTTGTGTGGCCGTTGATGACAACGTGAGACTTCAGTACGGTACCCTCACCAATTTCAACATGGGGTCCAACAAGGCAGAACGGGCCAATATGAACGTTAGCGCCGATAACGGCACCGTCTTCCACAATGGCAGTAGGATGAATAAAGGCGGTATTATCAATCACGTATCAGGCCTCCCGGCTACGTGCACACATCATAGTAGCTTCACAAACAACTTTGCCGTCAACCA
>Ga0302349_1002605_pt1 | contig 11347 bp, 11 predicted proteins | sample PhyAR1_FD_202176 | JGI IMG/M metagenome (GOLD analysis project Ga0302349, IMG submission 202176) | Leaf surface microbial communities from alfalfa plants in UC Gill Tract Community Farm, Albany, California, United States - DLSL A.R1... | ecosystem: Host-associated > Plants > Phyllosphere >...
CGCGCTCCCCGCCGACGAGCAGCTCCCCGCGACCCCCTCGGCCGCCGGCGCCTCGGCTCCGCTGGTCGACACGACGAGCACCTCCGCCGGGTACGTCCCGGGCACGGACTCGTCCACGGGCGCCGGCAGCTCCGGCGGCGGCAAGGCCGACGCCGCCAAGGGCGCGGCGCAGGACGTCGCCGGCGACGCCAAGGAGAAGGCCGCGAACGTCGCGGGCACCGCCAAGGAGCAGGCGTCGAACGTCGCCTCCGAGGCGACCGAGCACGCCAAGCAGCTCTACTCGCAGGCATCCGACACGCTCAAGGAGCAGGCCGCCGGCCAGCAGGAGCGCGCCGCGGGCGGTCTGCGCACCCTCGGCGAGCAGCTCGGTCGCATGGCGGACAAGGACGACGAGCAGGGCATCGCCGCGAAGGTCGTCCGCGACCTGTCGCACCGCGCCGGCTCCGCCGCGGGGTACCTCGAGAACCGTGACCCGGGCTCGCTCCTCGACGAGGTCAAGTCCTTCGCCGCCCGCAAGCCCGGCACGTTCATCGCGCTCGCCGCGGGTGCCGGGATCCTCGCCGGACGCCTGACCAAGGCGCTGGCGACGGAGATCAAGCACGAGAAGGAAGCCGACGGCCCGGCGACGGGCACCGGCACCGGGACCGGAACCGGGAGCGGCGTATGAGCCACTCGGTCCCCGGCGCGGCGCCGCTGGGCGAGCCGACGCCCGAGGAACGCGCAGCCACGACGCCGCTCGGCGAGCTGCTCTCCGACGTCTCCCGTGACCTGTCCAGCCTCTTCCGCCAGGAGGTCGCGCTCGCCAAGGCCGAGCTGACCGAGTCGGCGAAGAAGGCGGGCAAGGCGGGCGGCATGTTCGGCGGCGCCGGCCTGACGGCGCTGTTCGCCCTGCTGTTCCTGTCGATCGCCGCGTGGTGGGGCCTCGGCTACCTCATCGGCAACGCCTGGTCCGCCGTCGTGATCGCGGTGATCTACGGGATCGTCGCCGCGATCCTCGCCGTGCGTGGGCGCAAGGAGATCAAGGAGATCCAGGGCGCGCCGCAGACGGTCGAGACCGTGAAGGAAGTCCCAGAAGCACTCAAGCCGAACACCGGGAGGAAGCCATGAGCACCCCAGAAGAGATCCGTGCCGACATCGAGCGCACCCGCGGTGCCCTCGGATCCGACGTCGACGCCCTGGCCGACAAGGTCAACCCGTCCTCGATCGCGCACCGTCAGACCGACAAGGTGAAGACGCGCTTCCAGAACGCGCGTGAGTCCGTGATGGGGGCCGCCGGCAGCGCCCGCGACTCCGTCATGGGGGCCGCCGACTCGGCTCGCTCGAACGTCTCGGGCTCGGCCTCGGGCGCGACCGACCAGGCGAAGGACGTCGCGCACAAGGGCGTCGAGAAGGCCAAGGGCAACCCGCTCGCCGTCGGCCTCATCGCCTTCGGTGCCGGGTGGCTCGCCTCGTCGCTCATCCCGACGTCGGACAAGGAAGAGCAGCTCGCGGGCGACCTCAAGGACAAGGCGGCACCCCTCGTCGAGGACGTCAAGTCCCAGGCGAAGGACGTCGGTTCGCAGCTGGGCGACGTGGCGAAGGAGCACGCGCAGGACCTCAAGGGGACCGCGCAGGACGCCGCGCAGACCGTCAAGGACGAGGCGCAGGGCGCCGCGTCCGACGTGCAGGACCACGCCAAGAGCGCCACGGACGACGTCCGCAGCAGCTGACGCGACCGGGCGACGGACGGGAGGCACGGTGCCGGCTGGCATCGTGCCTCCCGTCCGTTCCGCGTCGCGTCGCGGATGAGTCTGCCCTCAGCGTGCGGCGGCATGCGGCCGAGCAGTCCGGCGTCGACCACGGCCTGAGTCGTCGCACGCGGACGGGGGAGCACGCTGGACGCATGCCTGACGTTCCCTCGACCGCTGTCCTCTTCGACATCGACGGCACCCTCGCCGACTCGAACTACGCGCACGTCGACGCGTGGTGGCGCGCGTTCCGCGCCGCGGGGGAGTCCGTCGACGCGTGGCGGATCCACCGGGCGATCGGCATGGACTCGAGCCGTCTGCTCGAGGAGCTGCTGCCGGACGCCACGGACGAGGAGCGCGACACCGCGAAGCAGTTCCACACCGCGTTCTACTCGGAGCACATGCCGCAGCTGCGGCTCCTGCCCGGTGCGCGCGAGCTGCTCGAGGCGGTGGCGGGAGCCGGTCACGCCGTCGTCCTGGCGACGAGTGCCCCGCAGAACGAGCTCGACCGGCTGCTGGAGCTCCTCGACGCCGAGCCGTGGATCACCGCGGTGACGAGCGGCGAGGACGTCGAGCAGGCGAAGCCGTCGCCCGCCATCGTCGAGGTCGCCCTCGAGAAGGTCGGGGTGTCCGCGGACCGTGCCGTGATGATCGGCGACGCGATGTGGGACGTCGAGTCCTCGGGGAAGGTCGGGCTGCCCTGCATCGGCGTGATGACCGGCGGGATCGGCGGCGACGAGCTCCGCGGTGTGGGTGCCGCTGCCGTGTACGACGACGCCGCTGCGGTGCTGGCGGCGTTCCGGGCGGGCGAGGGGCCGATCGCCGCGCTGGCCTGAGCGCCGCGGTCTCGTGGCCGCGCTCGTGCGCTCGTGCGCTCGTACGCTCGTGCGCTGGTGCGGTCTCGTGGCCGCGCTCGCTCGGCGACGCGGTCGTGCCAGGATGGACGATCGTGATCACGATCGAGCGCGTCGGCTGGGACGACCCCCGCGGTGTGGCCCTCCGCGCCACCATGGACGACGAGATGCACGAGCGCTACGGCGACGGGCACGCCGGCGAGGACCCGGCGGTCACCGCCGAGCGCAACCGCGTCCTGAGCGTCGACCCGGCCACCGTCATCACCTCGCTGCTCGCGATCGACGAGGACGGCACCGCCCTCGGCCACATCGCCGTCCGGCACCTCGGTGACGAGGTCGAGCTGAAGCGCCTCATCGTCCTCGCCGCCGCGCGCGGCAAGGGGGCGGCGACGGCGCTCCTGGCCGAGGGGGAGCAGGTCGCCCGCGAGGCCGGTGCGTCGCGGGTCATCCTGCAGACCGGGGACAAGCAGCCCGAGGCCGTCGCGCTCTACCGCAAGACCGGGTGGCAGCAGATCGACGTGTACGAGCCCTACGCGGCGACCATGCCGTGGTCGCTCTGCTTCGCGAAGGCCCTGTAGCTCGATCACATTGCACTCTCAGCAGCAGAGTGCAATTCTTGCTCGGTGAGCACCACCGAACGCACCCGCGCCCTGCGGCGACGCATGGTCGTCGAGGCGCGCCGGGCGACGCTCGAACACGGCCTGCACGGCTTCACGATCGAGCAGCTCTGCGAGACGGTGGGCGTGTCCCGTCGCACGTTCTTCAACCACTTCGCGTCGAAGGACGACGCCGTGCTCGGCATCGAGCAGGGCGCGACGGAGGAGATGCTCGCCGCCTACGCGTCCCGCGCGCTCGTGCCGGGCGACCTCGACCCGCTCGGGTCCGTCGTCGCACTCGCGATCGAGCAGGTGCACGTCGCCGGGATCGACCGCGCGGACGAGGCGCTCGTCCGCCGGGTCTTCGAGCGCGAGCCCGTCATGGTGGCGAAGTTCCTCGCCGCCGCCGACGTCCAGCTGACCGCGGTCGGCCGAGCCGTCCGCGAACGCTTCGGCTGGACCGACCCCGGCGACCGGCGGGCGCAGCTCGTCACGGAGGCCGCGGCGGGCCTGCTCAAGGTCACGGCCGCCGAGTACTTCGACGACGCGTTCGACGAGACCACGGGGCCGTCGTTCGACGCGCTGCTCACGGAGAACCTCCGCCAGCTCAGGGCGGCCATCACCACCACCGGACAGGACCACACCGCATGAGCGCCACCGCACAGGGCACGAAGCGTGCCCGACCCGGATCCGACGGACCGCTGCTCCTGACGCAGCGTCGGATCTGGATCATCTTCTCCGCCCTGATCGCCGGGATGCTCCTGTCGAGCCTCGACCAGACCATCGTCTCGACGGCGATGCCGACCATCGTCGGTGAGCTGGGCGGCGTCGCGCACCAGGCGTGGATCACCACCGGCTACCTGCTCGCATCGACGATCGTGATGCCGATCTACGGCAAGTTCGGCGACGTCATCGGCCGCCGGACGCTCTTCCTCGTCGCGATCGCCCTGTTCACGCTCGCCTCGCTCGGCTGCGCGCTGTCCACCGACTTCTGGCAGTTCGTGGTGTTCCGCGCACTGCAGGGCCTCGGCGGCGGCGGGCTCATGATCCTGTCGCAGGCGATCATCGCCGACATCGTCCCGGCGTCCGAGCGCGGCAAGTACCTCGGCCCGCTCGGCGCGATCTTCGGGTTGTCGGCGGTCGGCGGCCCGCTCCTCGGCGGCTTCTTCGTCGACCACATGACCTGGAACTGGGCGTTCTGGATCAACATCCCGGTCGGCATCGCGGCCTTCGCGGTGGCCTGGTTCGCACTGACGCTCCCGAGCAAGAAGGCCACGAAGCGGATCGACGTGCTCGGTGTCGCCCTCCTCTCGGCGACCACGGCGTGCCTGGTCTTCTTCACCGAGTCCGGCGGCAACCGGCAGCACGGCTGGGGTGCCCTCGAGACCTGGGCCTGGGGCGCCGGGTTCGTCGTCGCGGCCGCGCTCTTCGTGTTCGTCGAGTCGCGGGCACAGGACCCGATCATCCCGCTGTCGTTCTTCCGCAACCGCACGTTCGTCCTGGCGACCGGCATCGGTTTCGTGCTCGGCATCGGCATGTTCGCCGCGATCGCGTTCGTCCCGACCTTCCTGCAGATGTCGTCGGGCACCTCGGCCGCGGTGTCCGGCCTGCTGATGCTCCCCATGATGGCGGGCCTCATGGGGACGTCGATCGCGTCCGGCATCGCGATCACGAAGACCGGCCGGTACCGGATGTTCCCGGTCGTCGGCACGATCGTCGTCGGCCTGGCGATGCTCGGCATGACCACGCTCGCCGCGAGCACCCCGATCTGGCTGATCTGCGTCTACCTGTTCGTCTTCGGTGCTGGGCTCGGCCTCATCATGCAGGTCGTCGTGCTCGTCGCGCAGAACGCCGTCCCCCCGCAGGAGGTCGGCACCGCCACCTCGACGAACAACTACTTCCGCGAGGTCGGCGCCTCGCTCGGTGTCGCCGTGTTCGGCGCGCTGTTCACCTCACGCCTGACCGACTCGCTCACCGGGGTCTTCACCGACGCGGGCGTCCCGGCGTCCCAGGCGGCCTCGAGCAGCGCGAGCATCGACCCGAGTGCCCTCGCGAAGCTGCCCGAGGCGCTGCAGGACGGCATCGTGAACGCGTACGCCGACTCCCTCGCGCCGGTCTTCTGGTACCTGCTGCCCTTCATCGCCGCGGCCCTGGTGCTCGCACTCTTCCTGCCGCAGATGCAGCTGGCCGACGTGGCCGGCATGGTGGCCCGTGGTGAGGCCGTCGGCGGTGCCGAGGCGGACGAGCTCGAGCGGGCGCTGCGGGCGCAGCGTGCCGGCACGAGCGGATCGACCACGCAGGCGGCCGCCGAGACGCCGGCGTCTGGTCGGGACACCTCCGCCTGACGCGACGCCGAGCGGGCGGCGTCGGTGCGAGACGCCGGCGTCGGAGCGAGGCGCCGGCGTCGGAGCGGGACGCCGTCGTCAGTGCGAGACGCCCGCATGCGTTCGGGACGCCTCCGGAAGCGGGGGCGTCCCGCCGGTTCCGGGGCGTCCCGGGGAAGCGCCCGCGTCAGTCAGCCGCCGGTGCTCGCACGGGTGACCAACCGCGCCGGCAGCTCCACGGGCGCGAGTGCGGTGCCGTCGATCGTCGCGAGCAGGCGCTGGGCGGCGGTGCGACCGAGCTCGGCTCCGGGCAGTGCCACGCTCGTCAGCGCCGGCGCCGTGACCGACGACGAGGGCAGGTCGTCGAAGCCCGCGACCGCCAGGTCACCGGGGACCCGCAGACCCATCGCGCTGGCCACCCGCAGCACACCGTAGGCCAGGGTGTCCGCCGCGGCGACGACCGCGGTGACGCCGTCCTCGTGCCAGGCCTCGATCGCGTGCTCGGTCGCCGCGGCGGCCGCGTCCACCGTCAGGTCCGCCCGTGCGCCGAGCTCCGACACCGTGATGCCGGCCGCGGCACAGGCCTCGTCGAACATCCGGTGCCGGATGCCGAACGTCGCGACGCGCGCGGTGCCGTCGAGGTACGCGACCCGGTCGTGCCCGCGGTCGCGCAGGTGGGCCACCAGGGCGTCGATGCCCGGAGCGAGGTCGTAGTCGACGGCGGTCGTGCCCGCGGCTGCGTCCGGCGCGTCGAGCAGCACCACGGGCACGCTCGCGTCCATCGGCTCGCCGGCGGCCGGAGCGTCGACCAGGATCCCCGCGGGTCGCAGTCGCTCGAAGCGACGCAGGTCGGCCGCAGTGGGCTGCGCGCCGCGCTCCGTCACGGAGAGCACGAGCTGGAAGCGGTCCCCCAGGGTGTCCCGCACGCCGCGGATGACCTCGGCGAAGAACGGGTTCGACAGGTCGGGGGCGATGAGCACGACCAGGTCGCCGGTCCCGCGCGCCAGGGAACTCGCGGCGTGGTCGACGACGTACCCGAGGGCGTCGACCGCCTCACGCACCCGCTCGGCGATGGGCGGGGACACCCGGCCGCGGTCCTTGCCGTTGACGACGAGCGAGACCGTGGCGATGCTCGTGCCCGCGCGCTCGGCCACCATCGCGGCGGTCACACGACGGCCGTGGGTGGCGGGGGAGGGCACCCGACGAGCCTAGCGACGACGCGGGTCCGCCGTCGTGTGAGGACCGCTCGGAGTTGACGTCAAGCGTTTGACGTGTTCGAATGTCAAACGCTTGACGCGCCGCGCTGGAGTTGGTTCCTCCACAGCGCGGACCCCACCGCGTCGAGCACACACGTCCGTCCGGCCCTGCCGGACACGGTGGACCGCGACGGTCCGCCGAAGCCGATCCCCGACGAAGTGGAGCGCCCCAGGTGCCCGATGCAACGACGCAGAAGATCATCCTCGACTGCGACCCCGGCCACGACGACGCCGTCGCCATCCTGCTGGCGCACGGCAACCCGACCATCGAGCTGCTGGCGGTGACGACCGTCGTCGGCAACCAGACCCTGCCGAAGGTCACCCGCAACGCACTCGCCGTCGCGCGCATCGCCGGCATCACGGGCGTCCCCTTCGCCGCGGGTGCCGACCGTCCGCTGCTGCGCGAGATCGAGGTCGCACCGGAGATCCACGGCGAGAGCGGCCTCGACGGGCCGATGCTCCCCGAGCCGTCGTTCGACCTCGACGAGCGGCACGCCGTCGACCTGATCATCGACACCGTGATGGCGCACGAGCCCGGCACGGTGACGATCGTCCCGACGGCCGGGCTGACGAACATCGCGCTGGCCGTCCGCAAGGAGCCGCGGATCGTCGAGCGCGTCAAGCAGGTCGTGCTCATGGGCGGCGGCGTGCACGTCGGCAACCGGAGCCCGGTCGCCGAGTTCAACATCGTCATCGACCCCGAGGCCGCCGACATCGTGTTCCGCGCCGGGTGGGATGTCGTCATGGTCGGCCTCGACCTCACCCACCAGGCGCTCGCCACCCCCGAGGTCGCCGCACGCATCGCCGCCGTCGGCACCGGACCCGCCGCGTTCGTCGGCGAGCTGCTCGAGTTCTTCGGGAAGGCGTACGAGGACGCCCAGGGCTTCGACGCCCCGCCCGTGCACGACCCCTGCGCCGTCGCGTACGTCATCGACCCGACGGTCGTCCGTGCGGTGAAGATGCCCATCGCGATCGAGACGACGGGCACGCACACCCTCGGCATGACCGTCGCCGACCTCCGCGGCCCCGCGCCCGACGACTGCCGCACCAGCGCCGCGATGGAGCTCGACCACGAGCGCTTCTGGGACCTGGTCGTCGACGCGCTCGAGCGCATCGGGGAGACCCCGGACACCGGGTGGACGCCGCGAGCCGCCGCCGAGGCGATCGCGGACACCGACACCGACACCGACACCGACGTGACCGTCGTCGCGCAGGAGCGCTGAGCGCCGTGACCACCACCTCGACGACGAAGTCGACCGCCGCCCTCACCGCCGCCCTCACCGCCGCCCTGCTCGCTGCGTGCGTCGCGTTCCAGCTGAACGCGAGCATGCTCAGCCCCGCACTCGCGACGATGGCGGACGAGCTCCGCACCGATGACGCGACCATCGGGCTCTCGCAGACGCTGTTCTTCACGATCGCAGCCCTGTTCTCGCTGTTCCTGCCCCGGCTGTCCGACATCGTGGGCCGCAAGCGCGTCCTGCTCGGCATGCTCCTCGTGATGCTCGTCGGCAGCGCCGTCGCTGCCCTCGCCGTGAACGTGCCGATGCTGTTCGTCGGCCGGATGATCCAGGGCGTCACCGGCCCGGTCGTGCCCATCGGCCTGCTCATCCTGCGCAACGAGATCGCCGACCCGAAGCGCTACGGCGCCGCACTCGGCCTGCTCACCGCGGTGAACGGCGGCATCGCCGGGGTCGACGCCCTGGCCGGCGGCTGGATCGCGACGCACTTCGGGTTCCGCGGCATCTTCTGGGTGATCGTCGTCGTCACGGCCGTCGCCGCGCTCATGGTCGCCCGCTGGGGCGTCGAGTCCCGACCCTCCGCCGGCACGCGCATGGACTGGTGGGGCGTGCTGCCCCTGGTCGTCAGCGTCGGCGCGCTCCTCACCGCGTTCAACGAGGCCGGCAAGACCGCCGCCGCGAACTGGGCACTCGTCGTCGGCGGCATCGTCGTCGCCCTCCTCGCGTTCGCCGTGTTCTGGGCGGTCGAGTCGCGGGTCCGCGAGCCCCTGGTCGAGACGCGGTACCTCCGGCGCCGCGGGACGTGGGCGCTCCTCGTCACGACGCTGCTCACGATGACCGGCGTCTTCGCGGTCGTCAACGGGCTGGTCACGAGCCTGGCGCAGAACACCGACGTCGGCTTCGGCATGGAGCCGGACCTCGCCTCGCTCGCGTTCCTCACGCCGTACGCGCTGGTCGGCTGGGTCGTCGGTCCGTTCGCCGGGCGGCTCGCGCCGACGCTCGGGTACCGCGCCGTCCTGCGGTTCGGGCTCATCGGCAGCATCGTCGCCACGCTCGTCATGGCGATCGTCGGCGTCCACTCGCTGCCGGTGCTCGTCGCCGCGACCGTCCTGATCGGCATCACCTACGCCGGCATCGCGAACATCATCCTCAACGGACTCGGCATCGTGCTGTCGCCCGAGTCGAACCCCGGCTTCCTGCCCGGCCTCAACGCGGGTGCGTTCAACCTCGGTGCGGGCATCAGCTTCGCCGTGCTGCCGGCGCTCCAGACCGCGCTCGGCACCGGCGGGTCAGCGGGCACCGCCGGCTACTCCGGTGGCATGCTGCTCGGTGCCGTGATCACCTGCGCGGCCCTCGCCACGTCCTTCCTCATCCCGCGCCCGGCCACGGCCGAGACAGGAGTCGCCGCATGACCGGCATCGTCGTCGTGGGGAGCCTCAACGCGGACCTGGTGGTCCGCACGGAGCGCTTCCCGAAGCCCGGGGAGACCCTCCAGGGGTCGGACCTCGCGATCCTGCCCGGCGGCAAGTCCGCCAACCAGGCCGTCGCGGCCGGGAGGCTCGGGGGCACGGTCCGCATGATCGGTGCGGTCGGCGACGACGGGAACGGAGCGCTCCTGCGCGAGTCCGTCGCGTCGGCCGGCGTCGACACCACGCACGTGGCGGTCCGGCGGGGCGTCGCCACCGGGACGGCCGTCATCACGGTCGACGCCGCGGGCGAGAACACCATCGTGATCTCCGGCGGTGCGAACGCGGCGCTCACCCCGGACGACCTGCCCGCCGACGCGTTCGACGGCGCCGGGGTGCTCGGGCTCTGCCTCGAGGTCTCGGTCGACGTCGTGCTCGCCGCCGCGCGTGCCGGTCGTGCCGCGGGTGCGACGGTACTGACGAACCTGTCGCCGTTCGGTGCCGTGCCGCAGGAGCTGCTCGACCTGACCGACGTGCTCCTGCTCAACGAGCACGAGGCCGCCGAGCTCGGCGACCACGGCGTCGCGCGGTCGGTCGTCACCCGGGGCGGCGCGGGCTGCACGGTGCACGACGGGGACGCCGATCCGGTCGACGTCGAGGCCGTCCGGGTCGAGCCCGTCGACACCACGGGCTGCGGTGACGCGTTCATGGGTGCGGTGGCGCTCCGTCTCGACGCCGGTGACTCCCTGCTCGAGGCCGCGCGCTTCGCCGTCGGGGTCGGTGCGTACGCCGCGACGAAGCCGGGCGCCCAGGCGTCCTACCCGACCACGTCGGAGCTGGAGTCCTTCCTGCGGTCCTGAGCCGCTCCTCCCGGCCGCTAGCGTTGGCACCATGCGCGTGGGAGTCCTCGACATCGGGTCCAACACCGGTCACCTGCTCGTGGTGGACGCCCACGGTGGGGCAGCACCGCTGCCCGCGTCGTCGTACAAGCAGCCGCTGCGGCTCGCCGAGCACCTCGACGAGGCCGGGGCGGTGACGCCCGAGGGCATCGACGCCCTCACGGCCTTCGTCGCCGAGTCCGTCCGGGTCGCGGAGGACCGCGGGTGCGAGGACATGCTCGCGTTCGCGACCTCCGCCGTGCGGGACGCCGTGAACTCGGACGCCGTGCTCGCCCACGTCGAGCGCGCGACCGGGGTCGAGCTCGCCGTGCTGTCCGGCGGGGACGAGGCACGCCTGACGTTCCTGGCCGTCCGCCGCTGGTTCGGCTGGTCGGCGGGACGACTCGCGGTGTTCGACATCGGTGGGGGCTCGCTCGAGATCGCCGGCGGCGCGGACGAGGCGCCGGACGTTGCGTGGTCGATGCCGATCGGCGCCGCCCGGCTCGCGCGCACGTACTTCGCCGACGGCACGCCGAGCGAGGACGACGTCCGCCGCATCCGGCACGAGATCCGCGTCGCCATCGCCCGCGACGCCGGGCTGCTGCTCCGCTCCGGTCGACCGGACCGGGCCGTCGCGACCTCGAAGACGTTCCGCTCGATCGCGCGGATCTGCGGGGCGGCACGGTCGGGGGACGGGCCGCTCGTTCCGCGGTCGCTCGACGGTGCCGAACTGCGTCGGCTGCTGCCGTCGCTCCTGACGAGGTCGGTCGCGGAACTCGCAGCGCTGCCGGGTGTCTCGCCGACCCGGGCGCACCAGGTGGTGCCCGGCGCGCTCGTCGCCGAGGCGTGCCTCGACATCTTCGACCTGCCGGCGCTCGAGATCTGCCCGTGGGCGCTCCGCGAGGGCGTCATCCTCGAGCGGCTCGACCAGCTGTCGGTGCTCGGCTGACGATGCCACGGCACGTGGCGGACGGGCCCGTCGACGCACCGGGAGATCCCGAGGGACCGTGGACCCGTGTCGGGCTCTGGAGCGCACGCGTCGGCCTGGTCCTCGCCGTCGTGGCGATC
>Ga0302349_1002613_pt1 | contig 11296 bp, 16 predicted proteins | sample PhyAR1_FD_202176 | JGI IMG/M metagenome (GOLD analysis project Ga0302349, IMG submission 202176) | Leaf surface microbial communities from alfalfa plants in UC Gill Tract Community Farm, Albany, California, United States - DLSL A.R1... | ecosystem: Host-associated > Plants > Phyllosphere >...
GTGCAACGCGGCTTTCGCTCACCGTTGCGAGGTGGCGTATATTACGCTTTCCTCTTTCAGAGTCAACCCGTTATTTCAGGATTTTTTCTCTTCAACCGACCGGGTTGTCTGTGAAGTGATTCACATCCGCCGTGTCGATGGAGGCGCATTATAGGGATCCCATTTTTTAGCACAAGTATTTTTTAGATCTTTTTTTCCGACTGCTGATTTTCCGCGCTTTTCGCTGAAATCCCGCCCGATCTGCTTAAATATTGACGTATTTTGCCTTGCCGCGATCCATTAATATGATCAAAGTCTTCTGTATAGCGCTCATTGTTAGAGGTAGATATGCCCGCAGTATTACGTCCTTATAAAGATCTGTTCCCCCAAAAAGGCGATCGCGTGATGATCGATGCCAGCAGCGTGGTGATTGGCGATGTCCGAATGGCCGATGATGTCAGCATCTGGCCCCTCGTCGCCATCAGGGGAGATGTTAACTATGTGTCGATTGGTGCACGTACCAATATTCAGGACGGTAGCGTTCTGCATGTCACACACAAATCCTCCTATAACCCGGAGGGCAATCCCCTCATCATTGGAGAAGAGGTTACCGTCGGCCATAAAGTGATGCTTCACGGCTGCACTATCGGAAATCGCGTACTTGTTGGCATGGGGTCGATTTTGCTGGATGGTGTCATAGTAGAAGATGACGTAATGATTGGTGCCGGTAGCCTGGTCCCGCAGAACAAACGGCTGGAGAGTGGCTATCTCTATCTGGGAAGCCCGGTAAAACAGATCCGCCCCCTGAAGGAGGCAGAGATCGAAGGGTTAAAATACTCGGCGAACAACTACGTTAACTGGAAGAATGACTATTTGGATCAGGACAACCAAACCCAGCCCTGATCGTCTTCCTGCTGTTCGCGAATTAAATCGCTGGCTTCCTCTTCCAGATCCCAGCGATTTTCGCAAAATACCGCTATCGGGTCTGAACCGCCAAAACGACGCAACAGCGTTTCCCCATGAATGGCACAGGTAAGTTGCATACCCTGCACCAGCACCGGAAAACAGACCGCTTGTTTACTCTCATCCCAGTTTTCTCTGTCCGGGAAATGAATAGCCTGGTTCACGCCGAAAGCTCCTGCTTTAACTTTTCAATGACAGGTTCGACCGCAGGCAACACGCCATGCCAGAGCAGCACCGCATGCGCAGCCTGACCCACCAGCATTCCCAGTCCATCGGCTAACTGCTTCGCGCCGTGTTGTTCGCACCAGTTAAGGAAAGGCGTCTTCCCTTTCTGATAAAACATGTCATAGAAGTACATATGCGCGCTGACCAGAGAAGCGGGAATTGCCGGGATCTCACCATTGATGCCGCTGGACGTGGCGTTGATGACAAGATCGAACTCACGATCGGCAAGATCGTCAAGCGCTACCGCGCTCACGCTGCCGGTATGCGCAAACAACGCCGCCAGCGCTTCCGCGCGGGAAAAGGTTCTGTTGGTAATGGTCACCGCACAGTCCATTGAAAGCAGAGGCAACAGCACTCCCCGCGATGCGCCACCCGCACCAATCAGCAGGACCCGGAATCCGGGCTTAATAAACGACAGTCGTTCCAGATCGCTAAGTAAACCAATTCCGTCGGTGTTGTCACCCAAAAGGCGTCCATCCTCAAGCCGTTTTAGGGTATTGACCGCACCAGCCAGTGAAGCGCGCTCGGTCAGCTCATCCGCACGTTCGAAGGCTTCCTCTTTAAAAGGAACCGTCACATTCGCGCCTTTACCGCCCGCGGCGAAAAAAGCCTCCAGCGTTGGAATAAATGCATCCACCGGTGCCAGTACGCGACCATAGGGATGGTTTATCTGCAGCTGCTTCGCAAATTGCTGATGAATCAACGGTGATTTGCTGTGTGCAATCGGATTACCAAAAACAGCATAGGTTTCCATGAGATTACCCCTGGCGAAAACGTTCGCCGGTCAAAGCGTCGCGAATTTCAGACGGATTCAGGCGCCCTCCCGTTTCACCGACCGCAACAGGGAAGTCATTCCCGAACTGCGCCAGCACTTCTTCGGTTGTCCGACAAGGTGGCAATCCGGTCAGGTTGGCGCTGGTTGAGACCAGCGGTTTACCAAATGCCAGACAAAGCTCAACCACCAGCGGATGGTCAGTTACGCGAACGGCGAGGGAATCAAAGCGTCCGGTTAACCAGCGCGGCGTTGTTGCCTGCGCCGGGAAGACGAAGGTCACAGGCCCAGGCCACGCGGAGAAGATAGTCTCGCGCTGCGCCGGCGTCAGCATGGAGTCATCGATATAGGGCTTAAGCTGCTCATAATTCGCAGCGATCAAAATCAGCCCTTTCTCGACGGGTCTTTGTTTTAAGGCAAGCAGACGGCTCACTGCCGTCTCGCTGTCAGGATCGCAACCGACCCCAAAAACAGCTTCAGTTGGATAGGCGATGACTTCTTCATTTTTCAGTACGTCCACTGCATGCGCAATGGAGCCTGATGGCAGGTTATTATTCACTATTTTGATCCGCCGTAACCGGCTTTCCACATTGTTTACTGGCGCAGAAGCGTTTCATGCCTTGCGCGGTTTTCTTCTCTATGAGTAGCGGATAATTGCAATGAGGGCAGGTTCCCGCTACCGGTTTAAAATTGATAACGAACTGGCATTCAGGATAGCGATCGCACGAATGGAAGGTCTTACCATAACGGGAGCGGCGCTGTACCAATTGACCGCGCTGACACTGAGGGCACGCAATTGCCGTTTCATCAGGCTTATCAATTTGTTCCGTATGTTCGCATTCCGGGTAGCGGCTACATCCAATAAACATGCCGAAACGCCCCTGACGCAGGGCTAATTCACCACCGCAGACTGGACAAAACTGCCCCTCCAGAATTTTAACGATATGTCCATCCGCCTGGCTTTTCAGGGGACGGACATAATCACATTCCGGATAGTGTGAACAACCGAGAAACGGGCCGTGTTTCCCGGACCGAATAACAAGTTCAGCCCCGCACTGCGGGCAGGGCTCGTTTTTATGCACCGTGAATAGTGCTGATTTGGCCATAACAACTCTTGGTGCTGCACATTGAATTAGTGCAGCATACCTTCATTCACTTCAAAGAGTAATTCTTCCATTTGCTGATAGGCGTTTTCACAGCCCGGGATATTAAACAGAACCATCAGGATCACCCACTTGAGATCTTCCAGTTCAAATTCTGCTGTATCCAGCGCCATGACGCGCTCTATCACCATTTCTCTCGTTTCGAGGTTCAGCACCTGAATCTGCTCAAGGAATAAGATGAATCCCCGGCAGCTGGCGTCCAGCCTTTCACACTCTTCCGCTGTATAAATGCGTACTGACAATGGGTCAGAAGCAAGCTGCATCGGTTCGGCGAGGCCTTCCTGATAATCAGCCAGTTTTTCCAGCCACATCAACGCATTATAGATATCTTCCCGCTCAAACCCCGCATCGGTAAGATCCTGTGTCAATTTGTCCTGATCCACTCGCATTTCTGCTTCGTTATGGATGTAAGTCTCAAACAAATACATCAGTACGTCGAACATGGCATGCCCTCCTTAATCGGACATAGCCGCCGGGTACAGCTGCGATCCACCCTGCTAACTCCAGTTCGAGTAGCTGTGCTACCGTTACTGGCACAGGTTGGCCGGCACGTTCAGCGACAACGTCAACAGGTGTTACCTCATCTCCTACGTTAGCCAGGAGCTTGGGAAATGGCAATGCCACCTTTCCCTGATCTGATGAATATTGTCGCTTTTCGGGATCTTCCTGCAGCCATTGCAACCCATATTGCAAATTTTCAAGAATATCTCCTACTTCCGTTACCGGCGTTGCCCCTTGCTTAATCAGCCAGTGGGGCCCCTCGCATCCGGGATTACCTATCGGACCAGGCAAGGCGAAGACTTCTCTCCCCTGCTCGAGCGCGCATCGCGCCGTGACCAGCGAACCGCTTCGGCGCGCCGCTTCAACCACCAGTACGCCTTTGCTAAGCCCGCTGATGATTCGATTACGACGCGGAAAGTTTGCCGGCCTGGGCTGTGCGGAAAGCGGAAACTCAGACACTATCGCGCCGTCAGATTCAATAAGCCGCATCGCCAGTGCCTGATGCCGGCGTGGATAAATGCTAAAAAGACCGTTCCCCAGCACCGCTACGCTTCGTCCCTTAACTGACAGCGCCGCGCTGTGGGCTACGCCGTCAATACCGCAGGCCAGCCCGCTGGTGATCGTGAAACCGCTTTGTGACAGTTGTTCGCACAGGATTTTCCCCCATCGCTCGCCGTACCACGACGGCGCACGGCTACCTACCACCGCCAGTTGAACCGTATTAAGCGTCTCAGGGTTACCTTTTACGAATAATGCCCCGGGATAATCAGGGATCGTGCGGAGCAAAGGGGGATAAAGGGGATGGTTGGCCGTTAATAAATGATGTCCCGGCTGCTCGAGCCACATAAGGCTACGTTCCAGCCCGCTCTCATCGAGTGTAAAGAAGCGTTCAGTCTGCTTTGCTGTCAGCCCGACGTTTCTGGCCACGGGCACGTTGAGGTGTTCCTGCTTCTGCAGTCGCGCAGCCACTTCCAGCATTACATCACCACACAGAGACCCTGAGTGTATTAGCCGTAGCCATATCTCGGTAGACGTCATCCTTTCCCCTGCCATAAGCGGCCTCCGCAATCATTGCGATTGGTCACTGATGCTGTCAATCGATGGGGGATTTGTCTAGAATAGAGAGAGTATTCTTATCAACTCCTGAACACGACTCTGGAAATTTATGGCAGTTTTGCAAGTGTTACATATTCCGGACGAGCGCCTTCGCATCGTCGCTGAACCGGTCAAAGAAGTGAATGCAGAAATCCAGCGTATCGTTGATGATATGTTCGATACCATGTACGCCGAAGAAGGCATTGGCCTGGCGGCCACGCAGGTGGACATTCACAAGCGAATTATCGTGATTGATGTTTCCGAAAATCGCGATGAACGTCTGGTGCTGATCAACCCTGAGCTGCTCGAAAAGAGTGGCGAAACCGGTATTGAGGAAGGCTGTCTGTCCATTCCTGAACAGCGCGCTTTAGTACCGCGTGCCGAAAAGGTGAAAATTCGCGCGCTGGATCGCGACGGTAATCCGTTCGAACTGGAAGCAGACGACCTGCTGGCAATTTGTATTCAGCATGAGATGGACCACCTGGTCGGTAAACTGTTTATCGATTATCTCTCGCCGCTGAAGCAGCAGCGTATTCGTCAGAAAGTAGAGAAACTGGATCGTTTGCGTTCTCGCGCATAACGTCCCCCCGGATACAAGGATCATCGTGTCTAAAACACTACGTATTATCTTCGCGGGAACCCCTGATTTTGCAGCGCGTCATCTTGACGCGCTGTTATCTTCTGGTCACCAGGTTGTTGGCGTCTTTACCCAGCCGGACCGTCCGGCAGGTCGCGGCAAAAAACTGATGCCGAGCCCTGTAAAAGTGCTGGCAGAAGAGCAAGGGCTACCCGTTTTCCAGCCTGCATCGTTACGCCCGCAGGAAAATCAGCAGCTGGTTGCTGACCTGAATGCCGACGTGATGGTGGTGGTGGCTTATGGTTTAATTCTGCCAAAAGCTGTGCTTGATATGCCACGCCTGGGTTGCATCAACGTGCATGGATCTTTGCTCCCGCGCTGGCGTGGTGCTGCACCTATCCAGCGCTCGCTGTGGGCGGGTGATGCCGAAACGGGCGTTACCATCATGAAGATGGACGTAGGTTTAGACACCGGCGATATGCTGTATAAACTGGCGTGCCCCATTACGTCAGACGATACCAGCGCTACGCTGTATGACAAACTGGCAGACCTTGGTCCACAAGGGCTTATCGAGACGCTCCAACAGCTTGCTGACAACACGGCGAAACCGGAAGTTCAGGATGACGCGCTGGTGACTTATGCCGAAAAACTGAGCAAAGAAGAAGCGCGTATCGACTGGTCCCTGTCAGCCGCGCAGCTTGAACGCTGCATCCGCGCTTTTAATCCGTGGCCGATGAGCTGGATGGAGATTGATGAGCAGCCGGTGAAAGTCTGGAAAGCCTCCGTCATTAGCGGTACTACCACGGCTGAACCCGGTACGATTGTTGACGCCAACAAGAACGGGATCCAGGTGGCGACTGCACAAGGGATCCTGAATCTTGAATCGCTACAACCGGCCGGCAAGAAGGCCATGAGCGCTCAGGATCTGTTAAATTCCCGTCGCGAATGGTTTATTCCGGGCAATCGTCTTGCCTGAGCAAATTTATCCTTAAGGCCCGGTGTTTCCGGGCATTTTTATTTTTACGGTTATGAAAAAACAAAATCTACGCAGTATGGCGGCTCAGGCCGTTGAGCAGGTTATCGAGCAGGGCCAGTCATTAAGTAACGTCCTGCCTCCCCTGCAACAAAAAGTCTCTGATAAAGACAAAGCCCTGCTTCAGGAGCTCTGCTTTGGCGTTCTGCGCACGCTTTCTCAGCTTGAGTGGCTGATTAACAAGCTGATGTCACGCCCAATGACAGGCAAGCAGCGCACCGTACACTATTTGATTATGGTGGGTTTTTATCAGCTTCTTCATACCCGCATCCCACCTCATGCCGCGCTGGCTGAGACGGTGGAAGGCGCCGTTGCGATTAAACGCCCTCAGCTGAAAGGGCTGATCAACGGCGTACTGCGTCAGTTCCAGAGACAGCAGGAAGAGCTTCTGGCTGAATTTGCCCAAAGCGAAGCACGTTTTCTGCACCCTGACTGGCTGTTGAAGCGCCTGAAAAAAGCTTATCCACAGCAGTGGCAGGAGATTGCCGATGCCAACAATCAGCGTCCGCCAATGTGGTTACGCGTGAATCGTAATCACCACAGCCGTGACGCATGGCTGAGCTTGCTCGAACAAGCTGGAATGAGTGGATTCCCACATGAAGCCTATCCGGATGCCGTACGCTTAGCCTCACCGACACCGGTACATGCATTACCCGGTTTTGATGAAGGCTGGGTAACCGTACAGGATGCCTCGGCTCAGGGTTGCATGACCTGGCTTGAACCCAAAAATGGTGAGCAGATCCTCGATCTGTGCGCCGCGCCTGGGGGCAAAACGACGCATATTCTTGAAGTGGCTCCGCAGGCCAGCGTGCTGGCAGTGGATGTCGATGAACAGCGTCTCTCACGCGTCTACGACAACCTCAAGCGTCTGGGCATGAAGGCTCAGGTTAAGCAGGGCGATGGACGCAAACCCGCAGAATGGTGTGGTGAAACGCAATTCGATCGCATTTTGCTGGATGCCCCCTGCTCTGCAACCGGTGTTATTCGTCGTCATCCGGACATCAAGTGGCTACGCCGCGATCGTGATATTCAGGAACTTGCCCAACTGCAATCCGACATTCTCGACGCCATTTGGCCGCATCTTAAATCTGGCGGAACGCTGGTCTATGCGACCTGCTCCGTACTGCCGGAAGAAAACAGCCAGCAAATCGCGGCCTTCCTTAAACGTACGCCGGACGCCGCGCTGCGCGATACGGGAACGCCTGAATCCCCGGGTCTGCAGAATCTGCCGGGTGCTGAAGAGGGCGATGGCTTCTTTTACGCTAAGCTAATCAAAGAGTGATGTTGAGAACAGGTCACGAGATATGAAGATTATCATTCTGGGTGCAGGACAGGTGGGCGGAACGCTGGCGGAAAACCTGGTTGGCGAAAACAACGACATCACAATTGTTGATACCAACGGCGATCGTCTGCGTGTATTACAGGACAAGTTTGACCTGCGCGTGGTGCAGGGTCATGGTTCGCACCCACGTGTTCTTCGTGAGGCGGGCGCCGACGATGCCGACATGCTGGTTGCGGTAACCAGTTCTGACGAAACCAATATGGTGGCCTGTCAGGTGGCCTACTCGCTTTTCAACACGCCAAACCGAATTGCGCGTATTCGCTCTCCGGACTATGTTCGCGATGCTGAAAAACTGTTTAATTCCGAAGCGGTCCCCATTGACCACCTCATCGCACCAGAACAGCTGGTTATCGACAATATCTATCGCCTGATCGAATATCCGGGCGCCCTGCAGGTGGTGAACTTTGCCGAGGGCAAAGTGAGCCTGGCAGTGGTTAAGGCCTATTATGGCGGACCATTGATCGGCAATGCGCTTTCCACCATGCGCGAGCACATGCCGCATATCGATACGCGCGTTGCAGCGATTTTCCGTCACGACAGGCCAATTCGCCCGCAAGGCTCAACGATTGTCGAAGCCGGTGATGAGGTTTTCTTTATTGCGGCCTCACAGCATATTCGTGCGGTGATGAGTGAACTTCAGCGTCTCGAAAAACCTTATAAACGCATTATGCTGGTCGGCGGCGGCAATATCGGCGCCGGTCTGGCACATCGTCTGGAAAAAGATTACAGCGTGAAGTTGATCGAGCGCGATCAACAGCGTGCTGCTGAACTGGCGGAAAAACTGCAAAATACGATTGTATTTTATGGTGATGCGTCTGATCAGGAGCTACTGGCTGAAGAGCATATTGATCAAGTTGATCTCTTTATTGCCGTCACCAACGACGACGAGGCTAATATAATGTCCGCCATGCTCGCAAAGCGCATGGGGGCTAAAAAAGTCATGGTGCTTATCCAGCGTAAGGCGTATGTCGATCTGGTTCAGGGCAGCGTTATTGATATTGCCATTTCCCCTCAGCAGGCGACAATTTCCGCGCTCCTGAGCCATGTTCGCAAAGCGGATATTGTCGGCGTGTCATCGCTGCGCCGTGGCGTAGCGGAGGCCATTGAAGCCGTTGCTCATGGAGATGAAACGACGTCACGAGTCGTCGGCCGTTCGATCGACGAAATTAAACTGCCGCCAGGCACGATTATCGGCGCCGTTGTGCGCGGGAATGACGTAATGATTGCCAATGATAATTTACGAATTGAGCAAGGCGATCACGTAATTATGTTCCTTACCGATAAAAAATTTATTACCGACGTCGAACGTTTATTCCAGCCAAGTCCATTCTTCCTTTAAAGAATTGGGTGCTCGAGTAAGAGCACCCTTACTTTATCCGTTTAATTTCTGTGCCTTTTATTTTTCATAATGTTTAATTATCCCGAATGGCAATTGGCTAATGATTTGTTAAACTTAAACTCGTCAGCTGGCACAAGGAGAGAACAATGAGTTTTATTAAAGAATTTCGCGAATTTGCGATGCGCGGGAACGTGGTGGATTTGGCAGTGGGTGTCATTATTGGTGCGGCATTCGGCAAGATTGTTTCATCATTAGTGGCCGACATTATCATGCCACCTTTAGGGTTGTTAATCGGCGGCATTGATTTCAAACAGTTCGCTTTCACGCTGCGTGAAGCGCAGGGTGATGTTCCGGCAGTAGTAATGCACTACGGCGTATTTATTCAGAACGTATTTGATTTTGTGATTGTCGCGTTTGCCATATTTATGGCTATCAAGCTGATCAACAGGCTCAACCGTAAAAAAGAAGAGCCGGCTGCAGCACCTGCGCCAACGAAAGAAGAAGTGCTGTTAAGTGAGATCCGCGATCTGTTAAAAGAGCAGAATAACCGCGTCTAATCAATAGATAAAAGCAGGAAGGCCAGTGGTAAATAAGCGATTCGCTTGCTTGCCACTGGCCTCCCAGTTACCCCGTTTTTCATGTTTGTCTTTACGCAGATAACTTCCTTTCCCTTTTTTATTCTTCTCAACGCGCTGCCTGAATAACGGGTCGTGAAGTAACGCCTCAATGGCATTGTCCTTGATTTGTCCTTTCGTGTGCTGATAGCGGCTCATAATGTCTCCAGAGCAAGGTTTATGACGACGGGAGTCTAGACCCGGTTGAACTAAAAATCAACAGCCTTGAGTTTCTCCACTCGCTCCCTGTTCAAGGGCTTCGAGGATTGAACAATAAATGCTGCTGTGTGCCGTACCGCAGCAGGCATCATTCAGCCTTTGCAGAGAGCGCTGCATGGTTTGCAGTTCCTGTATACGCGCTTCAACTTCATCCAGCCGGGCCTGCACGATGCTTTTAGATTCCTGGCAGGTGTGGTGTTCCGGATCGATGCGGATCGATAATAACTCGCGGATCGAATCCAGTGTGAAACCGAGCTGACGCGCATAACGAATAAACCGCAGGCGCTGCAGATCGTTATCGGTATAAAGGCGAAAGCCTCCTTCAGTACGTACTTCATGATCGATCATCTGCTGCTTTTCGTAATATCGGATGGTATCCGGCGTAACGTTCGCAAGCTTCGCAAGTTCACCGATGCGGTACATAACTACTCCTCGCTTATTTTCTGCATCAATCTTTCACCGTATTCACCGTGCAGAAAATCAGTGTTCATCCCAGACTGGCGTAGCTTGAGTTCAAGCAGGGCGAGACGGCGGCTAAGTTCAGAATGTCGTGGATCGTCATGGCGGATCCCTTTTAGAAGATCGGCCAGTTCAACAGCCTCTCTACGCTGTTCGAGCTCCGGGGGGAGACAACCCGCATTTTTCAGCAAACGGTATCCAGCCCGTAATTCCGGTGCGATGTGCGAATCATCGTCAAGCACAAGGGGTTCGCCGCTTCCCGGAAGAGCGTCGAATTCGCCTTTTTTTTGGGCATCGCGAATATGGCGTTCTGCCCACTGGTCGAGCAACCACATTACCGGCTCCTGGGGATGAACAGAATTAATACAGACATTGTAGAGAAGTGGGGATATCGCGGATATAAAAAAACCCGCCGGAGCGGGTTTTTTTACGTTACTGCAGATTACTCTGCAGCAGCTTCTGCTTTCTCTGAACGATCAACCAGCTCGATGTAAGCCATCGGCGCGTTGTCGCCTGCACGGAAACCACACTTCAGAATGCGAGTGTAACCACCGGCACGGCTCGCGAAACGCGGGCCCAGTTCGTTAAACAGTTTTGCCACGATCTCGTTATCACGAGTACGGGCGAATGCCAGACGACGATTAGCAACGCTGTCAGTCTTGGCAAGAGTAATCAGCGGCTCAACTACGCGACGCAGCTCTTTCGCTTTAGGCAGGGTCGTCTTGATGATCTCATGACGAACCAGTGAACCTGCCATGTTGCGGAACATAGCCTGGCGATGGCTGCTGTTGCGGTTCAGTTGACGACCACTCTTACGATGGCGCATGACCTTATCCTTCTCAGTAAAACCTTAACCTGTGATCCGGTTACTCGTCAGCAATGCTTGCCGGTGGCCAGTTTTCCAGGCGCATGCCCAGAGACAGACCACGTGAAGCCAGCACGTCTTTAATCTCAGTAAGAGATTTTTTACCCAGGTTCGGCGTTTTCAGCAACTCAACCTCGGTACGCTGTACCA
>Ga0302349_1002615_pt1 | contig 11292 bp, 8 predicted proteins | sample PhyAR1_FD_202176 | JGI IMG/M metagenome (GOLD analysis project Ga0302349, IMG submission 202176) | Leaf surface microbial communities from alfalfa plants in UC Gill Tract Community Farm, Albany, California, United States - DLSL A.R1... | ecosystem: Host-associated > Plants > Phyllosphere >...
TGATGCGGCACGTCCCGGGCTTCAGCGACCTCTTCGACGGCGGCCGGTCGCTCGACCCGGCCGGAGGTCTCACGCGTGCGCGGGGGCTGCTCGAGTGGTTCCGGAAGCACCCGCTCGCACCCTTGACGAGCCAGACCGCGGCCGAGGAGGAGGGTCCGCGGACGCGAGCGGTCAACGGTGCGATCACCGCACTGCACGACGGCGGCGTCACGCGGTTCGACCTCGAGGTCGCTGCGGCCGCCGCCGGGATGCGACCCGAGGAGGTGCGCCGGTTCTTCCCCACCGATCGGGCGCTGCTGGCTGCGACGGTGGAGCGGTGGACCCTGGCGATCTCCTCGCCGTTGCAGCCGCTGATCGCCGAGAAGGGCACGGTCGCGTACCTCCACGCGCTGATGGCGGCACACGCCGAGGAGCCTGCCCTGATGGAGCTGCTGGCCTACAGCCTCGCCGCAGCCGGCGACCCGACGTCGGACGGGGCGGACTACTACCGATCCGCGTACCGACGCTTCCGTGAGGCGATCCACCACGGGCTCGTCGCGGACGTCCGGGAGGGGCGGGAGCCGTCGACGATGGACCCGGAGCGCGGCGCGAAGCAGCTCCTCGCCCTGTACGACGGCCTCCGCCTGCAGGCGCTCCTGACCACGGACACGGACGTCGTCACCGAGTTCGACCGGGCCGCGACGCGGATGCGCCGGGGCTGGTCCGAGCAGTACGAGCAGCCCCGGTACTGGGACATCCCCGTCGCAGGGGACCGGTAGCCCCTCGGGCCCCGTCCAGTGTCACGCGCACGACGTGGCCCGGGACGGCTCTCGGGATCGGGTCTCAGACCGGCAACCGCGGCACCGCGTCGAGCAGCGCCCGCGTGTACGCCGTCTCCGGCTCGGCCAGCACCCGCCGGGTCGCTCCCGACTCCACCACGCGGCCACCGCGCAGCACCACGGTGCTCGCGCACAGCCGCGCGACGACCGCCAGGTCGTGCGACACGAGCACGATCGTCATCCCGTGCTCCGCGGCCAACCGTTCGAACAGCTCGAGGACCGCGACGCGGGTGGTCAGGTCGAGGGCGCTGACGGGCTCGTCGGCGACGAGCACGCGCGGTCCCGACACGACGGCCCGGGCGATCGCGATGCGCTGCCGCTGCCCGCCGGAGAACTCGTGCGGGTAGCGCCGCCCGGCGTCTCCGTCGAGCCCGACGTCACGCAGCGCGGCCTCGATCCGGTCGGACGCCTCGGACCCCGATGCCACCGCGAGCGACCGGAGGGGCTCGCCGACGATGCGGTCGACCCGCTGCCGGGGGTCGAGCGACGAGTACGGGTCCTGGAAGACGGGCTGGACGGCGGTACGGAAGCGGCGCATGCCGGCGCGGTCGCGCAGGTCGAGCGGCGCTCCGTCGAACGAGACGGTCCCGGTGTGCGGCGCCGCGAGACCGAGGAGCAGCCGGAGTACGGTCGACTTGCCCGCGCCGGACTCACCGACGATGCCGACGTGCCCACCGGGCTGCACGGCGAACGACACGTCGTCGAGTGCGAGGCCGGTGTTCCGCCCCGGGTACCGGTACGAGACCTCGTCGAGTGCGAGCAGCGGCTCCATCAGGCGCCCTTCCGTCCGGCGTCGAGCGCGTCCTGCAGTGCCCGAGCACTGCCGACGAGCCGCTGGGTGTAGGGCTGCGCGGGGGAGCGGACGACGTCCTGCACGGGGCCCTCCTCGACGGTGCGCCCGTGCTCGAGCACCAGGACGCGGTCGACGGTGCGGGCGACGACGGGCAGGTCGTGACTGATGAAGAGCAGTCCCATGCCCCGGTCAGCGACGGCGCGGTCGAGCAGGTCGAGCACCTGCGCCTGCACGGTCACGTCGAGGGCGGTGGTGGGCTCGTCGGCGATGAGCACACGTGGTCGGCAGGCGAGGGCCATGGCGATCGCGACGCGCTGCCGCTGCCCGCCGGACAGCTCCCACGGGTAGGAGCGGACGACCCGGTCCGGTTCGGGCAGCGCGACGTCGGTGACCGCCTCGAGGACGGCGTCGCGGAGTGCGGCACCGCGGAGCCCCCGGTGCCGTCGGAGTGGTTCGGCGATCTGGTCACCGGCGCGCATGAGCGGGTCGAGCGCCGTCATCGGCTCCTGGAAGACCGGGGCGACCGCCCGGCCGCGCACGCCGCGGAGGGTGCGTTCGGGGGCACCGACCACCTCGACGTCGCCGACGCGGACGGAGCCGGTCGCGGTGAGCCCTGCGGGGAGCAGCCCCTGCACCGCCAGGGCGGTGAGGGACTTGCCGCTGCCGGACTCGCCGACGATCCCGAGGCGCTCGCCGTCGCCGACGGCGAAGGTGACGCCGTCCACGAGGACCGCGCCGTCGGCGGTGGTGATGCGCAGGTCGGTGACCTGGACTGCCGGGGTCATGCGGGCCTCCCGTCCGTCGCCTCCGTCTCGGTGGCCGCGGCCACCGGTCCGGTCTGGAGGCGCGACACGCGTCCCCGGGTCGCGCCGCGTCCGCGACGGGTCGGGTCGGCGACGTCGCGCAGCCCGTCCGCGAGCAGGTTGGCGCCGATGACGAGCACCACCAGGGCGAGGCCGGGGGCGACGACGCCCGCCGGGGCCTCGAACGCGGTCTGCTGCGCGTCCTGCAGCATCCGGCCCCACGACGCGTTCGGCGGCGGCGCACCGAGGCCGAGGTACGACAGGCTCGCCTCCGCGAGCACGGCGAGGCCGAACTGCAGGGCGAGGTTCACGGCGAGCGTCGGCCAGGCGTTCGGCAGCACGTGCTGGGTGACGATGCCGAACCAGGACGTACCGGACGTGCGGGCCGCGGTGACGTAGTCCTGCCGCAGCACGCGACGGGCGAGGATGCGGACGATGCGGGCGACGACGGCGGACATCACCAGCCCGATCGCGACGATGGCGGTGCCGAGCGATGCGCCCCGGGCGGCCACGAGCAGCATCGCGACGAGCAGCGTCGGGAACGCGATGACGATGTCGAGCACCGCGGAGAGGGTGTCGTCGAGCCACGGTCGGGCGAAGGCGGCGACCAGGCCGATCGCCGTGCCGAGCACGCCGCCGAGCAGGACCGCGCCGAGGCCGGTCGCCAGGGCGATCCGGGCGCCGACGAGCAGCTGGGCGGCGAGGTCGCGGCCGAGGGTGTCGGTACCGAGCCAGTGTGCGGCGCCCGGCGGGGTCAGTCGTCCGCCGGTCGTGTCGTAGAGCGAGAAGGGCAGCCAGAACAGCGAGACGACGGCCGTGACGACGACGATCCCGACGAAGACGGCGCCGACGACGAGCGACACGGAGCGGCGGGCCGGTCTGGCAGCGGTGCGGCGGGCGCTCATCGGTTCCCCGAGACGGTTGCGCGCAGACGCGGGTCGACGATCCGCTGCACGACGTCGGCGGCGAAGCCGATGACGAGCACCGCGACGGTGGAGACGAGGAGCACGCCCTGGATGCTCGGGTAGTCGTGCTGCTCGATGCCGGTGATGAGCATGCTGCCGAGGCCCGGCAGCGCGAACACGCTCTCGACGACGACGGCACCGAGGAAGGTGGACGCGAGCTCGATGCCGAGCACGGCGATCACGGGGACGACCGCGGACCGGACGCCGTGGCGCAGGAACGCCGACGCGGTCGACGCGCCGAGGGCCCTGGCCGTGCGGATGTGGTCGGCTCCGAGCACGTCGAGCACCGCACTCCGGACGTAGCGGGCGATGGACGCGGTCATGACGACCGCGACGGTGATGATCGGCAGGGCGAGGGACTGGAGCGCGTCACCCGGGTACGCCCAGTCGTCGCGCGGGAAGCCGCTCGACGGCAGCAGGCCCCACTGCAGCGACACGACCTGCACGAGCAGGATGCCGATCCAGAAGACGGGGACGGCGACGCCGAGCTGCGTGATGCCGGACAGCAGCACGCCGTACCAGCGGTCGGCCCGCGCCGCGGCGACGAACCCGACCACGCTCGCCAGCACGACCGCGACGACGAACGCGATGAGGGTCAGCGGCACGGTGACGACGAGTCGCTGCGCCAGGTCCGGCAGGACCGGCAGGCCGCTCGTGAACGAGGTGCCGAGGTCGAACCGCAGCATCTGCCCGAGCCACGTCGCGAACTGCTGCGCCAGCGGGAGGTCGGAGCCGACCGCCCGCCGGGCCGCCTCGACCTGGTCCGGGGTGGCGTTGGCGGCGAGCAGGGCGTTCGCCGGGTCGCCCGGCAGGATCCGCAGGAGCGCGAAGACCACCACGAGCGCCACGAGCAGGGACACCACGAGGATGCCGAGGCGGCGGAGGACGTAGCGGGTCATGCGGGGGAGCGGGATCCTGTCGGGCTGATCGGTGCTGTCGGGCGGGACTACTTGACGGTGATCCCGGAGACGGGGAACTGCGAGTTCAGCCCGTTCTTCCAGTATCCCGTGACGTCCTTGTCCGACACGACGATCTGCGGGTAGAGGTACAGCCAGTCGCTGGCGGCGTCGCGGACGATCTGCTCGTTCGCCTGCTTGAGCAGCGCGGTCTGCTGGTCCTCGGACGAGGCCTGCTCCGCGTCGCTGATGTCCTGCTGCACCGAGCCGTTGTCGTACCCGAAGTAGAAGTCCGGGTTGCCGTAGAACACGACGTCACGGTCGTTGACGTGCTCCTGCAGCGTCGCCTCGAAGTCGTGCTGCTGGTACACCTTCGTGTACCACTCGTCGGCGCTGATCGAGTTCACCTTCACGGTGACACCGACCTTCCGCAGGGCGCTCTGCAGGTACTGCGCGACGGCGGGGTGCGGGTCGTACGTCGGGGTGTCGAGCGTGAAGGTGAACCCGTCCGCCTTGCCCGCCTCGGCGAGGAGCTGCTTCGCCTTCGCCGGGTCGTAGGCGTTGACGCTCGTCAGGTCCTCGTACCAGGGGTCGGTCGGCGGGACCATCGAACCGTTGACCGTGCCGTAGTCGCCCCAGATCGCCTGGAGCAGTGCCTTGCGGTCGACGGCGGCCGAGATCGCCTGGCGGAGCTTCACGTCGGTGAAGGGTCCCTCGGCGTCGTTGAAGGCGAGGAGCTCCTTGGTCGTCGACTTCCCCTCGCTGACGGTGTACTTGCTCGTGTCCGCGGTGAAGCGCGACAGGGCGTCCGGCGACTGGATGCTCGTGACGACGTCGACGCTCCCGCTGGCCAGCGCGTTCGACAGGGTCGAGGCGCTGGTGAAGTACTGGAACTCGACACCGCCGTTCGCCGGCTGCTTCCCCCAGTACCCGGAGAAGGGCTCGAGCGACAGGGACGAGCCGCGCTTGCGGTCGGCGAGCTCGTACGGCCCGGTGCCGTCCTCCTCGGTCTTCAGCGACTTCTCGTCCGACGGCACGATCCACACGTACGACAGGTTGTAGACGAACGAGATCGACCGCTGCGACAGGTGCACCACGACGGTGTCCTCGTCCGGCGTGTCGATGCCCTTGATGACGGCGAGGCTCGACTTGCGGGAGGACTGCGAGTCCTCGGCGGTGACGCGCTCGATGCTGCTCTTCACGTCGGCGCTCGTCATGGTGCCGCCGCCGTGGAAGCGGACGCCCTTGCGGAGCGTGAACGTGTAGGTCAGTCCGTCCTTCGACGTGTCGTACGACGAGGCGAGGAGCGGCGAGACGTCGCCGTCGTCGCCGAGGCGGAAGAGCCCTTCGTACACGTTGTCCTGGAAGGCCTCGTTGACGCCCTGGCCGCCGCCGTCGACGTTCGACAGGTTCGTCGGCTCGTACAGCGAGCCCACGACGACGGTCGCGTCGGCGCCCGACGACGACCCGCCGTTCGCGGACGAGCAGCCCGCGAGCGTGAGGGCGAGGGCGACGCCGGTGGCGACGATGGGGAGGGTGCGGGACTTCACGGGACTCCTGGTGGGGAAGCGGGGGGTCGGGGAGGTGGTGGGGGTGGTTCAGCCGCGGTGCGCGACGTACCGCTCGCCGGCGTGCACCGGCACGTGCAGCCGGTTCTGGAACGGCGGGAGCGGGCAGTTGTACTGGTCGCTGAAGCCGCACGGCGGCACGAAGGCGTGGTTGAAGTCGAGGACGACCGCGGACTCCTCGCCGGTCGACGACCCCTCGGGCCGCTCGACGAACAGGAACCGGCCGGTGCCGTAGGTGCGCTCGGCCTCGTCGGCGCTGCCGTTGGTCGGGTCGCCGAACACGAGCAGCAGCGTGCCGTCGTCGTCGAACGCACTGAGGCGGTACTCGCGGCCGTCGATCGTCGCGGTGATGTCGCCGGGGACGACGAGGTCGCGCGTGCTGCCGGCGGCGTCGCGGAGGTGCTCGTAGGGGATGGTCCGGCCGGGCTCGGCGGGGGTGAAGCGTGCCTCGATGCGCCACGACGGGTCGTAGGGGAAGACCGGGGTGCCGTCGTACGACCGGTTCGCGGGCGACTCGGCGTCCCACAGGCGGTACCCGTGCTCGGGGGCGCCCGTGTCGATGTCCCTGCGGTGCACGCGGGTGGCGGTGACGGAGGCCGGCTGCCCGACGAGGGCCTGCTCGAGGTCGGGCTCGGCGCCGCCCGGCAGCCACGTGGTCTCCACCAGGGCCAGGTCGCCCTGCGGCCCGGTCACCCGCTGCCGACGGGCCTCGCGCCAGGCGTGCCAGGACGCGGGCTCGGGTGCGTGCGTGGGGGAGGGGTCGACGGTGCTCACGGGTCCGTACAATCGCACACCGCCCGTCGGGTATTCCCGCCCCGCGTCACGCGGGGCAACACGCGTGTGCGTTCTTCGGACTTGCCCGTGGATCTCAGGCGGTTCCCCAGCTGGTGACCCTACGGTTCCAGGAAGCGCGGATGCGTGAACTCCCCGGACCGGTCGAAGGATCGTTCACCACAGAAGGTCGGTCTCTGCGATGACCACGACTCCGCTCGCTCCCGGTTACACCCGGACCCGTCCCGGGCCCGGCAGCCGCAACGGCACCTCCACCTACTCCGCGCTCCTGGCGCAGGTCAAGGAACAGGGGCTGCTGCGTCGCCGTACCGGGTTCTACTGGTCGCTCTTCGGCAGTCTCGTCGTCGGCCTCGCGCTGACCTGGGTCGCGTTCGCGTTCCTCGGTGACTCCTGGTTCCAGCTGATCGTCGCCGGAGCGCTCGGCGTCATCTTCACGCAGTTCGCGTTCCTGTCCCACGAGGCCGCCCACCGTCAGGTGTTCGCGTCGCAGAAGTGGAACGACCACGCCGGCCGCTGGCTCGGCACGTTCATGGTCGGGCTCAGCTACTCGTGGTGGATGAACAAGCACACCCGCCACCACGGCAACCCGAACACCGTCGGCAAGGACCCGGACATCTCCCCGGACGGCATCCGGTTCCTGCCGGAGGACGCGGCCGCCGTCCGCGGCCCGCTCATGCGGACCTTCATGCGCTTCCAGGGCTGGCTGTTCTTCCCCCTCCTCACGCTCGAGGGCCTCAACCTGCACCGTTACGCCGTCGTCTCGATCGTGACCGGCAACGGCACCAAGGCAGACCGCAAGCACCGCTGGCTCGAGGGTGCGATGCTCGTCGCCCGCTTCGGCATCTACCTGACGATCGTGTTCTGGTTCCTGCCGTTCGGCATGGCCTGCGCGTTCCTCGGTGTGCAGCTCGCCGTGTTCGGCGTGATGATGGGTGCCTCGTTCGCCCCGAACCACAAGGGCATGCCGACGATCGCGCACGACGCGAAGGTCGACTTCTTCTCGCGCCAGGTCCGCACCTCCCGCAACATCCGTGGCGGCTGGTGGGTGTCGTTCCTCATGGGCGGCCTCAACTACCAGGTCGAGCACCACCTGTTCCCGTCGATGCCCCGTCCGGCGCTCAAGCAGGCGCGGCTGCTCGTCCGCGACCACTGCGACACCCTCGACGTGCCCTACACGGAGACGACGCTGCTGCGGTCGTACGGCATCGTGGTCAACTACCTCAACCGGGTCGGCCTCGCGGCGCGCGACCCCTTCGCCTGCCCGATGGTGACGCAGCTGCGCATCCACTGACGACCGTCCGACCGAGAGCACGCCGCACCACGTGGACACGTGGAGCGGCGTGTTCTTCGTCGTCCCGCCACCTCCGCGCACGTGCGGACTTGCGGTACCGCAGCCGCCTGCGGGATGTCGCAGGTCTGCGCGGGTTGCCGCAGAGGGCCACCGCGCGGACGTGAGGCCGGGTTAGCGTCGAGAGACCACAGTCCGCAGCACGGTGAACGGGGCCCGAATGCTCATCTCGACCGACACGACGGGGGCAGCGATGACGCCGCAGCCCGACGACCGCACGACCCGCGTCGGCCGAGCCGGTACCGCCCAGCGTGACGAGGTGCCCGCGACGCCCTCGTCCGAGACCTCCGTCCTCGACGGCCTCGCCGCCGTCGCCGAACGCGCACCGGACGCGGTCGCCCTGGTCGACGAGCACGGCTCGACCACCCACGGCGAGCTCGACCGCACGGCCCGCGCACTCGGCCTGCTGCTGCACGAGCGCCTCACCCCGGACGACCACACCGGGCGGGGCGTCGACGCCGGCCCCGGCACCGCGACGGTGCCCGTCGGCACGATGCTCGGCCACAGCGCCGCCTCCGTCGTCGCGCTCCTCGGACTGCTCCACGCCGGCCGCGTCGTCGTCGCGCTCGACCCCTTCCTGCCCGAGGCCCGTCTGCAGCACGTGATGTCGCTCGCCGGGATCGTCGACGTCGTCGCCGACGCCGAGCACGGCGACCGTGCGGCATCGCTCGTGCCGGACCACGGCCGTGTCCTGCCGTTCGAGGACGTCCTCGCCGAGGCCCGCGTGATCGCGGCCACCCCCGGGGACATCGCCGTCGTGCCGGGCGCCCGTGACCTCGGTGGACGCGACCCGATGGTCATCATCTTCACCTCCGGCTCCACCGGTGCGCCGAAGGGCGTGACGATGACGCACCGCCAGATCGTCGTCGACACCGTCGCCCAGCGGGAGTCCTTCCGCTACGCCCCGGCGGACCGGATCGCCTCGGTGCTGCCGCACGGGTTCGCGGCGGGCTGCACGCTCGTCCTCTCCGCGCTGCTCGCCGGTGCGTCCCTGCACGTCGCCGACCCCCGCAAGACCGGCGTCGACCGCCTGGTCACCTGGGTCCGCGACGCGGGGCTGACGACCCTCCACACCACGCCCCACCTCGTCCGGTCGATCACCGGTGCCCTGGACCCGGCCGACGACCGCCTGCGCGGGCTGCGGCTCGTGGCGACGGTCGGCGAGGCCGTGACCGGCACCGACATCCGCGGCCTCCGGCCGCTGCTCGGCGCCGACACGTCGTTCTGCAACTGGACGGGCTCGAGCGAGACCGCCGTCTACGCCGTGCACGAGATCCGCGCCGGCGACCCGGTGCCGGAGCGGAGCGTGCCGTCCGGCCGCATCGTGACCGGCAAGCGCATCGAGGTCCGCCGGCCCGACGGGTCCGTCGCCGACGCCGGCGAGAGCGGCGAGGTCGTCTGCATCTCGGACGCGATGACCAGCGGGTACTGGGGCGCGCCCGACGTGACCGCCACCCGTGCGGGGACGACCGCCGACGGCACCCCCACGTGGGCGATCGGCGACCTCGGACGGTTCGACGAGCACGGTGCCCTCACGCTCCTCGGCCGTGCCGACGACGCCGTGAAGGTCCGCGGCTACCTGGTGGAGCCGAGCGAGGTCGAGGCGGCACTCCGCACGGTCGACGCCGTGCAGGAGGCCGTCGTGATCGCCGTGAAGGCGCCGCCGGCCCCGACGCGCCTCGTCGCCTACGTGGTCAGCCGGCCCGGACGTCGCTCGCCGTCGCCGGCCGCGATCCGCAAGGCCCTCCGCGAGCTCCTGCCCGACTACATGGTCCCGACGTCGATCGTGCCGCTGCCCACCCTGCCCCGCAACGAGCGCGGCAAGGTCGACCGGGCAGCGCTGCCCGAGGCGCCGGCACTCGGCACGACCCTGGGCGAGGACGGCGAGGAACTCGGCGAGGACACCTACGACCAGTGGCAGCTCGCCGTCGGCCAGATCTGGGCCGAGGTCCTCGGCCTGCCCTCGGTCGGGCCGCTCGAGCTCCCCGCCGTCGGCCTCGACAACGACTTCTCCGCACTCGGCGGCGACTCGCTGTCCGCCGAGGAGATGCTCGCCGCCGTCGCCGACCGGCTCGGCGTCGACGTCCCCTCCTCGGAACTCCTCGAGCACCCGACGCTCCGCACCTTCACCGCCCGGATCCGGCTCGGCGCGGCGGCGGTCCCGACCCACCCCGACATCGTCACCCTCACCGCGCGCACCAGCGACGGTGCGGAGCCGCTGTTCTGCGTGGCCGGTGCGGGTGCGCTCGCGCTCACCTTCGTCCCGCTCGCACGCCACCTGGGCGACCGACCGCTGTTCGCCTTCCAGCAGCACGGCCTCGAGCGTCGTGCCGTGCCGGACCGCAGCATCCCCGCGATGGCCCGCCGCTACATCGAGCTCATGCGCGTCGTGCAGCCGCGCGGTCCGTACACGCTCGTGGGCCACTCGTTCGGTGGCCTGGTGGCGCTCGAGATGGCAGCGGTGCTGACCGAGGCCGGACACGAGGTCCGACGGGTCGTCCTCCTCGACACCTACCTGCCCGAGCAGGCGTCCGAGCAGGCCGACGTCGTCGAGTTCGGGCAGCTCGACCTGGGCCGCCGCACCACCCGGTCGGTCCCCGGCGTGCTGCAGCGGCTCGCGTCGAGCACGGCGGCGCTGCGGGGCAAGTTCGACGCTCCGTTCGCCCGCATCGCCCGGCGCGCACGCGGCCACGGGGCGGGTGTCTTCCGCTGGGAGGGGCAGCGCCACTTCCGTGCCTTCTTCGACCACGCGCTCCTGGTGTCGCGCGGGTACGAACCCCGTCCGTACTCCGGCCCGGTCACGCTCGTGATCGCCGACGGCAACGACTCGGGCCCGTCCCGGTGGGCTCGGTTCCTCCGCGGCGAGGTCGACGAGGTGCGCGTGCACGCCGAGCACAGCTCGGTCCTGCGCGAGCCGCACGTCGACCAGGTCGCGGGTGTGATCGCGGAGCTCCCCGCCGCCTGAGCGGGCGGCCGCCGGCGGTGACCGCCGAGACGGACGGGAGGCGCTGCACCGGACCGGTGCAGCGCCTCCCGTCCGTCGTCGGTGTGCGTCGATCGCACAGGACGCACCAGCGCTGTCCGGTTACGCACCGCAACGGTGCACGCTCCGTCCTCCCGGGGGACAAGAAGGGCTCCTGATGCCGCTTTCCTGGGGATACGCCTGGCACGGAACGGGGGACGTGACGAATCTCGGTGTCACCCCGTCTCATCCGTGAACAGCATCCGCTGGGAGCGAGTCCCGGCGGGCATCGAGAGGAGCACTTCCATGGCTGACACCAGCATCCCCACCCCGGCGACGACCGCGAC
>Ga0302349_1002622_pt1 | contig 11277 bp, 5 predicted proteins | sample PhyAR1_FD_202176 | JGI IMG/M metagenome (GOLD analysis project Ga0302349, IMG submission 202176) | Leaf surface microbial communities from alfalfa plants in UC Gill Tract Community Farm, Albany, California, United States - DLSL A.R1... | ecosystem: Host-associated > Plants > Phyllosphere >...
CCGAGCCCGAGATAGAGGGCGCGGGCGGCCGCGTTCGATCCGAACACGTGCAGCCCGATCGAGTCGGCGCCCACGCCCCGCGCGACGTCCTCGGCCGCGCGCATCATCGCCGCCCCGTGACCGCGACGGCGGTGCTCCGGCTCGACGTGCAGCTCCATCACGAACACGTGCGGGCCCGTGGAACGCTGCCGCACCTCCAGCCAGAGCGCGCCCACGGCGACGCCGTCCACCGTGGCGCGGAAGACCAGCTCGCCCTCGGTGGCGAGGCCGTCGGGCATGGCCGCGGCCTGCTGCCGCTCCGACTCCGCGCGCGCCGACGCGGGGGTGTGCAGCCCCTCGGCCACCAGGTCGTCGGCGAACTCGGCGACCACGCGCTCCTCGAAGGCGGCGTACTGCGCGGGGGTCATCGGCGTCAGCCGCAGCGCGCCGTGCGCCCTCGGCGCGGGGAGCGGCGCCAGCACCATCTGGATGTCTGTGGCGCGGTAGCCGCGTCCCTCGGTCATCGCCCAGCCCGCGCGATCCTGCGCGAACAGATCGATCCGCAGGATCCGGGCGCCGTGCGCGCGCGCCCGCTCCTCGACCAGCGCGAGCGCAGCCGATCCGATCTCCGCATCGTCGGCCTCGAGGGTGTAGAGCATCGCGTGCGGAGGGGTGCTCCGCACCTCGAGCCACACCGACCCGGCCACCCGGTCGCCGTCGCGGATCTCGAGGAGGTGCTGGTCGGCCGACCGCACGCCGCCGGGGAGACGCCCCGCGACGATGCCCTCGGCCTGCTCCGCCGCCTCGGCCGGCGGGCGCAGGCCCGAGTCGGCCCGCAGCGCCGCGAACCGCGCCACCGTCGCCGCCCGCCAGGCGCCGAACCGCTCGGCCGGCATGTCCACGAGTCGCACGTCCACGCGGCGAGGCTATCGGGCTCCCGGGAGCCGCCCGGCAGAAAGCTGGGTTTATACCCGAGGGTGGGGGCTTCGTCAAGGATCCGCTTGCCAAAGCGTGTCGGGGGGCTATAGAGTAGGTCTTTGCGCCTCTTGGATTCCCCTATGCCTTCATATGGTGGTCGGCAGGTGCCTGAGACCCCCGCAGATAGCGGCGCGGGTCGGGCATCTCAGGGTCGGATCCGGACGCACCTCACCTGTCGACAAGGAACTTATGGCCCCGCCCGGGCTCATGGAGGTTATCCCCTTGGCTGCTGCGAACTCCGCATCCACCACCCCCACCAAGAACGGACGCGGTGCTTCCCGCCTCTCGTTCGCGAAGATCTCCGACACGCTGACGGTCCCTGACCTGCTGGCGCTGCAGACCGAGTCGTTCGACTGGCTGGTCGGCAACGACGCCTGGAAGGCGCGTGTCGCCGAGGCCCAGGCCGCCGGTCGCACCGACGTGCCGGAGCGCAGCGGACTGGAGGAGATCTTCGAGGAGATCTCCCCGATCGAGGACCTGAGCGAGACGATGCAGCTCTCGTTCACGAACCCCTACCTCGAGCCCGAGAAGTACTCGATCGAGGAGTGCAAGGACCGCGGCAAGACGTACGCGGCCCCGCTCTACGTCGAGGCCGAGTTCATGAACCACCAGACCGGTGAGATCAAGACTCAGACGGTCTTCATGGGCGACTTCCCGCTCCAGACCGACAAGGGCACGTTCATCATCAACGGCACCGAGCGTGTTGTGGTGTCGCAGCTCGTCCGCTCGCCGGGTGTCTACTTCGACAAGACCCCGGACAAGACGTCCGACAAGGACATCGTCTCGGCCCGCGTCATCCCCTCGCGCGGTGCGTGGCTCGAGTTCGAGATCGACAAGCGCGACCAGGTCGGCGTGCGCATCGACCGCAAGCGCAAGCAGTCGGTCACGGTCTTCCTCAAGGCCCTCGGCCTGACCAGCGAGGACATCCTCGCCGAGTTCGCCGGCATCGAGTCGATCGAGGAGACCCTCGCCAAGGACACGATCCTCACCAAGGAGGACGCGCTCCGCGACATCTACCGCAAGCTGCGTCCGGGCGAGCAGGTCGCCGCCGAGGCCGCGCGTGCGCTGCTCGACAACTTCTACTTCAACTCGAAGCGCTACGACCTCGCCAAGGTCGGTCGCTACAAGATCAACCAGAAGCTCGGCATCGACCGCCCGCTGTCGGACTCGGTCCTGACCGTCGACGACATCGTCGCCACGATCAAGTACCTCGTCCGCCTGCACCGCGGCGACGAGACCTTCACGGGTCTGCGCAACGGCCAGGAGGCCGAGCTGCGTCTGTCGGTCGACGACATCGACAACTTCGGCAACCGTCGCATCCGCGCGGTCGGCGAGCTGATCCAGAACCAGGTCCGCACCGGTCTGTCGCGCATGGAGCGCGTCGTCCGCGAGCGCATGACCACGCAGGACATCGAGGCGATCACGCCGCAGACCCTGATCAACGTGCGCCCCGTCGTGGCCGCGATCAAGGAGTTCTTCGGCACCTCGCAGCTGTCGCAGTTCATGGACCAGAACAACCCGCTCGCGGGTCTGACCCACAAGCGCCGCCTGTCGGCCCTGGGCCCCGGTGGTCTGTCGCGTGAGCGCGCGGGCGTCGAGGTCCGTGACGTCCACCCGTCGCACTACGGCCGCATGTGCCCCATCGAGACGCCTGAAGGCCCGAACATCGGTCTGATCGGCTCGCTCGCCTCGTTCGCGCGGATCAACTCGTTCGGCTTCATCGAGACGCCGTACCGCCGTGTCGTCAACGGCAAGGTCACGACGGACATCGACTACCTCACCGCCGCGGAGGAGGAGTCGTTCATCGTCGCCCAGGCCAACGCGCCGCTGAAGGCCGACGGCTCGTTCGCCGAGGACCGCGTCCTCGCGCGTCAGGTCGGCGGCGAGGTCGACCTCGTCCCCGCCGACGAGATCGGCTACATGGACGTCTCGCCGCGCCAGATGGTGTCGGTCGGCACGTCGCTGATCCCGTTCCTCGAGCACGACGACGCGAACCGCGCCCTCATGGGTGCGAACATGCAGCGCCAGGCCGTTCCGCTCCTGCGTTCGGACTCGCCGTTCGTCGGCACCGGCATGGAGAACTACGCCGCGATCGACGCCGGTGACACGATCGTCGCCGACAAGGCCGGTGTGGTCGCCGAGGTCTCGGCCGACTTCGTCCGCCTGCAGCTCGACGAGGGCGGCACGCGCGACTACTTCCTGCGCAAGTTCGACCGCTCGAACCAGGGCAACAACTACAACCAGCGTGTGATCGTCGACGCGGGCGACCGCATCGAGGTCGGCGAGGTCATCGCCGATGGTCCCGCGACGCAGAACGGCGAGCTCGCGCTCGGCAAGAACCTGCTGGTGGCCTTCATGAACTGGGAGGGCTACAACTACGAGGACGCGATCATCCTCAGCCAGAACCTGGTGAAGGACGACACCCTCACCTCGATCCACATCGAGGAGTACGAGGTCGACGCGCGCGACACCAAGCTGGGCAAGGAGGAGATCACCCGTGACCTCCCCAACGTCAGCCCTGAGCTGCTGAAGGACCTGGACGACCGCGGCATCATCCGCATCGGCGCCGAGGTCCGCCCCGGCGACATCCTCGTCGGCAAGGTCACGCCCAAGGGCGAGACCGAGCTGTCGGCCGAGGAGCGTCTGCTCCGCGCGATCTTCAACGAGAAGAGCCGCGAGGTCCGCGACACGTCGCTGAAGGTCCCCCACGGCGAGCAGGGCACGATCATCGCCGTCAAGGAGTTCAACGCCGAGGACGGCGACGACGAGCTCGGCTCGGGCGTCAACCGCCGCGTTGTGGTCTACATCGCCCAGAAGCGCAAGATCACCGAGGGCGACAAGCTCGCCGGCCGCCACGGCAACAAGGGCGTCATCTCGAAGATCCTGCCCGTCGAGGACATGCCGTTCCTCTCGGACGGCACCCCGGTCGACATCATCCTGAACCCGCTCGGTGTCCCCGGTCGAATGAACTTCGGCCAGGTCCTCGAGCTGCACCTCGGATGGATCGCGGCGCAGGGCTGGAAGATCGAGGGCGCCCCGGAGTGGGCCGCGAACCTGCCCGAGGCCGCCCGCGAGGCAGCCCCCGGCACCAAGGTCGCGACCCCGGTGTTCGACGGCGCGCACGAGGCCGAGCTGGCTGGCCTGCTCGACTCGACGCTGCCGAACCGCGATGGCGAGCGCCTCATCGACAGCACGGGCAAGACCCGCCTGTTCGACGGCCGCTCGGGTGAGCCGTACCCGTTCCCGATCTCGGTCGGCTACATGTACATCCTGAAGCTGCACCACCTCGTGGACGACAAGATCCACGCTCGCTCGACGGGCCCGTACTCGATGATCACGCAGCAGCCGCTGGGTGGTAAGGCGCAGTTCGGTGGCCAGCGCTTCGGCGAGATGGAGGTGTGGGCCCTCGAGGCCTACGGCGCCGCGTACGCGCTGCAGGAGCTCCTGACCGTGAAGTCGGACGACATCCTCGGCCGAGTGAAGGTCTACGAGGCCATCGTCAAGGGCGAGAACATCCCCGAGCCCGGTATCCCCGAGTCCTTCAAGGTGCTGATGAAGGAGATGCAGTCGCTCTGCCTGAACGTCGAGGTCCTCTCGGCCGACGGCACGGCTGTGAACCTCCGCGACACCGACGACGAGGCCTTCCGCGCGGCGGAAGAGCTCGGCATCAACATCTCGTCCCGATTCGAGTCCGCCTCGATCGACGAGATCTAAGCCCGGCCGATACAGAATTTCCAAGTAGGAGAGTCAATTGCTCGACGCAACCACTTTCGATGAGCTTCGCATCGGCCTGGCCACTGCTGACGACATCCGTCGTTGGTCCTTCGGTGAGGTCAAGAAGCCCGAGACCATCAACTACCGCACCCTGAAGCCCGAGAAGGACGGTCTGTTCGGTGAGCAGATCTTCGGCCCCTCGCGCGACTGGGAGTGCGCGTGCGGCAAGTACAAGCGCGTGCGCTTCAAGGGCATCGTCTGCGAGCGCTGCGGTGTCGAGGTCACCAAGTCCTCGGTCCGTCGCGAGCGCATGGGCCACATCGAGCTCGCCGCGCCCGTCACGCACATCTGGTACTTCAAGGGCGTGCCCTCGCGCCTCGGATACCTGCTCGACATGGCGCCGAAGGACCTCGAGAAGGTCATCTACTTCGCCGCGTACATGGTGATCTCGGTCGACAAGGACGGCATCCACCGCGACCTGCCGACGCACGAGAACAACCTGCGTCTCGAGATCAAGAACATCGGCGACCGTCGCGACTCGCGCATCGCCGCCCGCCTCCAGCAGCTGGAGGAGGAGCTCGCCGCTCTCGAGGCCGAGGACGCCAAGGCCGACCAGAAGAAGAAGGTCAAGGACGCCGCCGAGAAGGAGATGGCGACGATCCGCAAGCGCGCGGACGAGCAGGTCGCCAAGCTCGAGCGCATGTGGGACGAGTTCCGAGGCCTCGAGGTCGGCCAGCTCAAGGCGGAGGACGACGTCTTCCAGGAGCTGCAGGACCGCTTCGGTCAGTACTTCGAGGCCCTCATGGGCGCGGAGTCGATCCAGCGTCGCCTGGCCGAGTTCGACCTGGCCGCCGAGGCCGAGTCGCTGCGCCTGCAGATCACCGAGGGCAAGGGTCAGCGCAAGATCCGCGCGATCAAGCGCCTGAAGGTCGTCTCGTCGTTCCTCTCGACCGGCATGTCGCCGGCCGCGATGGTCCTCGACGTGGTCCCGGTCATCCCGCCGGAGCTGCGCCCGATGGTCCAGCTCGACGGTGGCCGCTTCGCCACGTCCGACCTGAACGACCTGTACCGCCGCGTGATCAACCGCAACAACCGCCTCCGTCGCCTGATCGATCTCGGTGCCCCCGAGATCATCGTGAACAACGAGAAGCGCATGCTGCAGGAGGCCGTCGACGCGCTGTTCGACAACGGCCGCCGCGGTCGCCCCGTCACGGGTACCGGCAACCGCGCCCTGAAGTCCCTGAGCGACATGCTCAAGGGAAAGCAGGGTCGCTTCCGCCAGAACCTGCTCGGCAAGCGCGTCGACTACTCGGGCCGTTCGGTCATCGTCGTCGGCCCGACCCTGAAGCTGCACCAGTGCGGTCTGCCCAAGCAGATGGCGCTCGAGCTCTTCAAGCCGTTCGTGATCAAGCGCCTGATCGACCTGGGTCACTCGCAGAACATCAAGGCCGCCAAGCGCTCGGTCGAGCGCACGCGTCCCGAGGTCTGGGACGTGCTCGAGGAGATCATCCGCGAGCGTCCGGTTCTGCTGAACCGTGCGCCCACGCTGCACCGCCTCGGCATCCAGGCGTTCGAGCCCCAGCTCGTCGAGGGCAAGGCCATCCAGCTGCACCCGCTCGTCTGCGCGGCGTTCAACGCCGACTTCGACGGCGACCAGATGGCTGTCCACCTGCCCCTGTCGGTCGAGGCCCAGGCTGAGGCGCGTGTCCTCATGCTCGCGTCGAACAACATCCTGAAGCCGTCGGACGGCCGTCCGGTGACCCTGCCCGCGCAGGACATGATCATCGGTCTGCACCACCTGACCACGCTCAAGGACGGCGCGATCGGCGAGGGCCGCGTGTTCGGCTCGGTCGCCGAGGCGCTGCTCGCGAAGGACGAGGGCACCCTCGACCTCCAGGCGAAGATCCGCATCCGTATCCCGGGGCTGAACTTCCTCGAGGGCGAGGCTCCGGAGGACTACGCGACCAAGCACCTCGTGAACACCTCGCTGGGTCAGGCGATCTTCAACGACCAGATGCCCAAGGGCTACCCGTTCGTCCGCGAGCAGGCAGACAAGGGCAAGCTGTCGCAGATCGTCAACAAGCTGGCCGAGGAGTACCCGAAGACCGAGGTCGCGGCGACCCTCGACCGCGTCAAGGACGCCGGTTACTACTGGGCGACCCGCTCGGGCATCACGGTGGCGCTCAGCGACATCCTGACCCCCTCGAACAAGGGCGAGATCATCGCCAAGTACGAGAAGCAGGCTGCCAAGGTCACCTCGCAGTACGAGAAGGGTCTGACGACCGACCACGAGCGTCGCCAGGAGCTCATCAAGATCTGGACCGAGGCGACCGACGAGGTCCAGAAGGAGATGCGCGCCGCGTTCCCCGAGGACAACACCATCAACCGCATGGTGTCGTCGGGTGCCCGTGGTAACTGGCTGCAGATCCGGAACATCGCCGGTATGCGCGGCCTGGTGAACAACCCCAAGGGTGAGATCATCCCCCGTCCGATCATCTCCTCGTACCGCGAGGGTCTGTCGGTGGCGGAGTACTTCATCGCGACGCACGGTGCCCGCAAGGGTCTGGCCGACACGGCCCTCCGTACGGCCGACTCGGGTTACCTCACGCGTCGTCTCGTGGACGTCTCGCAGGATGTCATCATCCGCGAGGAGGACTGCGGCACGTCCAAGGGCCTCGAGTACACGATCGCCGCGGCCGACTCGTCGGGCGTGCTCGTCAAGGACGCCAACGTCGAGAACGCCGTCTTCGCCCGCACCCTCGCGGTCGACGCGGTCGCCTCGGACGGCACCGTGATCGCCGCGGCCGGCTCGGACGTGGGCGATGTGCTCATCGACCAGCTGGTCGAGGCGGGCGTCGAGCAGATCAAGGTCCGCTCGGTCCTGACCTGCGACTCGGCCGTCGGCGTCTGCGCGAACTGCTACGGCCGTTCGCTGGCCACCGGCAAGCTCGTCGACATCGGCGAGGCCGTGGGCATCATCGCGGCCCAGTCGATCGGTGAGCCCGGCACGCAGCTGACGATGCGCACCTTCCACACCGGTGGTTCGGCCTCGGCCGATGACATCACGCAGGGTCTGCCCCGCGTGCAGGAGCTCTTCGAGGCCCGCACCCCCAAGGGTGCGTCGCCGATCGCCGAGGCCGCCGGCCGCGTCACGATCGACGAGACCGAGAAGGCCAAGAAGGTCATCATCACGCCCGACAACGGCGATGAGCCGGTCGTCTACCCGGTCCTCAAGCGCGCGACCCTCCTCGTCGAGGACGGCCAGCACGTCGAGGTCGGCGAGCCCCTCCAGGTCGGCACGCTCGACCCGAAGGAGATCATGCGCGTGCAGGGCGCCCGCGAGGTGCAGAAGTACCTCGTCAACGGCGTGCAGGGCGTGTACCGCTCGCAGGGTGTGCCGATCCACGACAAGCACATCGAGGTCATCGTCCGCCAGATGCTGCGGAAGGTCACCGTGGTCGACCACGGCGAGACCGACCTGCTCCCCGGCGAGATGGTCGACCTGCGTCGCTACCAGGACATCAACCGTGCGGCCGTCGGCGAGGGCAAGCGCCCCGCCTCGGGCCGTCCGGAGCTGATGGGTATCACGAAGGCGTCGCTCGCGACCGAGTCGTGGCTGTCGGCGGCGTCCTTCCAGGAGACCACTCGCGTCCTCACCGAGGCCGCGATGCAGGGCAAGCGCGACCCGCTTGTCGGCCTCAAGGAGAACGTGATCATCGGAAAGCTGATCCCCGCCGGAACGGGCCTTGCGAAGTACCGCAACGTCACGGTCGAGGCGACGGAGGAGGCGAAGTCGGAGCGCTACCCGAACCGCATCTTCGCCTCGGACGGCGCGTTCGCGGAGGGCGACTACAGCTACGTCGACTTCGACGCGTTCTCGACGGACGACTTCACGCCGGGCACCTACAACTGAGCGTGACGCAGTAGCCCTGAGGGCCCCGGCTTCGGCCGGGGCCCTCTGTGCGTCTTCCTGCACCTGAACCGGAGGGTGAGGCTTCGCGGCATGCCTGCGCCCCGTGACCGGATCCGGGAGGTAATCTCCGGAAGGTCAGGGGAGAGTCCCCGACGTGAGGAGTGCTTCAGATGAGTGACGCCCAGGGACCCCGCGAGCCCCACAACGGCGAGCCCATCGAGGACGCCGCCACCGAGCCGGCCGTGGAGCCGGCGCCCCCGTCCGCGCCCGAGTCGCAGGACGTGGATGCGGCCGACACGGATCAGCCCGCCACGCGACGCGAGGCGCGCGAGAACACCGGTCCGACCGACGTCGTGCACACGCCCGCCGACGACGCGCCCGTCGAGGCGCCCGCCGAGCCCGCGCACAGCGAGCCCGACTACGCCGCCCTGGCCGCCGACCTCGACGACCTCGAGTCGCGCGGCGCGTCGACCACGGTGACCACGCGCTCGGGCCAGCCCGACGAGTCCGGCAAGAAGCCCGACCCGTGGTTCGAGCCGGCCGACCGCACCCAGACCTTCACCGCGACCGACGCCTACGAGGCCCCCGCCGCGCCCGCGATCACCTCGAGCGAGCCGGTGGCCCCCGAGCAGCCGGCGCCCGTGGCGCCTGCCGCCCCGGCCCAGCCGCTGCCCGTGTTCGTGCAGGCCCCGGAGCCGCCGCGCCGCAAGGGCAACCGCGGCGCCGCCGGCCTGATCGGCCTCCTCGCCGCGCTCGTCTTCGCCGTGCTGTACTTCGCCGCGAAGCTCGGCTTCGCCGCGCTGGCCGGCGAGGTCACGCTCGACAACATCGCCGACTGGTCGCTCGAGGCCGCGACGTCGCTCGGCTTCTGGACGACCGTGCTGGTGTTCTTCCTCGGCTTCTGGCTGCTCGGCGCCTTCGTGAACCGTGCCCGCTGGGCCGCGTGGGTGCTGCTGGGCATCTTCGTCGGGATCATCGCGTACGCCGGTCACATCGCGGGCGCCCTGGTCGACGCCCCGTTCTGGCAGCTCACCGCCCGCGAGGGTCTCGACGAGGTCGGCAAGCAGCTGCTGTCGCCGCTCGCGATCGCCGCGTTCGTGTTCGCGCGCGAGATCACCATCTGGTTCGGCGCGTGGGTCGCCCGCCGCGGAGCCAAGGTGACCGCGCGCAACGCCGAGGCGCAGGCCGAGTACGAGCGCACGCTCGAGGCCGGCCCCAAGCTGGGCTGAGATCACGCACGCCGACATGCCGGGAGCGCCCGGGAGGTTTCCTCCCGCGGCGCTCCTCGCGTTCGCGGTGGTGGGGTTCGTGGCCCTGGTGGTGTTCGGCTCCGGGATGCTGAGCCTCGCGACCGACCGGGACGTCATCGCGACCCCCGGGATGAGCCCGGTGCCGGGCCCGCTCGCCTTCGGCGTCGCGGCCATCGCGTTCGCGGGCGCGCTGTGGCCGGTGCTGCGCGCCGAGCGGCCGCGCTACACGACCGTCATCGTCGTCGCCCTCGCGAGCGCGCTTGCGCACCTGGCCGCGCTCTGGGTGCTGGCGCTGGTGTTCGGCGGCGACCTCGCCACCGCGACCGCGGCCGTGGCGGGCGTGGCGACGGGGTGGGGCTCGGCCGTGGTCGCCGGCTCGGCCGTGGTGGCGGGATGGGCGGCGATCGCCGTGCGGCGCACCGCCGCGCACCAGCCGCGCTGGCCCTGGGAGCGCGACGAGGACGACGAGTGAGGACAGCCGGCTGAGGGCCCTCGCCTCATTCGCTCGTTGAGCGAGCGCAGCGAGTCGAAACGCCCAAACCGCACCACGGCCCCGCGCCGCCTCTACCCTGTAGACGTGGAGCGCTCGCTCGAGACGCAGGTCAGCCAGGCGGTGGACGCCTGGCTGCGCTGGGTGCCCCGCTGGGAGCCGGCCACGCACCGTGGCAGGGTCGCCCCCTGTCGGCGCTGCCTCGGCTCGCCGATCCTGTCGGCCGCGGGTCTCGGATCCGATGTCCCGCACGGCGTGCAGCACGGGCTGTCCACGCGCATCAAGACGATCGTCGACCACGGCGTGGCCGACTACACCTCGCGCAACCTGCCGATGCTGCAGACCGAGCTCGATCAGCAGGCCGCCCGCAACCGCGCGCGCGGCTACCGCCCCACCGAGGGGCTGGCCCCCGAGTTCGAGGGCATGCCGCTCGACCCCGATCCGGTTCCCGGGCAGCCGTTCCTGTTCACGCTGCAGGGGCTCGCCAGCGAGGACGAGACGCAGGTGCCGAGCCTGCCGCCGCTCACCGAGGACGCGAAGGTGGCCCTGCGGCGCGAGGTCGCCCTCGCCGACGAGTACGCGAACATGCTCGGTCGCGAGGTCTGCGCGATCCTGCTGCACCACCGCCTGCGGATCCACGCCGCGATCGTCGAGTTCGTCGAGCCGCAGGTCGCGGCGATGCTCGCCGAGCTGGCCCAGGCGCTGGATGACCCGTTCGACGGCCTCGGGATCTGAGGCGGCATCGCCCGCGGGCGGGTCACGCGGGGGACGAGGCGGGACGCGCTTGCACCAGCCTGTGCGGAACCTGCGCACGACACGCCGGATCTGCCCCATGCGCTATCATTAAGGGGTGTGCGTTCGCGCGCGCCCGCAAGCGTGCGCAGCGAACATCACACATTCGGGATCGTCCTGAGAACAGGTCGCCCCCACGGCATATCCACCACATCAAACGA
>Ga0302349_1002623_pt1 | contig 11271 bp, 4 predicted proteins | sample PhyAR1_FD_202176 | JGI IMG/M metagenome (GOLD analysis project Ga0302349, IMG submission 202176) | Leaf surface microbial communities from alfalfa plants in UC Gill Tract Community Farm, Albany, California, United States - DLSL A.R1... | ecosystem: Host-associated > Plants > Phyllosphere >...
TGGAGGTGTGCTGGCCACCGGCACCGCTGTGCAGCCAGCGCCGGTCATCCCGTGCGGTGGCAATGAAGAGGGTGTCGGTACTGGATTCGAGGGCAAGCAGGTTCATGGGGTAGGGCGCGCGCGGGCGCTGTGCCAGCGCCCGGTTTCAGCCCCCGTACAGGGGCGGCAACCTGCCATTATCGGGGCAAAGCCAAGGCTGCATGCCGGGCTTGGGCATAGCCGCTAGACTGCTGCCCATGCAACAGATTTCTCCGATGGCGCCCCTTTCTCCGTCCCTGGCAGGGCTGAACCCAGGCCGGTCCGGCGGCAGCGGCCGCTGGCTGCTACCGCTCGCGATTGCGCTCAGCCAGGTGGCCTGCGCCCAGACCCCGGCCGCCCCGGCTGCCGACCCGGCGCCCAAGCCTATCCGGCTGGCCCAGCCCGTGGCTGTGGCGCCGCAGGCAGCCCCGGTACCGGCCAGCGCAGCTATGCAGGCCCCTGCTGCCGCCGCCAGCGCCTGGCCTGCCGACCGCCTGCCGGCCGAGGTCGAAGCCGCCTTGCAGCGCGGCAAGGTGGCACCCGATGCGGTCTCGGTGGTGGTGATGGATGTCAGCGGCGCCCAGCGCCCGCTGCTCGATGTGCACAGCGATGTGGGCCGCAACCCGGCATCGGTGATGAAGCTGGTGACCACCTATGCGGCGCTCGAGATCCTGGGCCCCGCCTACACCTGGGACACCCGCATTGCCACCGACGGCCAGGTCGCCCAGGGCGCCCTCAATGGCAATCTCTATGTCCAGGGCTCGGGCGATCCCAAGCTGGTGATGGAGCGCCTCTGGCTGCTGCAGCGCCGCCTGCTGGGCCAGGGCATCCAGGTCATCGTCGGCGATGTGGTGCTGGACCGCTCGGCCTTCTCGCTGCCGCCCATCGACCCCGCACGCTTTGACAACGAGCCCTACCGGCCCTACAACGCCGTGCCCGATGCACTGCTGCTGAACTACAAGTCGCTGACCATGCGCTTCATCCCCGATGCAGCGGCCGGCGTGGCCCGCATCGCCTACGAGCCGGCCGTTGCCCATCTGCGGCTGCCCAGCACCGTGCCCCTGCTAAAGACCAAGGGCAATGCCTGTGGTGACTGGCGCGGCGCGCTGAAAGCGCAGCTGGCCGATGCCACGCAAATCCAGTTCCTGGGCGGCTACCCGGCCGCCTGTGGCGAAAACAGCTGGGCCGTGGCCCCCGCCGCGCCCGACCGCTTTGCGCCCCGCGTGTTTGAAGGCATGTGGCGCGAGCTGGGCGGCAAGGTCACCGGCCAGGTGCGCATGGGCACCACGCCCGACGGCGTGCAGCCGCTGATGAGCTTCAGCTCGCCCACCCTGGGCGAGGTGGTGCGCGACATCAACAAGTACAGCAACAACGTGATGACCCAGCAGGTGTTCCTGACCCTGGGCAAGGAGCGCGCAGGGGTCGGCACCTTTGAAGGCGGCCGCCAGGCGGTGGCGCAGTGGTGGAGCGAGCGCGTGCCCGGCATGGCCGCGCCTACCATCGACAACGGCGCCGGTCTCTCACGTGATGCGCGCATCACCGCCGGCTCGCTGGCCAAGATGCTCTCGGTCGCCTGGAACTCCAACGTCATGCCCGAGCTGATGGCCTCCATGCCTATTGTTGGCGTGGACGGCACAATGAAAAACAGCAAGAGCGCCCACACCGGTGGCGCCCACCTGAAGACCGGCACCCTGCGCGATGCCTCGGCCATTGCCGGCTATGTCAATGGCCGCGACGGGCGTCGCTGGGTGGTCGTGGCGCTGGCCAACAGCGACAATGCCCCACAGGCGCGCCCCGCCTGGGATGCGCTGATCGACTGGGTGGCCGCCCAGTAACGCGGGTGGAGCGGGCAGGTCGGGAAAAACCTGCCGGCCTCCAAGGTTGGGTCCCTGCCGTATCGGTGTACATTGCGCGTTGGAGCGTGGTCACCAGCCATAAGGAGCCCTGCATGAGCCTGCCGTCAAAGACCTCACTGTTTGCAGCAGCCAAGAGCTGGGATGCAGGTTTGTTGGCCCAATGGCTGGCGCAAGCGCCCCAGTGGGCCCATGCAGTGGACAGCAAGGGCCGCACCGCCCTGCAGGTGGCCTGTGGCGTATCTCCGCAAAGCTCCCCATCCGCCGATACCAATGGCCTGGAAACCGCAGCCACCTTGCTTGCCGCCGGTGCCGTGCTGGAGGCCGAAGCCCCGATGGGCGAGTGCAATGGCGACTTCCGCGCCACCGCGCTGTGGTTTGCTGTCGCCCGGGGCGAGAACCTGCCACTGGTCGAACTGCTGCTCTCGCACGGTGCCAATGCCAGCTACTCCCTATGGGCCGCCGTGTGGCGCGAGGACGAAGCCATGTGCCGCGCGCTGCTGCAAGCCCGGCCCTTGCTCAACCTGCGTGAGCATGGCGAAACCCCCGTCTTCTATGCCGCCCGCCTGGGCCGCCTCAAAACCCTGGAACTGCTGCTCGACGCCGGCGCCGACGTCTCGGTGGCCGACTTCAAGGGCCGCGACGCGGTTGATATCGCCGTGGCGCGGCGCCTGCCGCAGGCGCTGATCTACCGCATGCAGCAGTTGCGGCAACCTCGGCTGGCCTGAGGGGGCTGCTGCGCAACTCGCTGGGCGAGACAGACTCGGCTGATTCCCCCTGCATCGTCTTCTTGCGACGCTCTCAAATCGTTGTTTCATTTATTTTTGCGACAGCTCTGCAGAGCTGGCTGGTCAAGCTATATCCATTTGTAAGCACTCACCACCTTGCACGGTTGTTGTGTTTGCCTAACTGTGCGTCAGCGTCATGTAAGCAGTGTTCTTTCAAATGCGTCTCAAAATGCAATAAGACTATCAATAAATATCCATACATTTTGGAAATTAGTTGATGAACATCAATTGAGGCGGAGGGCCAGAAGGCGTTAGCAACTCTGGGCCTACTAAAGATGGACACAGGGTATGTATAAAAACATGAGGGGCCGCCCGCTGTTTACCAGCTGGGCAACGGTGGTGGGCATATTTGTGCTGGGGCTGCTGTATTCGATCAGCAGTGCCTTTGCGCAGGCGGCGGACGCTGTGTGTGCAGAAGTCAAAATTGTTATTGAGCAAAAGCTCTCGCTGGAGCGTCAGGCGTTTGATGCCAAGATGGTCATCACCAATGGCCTGGCAGACCAGAAGCTGGAGAACGTCTCCATCGAGCTGAAGTTTCTCGATGCCAACAACAACCTGGTGGTTGCCACGTCGGACCCCAATGCCCAGGGGGCCACCTTCTTCTACCGCACCGACCAGGTGACGGGCATCACCAGCCTGCAAAACGGTGTTATCGCGCCCAAGGCGGTGGCCAATATCAACTGGCTCATCATCCCCGCCGCTGGCAGTGGCGGCAGCAACCCGCAAGGGGCTGTGTACTACGTGGGCGCCAAGGTCAGCTACACCCTCGATGGCAAGGCCGATTCTGTTGAAGTAGCGCCAGAGTCCATCGTGGTGCGCCCCCAGCCAGAGCTGGTGCTGGATTACTTCTTGCCGCGCGATGTGTACGCCGACGACGCTTTCACGCCAGAGACCGAAGCGGCAGAGCCCTTCACCTTGGGGGTCCGAATCAAGAACCAGGGCGCAGGTACTGCGAACAAGACCAAGATCGACACGGCCCAGCCCCGCATTGTGGAGAACCGGCAGGGACTGGCCATCAGCTTTCAGATCCTGGGCGGATACGTAGGCGACCAACCAGCAGGCAAAAGCCTGCTTTTGGACTTTGGAGATATTGAATCAGGTACTTCCAAAATGGGCCGCTGGTCCATGGTCACCAGCCTGGCTGGCAAGTTTGTTGAGTTCAACGCCAGCTTTACCCATGCAGACTCTTTGGGCGGCGCCGTCACCTCGCTGATCAAGGAAGTGCGCACGCATACCTTGATCCAGGATGTGCGCGTGGATCTGCCCGGGCGCGACAAGGTACGCGACTTCCTCGCCAAGGATGGCGATGTCTACCGCGTCTACGAATCAGATGGCGCCGACACCGAGGTGCAGAACCAGACGGCATCGGCACAGATGAGCGTGCAGGGCAACAATGCCAGCCTGCGCTTTAGCCCGGTCGCCCAGGGCTTTGCCTATGCCCGGGTGCCCGATCCTGCGCGTGGCGCCAAGCTGCCGGTGCAAGTGACCCGTGCGGATGGCTATATCGTTCCTGCAGAAAACGTCTGGCTGTCCAAGGAACGCAATGAAGACCTGAGCTGGAGCTACTTTCTCAATATCTTCGATGCCAACACCAGCGGCCAGTACAGCATTGGCTTTGTAGCTGGCGCAGCCGAGGCCAGCATTGCCGGCGTGGTGTACCGGGACAGCAATGCCAATGGCCTGCGCGACAGTGGCGAGCCTGGCATCCCCGTGACCGAGATCAAACTGAGCGGCACCCAGGCCAGCACGGGCGCCGCCGAGCTGCAAACGGCGTATACCGATGCGCAGGGCGCGTTCACCTTCACCAACCTCAAGCCGGGCGTTTACTCCCTGGTGGCCGGTGTCAGCGATGGCCTGGTAGATGGCACAGCGCTGGCTGGCTCTGCGGGTGGGCAAAGCGCGGCGGGCAAGTTCAGCAGCATTGAGCTGACCGCAGGCACCGCCGCATCTGGCTATCTGTTTGCCAAGCGCGCTGCCACGCCAGACAACCCCGACCCCGAGCCCAAGGCCGACCTGAAGGTGGCCGCCGGTGCCACCCCGGCTACGGTCAAACGCGGCGACAAGTCCACCATCACGATCACCGCAGAAAACCTGGGCCCGGCAAGCGCTGTGGCGACCACGGTGAATGTGGAAATACCCGCTGGCCTTGCGCTGCTCAGCCACTCGGCTGCCGTGGGCAGCTACGCCAATGGTGTCTGGACCCTGGGTGATATGGCCACGCGTTCCACCGCGATATTGACCCTGGAGCTGCAAACGGCCAAGGACAGCAGCGCCAAGGAGTTTGCGGTCGCCGCGCGCATTGGCGCGTCCACCAAGGACGACATCACCAGCAACAACAGCGCCTCTACCTTGATCCGCATCCAGGCCAGCGAGGCAGTGACTGCCACGCAAACGGCAGACCAGGGTATGCGCGTGCTGGCCTATATCGGCTGCGCCGCTGACGAGGCCTGCGCCGCGCAAAAACGCCAGACCGCGCAAACGGTGCTGGCAGCTTTCGACAGCGAGGCCGACATCGTCGCCACCGCAGCTGACTTCCAAAAGGCGCTGCGTGCAGGTGACTTCAGCCTGCTGTGGCTGAGCGGATCGCTGAGCGATTTGAGCGCCAACCTGCAAGAGGAGGTGCGTGCCGCCGTGCTGCGCGGTGCCTCGCTGGTGGTGGATGGCGCTGCCGATATCCAGCTGCGCGCCATTGCCGATATGTGGGGCAGCTATGCCGATCAGCCGTTGCCTAACGCTGCACTGCAGTTGGGCGCTAGCGCGCTGGCGCTCACCAGCCCCAGCTGGGCCTTGGTGGCCGACGCCCGGGCGACTGATGAGCTGCATTACGCGACTGGAGAAACCGCTGCTGTACGCAACAGCTATGGCAAGGGCCAGGTACTGGCGATGGGCTTTGACAGCCTGGGTGAGCCGCTGAGCGGCACGGAATGGACGGCATGGCTCCAGGCCCAGATGGCGCTGAGCAAGCCCCAACTGGTAGATCCGATGCTGGCCCAATCCAGCGTGTATGTGCGCACCGTCATCAACAATGGCGACGACAAGGCCCGCCAGCTGACCTTGAGCACTGCCTTGGCCAACGGCGCCCAGCTGCTGTCGTCCAAGCCTGCGGCAGCCGTCAATGGCGGTCAACTCAGCTGGCCGCTGGATCTGGCAGCAGGCGCAGCGCAGACGGTAGAGCTGTGGCTGCAACTGCCCGCGCAGGCGCAAGCCTTTAGCCTCGAATCGCAGCTGCGCAATACCGCCGATGCGGTGGTGGTGGACAGCTGGTCGCACAACCTGCGCACCATTGCACAGCAGCAAGCAGAGGCCAATGCACGCGCCGCAGTGCCAGCCATCGCAGGCTTGCCAGATGCAGAAAAAGCCCAGCTGCTTGCCCTGTTCGACCAAGCAGCCGATGCCGTCCAGCAGCAAAAGCTGGGTGATGCGATTGCTGCGCTGGTACAAGCGCAACAAAAACTGCGTGCGCTGCCCCAAGCTGCCGGGCGCGATGCGGCATGGCAGCCCGTGGCGCAGTGGATCGGCCTGGTATCTGCCGCCTGGAAGGACGACGGCTCTGCCACCAAGAACTGGACTTTGGCCATCAGCAGCGGTAACCAGCAGGTCGCCCAGGTTGGTACTGCCTTTGCAGCGCCGCTGCAGGTGCGCCTGGCAGATGAGAACGGTACCCCGGTAGCCGGTCAGGCCGTGCGCTTTACGGCCCCAGCCAGCGGCGCCAGTGCGATGTTTGGCAACGGCACTGCCGCCTTGCAGGTCACCACCGACGCCCAAGGCCTGGCGAGCACCGATGCCATCACGGCCAATGCCGTCGTGGGTGCCTACCAAGTGCTTGCCAGTGTGGAAGGCGTCAGCACCCCTGCCAGCTTTGACTTGCGCAACAGCGATGCGGCAACCCCCATCTTGACCTTGCAGCAGGTGGCAGGCGATAACCAGACCGCACAAGTGGGCCAGGCCTTTGCCCAGCGCTTGCAAGCCAAGGTGGTGGATGCGCAAGGCGCAGCCGTGGCAGGTCAGATGGTCGTGTTTGCGCTGCCAACGGCATCTGCCGGCACGGCGACCGCCAGCTTTGCTGGTGGCTCACAAACCGCCAGCGTCACTACTGATGCCCAAGGCCTGGCGATCTCGCCGGTGCTGACGGCCAATGGTGCGGAGGGCAGCTACCAAGCGCGTGCGACGGCGGTGGGTGTCTCCGGTGAGCTGGCCTACGCGCTCACCAACACGGCGCAGCCAGTGCAAGTGCTCCAGCTGCTCGGCGTCTCGGGCAGCGGCCAGTCGGCCCACGTGGGCACCGCCTTTGCGCAAGCGCTTGCCGTCAAACTGGTGGATGGCCAAGGCATAGGCGTGGCCAACCACAGCATCCGCTTCGAGCTGCCATCCAGCGGAGCGAGTGCCACGTTTGCAGGCGGCGCTTTGCAGGTAGAGGTACAGACCGATGCAGATGGCTTTGCCAGCTCGCCGCAGCTTACCGCCAACAGCACCGAAGGCAGCTTTGCTGTGGTGGCCAATGCCGCTGGCGTGGCAGACAGCTTGCAGTTTGCCTTGACCAACACAGCGGCAACCGCGCCGGTGCTGAACCTGCAGGTGGTGGCCGGTGGCGGCCAGTCGGCGGTGGTGGGTACCGCCTTTGCCGAAGTGATCCGGGTCCAACTGGTCAACGGCCAGGGTGAGCCTGTGGCAGGGCGCGTGCTGAGCTTCAGCATGCCCGCCAGCGGTGCCGGTGCCGTCTTTGCCGGTGGCGCGCTGACCGTGCAGGCCACCACCGATGCACAGGGTCTGGCTGCATCGCTGATGTTCAGCGCCAACCCCACCGTGGGTGACTACGAAGTCGTGGTAACCACCGCCGGCGCGCCTGATGTCAAGCTGGGCCTCAAGAACACCCCCGCTCCTGCGGGCGACAAGCAAGTCACCATCCCCACGCCAACGGGCACCGGCTCGCTCAAGGCTTGGGTGACGGGTGGAGGCGCTAGCTGCCACTTCAACCCGGACAAGACATCCGTCAAGCGGGCGCAAGGCTGGCTGCCGCTGTTTGATGTGCTGCTGTTCCCGCATGGCGTGTTTGAGTACGAGCTGGTCGGCTGCGACGTGGGCAGCACCGTCACCATCACCACCGAGTGGCCCAACCTGTTTGGGGTGAGCAACTACATGAAGTACGGCCCCACACCCACTTCGCGTGGCCGCAGCCTCTGGTACGTGCCCAAGAACCTGAAGCTGGAGGGCAACCGGGTGAGCTTCACGATCACCGATGGCCAGCTGGGCGATGATGATCTGGTGGCGAACGGCGTGATCAAGGACCCGGGTGGCCCGGTGATCCAAAGTGGACCACTGCCTGCGGATGAGCAAGCCGTACCAGTGCCGGGCCTGGGTTGGCTGGCGGTGCTCATGCTGTCGCTGCTGACCGGTGTGGCGGCGTTGGCCGGGCTGCGACGCAAGGGCGTGCTTGGAGATGGCCATGGCCGTTAAGCACACGGCGTGCGGCCCCAGCTGGGGCACGCACGCTGCGCTGGCCATCTTGGCCAGTGTGGCCTTCGGTGGCCTCGCACGAGATGCTGCTGCAGTCTCGATGCCGCCGGTACCTCCTCCTTTGGTTGAATCAGAGGCGGCGACCTCTGCGCCATCCCAGGATCTAGGTTGTTCGGCCGCGCAATATGCGGCGCAAACGGCAGACGGACCCGCGCTGGCATGGCCGGTGCAAGCTGCGCCCTTGGCGCTGGACCAGGCCTGCTGGATCAGAGCGACTGACGCGGCCGCAACCCACTCCAATACCCAGCCCCCCACCTTGGTAGATGTGCGCCCGCGCAGCCTGCAACGCGCGGCACCCATCGCGCGCGCCTTGCAACTGGAACTCTCCGACATCGCCAGCAAACGCTTTTTGCAGCAAACACCCGTGGTGCTGGTGGGCACCGGGCTCGACAACGCCGATGTAGACCAGGCCTGTCGTCAGCTGCGCCAACAAGGCTTTGCCCAATTGCAGGCAGTGCAGGGCGGTGCCCGTTCATGGCAAGCCGCGCAGGCGGGGGCTGCAGCGAGCGGGCCCTTGCTGCAGCCCCTGGATGCGCAGACGTGGATAGCCGCATTGGGCCAGGGCATGCAATGGACGGTGATATCCGCCAGCGAAGCCATGCAACGTGCGCCCCAGACGCAGTGGCCTGTGCCGCCCGAGCAGCTGGTAGCTGTCCGGGTCGACGGCAAAGAGCGCGACGCCAAGCTGGTGGCCGCCATTGCGCGCGCCTACCAAGACAGGCTCCAGCGTGCAAGCCATGCGGGCTACGCCCAGGCGCTGGTGGTCATCACCGATGGGGTGGTCAGCGATGCCTTGCGCGCCCAGGTTGAAGCGGCCTTGGTGGCGAGCACGAATGCATCCAAAGCGGGCCGTTCCGCCAGTGCGACCAGTGCCGCAATGGCCAGCTTGCCCGCCTATTGGCTGGGCGGCGGCTGGCCAGCCTATGCACAGCAAGTGGCCCAAACCGCGGCCATCCAACAGACCGCCAACCACCGGCTGCAAGCGCCGTGTGGACGCCTATGAGCGCCAACAAAAAATGAGAAATACCGGGGGAAGCATGTACCAACAACAATCACCATCTCCGCTGCACCAAGCTACAGCATGGGCACGCAAGGCCTGGCAGGGCTTGCAGATGCTGGGTCTATGGCTGGCGCTGCTCTGTGCGCTCCAGCCAGCCCTGGCACAAACACCAGTGACGGGTGTGATCACCAGCAACACGACATTGCGTGCAGCGCAGTCGCCCTATCTGTTCCAGGGCGATGTGATGGTGGACAACAACGCCACCATGAGTATTGAGCCCGGTGTCACCATCCAGATGGCAGCGGCGGCCAGCTTTACTTTGAAGCGGGGTGCGCTCCAGGCGGTGGGCACCTCCAGCTTGCCCATCAAGATCACCTCGGCATCTGCGACGCCCGCCGCCGGTGACTGGCGGCAATGGCGTTTTACCGCAGGCACCAACCAGGCGCTGACGCAGCTGGGCCATGTCGTTATCGAATACGGCAGCGGTGTGGCGATTGAATCGGCTTCCCCCGTTATCAACAACACTGCCATCAACCACCACAGTGGTCCCGCCATCAGCATAGACCTGGCCTCGTCACCGGTGGGCACGGGCAACACCGCCAATGGCAACTCGCTCAATGCGATCTCTGTGCCAGCGGGCACCATCCGCACGCAGGTGGTCTGGGGCATCGTCGGTATCCCTTACCTAGTGCAGCAAGGTCTGGTGCATATCGGCCAAGCGCCTTTGGCGCTGGAGCCGGCCAAACTCAAGCTCAGCCCCGGTGTGGTGGCCATGCTGCGCGTCTCGCTCAACGCACCAGCCCCCGCAGGCGGCACATTGATCGATGTCAGCAGCAGCGTTCCTTCAGTCGCGTCTGCCGTTACCCGGGTCACTGTGCCTGAGGGGCAAACCAGCGCCGATTTGGAGGTGCAGGCCAGCAGTCTGGGCACTACCAAGATCACGGCGAGCCATGCCACTTTGGGCATGGCGGAAACCGTTATTGAAGTCGTCAGCCTGCCTTCCTTGGGCTTGGCCCCAGCCAGCCCCACGGTCGGGGTTAATCGCAACTATCCGATGACCTTGTCGCTGCCTGCACCCGCTACTGCCAATGTGGCCGTGCGGTTGGACAACGCGGACACGGCGGTGCTGTCTGCCCCGAGCAGCTTGGTAGTGCCTGCCGGTCAGCAAAGTGTGAATTTTGAAGTGACTGGCTTGGTCGACGGTATCAGCCGTTTGACCGCGCAGGCAGACGGCTACGCCAGCGCACTGGCTACCGTCGCCGTGCGCGGCAAGGCGTTGGTACTGCCATCCAGTGTGGTGGTGGCGCCTGCAGGTAGCACCACGGTGACATTGGAAGCTACGGAGCCAGCACCTGCAGGCGGCTTGACCGTTAGCTTGGCCGTCGCGCAAACCAGTCTGGCCCAAGCCCCTGCCACCGTGCTCATCCCTGCGGGCCAAAGCCGGGTGAGCTTCAGCATCAGTGGCAAGGCCTTGGGCGCTACCACCCTGACTGCAACCGCTGCTGGCTACCAGTCCGGCCAGACCAGCGTGAATGTGGACGCCATCAGTCTTAACACTGATCCTGCTGCAGATCTGGTGATGAATGAAGAGCTCAGCCGCACGGTTCGTGTGCAGTTGAGCAAAGCGGCTCCTCAGGGCGGAATAACGGTGTCTGTCGTTAGCCAGAATCCGGCAGTTGCTGCGGTGAGTCCGGCGGAAGTGTTTGTGCCTACGGGGCAGATTTATGCGACGGTGCCCATTACCGTTAATGCTTTGACCAAAGGTAAGACGGCGATTGATATTACGGCGCCTGGGTTGATTGGCAAAGTGTTGAATGTGGAGGTGAGAGAAAAGTTTGGTTTGCAGGTACGTCGTTACAGCAATGTGTCCAAGGTGGTTGTGGGCAAGGGGCTGTATACATATACCAGCGAGGTGTATGTAGAGCGCTTGATCAATGGTGTGGTCAGTGGCGGTGCGGATGCGGTGGTGGTCAACCTGCGTTGCGTTGCGTCGGAAGTTTGTTCAACGCCGGAGACGGTCACCATTCCTGCAGGGCAAAGCCGAGCATATTTCTTTGTCGTGGGGCGAGAGGCCGGATCGACGCACATTGAGGCAACT
>Ga0302349_1002625_pt1 | contig 11258 bp, 11 predicted proteins | sample PhyAR1_FD_202176 | JGI IMG/M metagenome (GOLD analysis project Ga0302349, IMG submission 202176) | Leaf surface microbial communities from alfalfa plants in UC Gill Tract Community Farm, Albany, California, United States - DLSL A.R1... | ecosystem: Host-associated > Plants > Phyllosphere >...
GATCGAGAAGCCGTTGCGGCCGTCGCGCAGACGGTTACCGGCGATGGGGGTGTCGACCGTGAACTGCAGGGTGTCGAAGCCGGCCTTCGCTGCGCGCTCGACGAGGCCGTAGGAGATCTCGCGGTCACGCATGACGTAGAGCTGGAACCAGTTGCGGCCGTTCGGGTTTGCCTTCTTCACGTTCTCGATCGACGTCGTGCCGAGCGTCGAGAGGGTGAAGGGGATGCCCGCGGCGCCCGCGGCGCCGGCGCCGGCGGTCTCGCCCTCGGTCTGCATCAGGCGGGTGAAGCCCGTGGGGGCGATGCCGAAGGGCAGCGCCGAGGTGCCGCCGAGGATCTCCGTCGTGGTGTCGACGTTCGCTGCAGGCTTGAGGATGTCGGGGTGGAACTCGATGTCCTCGAACGCCTGGCGGGCGCGCTGCATCGACAGCTCCTGGTCGGCCGCGCCGTCGGTGTAGTCGAAGGCGGCCGCGGGGGTGCGGCGCTTGGCGATCGTGCGGAGGTCGTAGATCGTGTACGCCTTCTTCAGGCGCGCGTCCTTGCCGAACTCGGGCAGCTTGATCTTGAGGAATTCCATCACCTCGGCGGGCTTCGGGAACTGGCGTTGAACCATCTGATTACCTTCCTTATGCGCGCGTCTGCGCGTAATAACCGTTGATGTGATCGTGGATCCGCGTGCGCGCCTCGTCGACGCGCCCGGCAGAGATTGCGTCGAGCACGCCGCGGTGCTCGTGCTGGAGCCGTGCGCGCGCGGCCTCCCAGTCGTCGATCTCGTTCGCACGCGACTGCACGTACGTCTCGATCGCGGCGCGCAGGCCGGTCATGATGGCGCCGAACACGGCGTTGCCCGTCGCCTCGGCGAGCAGCCCGTGGAACCGTGCGTCGAGGGCGAGGAACTCGTCGGGTGTGAGCATGACGTCGTCCATCGCGTCGAGCAGCTCGGATCCGGCGTCGGGCGTCCGCCGCTCCCCCGCGAGATCCGCGACGACGGCGGTCTCGAGCACGAGCCGGGTCTCCACGACGTCGTCGAAGTCGAACGCCTGCGCGGCGGCCTGCAGACCGAGCACCTGCGCGAGGCCCGAGGCCGCGGCCGTCGTGATGACGGCGCCGGCGCGCGGACCGGATCCGGTCGCCGTGTGCAGCACGCCCATCACTTCGAGCACCCGCAGCGCCTCGCGCACGCTCGACCTGCCGACCCCCAGCTGGGTGGCGAGGTCGCGCTCTCCGGGTAGCCGGTCGCCCGGGGCGAGGGCTCCGGAGCGCAGCTCGCGTTCGACGTGCGAGAGCACGACGCGCCAGGCCTTGGCTTCCGCCATGCGCTCCTCGTTTCCGTCGGCGATTCGTGTGGTCTGACCACAGTACCGCGGGCCCGGCTCCTCCGGCAACTGCGCATGTGTCGTCGTATTGCGAACCGTTTTGGACGGGCGGCCCCTGCTCATTCATCCTGGAGGGTATGTCCATTGCCGTTACGCCGCGATCCGCCGCGCCCGCAGGCGCTGTGCGCCTCGCCGAGGTCGGGCGCACCTTCCCCACGAAGGACGGCGCCCGCACGGTGCTCCGCGGCGTCGACGTCGCGCTCAGCCCGGGCGAGATCGTCGCGGTCGTCGGCCCGTCGGGCTGCGGCAAGTCGACTCTGCTGCGCCTCATCGGAGGCCTCGACCGCGCGACGGCCGGATCCATCACCGTGGACGACGCGTCCGTGCAGGCTCACGACGAGTCGACGGCGATCGCCTTCCAGGAGCCGCGCCTGCTTCCCTGGCGCACGATCGCGCAGAACGTCGCCCTCGGCCTGCCGCGCGGCACCAAGAAGGCCGACGCGAAGGCCCGCGTCGCCGAGCTTCTCGACCTCGTCGGCCTGACGCACGCCGCCGACCAGCGGCCCCGCGAGGTCTCGGGCGGCATGGCGCAGCGCGCCTCGCTGGCCCGCGCCCTCGCGCGCAGCCCCCGCGTGCTGCTGCTCGACGAGCCCTTCGGCGCCCTCGACGCGCTCACGCGGCTCAAGATGCACGACCTGCTGCTCGAGATCCACCGGGCCCAGCCCACGACGATCGTGCTCGTGACGCACGACGTCGAGGAGGCGCTCTACCTCGCCGACCGCGTGCTGCTGCTGCGCAACCTGCACGCCACCCAACCGGAGCGCCCGCGCGCGAAGGTCGTCGCTCTCGGATCCGGATCCGGAATCGGCGCACTCGGTTCGGCGGGCCCGCACGGATCCGGCCCCGAACACCCCGCGCACGCACCGGACCGCACCGGATCCGTCGCGCGCGTCGTCACCGTTCCCGGCGCCCGCCCGCGCGACCGCGCCGCGCGCGCCATCACCGACCTGCGCACGAGCCTCCTCGATGGGCTCGGCGTACATCACCACACCACCCTCACGAGCACCCCGCTCACCACCAAGGAGACAGCATGAGCACCATTTCCCGCCGATTCATTCCCGCGACCGCCGTCGCCGGGGTGATGGCGCTCATGCTCGCCGGCTGCGTGCAAGGCGAGAACAGCGACGCGGGCGCCGACGCCGCCCCCGAGACGAACGACAACGCGCCCGCCGAGGGCTCCGTCGAGGCGCCGGAGGGCGGCTGGTCGAGCGACACCCTGTCGATCGACTGGGCCACCTATAACCCGCTGAGCCTCGTCATCAAGGAACAGGGCCTCCTGGAGGAGAAGCTCGGCGACGACGTCACGGTCGAGTGGCTGCAGTCGGCCGGAAGTAACAAGGCCAACGAGCTGCTGCGCTCCGGCTCTGTTGACGTCGGCTCGACCGCCGGATCCGCCGCGCTCTTCGCGCGCGCAAACGGCTCGCCGATCAAGGTCATCGACATCTACTCGCAGCCCGAGTGGTCGGCGATCGTCGTCGGCCCCGACAGCGACATCGATTCGTTGGAAGATCTCAAGGGCAAGCAGATCGCGGCCACGAAGGCGACCGACCCGTACTTCTTCCTGCTGCAGGCGCTGGAGGCCGGCGGCCTCACGCTCGACGACGTCACCGTGCAGAACGTGCAGCACGCGGACGGCCGCGCGCTGCTCGACGGCGGCTCCGTCGACGCCTGGGCGGGCCTCGACCCGATCATGGCCGCGGCGGAGGTCGAGTCGGGCGACCAGCTCATCTACCGCAACGTCGACTTCAACACCTACGGCTTCCTCAACGCGACGGAAGACTTCATCGACAACCACGCCGACCTCGCCCAGGTCGTCGTCGACACCTATGAAGCGGCCCGCGAGTGGGCACTCGCGAACCCCGACGAGACGGCCCAGCTGCTCGCAGACGCCGCGACGATCGACCTCGAGGTCGCGAAGACCGTGATCAACGAGCGCGCGAACCTCGACGTCTCGGGCGTCCCCGGCCAGGCGCAGGTCGACGTGCTGAACACGATCTCGCCGATCATCGCCGAGTCCGGTGATGTCACCGGCGGCCAGGAGACCCTCGACAAGGCGATCAGCGAGATCGTCTACGACGACTTCGCGGTCAAGGCGACTTCGTGACGCAAGACCAGCTGCAGGCCACAGGGGCGGAGCGTCAGCTCACGCCCCTGTGGTCGCGTACGTGGGTGAGGATCGCCGGCGGTTTCGTCGTGCCGATCCTCATCATCGCGGCGTGGCAGATCGCCACGGTCGGGGGCTTCGTGCCGCCGTACCGCCTACCCGCGCCGTGGACCGTCGTCGAGGCCGCTCAGGAACAGATCCAGCGCGGCGAGCTGTGGTTGCACGTCGCCATCTCGACGCAGCGCGTGATCATCGGCTTCCTCGTCGGATCTGCCATCGCGCTCGCCTTCGCCGCGATCGTCGGCCTGTCGCGGGTCGGCGGGGTGCTGTTCGCGCCGACCCTCGTCGCGCTGCGCGCTGTGCCGTCGCTCGCCTGGGTTCCGCTGCTGATCCTCTGGCTGCAGGTCGGCGAGGAGTCGAAGATCACGCTCGTCGCGATCGGCGCATTCTTCCCCGTCTACACGACGGTCGCGGACGCCCTGCGCCACGTGAACCCGCAGCTCGTCGAGGCGGGGCGCTCGTTCGGCCTGCGCGGCTGGAGCCTGTTCCGCACGGTTCAGCTGCCCGCCGTCGTGCCCTCGGTCGTCTCGGGCCTGCGCCTCGCGCTCGCCCAGGCGTGGCTCTTCCTCGTCGCCGCCGAGCTGCTCGGCGCGTCGATGGGCCTCGGCTGGATGCTCAACGACTCGCAGCAGACCGGTCGAGTCGACCGGATCCTGCTCGCCATCGTGCTGCTCGCACTGCTCGGCACCATCTCGAACGCGATCCTGGTCGTATTCGAGAAGGCCGTCCTGAAGAGGTGGTTGTGATGACTGAACTCCGTCTGAACGAGACGCGCACCTTCCCGGCGCCGGCGGCATTCGCCGCGCAGGCGAACGTCGACGCGTCGATCTACGAGACCGCGAACGCGGATCCGGTGGCTTTCTGGGAGGAGGCGGCGCGCCGCCTCGACTGGGCCGAGCCCTGGCACACGGCACACACGTGGGACGCCTCGGTGCCGGCCGCGCAGTGGTTCGTCGGCGGCCGGCTCAACGTCGCCTACAACTGCGTCGACCGCCACGTCGTCGCCGGCCGCGGCGACAAGGTCGCGCTCTACTTCGAGGGCGAGCCCGGCGACCGCGAGGCGGTCACCTATGCAGAGCTGCAGCGGCGAGTCTCCCAGGCGGCCAACGGCCTGCTCTCGCTGGGCATCGGGCCCGGCGACCGGGTCGTCGTCTATCTGCCCGTACTCGTCGAGACCGTCGTCATCGCGCTCGCCTGCGCCCGCATCGGCGCCGTACACTCGCTCGTCTTCGGCGGGTTCTCGGCGGACGCCGTGCGCTTCCGGCTGGAGGACACGGGCGCGAAGCTGCTCGTGACGACCGACGGCCAAAACCGCCGGGGCAAGCAGGTGGAGGTCAAGAGCGCCGCCGACGAGGCCGCGCGCGACCTTCCCGATCTCGAGCACGTCCTCGTCGTGCGCCGCACGGGCCAGGACGTGCCGTGGACGTCCGGACGAGATGTGTGGTGGCACGACGTCGTCGAGACGCAGCCCACCGTGCACGCGGCCGAGGCCTTCGACTCCGAGCACCCCCTTTTCATCATCTACACCTCGGGCACCACGGGTAAGCCGAAGGGGCTCGTGCACACGAGCGGCGGCTACCTGACGCACACGAGCTGGGCACACTGGGCCCACTTCGATGCCAAGCCCGACGACGTGCACTGGTGCACGGCCGACCTCGCGTGGGTCACGGCCCACACCTACGAGATCTACGGCCCGCTCTCCAACGGCCTCACGCAGGTCATCTACGAGGGCGTGCCCGATGCCCCGCACCGCGCGCGCCACCTCGAGATCATTGAGCGATACGGCGTCACCGTGTACTACACGGCGCCGACGCTCATCCGCACCTTCATGACGTGGTTCGGCGACGACATCCCCACGGACTACGACCTGTCGTCGATCAGGCTGCTCGGCACCGTGGGCGAGGCGATCAACCCCGAGGCCTGGGTGTGGTTCCACCGCAACTACGGCCGCGGCGAATGCCCCATCATCGACACCTGGTGGCAGTCCGAGACCGGCGCCGCGATGATCGTGCCGCTGCCCGGCGTGACGACCCTGAAGCCCGGATCCGCGACCGTCTCGCTGCCGGGCATCGACATGGCCGTCGTCGACGAGGCGGGCGAGCCCGTCGCGCCAGGACGGTCCGGGACGCTCGTGTCACGCCATCCGTGGCCCGGCATGGCACGCACCGTGTGGGGAAACCCGGAGCGCTACAAGCAGTCGTACTGGTCGCAGTACGCCGATCGCGGCTACTACGTCGCGGGCGACGGCGCGACGGTCGACGAGGACGGCTACATCTGGATCCTCGGCCGCCTCGACGACGTCGTCAACGTCTCCGGCCACCGGCTCTCGACGATCGAGATCGAGTCGTCGCTCGTGTCGCACGCCGGCGTCGGCGAAGCCGGCGTCGCGGGCGTCCACGATCCCCTCACGGGACAGGCCGTGGTCGCGTTCGTGACCGCCGGATCCGCGGGCGCCGCCGACCCCGAGGAGCTGCGCCGGCAGGTGACGCACGACATCGGACCGATCGCGAAGCCGAAGCACATCGTGCTCGTCGACGAAATCCCCAAGACCCGCTCGGGCAAGATCTTGCGCCGACTGCTCGCGCAAGTCTGGCAGCGCGATACGCTCGGCGATACGACGAGTTTGCAGAACCCCTGGGCCGTAGACGGCGTCCGCGAGGCGGCGCGCCGTGCCCACGAGGCCCTTGAGAAGGAGACCAGATGAGCGAGCACCAGTTCGGCTTCCGCACGCGTGCGCTGCACGCGGGCGGGACCCCCGACGCCACCACCGGCGCGCGAGCCGTGCCGATCTACCAGACGTCATCGTTTGTCTTCGACGACGCGAAAGACGCCGCGAACCTCTTCGCGCTGCAGAAGTACGGCAACATCTACTCCCGCATCGGCAACCCGACCGTCGCGGCCTTCGAGGAGCGCATCGCATCGCTCGAGGGCGGTATTGGCGCCGTCGCGACCGCGAGCGGCATGTCGGCCGAGTTCATCACCTTCTCGGCGTTGCTCGGGGCCGGCGACCACATCGTCGCGTCGTCGCAGCTCTACGGCGGCACCGTCACTCTCCTCGACGTGACGCTGCGGCGCCTCGGCATCGACACGACGTTCGTCGAGAGTGACGACCCCGAGGACTTCCGCAAGGAGATCCGCGAGAACACGAAGATGGTCTACGCCGAGGTCATCTCCAACCCCGGCGGCGAGGTCGCCGACCTCGAAGGCCTCGCTCGGGTCGCTCACGACAACGACATCCCGCTCGTCGTCGACTCGACGCTCGCGAGCCCCTACCTGCTGCGCCCGATCGAGCACGGCGCCGACATCGTGATCCACTCGGCCACGAAGTTCATCGGCGGCCACGGCACCACCCTCGGCGGCGTCGTCGTCGAGTCGGGCAAGTTCAACTGGGGCAACGGCAAGTTCCCGACGATGACCGAGCCGGTCAAGTCGTACGGCGGGATCCGCTGGTGGGACAACTTCGGCGAGTACGGCTTCCTCACGAAGCTCCGCAGCGAGCAGCTGCGCGACATCGGACCGTCGCTGAGCCCGCAGTCGGCGTTCATCCTGCTGCAGGGCGTCGAGACGCTCCCCCAGCGCATGGACGCGCACGTCGCCAACGCGCGCGCCGTGGCCGAATGGCTCGCGTCGGACCCGCGCATCTCGTTCGTGACCTGGTCGGGTCTCGACGAGCACCCCCACTTCGAGCGCGCGCAGAAGTACTTCCCGCTCGGCCCCGGATCCGTCTTCGCCTTCGGCGTCAAGCCGTCGGGCACCTTCGACTCGGACGAGGCCCGCACGGAGGCCGCACGGCGGACCGGCGAGAAGCTCATCGAATCGGTGCAGCTCGCGAGCCACCTCGCGAACGTGGGCGATGCCCGCACCCTGATCCTCCACCCCGCGTCGACGACGCACCAGCAGCTCTCCCCCGAGCAGCTGGTCGCCGCCGGCGTGCCGGCCGACCTGATCCGTTTCTCGGTCGGGCTCGAGGATCCGGAAGACATCATCTGGGACCTCGACCAGGCCCTCACGACCGCGACGGGAGAGACGCGATGAGCGACGCATGCGAGTTCACCCCGCCGGCCGACGCCTGCGCCTTCACGCCGCCGGCTCCGGCCGCGAGCACCGATGTCGACCCGGCGCACGCGGGTCGGACCTGGCAGGGCCCCGGCGCGGGCGCCCGCCTCGGGATCCTCCACCGCGCGAAGACGATCGCGATCGTCGGCGCATCGAACAACCCGGCGCGTGCGAGCTACTTCGTGGGCACATACCTGCTGTCCAGCTCGCCGTACCAGGTGTACTTCGTGAACCCGCGCGAGACGACGATCCTCGGCGAGCCCGCCTACGCGTCGCTGAAGGACCTCCCGGTCGTCCCCGACATCGTCGACGTGTTCCGCAAGCACGATGACCTGCCGGGCGTCGCCCGCGAGGCCGTCGAGGTCGGTGCCAAGACCCTCTGGCTGCAGCTCGGATCCTGGAACGAAGAGGCCGCCGCCATCGCCGAGCAGGCGGGGCTCTCGGTCGTCATGGACCGCTGCGTCAAGATCGAGCACGCCCGCTTCCACGGCGGCCTGCACCTCGCCGGCTTCGATACGGGAGTGATCTCCTCGAAGCGCCAGGTCGTGTCGCGGTAATTCTTGTCATTCGTGGGGCCCGCTTCGGCGGGCCCCACTTTTGCGTTGGGGCGACCCGGTGCTGCGGAGATGGCCCCGAAGCGCGGATGATCTCGCGGATCGGGTCCGCAAACCGGGGTCAGCCCCGCGATTGTCATTCCGGCAGAATGGCTTGATGGCTTCTGATCCTCGCGCCATTCTTGCTGCGCTCGCTAATGACACCGCGCGTCTGGTGTACGCTGCCCGCGTCTTGGGTACTGAGATCGACCTTGCGCCCGCGAAGGTGCGCCGTGCTGTCGCTACCCTCACTCGGGCGGGCCTCCTCGACGCCTCTGGCACAGCGACGGGCGACATATATCGCGCGTTCCTTGACGAATCCGCGAAGCCCCTGGGTGCGGCGCGCTACGTGACCGATGGTCGGATCACGCGGATCCCCCGCTCGGCTGGCGAGCGCCGCGAGCTCTTCGCGCTCGTCATCGACCGCGTCATCGCTGCAGACGACGTGCTCGACGAGGCAACCGTCAGCGCCCGGATTGCCGCGCTGTACGACGATGTGACGGCGTTGCGCCGCGACCTGGTCGACGCCGCTTTCTTGACGCGCACGTCAACGGGATCCGAGTACCGCCGCGGGCCCGCGGCCTCATAGGTAGATCCAGTGATGCGGGCATGGCCCCGAGCTGCGGAAGATCCGACGGATCTGGTCCGCAGATCGGGGTCAGCCCCGCAGCAATCGATCACGCCACGCGGTGGTAGCCGTGCATGTCGAGTTGAGGCTCGTTGATCCAGATCTCGTCGATGCCGTCCGGGTCGGGGAAACGGATAGTGCGCCCGAAAGCCTCGTCGACAATTGCGGCGTCGAAGCCCGCATCCCGCAGGGAGGCGGCGAGGGGCTCGATGTCGGCGGCGAGGAATGAAAGGCCAATCGACTCCGCGTCCGCGTGATGGAGACCGACGGATCCCGATTCGCTTTCGAACTCGACCCAGCCACCGCGATCCGCGGCGATGGTCGCGCGCAGCCCCAGCGCTTCCAGGATCCGGCGCGGGCGTTCGACGTCGGGCGCGAACCAGATCGGCTGCATCGTCAGCGCACCCTCGCGGGCGGGCACAGACCCCTCGCTGACCGTGACACGGACGTTCCCCGGAATCGTGAGGAGCTCACCGACGCCTTCCATACGTTCGCGCGTGGCGCGCCATTCGGCAAGCGCACGCTCGGCCGCGTCCAGGTCGTCCACGAACAGGTGCAGATCGACGGATCCAGCAGGGTGTGCGTCGAACTCGTGGTGGATCGCGAGGGATCCCTGCCCGTGAAACTCGGCCCACTCGGGCGTCACCGGGTAGGGTGCCACGAGCCCCATCGCCTCGGCCGTCCGGTGCCATGCCGCGGTGTCGCACCCGTAAACGATCTGCTGGACGGCGGTCACTTCGTCTCTCCCTCGAGCTCGGCGCGCAGCACGCGCTCGACCAGGGCCGACAGGCTGACGCCCTCGTCGATCGCGCGATGCTTGACCGCGCGGACGAGGTCTTTGGGCAGATACACGTTGAACTGCATCTTATCGCTTGCTGTCATGCTAGCAATTTAGCACGCTCGAACTCCCGAGATCCGCATGCATCCGGATCCTTTACTGCGGAGATGGCCCCGAAGTGCGGAGGAAACTCGACGTCTGATCCACAAATCGGGGCCATCTCCGCAATTGGGGGCGCGCCCCTACCTACCCGAGCACGCGGTGATGGGCCAGGGTGTCCCCCGCGCAGGCGGGGGTCGCGGCATGGAGGGCGCCCGCCGCGTGCAGCTGCAGCTTCGCGACGAGGTCGTCGAACATGAGGCGGTTGTCGATGAGCTCGAAGACGCGGACGAACGAGTTCGCGGCAGGATCCGTCGCGGCGCGCACGGCATAGGTGCCGTCGGGCGCGATGGCCGGGCGGTGGTAGTCGTGGAACGTCGACGACGACGGGGACGGCTGGAACGACGACTGCAGGGTGCTCAGCAGCACGAGCGGGCTGTCGCCCAGCACGTAGGTCTCACCGATGTCGATGCCGTGCGTCGCGCCTATCGCGGCGACGGAGGCGAGCGAGTCCGCGAGGTACGCTCCGAGCTCGCCGTGCGGGCGGATCCGGGTGTTGATCTCGGCGAAGGACATCAGCGCGCGGCGATAGGCGTCGCGCGGCACCTGCCAGATCGTGAGCTCGGGCTGGTCGAAGACCACCCCCGCGGCGGCGATGTCGATGGCGAGGTTGTACTCGACCGGATCCGCCTGCGGAGGGGGCGTGGCGTGCTCGTACTCGAGTCCGCCGATCCACACGAGCGTGATGCGACTCGCGATCGACGGCTCCAGCAGCAGCGCGCACGCGAGATCGGTGAGCCCGGCGCCGGCACAGTAGTACAACGGGGTATCGGAGTCGTCCCGGAGGGCCTCCGCGATGATGGCCCGCGCCGCTTCCGTGTCGTGCGGGGCGCCATCGACGAGGGCGATCTCGGATCCGGCGACCACGTTCACATCCTTGCGGCCGCACCTCCGGAGAAGATCGCGCGCGATCGCGGCGGCGTTCGCCGCCTGCGTCGGGCTCGGGTCGAAGCCGTCGTTCGGGGTAAGGTGCGAGCCGATCACGAAGCGGAGCTCGGCCGAGGGCGACAGGGCCTGGTGGGCGAGCTGTACGAGGTCGTCCGGATCCGCCGAGAAGTCGTTGTCGACGATCACGCGAGCGCGGGTCATGCCCTCACCTCCGACGGCGCGGCCTCGACCTCGCAGTCTTCGGCCGCCGGGATCCGGAAGATCCAGAAGATTCCAACGAGGCAGGACAGGAGCGTCACGCCGCCGAGCACCCAGTAGAAGCCGTTGACGTTCCAGGCGATGAGCGCGGGCGTCACCAGCGCGACGAGCGCGGCGACGAGGCGCGCGGCGAACATCGTCATCCCCTGCGCGGTCGCACGGAACTGGGTCGGGAAGAGCTCCTGCGACCAGACCTTGTACATGGGCTCGCCCGCGATCGCGCCGCCGAGGGAGAAGAGCACGCCGAGCGCGACGAGCGTCCACACGTGTGCGCCGAAGGCCGCGACGACGACGAAGGAGCCGACGTTGACGACCGTGGCGATGATGAATGCCGCTTTGCGCCACTTCGTGTCGACGAT
>Ga0302349_1002626_pt1 | contig 11258 bp, 5 predicted proteins | sample PhyAR1_FD_202176 | JGI IMG/M metagenome (GOLD analysis project Ga0302349, IMG submission 202176) | Leaf surface microbial communities from alfalfa plants in UC Gill Tract Community Farm, Albany, California, United States - DLSL A.R1... | ecosystem: Host-associated > Plants > Phyllosphere >...
CAGCGTCAGAAGCTGAAAGGCTATCTGCCGGCGCGTCAGCCTAAGTTCTCCGAGAAGCTTGAAATGCCTGAGCTGGCGGACTTTAAACCGCTGCTGGAAGAGCAGAATAAAGAAATCTCAACCACTATCGCTTTCGTTCGTGCCCTGAACGTGATGCTGAAGAACAAGTCGATCAAAGATCGTCTGGTGCCGATCATTGCTGATGAAGCACGTACTTTCGGTATGGAAGGTCTGTTCCGTCAGATTGGTATCTACAGCCCGAACGGTCAGCAGTATACTCCGCAGGACCGTGAGCAGGTTGCTTACTACAAAGAAGACGAGAAAGGTCAGATCCTGCAGGAAGGTATTAATGAGCTGGGCGCAGGCGCATCCTGGCTGGCTGCTGCGACCTCTTACAGCACCAACAACCTGCCGATGATCCCGTTCTACATCTACTATTCGATGTTCGGTTTCCAGCGTATCGGTGACCTGTGCTGGCAGGCAGGCGATCAGCAGGCTCGCGGCTTCCTGGTCGGTGGTACGTCGGGTCGTACAACGCTTAACGGCGAAGGTCTGCAGCACGAAGATGGTCATAGCCACATTCAGTCGCTGACTATCCCGAACTGTATTTCTTACGATCCGTCTTACGCGTACGAAGTTGCTGTCATCATGCATGACGGTCTGGTGCGTATGTACGGTGAAGCGCAGGAAAATATTTACTACTACATCACCACGCTGAACGAAAACTACCACATGCCAGCCATGCCGGAAGGTGCTGAGGAAGGTATCCGTAAAGGTATCTATAAACTCGAAACCCTCGACGGCAGCAAAGGTAAAGTTCAGCTGTTAGGCTCCGGTTCTATTCTGCGTCACGTACGTGAAGCGGCAGAGATCCTGGCAAAAGATTACGGCGTAGGTTCTGACGTCTATAGCGTGACCTCCTTCACTGAACTGGCGCGTGATGGCCAGGATTGTGAGCGCTGGAACATGCTGCACCCGATGGAAACCCCGCGCGTTCCGTACATCGCTCAGGTGATGAACGATGCACCTGCTGTGGCATCCACTGACTATATGAAACTGTTCGCCGAGCAGGTTCGTACTTATGTACCGGCTGACGATTACCGCGTACTGGGTACTGACGGCTTCGGTCGCTCTGACAGCCGTGAAAACCTGCGTCACCACTTCGAAGTTGATGCATCTTATGTGGTTGTAGCAGCGCTGGGCGAACTGGCTAAACGTGGCGAAATCGATACGAAAGTGGTTGCGGAAGCCATCACTAAATTCAATATCGATGCAGAAAAAGTTAACCCGCGTCTGGCGTAAGAGGTAAAAGAATCATGGCTATCGAAATCAAAGTACCGGACATCGGGGCAGATGAAGTTGAAATCACCGAGATCCTGGTCAAGGTTGGCGACACTGTTGAAGCAGAACAGTCGCTGATCACCGTAGAAGGCGATAAAGCCTCTATGGAAGTCCCGTCTCCGCAGGCTGGCGTTGTTAAAGAGATCAAAGTCTCTGTCGGCGACAAAACCGAGACTGGCGCACTGATTATGGTGTTCGATTCCGCCGACGGTGCAGCTGACGCTGCGCCTGCTCAGGCCGAAGAGAAGAAAGACGCGCCTAAAGCTACGGCTCCGGCTGCGGCGACTGCTGCAAAAGACGTTAACGTACCGGATATCGGCGGCGACGAAGTTGAAGTCACCGAAATCATGGTTAAAGTTGGCGACAAAGTTGAAGCTGAACAGTCGCTTATCACCGTAGAGGGCGACAAAGCCTCTATGGAAGTCCCGGCGCCGTTCGCAGGCACCGTAAAAGAGATCAAAATCAGCACCGGCGACAAAGTGTCTACCGGCTCGCTGATCATGATTTTTGACGCAGAAGGCGCAGCACCGGCAGCAGACGACGCTAAGCCGCAGGTGAAAGAAGAAGCGGCATCTGCTCCGGCAGCGGCTGCGGGCGCTAAAGACGTCAATGTACCGGACATCGGCGGCGATGAAGTTGAAGTCACCGAAGTGATGGTCAAGGTTGGCGATAAAGTGACGGCTGAACAGTCGCTTATCACCGTAGAGGGCGACAAAGCCTCTATGGAAGTTCCGGCACCGTTCGCAGGTACCGTTAAAGAAATCAAAATCAACACCGGCGACAAAGTGTCTACCGGCTCGCTGATTATGGTCTTTGAAGCGGAAGGCGCAGCGCCGGCGGCTCCGGCTGCTAAGCAAGACGCTGCGGCTCCGGCTCCGGCCGCCAAAGCGGATAAACCTGCTGCTGCCGCGCCGAAAGCCGAAGGCAAAGCTGAGTTTGCTGAAAACGACGCTTACGTCCATGCAACCCCGCTGATCCGCCGCCTGGCGCGCGAGTTCGGTGTAAACCTGGCGAAAGTCAAAGGCACCGGTCGTAAAGGTCGTATTCTGCGTGAAGACGTTCAGGCGTACGTGAAAGACGCGGTTAAACGCGCTGAGTCAGCGCCTGCTGCTGCCGCAGGCGGTGGTATTCCGGGTATGCTGCCGTGGCCGAAAGTGGACTTCAGCAAGTTCGGCGAAATTGAAGAAGTGGAACTGGGCCGTATCCAGAAAATCTCTGGTGCTAACCTGAGCCGTAACTGGGTGATGATCCCGCACGTTACCCACTTTGACAAAACCGACATCACCGATCTGGAAGCGTTCCGTAAACAGCAGAACGCCGAAGCTGAGAAACGTAAACTGGACGTGAAATTCACGCCGGTGGTATTCATCATGAAAGCCGTTGCTGCGGCACTTGAGCAGATGCCACGTTTCAACAGCTCGCTGTCCGAAGATGCACAGCGTCTGACGCTGAAAAAATACATCAACATCGGTGTGGCGGTTGATACGCCAAATGGTCTGGTGGTTCCGGTCTTTAAAGACGTGAACAAGAAGAGCATTACCGAGCTGTCCCGTGAACTGACTGTCATCTCCAAAAAAGCGCGTGATGGTAAGCTAACCGCAGGCGAAATGCAGGGCGGTTGCTTCACTATCTCCAGCATCGGCGGCCTGGGGACTACCCACTTTGCGCCAATTGTTAACGCGCCGGAAGTGGCGATCCTCGGTGTGTCTAAATCGGCGATGGAGCCGGTCTGGAATGGGAAAGAGTTTATGCCGCGTCTGATGATGCCAATTTCTCTTTCCTTCGACCACCGCGTGATTGACGGTGCTGATGGTGCACGCTTCATTACCATCATCAACAACACCCTGAGCGACATTCGCCGCCTGGTGATGTAATCGACAAGCCGGCCTGACGGCCGGCTTTTTTCTGGTAATCTCATTAAGTACGTGAGGTTATAAGTGAAAACCGATTTTCGTGAACCGTTTGTTGTTTCAAAATTGTTAACAATTTTGTAAAATACGGGCGGATAGAACGTCCCGGTGGATGAAGGGCGACAAGTACCTGGACCGCCGGAAATCAATAAGAGGTCATGATGAGTACTGAAATCAAAACTCAGGTCGTGGTACTTGGGGCAGGTCCTGCAGGCTACTCTGCTGCCTTCCGTTGCGCTGATTTAGGTCTGGAAACCGTCATCGTTGAACGTTACAACACCCTCGGCGGTGTTTGTCTGAACGTGGGTTGTATTCCTTCCAAAGCGCTGCTGCACGTTGCAAAAGTTATCGAAGAAGCCAAAGCGCTGGCTGAGCACGGTATTGTCTTCGGCGAGCCGAAAACCGATATCGACAAAATTCGTACCTGGAAAGAAAAAGTGATCACTCAGCTGACCGGCGGCCTGGCAGGCATGGCGAAAGGTCGTAAAGTGAAAGTGGTCAACGGTCTGGGTAAATTTACCGGGGCCAATACCCTGGAAGTGGAAGGCGAAAACGGCAAAACCGTGATCAACTTCGACAATGCGATCATCGCTGCCGGCTCTCGTCCGATTGAACTGCCGTTTATTCCGCATAACGATCCGCGCGTGTGGGATTCCACCGATGCGCTGGAACTGAAATCAGTCCCGGAACGTCTGCTGGTCATGGGTGGCGGGATTATCGGTCTGGAAATGGCTACCGTTTATGATGCGCTGGGTTCCGAGATCGACGTGGTCGAAATGTTCGACCAGGTGATCCCGGCGGCAGATAAAGACATCGTTAAAGTCTTCACCAAGCGCATCAGCAAGAAATTCAACCTGATGCTGGAAACCAAAGTAACGGCCGTTGAAGCGAAAGAAGACGGTATTTACGTTTCCATGGAAGGCAAAAAAGCCCCGGCTGAACCGCAGCGTTACGATGCGGTGCTGGTGGCTATCGGTCGCGTACCGAACGGTAAAAACCTCGACGCAGGCGCAGCCGGCGTGGAAGTGGATGACCGTGGCTTTATCCGCGTAGACAAGCAGTTGCGTACTAACGTGCCGCACATCTTTGCTATCGGTGATATTGTCGGTCAGCCGATGCTGGCGCACAAAGGTGTTCACGAAGGTCACGTTGCCGCTGAAGTTATCGCCGGTAAAAAACACTATTTCGATCCGAAAGTGATCCCGTCCATCGCCTACACTGAACCAGAAGTTGCCTGGGTAGGCCTGACTGAGAAAGAAGCGAAAGAGAAAGGCATTAGCTACGAAACCGCCACCTTCCCGTGGGCTGCTTCTGGTCGTGCTATCGCTTCCGACTGCGCAGACGGTGTGACTAAACTGATTTTCGACAAAGAAACCCACCGGGTGATCGGCGGGGCGATTGTCGGCACCAACGGCGGCGAGCTGCTGGGTGAAATTGGTCTGGCAATCGAAATGGGTTGTGATGCGGAAGATATCGCGCTGACCATCCATGCGCACCCGACGCTGCACGAGTCTGTAGGTCTGGCAGCCGAAGTGTTTGAAGGCAGCATTACCGACCTGCCAAACCCGAAAGCGAAGAAAAAGTAATTTTCGGGTAATAAAGAAAAAGCGGCTGATTCAGCCGCTTTTTTTATGCGCCTTGATGTCCCCGCGCCGCGTTCGTGTCTTCTTACCGGTTCAGCCTTCTTCCAGCGTTTCCAGCACCCAGGCTGCGTGCTGACGAATGAACGCCCAGGACGAACCACATCCCGCCTGCGCTGCTTCTTTTTCCTGTTTATCAATTGTACAAAAACCGGAGCCCGGACTCAGTTCCTCTGCGACGGCGTCCGCGAGTTGCGGATAGCGTGCCAGCGCGGCTTCCAGAGGACGATAATCCAGCGGTGGATGACGGCCTCTGTCACGGAATGCGCTATAGGGTGCCGCCAGGCCGGGGGCGACAATCCCTGGCGGCAATTGCGGCACGCGCGCAGTCAACAATGGCATGTGTCCGAGGCGGGCCAGCGCGCAGGCTGCCCAGCAACGATCGCTATTACTTGCTTTCGCGTCATCAAGTTTGCCGACCAGCGCGGCAATCGCCTCGTCGATGGGTTCGTTGATTTCTGCCAGCAGCATACTGGCTTTCCACGCGTTGCCCTGCTGCTCGCCGCGAATAACGGCAGCCAGGAAAGGAACAGCCTCTTTTCCTGACGCTTTAAGAAGCTGCTCATATTCGCCATATAACACGCCGTTTTCCGCTGCACCTACGGCATGTGCGGTCAGCTCTGCCAGGCGTTGCGGCTGCGGCAGGGCGGCCAGCCGCAGCCGGGCCTGTGCTGCGATATCGTATTCCGGGAAATGGTGCGAGATTTGCGCAGTTGTCAGGCTCAGCGGGATCAGATCGCCCGCTTCGTCGGCGGCGACGGCAATGAAATGTTTATCAACTACGCTTTCACTCACAAGCTGACGGCGCGCCTTTTTTGCCGCACGAGGAAAAACGTGCAAAAAGCGTTCATAAACGGCTTCCCATTCGCTGAAGGTGCCGTCGCGGGAGGCAAACGTACAGCAGGCTCGCGCCCAGTCATCATGTTCTGCATCAGGGTCGACGTTATAGGGTAAATCAGCAGGCGACCAGCGTAGTTCTTGCGCCGTGGCAGGCGAACCACGTTGCCGGTAATCGCTGACGACGCGCGCCAGGCTCTCTTCGCTGCCCACGGCGAGGCTGGGCCAATAGATTGACTCACCGTCGCCATAGAACGCGTGGAAAAGAGCGCCGTAAAGCGATTCATGGGGGCAGGCGTCGCGTACCCGGCGTACGGCTGTCACCATATGATCAACCGCAGCGGCCTCAAGACCGCGCCAGTCAAATGTTGCTTTCTTCAAGACCCTGTCCTTTGTTATCGCATTCTGTTCTCACAGTGAAGATACTGTAAACGAAAAGAAAACGACAACGATAGCGCGATCTGTACCCATGTTGTTTCGCCTCAGGGTGACACTGCCTGCCAGCCGTCATCGGTTGTGAAGTGGGTTATCGTTTGTATGCTGACATCGGTATTCTCACCGAAATTGTGTTGGAAAACGCGATCCTGCATGTCGACCATAAAACTCATCACTCCGGTCTGTCCCCAGACTGCTGGCCAGGCAATCAGCGCAACACTGCCGTCCTGCTCACCGGACAGAATACGGAAACGGTAGCCGTGATAGCCTTCGCCCGGCTGCGCATGAGTAAATGCCGGGCCCAGCGGGCTTGGGTTTTCACCCGGCTGAATGGGCCAGTACAGTCCATCCTGCTGGCCTTCACTGCTGATAAGCTTATGCGCCCACATTCTCTTCTGCTGAAAATAGTCCTGCTCGGCATCGACCCACGCATGCATGGCCGTTATCGCCCCCAGCTCATTGCGTCCGATAGTTCGCGTGAGTATTTCATCCGCCGCAGCCGCCATATCGAAGTGCCAGCCTCCATCCGTTTTAACCACAGGCACCGGCAACTGCCAGTTTTCATCGCCCACGTTAATGTGGGCAATATTTTCCTGCTGCTCGATATGATGGCTCACTTTCCAGTCGCGTAAAAAGCGCGCAACGGCCAGCGGATCGACGCCTTCCGGTGGAAAATAGTGTTGCCACTCCTCCCCCAGCAGCCGTTCCAGAGCGGCCTGGTCGTGGGCAGTAATGGCGTTCACCAGCGTTTCTGCGGCTTTTTCAGGGGTGCTGAACGTTTGTTGAGCCTGAGCCAGCACCGGTAACATCAGCAGCATGAGTGCGCCGGACATGGTTAATTTTTTCATTTCTTCCCCTTAGTGATGACGGCGTTCAGCAACGCGTTTCCGGATGGCTGAACGCTGCTCACTACTGAAATTGTGCTCTGATCTGCGGCTTTCGCTCCCGCGACTGCGTTGTGATTGCCAGGACGGAGAGCGACTGTCGTTACCACTTAATGCACTGGCACGGTTGTTTTCCCGACGCTGCTGAACACGCTCTGTTACCTGCTGGCGTTGTTCAGGCGTGGCTGAGATAAGCCGCTGCTGCACATTTTCGCGCACCTGCTGTCGCTGCCCGGGTGTGGCAGTATTTAGCCGCTGCCGATCCGGGGCCGCCGTGGAACGGGGGTGTGAAGACTGCGTGCGCAATGCATCGCGCGATGCGCTGTTCATGTCATAACCCCGATAGTTATTGCGTTGGGCGATCTGCTGAAGCTGTTTTGAGGCGGCCTGGCGTTGGGCATCGCGGTTAAATGGCGCGGCAGTATGGCCTGCTCGCTCCTGTAATTGCGCCAGTGCGGCCTGCCGCTGACCGTTTACAGACCGGGACGAGGTAGCGCTTAAGCCGCCGCTGACATTAACAGGATGCGCATTGTTCACGTACGGAACGCCATTGCGGTAAGCCGGGTTGTGCTGCCAGACGCGGTTATTGTTGGTCAGATGTTCACCCGTGATGCGGTTATAGTTATTGACGTTGATATTGATGTTATCGCCATTATGGCTGTATCCGCCGTTGTGATAGCCGCGATCGTCATGATGGTGATGATCGTCGTCGTCATGGTGGTGATGATGGTCGTCGTGATCCCAGTCGATACTGCTGAACAGTGCATACGTTGTGGCCACGCCCAGACTGTACCCAAAGCCCTTCACAAAACTGCTGGTGAACTGCTCGCCGGGAGGCGGCGGGAGGTAGACGGGCGGCCAGGCGGTATTGGGCCAGGCACCGTAAACCGTTGTCGGGTTGTAAGTGGGAACGTAAACGACCTGCGGATCGGCTGGTTCGATTTTAATGATCGTCGGTGATGACGTATGCACGCTTGTCCGGTTGCCGCTTTCCGTTGATACCGGACTGGCTGCCACCGGTTCGCTGGTCACTTTCTGCTGCGGTGAGGATTTTAATGTGCCGGTCTGTTGGGCCAGGGCGCGCAGCTTTTGCACGGCGTCCATCACATCCTGCGGCTGGGCCAGAAAGGCATTCCCCAGATCCTCAACCCACCCGGGGTCTTGCCCCATCAATGCCGCCAGCTGCGGGAACGCCACCAGCGATTTTACGCTGGCATCCCACGGTTGACTGGCTACCGCGTTGATGGCGGCATCGCCCTGAAGCGTCGGATGGTCTTTTGACCACTGTACGGCCTGGACGACGTTTGCCGGATAGGTTGATGCCATCAGCACCTGAGAGAGCAGGGCATCAGGATACAGCGCAACAGGGGCGACCCACTGGTCAATCTGGGCAGAGGTAAATGTGGGTGTGGCAATCGGTGCGGGATTGGTACCCGCAGGTGCCGGTGCAGGAGCGGCCACGTTTTCAGGCGGAGTTACGGGTTGCCGGCTTTTAACATACAGCGTTCCGGCGGCTGCACATAACGCCATACTGCACGCTAAAGCAATAATATGAGGCTTAAAGCGCAATATCATATTCATAACTCCCGGTATCAGGTGATACCTGTCAGTAAGAGAGCAGCGCCATATGGCGTAAGCAATCCCCGGAGTATATTCTCTGGCCTGATTGTTTTTTGACGTAAACAGGGATCGCCCATAGACGTATCGAATTCGGACAAAATGAAGTGTGAGCAATCGTTGCCGGGCGGGCATTTTGCCCGGCAAATGCCATTTTGACGCACGCACGATTTCTGTTCACGATTCAGCAATAATTTAATGTTGCTTTTTTGTAAACAGATTAACACCCCACTAAAATCCTGCTATTCTGCCCGTTGCGGTACCGGGCATTTACCCTACAAACTACTGTTTCACAGGAGCGTGAAGAGAACGCCTGCCGCACTATGACAATGAGAGCGAGGAGAACCGTCGTGCTAGATGATTACCGTAAGCACGTAGCTGAGCGTGCCGCTGAAGGGATTGTAGCGAAGCCCTTAGATGCAACCCAGATGGCCGGGTTAGTTGAGCTGCTGAAGAATCCGCCTGAAGGCGAAGAAGAATTCCTGTTAGATCTGTTAATAAACCGCGTGCCGCCGGGCGTTGATGAAGCCGCCTATGTTAAAGCAGGCTTTTTGGCCGCCGTTGCTAAAGGTGAAGCCCATTCGCCGCTGGTTAGTCCCGAAAAAGCCGTAGAGCTGCTGGGTACCATGCAGGGCGGCTACAATATTCATCCGCTGATTGAGGCGCTGGACAATGACGCGCTGGCACCCATTGCCGTTAATGCCTTGTCTCATACCCTGCTGATGTTCGATAACTTCTATGATGTAGAAGAAAAAGCCAAAGCGGGTAATCTGCATGCGCAGCAGGTCATGCTCTCCTGGGCAAACGCTGACTGGTTCCTGAAACGTCCATCGCTGGCCGAAAAAATTACCGTTACCGTCTTCAAAGTTACCGGCGAAACTAACACTGACGATCTCTCTCCGGCTCCGGATGCCTGGTCGCGCCCGGATATTCCGCTGCACGCCCTGGCGATGCTGAAAAACGCCCGCGACGGCATTTTTCCGGATAAACCCGGCAGCATTGGCCCGATCCTGCAAATCGAGGCATTACAGCAAAAAGGGTTCCCGCTGGCCTACGTCGGCGACGTGGTGGGCACCGGGTCGTCACGTAAATCTGCGACCAACTCGGTACTGTGGTTTATGGGCGACGACATCCCGAATGTGCCGAATAAGCGCGGCGGCGGGGTGGTTCTGGGCGGTAAAATCGCGCCTATTTTCTTTAACACCATGGAAGATGCGGGCGCGCTGCCAATCGAAGTGGATGTTAACAAACTGAACATGGGCGACGTTATTGACGTTTACCCGTTCAAAGGGGAAGTGCGCAATCACCATAGTGATGAGCTGCTGGCAACCTTTGAATTAAAAACCGACGTGCTGATCGACGAAGTGCGTGCGGGTGGTCGTATTCCGCTGATCATCGGTCGCGGACTGACTACCAAAGCCCGTGAAGCGCTGGGCCTGCCGCACAGCGACGTTTTCCGCATCGCAAAAGCGGTCGAAGCCAGCGATAAAGGCTTCTCTCTGGCGCAGAAAATGGTTGGTCGCGCCTGTGGCGTGACCGGCGTGCGTCCCGGCGAATACTGCGAACCGAAAATGACCTCGGTTGGCTCGCAGGATACCACCGGACCGATGACCCGAGATGAGCTGAAAGATCTCGCCTGTCTGGGTTTCTCAGCCGATCTGGTCATGCAGTCCTTCTGTCATACGGCGGCGTATCCGAAGCCGGTTGACGTGACGACTCACCATACGTTGCCGGACTTCATTATGAACCGTGGCGGCGTCTCGCTGCGTCCGGGCGATGGCATCATTCACTCCTGGCTGAACCGTATGTTGCTGCCGGATACCGTCGGCACCGGCGGTGACTCCCATACCCGCTTCCCGGTAGGCATCTCCTTCCCGGCTGGCTCCGGTTTAGTGGCGTTTGCCGCAGCGACCGGCGTTATGCCGCTGGATATGCCGGAATCGGTATTGGTGCGTTTTAAAGGCACCATGCAGCCGGGCATTACGCTGCGCGATCTGGTTCACGCCATTCCGCTGTATGCCATTCGCCAGGGCCTGCTGACCGTGGAGAAGAAAGGCAAGAAAAACATCTTCTCCGGACGCATCCTTGAAATTGAAGGGCTGCCGGAGTTGAAAGTCGAGCAGGCATTTGAGCTGGCCGACGCCTCTGCCGAGCGTTCCGCTGCGGGCTGTACCATCAAGCTTGATAAAGCGCCGATCACCGAGTATCTGACCTCTAACATTGTCCTGCTGAAGTGGATGATCGCTGAGGGTTACGGCGACCGTCGTACCATTGAGCGTCGTATTCAGGGCATGGAAAAATGGCTGGCGGACCCGCAACTGCTGGAAGCGGATGCTGACGCGGAATACGCGGCGGTCATTGAGATTGACCTGGCCGATATTCATGAGCCGATCCTCTGCGCGCCAAACGATCCGGACGATGCGCGTTTGCTCTCCGACGTGGCGGGTGAGAAGATCGATGAAGTATTCATCGGCTCCTGCATGACCAATATCGGTCACTTCCGCGCGGCGGGCAAGCTGCTGGATGCGCATCAGGGCCAGCTGCCGACTCGCCTGTGGGTGGCTCCGCCTACGCGTATGGATGCAGCGCAGCTC
>Ga0302349_1002627_pt1 | contig 11245 bp, 5 predicted proteins | sample PhyAR1_FD_202176 | JGI IMG/M metagenome (GOLD analysis project Ga0302349, IMG submission 202176) | Leaf surface microbial communities from alfalfa plants in UC Gill Tract Community Farm, Albany, California, United States - DLSL A.R1... | ecosystem: Host-associated > Plants > Phyllosphere >...
AGTGACGCGTCGGATATGCGGCATAGCTTTATTGTTATTTTCCATTTCCTATTTCCTCTTTATGTGGAAACCGAGGACATTGTAACCTGTGCGATTATGTAAACCGTGATATTTATCACCTTTACGAGGTATATAATAAATAAAAAAATACCATTGTCCAGTATTGAATGCATATTTAAGCATCCCTAATAGTTAGTAATATGTAACGAATTGCTTTTATTTGTATTATTAAAAGAAATCCTATCATTAAAGGAATTCGGCAAAATTTCATTTTTTAGCTTATAAAAATAATGCGGTTTTATTATTAATTGATGCGTAATTGTAAATAAAATGTTTTGCCATTAACTGTGCTACGATGCCTCATATGATTTTTTAACTGATAAAAATGCTTAAAAATTCACACATAAAATCAATTCAACTAGATGCATAATTTTGAAACATGATTTCACCTACCAAAATCGCCATCTCATCGCGGGTTGTGCGTCATTATTGAGCGCTTAAACCATGAAAGTGATAAATTTATTGACGCAGCGCCGCTGATACGGTTTAATGCGCCCCGTTGCCCGGATAGCTCAGTCGGTAGAGCAGGGGATTGAAAATCCCCGTGTCCTTGGTTCGATTCCGAGTCCGGGCACCACTATTTAAAGAACCCAGCCTATGGCTGGGTTTTTGCTTTCTAACGTACGGACTCTTCATCGAACTTCGTTCAATTATTCGCTGCCAACGGCTCACCCTAGGACCAACGGTAAAGCCGTTGTTCAAACGCCTTCGGCGTTAGTCTGAGTCCGGGTATCTCTAGAATATAAAAAACCCGCCAATGGCGGGTTTTTTATCTAAACTCAATCGCGTTATTTCTCACCATGTTTGCTGGCTCAGCACCGCATCATCTTCATTCGCGGTTATAGCCTTAGCGCCAGCGGCATAGCGCTGTAAGTTGCGGGCAACGGCATTGGTAACGCCTTCACGCAGCGCTTCGCGCTTACGGAACGCAGAGCGATGCTGGCTTTTTACCGTTTCAATATCGCGCTCTGGCTCGCTTTTAGGCAAACAGTACCATCCTTGCCTATTCAACTCGCCACCACACTCAAGCCAAAAATTATCGTAGCTCGATTTCAAATGTTGGCTTTTGATATGTGCTTTATTCGCCACGCCTGCGATGATTGAAACATGAAAATGCTGCGCCAGCGCATACAGTGCCGAAATAAGCAGGTTCTTAGGGCGCATACCGTGCATCAGCTTGGTCATGCTCTTAACAATCTCCGCGCCGTTTTCAGTATTCGGCCCTTGTAACCCGGAGAGAAAAAGCTCACCTTTCGGCCCAAAAGAAAACGTCAGACCATAAACATCTTCTTGGTTTTCATTAAACAGATATAAACCAAGATCACCCTCGCGAGTAAATCTGGAACGCATAAGTTTCAGTTGAGCAATATCGCCGCTCTTCAGCTCAATATCAGCCAGAACAATACCGTCGTTATCCACTGAATAGAGTGCTTCTAGCGCTTTACGTGAAAAAGCATGTTCAATGACATCCAGCGTTTTTATCGCAGTGCGTAGTTTCTGTTTACCAGACCACTTGCGATTGAGGTATTTGTTAACGGGTCTTTTGATGAAAGGATGCGAAATAGTATTCGTCACTGGGTTCAACAATTGAGCACTGTAATATTCATTACACATCTTTTTAAATTTGATGTACTCAAACGTTGGCATTGCAGCAATGCGGCAGACAAGCTTAACGGAATCATAGCCCGTATTTAATGAACGCCAGAGCCCACTCTGGTGCCGCCATTTTTTGAAAAAGCTCATATTGGCCCCAACAAATTAGTGATAGTTAGAGATCTCAGCGGTATAAACCAGACGGATGGGAGAAACCGAGATGAATTTGGTTACAAGTTTGAGCTATAAAAATTCAACAGAATATAAACGAAAAGAGGTTTCCCCGCGTATGACACCAATACAGCGGGAAGATAATGAAATAATCCCTTACTCCAGATGAAAATATCGAAACATTCTGCGGTGATTATTATTTAATCTAGTAGAAAGGAGAAAATTAGGGTTCATCCATGAACCCGTTCAGGTTATGCAGCAAGCGCGTCTACGATTTTCCTCAACTGCATTTCTTGTTGCTGACTAAGCTCGCGAGCCGCAGAATATCCTTGGTTCTGGAGAATCATCTCGCTTAACCCCACCAACCAATCGTAAATATAAAAACCCGTATTGTTCGATGGTGTCGCCGAAAGCTTAGTTAAACGTTGAGATTTGCCCCACCCTGCCGCGCTCATGGCTGGCGGTTTGGCAAAAATCTTTTGCCCACGATTTACGCGGCTGTCTGGTTTTTGAGCTTCCGCGACGTTTTGAAACCCCAGCCACGCCACAAAGTGACCTAACACGCCGAGCACACGGGACACTTGTCGATCGACCAGCATCTGATGATCAACGCCGACGAGTTCGGTGTTAAATAACGTTTTCGATAACGCGCGTGGGATCTCCATGCGCACGCTGGCCGTGATCAGCTCTTGCAACAGAAGCTCCAGCTCCTGTTTTGCAACACCAAGTAATGTTAATAACGCGCCGTTTTCAGATAGATTACGTAGATGATTCACCCAATATTGATAGGCCTGCGAGGCAAAATTATCCTCAGGCAACGGTTGCTGCTCTGCCGCGTTCGGCTCGCTCATCGCGTCTGCCACCAAATCAATATTCATTTCAATACCAAACGGATCGCCATTCATGATCGGTAATGTATTGTCCCCGCTTTGCGCCGCTGACTCAGCAACAAATCGCTGCTGCAGCCGTTGTTGTAAATAAAGGCGTCGAAGCTCATCACGGGTTGGTAACAGGCGTTCCAGCAGTTCACCATGCACGCCGGTACGCGTTTGCAGGGTTTTTAACAGAATCTGGGCAATACGCTGTTTTTCTTTCCCTTCCTGTTGCTCATCCAATAGAAGCCAATTCCCTAATAGATTCTCAGCCAGCTCTCGGCGCAGCGCCTCTAACTTCGTCGTTAACTGCCTCAGCGTTGCATCTACGTTTGCCTCGGTGGCTAAGTAGTCCACCATGCGTCGCACACCGCTTCTATCTGTCACTAGCATTGACCCCCAGCTATCACCGGGTAAACCGACATGCCGCTGCACGGCCTCATCGTAGTTTTTTCCCTGCATAACTCGTTGGTCGAAAGCTGTCAGTGCCCAAATCAACGTCGGTTTGCGTTGTTCAACATCATTGCGCATGCCTTTCACCCAATGAGCCAAAACTTTGCCCGCGCGATAGGCCTGAGATCGCGCCGTCGCCGCCGTGCATACCATTAATGCGGCAATCTGCTGATTATCGGTATAGCGCTCAAGTAGTCCATAAACCTTGGCCTGCTGTAAAACATGAGGCAGTGAGTGTGAGGGTTCAAATTCACTCTCAAGCGATTGACCCAAAGCGGGAATATCCAACACGTCCATTTGCTGAAACTGAGCCTCACACGGCGCGCCTGCCAGCGGCAGCGTTATCTCGCGAGCCAGTATCGACAACTCAGAAATGGACAGTTCAATCGGCTTCATCGCTTTCCCCTTTACTAAAGGGCAAACCTGTACGCTGAAATCAAGCGGTGAATTAGCGTTGCCTAATACATCAACGCTGAGCACGCCCTCCGTCGGAAGCTGCATATCATCCACCAGAACGCTGAGCGGAGCGGCAACGCGCTCAACACAGGATAAGCGCTGTAATATATGTCCTAAGCCAACGTACGCTGCGGTCAGTTCTTCCTGCTCAGACCATAATAACGAGAACAGCCGGGCGCGATTATCCACGCTTAAATACGGCGCAAGTCTCACAGCTTTAGGCCAAAAGCAGCGATCGAGTGTTTTCCCACGTGTGCCAATACGGCGATTCACCGCATCCCAGAGCGCAACTGCATCATCCTCGCTGAATCCGGCAACAGGCTCAGGCAGACATAGCGCTGACAAAGCGAAAAGGTGATCGGCAATAAACATTTCGTCGCGTTCCTGATCCGCCTCTTCCGGTGAAAAATCATGATTAAAAGCATCAATCATAACTTTCGCCAGCTCATACTCAGCCAGTATGGCGATCTCAATCGGGAAATCATGGTTATTGATTCCGGCTCGATGCGTGAATCGGGTGACCACACCGCAGGCTTGATTCCCTGGATTGATATGAGTGTCAAAATCTAGCGTGCGCCCTGCCAGACTCAAGGCTAATTGACCCGACTCATCCGCCGCCAGCGCACTAATCAGATAGGATTTTCCCGCCTGTGACAGGCCGAAAAAACCGATACTTGGCAAATGCTGCGGCTGCTCTTGCATCGACACTGCCTGATACCGGCAGCGATGCAGTTTTACACGTAGGCTATCGGCCTCAATATCTAATCTTGATGAGTGCTGACGCGTGTTTTCCAGCCAATCAAGCGCGAGATCGACATGCTGCGTGATAACCTGAAGCTGGTTATTAATTTGTTTTGAATTCAATGGTTTCATTGGCTAAATACGCTCCCACTGTCGATCCAATAATGGGTGCTATCCGATAAAGTGTTCAGTTTTAGTTTTAAGTGGTGCAAAGGAACAGGCGTGCCGTCATCTAGCGTCACCTCGGCCAGCTTGAAGCGTTCCGGCCCTTGTTCTGGGCTTTCCGCTTCGGTCGCTAACCTCACGTTCAGCACGCTCTCGCCCGCCACTTTGCGCGCCAGCTGTTGATCAGCAATAGATAAGCGATATAGCGGCGACGCAGGCCAACGATCGTTGTCGAGCTGGCGGAACCCTAAACACACGGGGCCACGCATTTGGAAAGAATCTTCGCTTGGTAGCTCAAAATCAGGGTTATCGAGATCGATATCGCTATAGCAAACGTCGCTGGTCATCAATGACTGGTTACCATCCAGCGTGCCGAGATAGCACACCGTCGAGTAGGGCTGGAAATCTCCGGCTTTACAGTTGAACGTTGCCAAGCGCAAATTCACTGCCAGCAAGCAAAGCATCGCCCCCACCGCGGCGGTGGATTTCGGGTTATCAATGCGCCCGCGCTTATTAAATGGATACCATTCACTGGTGTGATAGCCCTCAAGCGGCAAAATGCGGTTGATCGGCAAAGGCTGTAAATGACGGAATAGCGCCTGAATGCCAGGGAACCGCGAAGGACGCCCTGTCAGAAGCAACACGTCGCAGGAATACAGCGCCACCACTTCGCACAGCGAGCGCAGATGCTGCGTGATACGCATACGCGGGGACAAAAACTCCGCGTGGAGTTTGCTTAGCTTGAGGATTAGCGGAACCTGCAAAATATCAAAAGGCACCGCATCGGCAGGCTGGGCTCGCTGTACGTCATTGTTAATATATTCCTGCACTTTAACCGTTGGCAGTTGAGACAAAAGCTCGCCAAAGGTCGCATCGATTTCAGCAGCGGTATCCAACGGGTCATAACGTTCGTAAGACTCAAGAATAGCGCGCCCAATCGGGCTAAATACCTGCAACGTCGCCTGTTGGCGTAGCGCGGAAATGCTGCCATCACCAAAGAGCTTGTTCATCAGCTCATCACTGTCGGCAACGCCTGCCTTTCGGCACGCACTCTGTAAGGCAGGCAGCACATATAAGCGAATGACATCGAGCAAAATATCGTCGCCAGCGAGCTTAAAACCCTCGCGGAAAAGCAAACGCGGAATAATTTTGACGTTGCTGCCAGCACCATCGTCTAAACGGTACTGGGTAATCGCTAAGTCGGTGGTGCCGCCGCCGATATCAATCGACGCAATACGCAGCGTTTTTCCAGCAACTTCGTCTTCCGCTAACTCACGATCGGTTCGCGCCTGGCTGGCAAAAAACTCTTCGCTACAGCCGCCAAAATTGACCTGAGTTTCGTTATACAGATACACCATTTGCCCACAGGTTGCTTCGTCCCATTCCATCTGCACGTCAGGCACCGGCACCGTGCTTGCTGCCCGATCGGCTTCGCTGGAGAAATCATGGTCAGCCGGATGCCAGCCCATACTTTTCCACACCAAACCAATGGCTTGATACATGCGACGACGGAAGATTTCGCGCTCAGGTTTTGGCATGGCAGAAGGCAAGGTCAAAATAATGCTGCGCAGCTGACGAGGCGCTGAGGAATGCGTCATTTTCAGGCGTTGGGCAACGCTGTTTATCTGCATTAACGCCTGCGCCAATAGCTCAGACAACATAAACGTCATCAGTGAGCTGCGACTGTAGTGCGCTGAAAATACCGGTAAACGCTCGTCTAATGGCTGGTCGTAGAGAGGCTGTCCCTGATCGTTTAACAAAAACGTCAGCGGAAGTGCGGTTGCAGACGGCTCTTGCTGGGCTTGATTCAGCGTATTAAAGCGCCAACCATGTAGATACTCTTCTTCATCCCATAGATAGCGACGTGGGCTTGAAAGCCCCGTTGAACCTTCGGTGCCGATTCGCTGCAACGCCATGCGGCTGGCCTCTCGGCCAACGCGCACAATCGACGGCCAGACGAACGCCTGTTCGCGCCCGCTTTCTACGGAAAAGTTACGCTTACCAAACTCGGCCTGAGAAAACTCGACGCGGCTATCAAACAGCTCGTTATACACATAGTGCGGCTGGCTGAGATCACGCAGATTAAGCTCGTAGGTTTGTTTCAGACCATTAAGCTCATCAAGGTGGTCTTCAACCAAAATTCCGCAAGTGTGGGAGTTCCCAACATCCATAATCAAATCAACATGAACGGTGGGTTCTTGCAGCGTGCTGGTATTGAGCTTAACGGTAGGCACATTGAGCTGTTTGCCGAGCAGATACAGGATATTCAAGTAGTGCGCCTGATACTCAAACTCACGTAGCGCGGTTTGGATGCCGACAGAATGCCGATCTTCCTGCTGTATCGCTTGCTGAGTGAAAACCTCGCGCAGCCAGCCATCCACCCAAGTCAGGTCGAGAAATTCAGCCAGTTCTTCGCTGCGATAGGCCAGTGCGAAACCCGCGCCGCTTTTAACATCGTTTTCGCTGGGTTGCAGGGATTCATTATTGTGGCCATCGGCAGAAATAGCCGTATCAAACGCCATGCATACGCGATAGGTATTCCCATCACGATCGGGCTCAACTAGCGCTATAACCTGCATTCGCGCCCAGTTGTCAGGCCCACCTAAAAACGTTCGCGGAGGATTAAAACGGAAAAAAGGCAACGGCAGCCAGATCCCGTTCAGCAATTGAAGCGACTGCTCCAACGAAATGCTCGATTCGGGCTTGACCCGCTCCGGCGGCGTGCCAGCTGGCGCAGGCAGCCAGTAAGTATCGCTTTCAGCATTGTGCAGTAAACGCAGCAGAGGCCCATTCGCCGTTTGGCGCACAAATTTGCCGGGGAGCTCCGCGGTGAAATTGGGCTTGAGGGCAAAATCCAAAAACTGAATGCCGCTGTTCTGAATGAGCGCAACCTGATGTTTGTAATCGGTGATGGTGGCTAACATGGTTTTATTCATCCATTTTTACTGAGATGACTTGCTGATGCGCGTCATATTGATTGGCAAGATAGTGTCGGCGTCATAGCGCCCATTGCAGTCGGCCACGCCGTTTTCACCCGACTTACAAATCAGCTGTGGGATTTTGTAACGCGAGCCGTCGCTGCATTTGGCCTTGGTGCGGCTATCGATGACTAAACTTCCCGAGCTCATAAGCCCCACGGTGACACTGGCATTACAGCTGATGCCATCGCCATGGATAATTTTCACGCTGCCTTTGCTGTTTTTAATCTGATAAACCAAGCTCGGTGGCTTCCCAAGGCGCGGAGTTTTAATGTCCAGACTGGCGCGCCATTTGCCATTCATAAAACGCGTCGAGCCCAATTTCACCGCCTCGGCGGGCATCACCAGCGCATCGGCAGATACCGCAGTTTTTTGTACTTCGACAGGCTTCACCTCAGGCGTTTTTACCACTTCAACCACCGGCGTTGGTGTTGGTGCGGCTATCTGCGCAACGGGTAAATGCGTTTTTGGTGCAGCGGCACGAGATGGCAGAGCACGTTTTTCACTCTCATGGGCGGATTTTCTCACGGTCTCCGAAGGCTTCACCACCGGTTTAGGCACATCGTTTTTTGCTCGAATTTGGAAGAAAAGAATGCCCAACACCGCCAGCGCCAGCGGTAACCACCACAGCTGGCGCCACTCTCGGCGGCGTACCACTTTACTAGGCTCCGTTGCTGCCGCGTCACTATTCTGCGGCGCTTGTTCGGTTGGGGTCAGTGTAGGAATGGCGGGAGTTTTTGATGCTTCAGGTACGCTAATTTGGCTTGGCGCTGCGTCAGACTGAGTGGTTCTCAGACAATCAAAGGCATCGATTCTGGATTTTTTATCTAGATTTACAAAGCCCCAAAAGGTGAGAACGGGTTTGCCATCCACCAAGAAAACATGATTAGCGCCAGGAAACTGCATGGCTTTCGCCAACAAAATACCAAACAGACGCAACGCCGGTTTCTCTGACAGCTGAGCCTTCTGGCTAAGTTCATTCGCCCCTTGCTGGCTATGCTCCAGCTGGCGCAGCGCAAAGGCGCGCTCTTCATCGCTCGCGGCAATCCACGAGGTTATTTTACCTGCGATGGGCGCGTACCAATCAATGCGATCGCCGTCTTCATTGGGCTGTGGGATCGCCAACATATCGGCGATACTTTGCTGATGACGCAGGCGTAGCGTTTCTCTTAGCTGTAGCGCTGAAGCGTAAACGGGCTGGCCGTTTTCACCTAACGCGAGAAAATCATCCAAGCTGCCGCTGCGTAATAATTGTTTTGCCACAAAATAACCTTTTGATAGACGTCTGACTACAACCGCTACTTTAAGGTGTTCTCTAGGCAATCAAACGGTCAAAAAAGTGGCTAAAATGGTAGGTACTAAGCCAATCAACACCCGTACTTGTGCTTTACTTTAGTCATTCTAGGCAAGTTCTATCCTTCTTCTGGCTGCGCCCTCCCCTTAGTTCATCTTCGTATTCATCTATTTGTGAGCTTTAATCACCTCTCGAATATGTTTATTTGAAATTAAAATAATTATTTTAAGACCAAAAACACACATACAATTTAAATTTAATGACTTTATTTGTGAAATATTTGTTTATTTAAGTATAAAGTTTAACCACAACAAGCCGACAATCACTCTTAGCTCACGCTCTCTTTTCGCTACGCTTCAAGCACACGTTAAGGATTGTCCGGATGCGCAATAACCAACCGATTACCCAGCAAGAATACACGTTAGCAGACGACGCGACGCTAATGTCGACAACCGATCCCAATAGCTACATCACCTATGCAAATGCCAGCTTTATCGAAGCGAGTGGTTTCACCGCCGAAGAGATCATTAAGCAACCCCACAACGTCGTTCGCCATCCGGATATGCCGCCACAGGTTTTTGCAGATATGTGGGCAACGCTAAAACAGGGCGAACCTTGGACAGGATTGGTTAAAAACCGTCGTAAAAACGGAGGGTTTTATTGGGTGCGCGCCAACGCAATACCGGTTGTGAGAGGAGGGAAAACCGTCGGGTTTATATCAGTTCGCACCAAAGCCTCTAACGAAGAAATAGCCAAAGCCAGCCAGCTTTATGAACAGATGAATCAGAACAAGCTCGGTAGCCGACGTATTCATAAGGGGTTGTTACTGCGGGCAGGGTTTTGGCGCGGGGCATCCATCATGAAAACCATGCCACTGCGTTGGAGAATTCGCACTGCGTTGTTTGCCCTACTCCCGCTTTCCATCGCCACGGTAAGTGCCTTGAATCTCGACCATCTGGCGTTAGGTATTTTCTCTGCGGCCATGGCGCTGTTTCTTATGCTGATCTCCGCATGGCTGGAATCACAAATATCTCGCCCGTTAGAGCGAGTATGCCAACAGGCATTACGGGTTGCCACCGGTGCGAGCCATAACGTGGAGCATATGAATCGCGTTGATGAAATTGGTGTAACGCTACGCGCTATCGGTCAATTAGGGCTGATGTTCCGCTGGCTGGTTAATGACGTCAGTGGGCAGGTGATCAACGTGCGTAGCGCCAGCGACGAACTGGCGCAGGGCAATATCGACCTCAGCACCCGCACGAAGCAAACCGCGGCAAACGTGCAACAAACGGCGTCAACCATGACGCAAATGACGATTACGGTGCAAAACAACACGGAAACGGCAGCCAAAGCCGATCAATTATCCATTTCAGCAAGCAGCGCAGCGACTAACGGCGGCCAAGTGATGGAAGCCGTGATTGCCACCATGGATGAGATCGCTAACAGCACTAAAAAAATCGCCTCTATCACTAGCCTTATCGACAGCATCGCTTTTCAAACCAATATTTTGGCGCTTAACGCCGCGGTCGAGGCCGCACGAGCCGGAGAAGATGGTAAAGGGTTTGCCGTGGTCGCAGGCGAAGTACGCAATCTGGCCCAACGCAGCGCAAGCGCCGCAAGCGAAATTAAAAGCCTGATCGAGGCCAGCGCGGAGAAAGTCCAAAGCGGAACAAATCAGGTTCACACGGCAGGAAGTACCATGCGAGATATCGTTGAACAGGTGAGAAATGTCACCGAACTTATTGCGCAGATTAGCGCTGCGACCTCAGAACAGGGTGCCGGACTCAATGAAGTCAGCCGAGCTATTGATGAGCTTGATCGTATCACTCATCAAAATGCCGTTTTAGTACAAGAAGGCGCGGAAGCATCGGCTAAGGTAAAACAGCAAGCGATGTGGCTTGTAGACGCAGTGACCGTATTTAGATAGCCATCAACGTCCCATCCGGTCTATTCGCAAGGTAGGATGGGCAAATGATTTTCCTCACTTTAAATTAATCTTAGATCTATTCATTTCTGAAATCTGCACCATTTAAGCTATGCTCCATTCAGAGCAAGACAAAAGCATTATTTCGTACGTAAAAATCATCTACAGATGAAATTATTGGCCATTGAAGGCCGCGTCAATATCAATCAGGAGAACGGTTTGTCCGATACCCCCGCAACGCCCCAGTGCAGCCGACGATTCACCCCGCAAAGGATTATCAATATCTGCTTCTTTGCTGTCTTCATTTTTACATCGTTGCTTTTCTGGCGTCAGGGGCAAGTGCTGAACAATGGCTATCAGGCAAGCCAATTAAACCGGCTGGAAAACGTGAGCGCGCAGCTTGGAAGCCGCATGCAGTTTCGTTTGGATAACCTGCTTTTCTTACGTAATTACATGCGCTATATGCTTTCTCAGCCCATCATGCCGGAGCAAAAACGACTGCTTGAAGCTGAAATGGCCACGTTGCGTGTGCAGGATA
>Ga0302349_1002633_pt1 | contig 11239 bp, 8 predicted proteins | sample PhyAR1_FD_202176 | JGI IMG/M metagenome (GOLD analysis project Ga0302349, IMG submission 202176) | Leaf surface microbial communities from alfalfa plants in UC Gill Tract Community Farm, Albany, California, United States - DLSL A.R1... | ecosystem: Host-associated > Plants > Phyllosphere >...
CTGACGCCGTCGAGCCGATCGACATCATCGTGCCCTTCTGGGGCGACCCGCAGCTGCTGTTCGACACGGTGGAGTCGGTCTTCGCGCAGACGGATCCGTCGTGGCGGCTGACCGTCATCGACGACTGCTATCCCGATGAGTCGGTGCCCGCGCACTTCGCCGCGATCGTCGATCCCCGCGTCACCTACGTGCGCAACGAGCACAACCTCGGCATCACCGAGAACTACCGCGAGGCGATCCGTCGGGCCGAGTCGGAGCACCTCGTGATCCTCGGATGCGATGACCTTCTGCACCCGACCTACCTCGAGGTGATCCGCTCGACCGTGCGGGCGGTTCCGGATGCCGATGTCATCCAGCCCGGCGCGCAGGTGATCGACGAGCACGGCACGGTCGTGCGTCCGCTGGTCGATCGCGTCAAGACGGGGCTGCTCGCGCCGCGCCGACGAGGCGACGGAGCGATCGCGGTGCTGCGCGGTGAGGCGATGGCGACGAGCCTGATCCGCGGTGACTGGCTGTACTGGCCCTCGCTCGCGTTCCGCACCGAGACCCTGCGACGCATCGACTTCCGCGAGGGACTGCCGATCATCCAGGACCTCGCCCTGCTCATGGACATCGCGTTCGACGGGGGAGTGCTGGCATACAACCCCAAGCTGGTGTTCTCGTACCGGCGTCACGGCGCCAGCGCGTCGCAGAAGACGCTGCTCGACGGTCGACGCTTCCGCGACGAGCGCGCGTACTACCGCACCGCCCGCGAGCTCTCTGCCGCGAAGGGCTGGTCGCGCACCGCGAACACGGCGCGCGTGCGCGTGATGTCGCGTCTGCACGGCCTCGCCGAGCTGCCCGGGGTCATCCGGCACGGAACGAGTGCCGGGATACAATCGACCGTCGCGCACATCTTCGCGCTCTGAGCGGCGTCGGCCTCCCGTCGCACCGAACTCCAGGAGAACTCTTGCCCGATCACGTGCTCATCACCGGCGGCGCCGGGTTCATCGGCTCACGACTCGCGCGGCGCTTCGTCGACGCGGGGCACACCGTGACCGTCCTCGACGCGCTCATCCCGCAGGTGCACGGTGACGACCCCGCGACCACGTCGCCGATGCTCCGCTCGATCGCCGACGACGTCGAGGTCATCCAGGGCACCGTGACCTCGACCGACGACCTGCGTCGCTCGCTGGCGCGCGCCACCGTCGTGGTGCACCTGGCCGCCGAGACCGGCACCGGCCAGTCGATGTACGAGATCGACCGCTACGTCGAGACCAACGTCGGCGGCACCGCGAAGCTGCTCGACCTGCTGACGAACGAAGAGAACGACGTTCACCGCCTCGTCATCGCGTCGTCGCGGTCGATCTACGGCGAGGGCGCGTACCGCACCGCCGACGGCCGCACCGTCTACCCCTCGCACCGGGCCGACGCCGACATGGCCGCCGGAGACTTCGAGGTGCACGTCGAGGGCGAGGACGCCCTCGAGCTCATCCCCACGGCGGAGGACGCCCGCCTGCACCCCTCGTCGGTCTACGGCATCACGAAGCAGATGCAGGAGTCGCTGATCATGACGGTCGCGCCCACGATCGGCATCCAGCCGGTCGCCCTGCGCTACCAGAACGTGTACGGCCCCGGCCAGTCGCTGAAGAACCCGTACACGGGCATCCTCTCGATCTTCTCGACCCTCATCCGCCAGGGCAAAGAGATCAACATCTTCGAAGACGGCCTCGAGAGCCGCGACTTCGTCTACATCGACGACGTCGTCGAGGCCACCTTCCTCGCCGCGACCCACGACGCGGCCGGCGGGCACGTGCTCAACGTGGGCTCGGGTGTGGCCACCACCGTCCACGACGTGGTCTCGGCGTTGTTCGCGGCGTTCGGCACCGAGGTGCCCACGCGCGTCTCGGGCAACTACCGCCTCGGCGACATCCGTCACAACTTCGCCGACACCACCGCCCTGCAGCAGCACCTCGGTTTCACGCCGTCGGTGTCGTTCCGCGACGGCGTCGAGCAGTTCGTGCAGTGGGTCCTCACCCAGCCGGTCGAGGGTGACAGCTACCAGCGTTCGCTCGACGAGATGGCCTCGCGAAACCTCCTGAAGTGAGCGTCGCCACCGCCCTGCGCGGGACGCCGTACCCCTATCGTGCGAACAGCCTGAACCTGTTCCGGCTGATCCTGGCCGCGCTCGTGCTCGTCGCCCACGCGTTCTACATCGCGGGGCGCGGCGAGGGCCCGCACCTGCACGGCGAGAACCTGGGCGGGTGGGCGGTCGCGGGCTTCTTCGTGCTCTCGGGCTTCCTTATCACGCGCAGTCGCCTGCGCACGCCGCCGGGGGAGTACCTCCTGCACCGCATCGCCCGCATCTTCCCGGGTTTCGTGGTGTGCCTGGTCGTCACCGCTTTCGTCTTCGCGCCGGTCGCCGCCCTCATCGAGCACGGCACCCTCGCCGGGTTCCTCAGCACGCCCCTCACGCCGCTGCAGTACATCTGGGGCAACATCACGCTCTACATCGACCACTACTCGATCGGCACGACGCTGCAGTCGGTGCCCTATCCGGGAGCGTGGAACGGGTCGCTGTGGACGCTGTTCTACGAGTTCTGCTGCTACGTGCTCGTCTGGCTGCTGGGTGGTCTCGCCGTGTTCCGCCGGTCGCCGTGGCTCGCGGGCGTCGCGTGCCTGCTGGTCTGGATCGGTGTGGAGTTCGCGCAGCGGTGGGGGCTCGACGAGAGCTTCTTCCTCCTCGCCAAGCTCGCGCCGTTCTTCCTCGGCGGGGCGTTCGTCTTCTTCATCGTCGAGCGCGCCGGTATCAACGCGTGGGTCGCGATCGGGGCTCTGGCCGTCGCGCTGGCCCTGATCTTCCTCGTGCCGCGCTGGGGCGGACAGGCGGCGGCGCCCTTCCTCGCGTACGGACTGCTCTGGCTGTCGTCGGTCATCCCGCAGCCGCGGTGGATCGCGCGCAACGACGTGTCGTACGGCTTCTACATCTACGCGTGGCCGGTGCAGCAGCTCGTCGTCCTCGTGGCCGGGGCGTCGATGTTCTTCCCGCTCTACATCCTGATCACCGTCGTGCTCACCTTCGCGTTGGCCTACCTGAGCTGGATCCTGGTCGAGCGCCGGGCCATGCGGTGGGTGCGCCCCGCCGCCGTGCCGGGGGCTGCCGCGGGAGCCGCCCGCGACGCGCAGCGCTCCTGACGTAGGCTGGCTGATCGTGCCCCGCGTGCTCGTCGACCTGCTGTCCTACTCCGGTACCAAGGGCGGGATGGAGACCTACACCCGCGACCTGTACCGCGCCCTCGGTGAACTCGACGACGATTACGAGTACATCGGCTATCTGAGCCGCGAGGGGGCGACGCTGGACCGCTCGTGGTTCCCCGGTCGCATCATCGAATCGGGCATCAGCGGAGAGAACCGATTCCAGTGGGCGTGGGGCGAGCTGACCCAGGTGGCCCGCGCCGCCCGCGCCGAGGGCGTCGACCTCGTGCACGCCCCCGCGACCCTCGGCCCGCGTCGAACCGCGATGCCGACCGTCGTGACGATGCACGACATGCTCTACTGGTCGCACCCCGAGTACATGTCGACCCCGCTGTACACGGCACCGGTGAAGTGGATGGAGAAGGTCGCCGCCCGCAACGCGGCGCGCATCGTCACCATCAGCCCGACCTCGGCCGACGAGATCGTGCGCTTCCTCGGGGTGCCCCGCGACACCCTCGACGTGGTGCCGCTCGCGGGGAGCTCACCGACCGGCGTCGATCGATCGCGCGCGGGCGAGGCGGGGCCGTTCATCCTGGCGATGGGCAATCGTCGCCCCCACAAGAACTGGGGCGCGCTGATCCGTGCCATCGCGCTGATCCCGGCGGAGCGCCGGCCCCGCGTGATCATCACCGGAGGGCGCGGTGACGACCCGCTGACGGCGGAGGTCGACGCAACCGGCATGCACGACTGGGTGCAGCTGCGCGGATGGGTCGACGATGCCGAGGTGGTGGAGCTCTACTCGACCGCGACCGCCCTCGCGATCCCGTCGCTCGCCGAGGGGTTCTCGCTGCCGACGCTCGAGGCGATGGGCGCGGGCGTGCCGGTGCTGCTCAGCGACATCGACGTGCACCGCTTCGTCGGCGGGCCCGCAGCGCGCTACTTCGACGCCCGCGACGACCGCGCCGTCGCCGCCGCCATCGACGAGGTCTGCTCGGACGCCGACCTGCGTCAGCGGCTCAGCGTCGACGGTCTCGCTCGCGCGGCGGAGTTCACCTGGGAGCGCACGGCGCGCGAGACCCGGGCGAGCTTCGACGCCGCCCTCGGCCTCACGCGGTAGCAGTCGGGCGCCGTCGGGCGATGGTGACGGCGTGCACGACGACGCCGACGATCGGTCCGGCCACGAGAGCGACGAGAACGCGGGTCAGACCGTCGATCGGCACGAACAGCATCGCCACGGTGACCACGGATGCCGTCGCCCAGCCCGCCAGGTAGGCGGTGTGCCGCTGCGCCGAGAGCACGGCGGGTCCGGTGATGCAGAGCAGCCCGGTCAGGCCCGCGCTGCCGACGATCGCGGCGTACGCGCCGGAGGGGAGCTCGTACCGGTCGCCGTAGAGCAGGCCGACGACCCACGGACCCACGAACACCGCGAGCCCGGCCAGCACCGCGGTCAGGGCGAGCAGGCCCGCCCCCCACGTGAGCACGCGTCGACGCGCCTGCGCCGGGTGGTCGCGGAGCGTCACGACGAGATAGCTCTGCAGCGCGAGCAGGGGGATGACCAGCGGGGCGCGCGTCAGCGTGATGACGAGGATCAGCGAGGCCAGCAGAGCGGCGTCGACGCCCAGCGGAGCGAGACCGAGCAGGAACGGCAGTCCCGAGATCATCACGCCCGTGGCGATCGAGGCCCCCACCGTCTGCAGGCTCTGGCGCAGCAGCACGCGAAGCGTCGCGTCGACCTCGACGCGGTTCCGGATGCCGCGCCCCGTGACGATCCACAGGATCGCGGCCGCGGCGGCGAAGGGCAGGGCGACGGCCCATCCGGTCACGGCGACGCCGAGGCCCAGTACGACGGCGACACCGACCGTGATCGCGCGGAGCACGGCATCCGTCACCGTCATGCCGGCCACGCCGCGCCAATCGCGTACGCCGTACAGCGCCCCGCTGATGACGGCGACGAAGGTGTAGCCGACCGCGGCTGCCGCGAGCGCGGCGACGAGGGCGACGGCGTGGTCGCCGAACACGCGCGGCGCCCAGAAGAACGCGGACGCGGCGATGACCAGCGCCGCCCCGACCGCGTAGATCGACGCGAAGCGCCGGAGGATGGGCCACCCCCGACCCGTGTCGCTCGAGCGCGACGCGCGCGTGGTCTCCTGCTGCACGCCGGCCAGACCCGAGACGACCAGATACACGACCGACCAGAAGACGCTGAAGACGACGTACTGCTCACCCGTGAGGAACGCCGGGACCGCGGCCTGGATCAAGTACCCGAGGCCGCCGGCGACCACCGTCGCACCGAGGATCCAGGTGAGTCCGCCGCCGTTCGCGGGAGCCTGCGTGGGGGAGTCAGACACCCGTCTGCTCGATACCCGGCGTCGGACGCTCCGGCGTCGTCGGCTCGGGTGCGCGCGGCGACGAGGGTGCGTCGAGCGCGTCGACGCGCGCGGTGAGGTGCTCGAGCTGCGTGCGCAGGATCGTCACCTCTTCGGCGGTGCGCCGGATCTCGTCCTCGGCCTGGGAGAGCTCCCACGACAGGTGCAGGGCGACGGCGAGGAGCAGCACGATCGCGATCGCGAAGAGGAGGTTGGCGGGCAGCTCCACCCCGAGCACGCGGGTGAGTCCCTGCAGCAGCTGCGGGAAGATGCCGAGCACCAGAACGCCGAGGCCGATGACCAGCCACAGCGCCGCGTACTTCTCGCGCAGGCGGCGCGTGAGCAGGAGCGCCAGCACCACGACGATGAGGACGAGTGCCAGCACGATGCCGAAGAACACGATCACACCGGCCCCCGTTCCCGACCGGTGGGTCGTCGCATGATGGCCAGGCTCAGCGCGAACGCGGAACGCAGCAGGTAGACCGTGGATCCCCAGGCGCCCTGGCTGGGGCGTCCGAAGGCGCGCGGGCGCATCGCGACCGCGACCTGGGTGACGGTGAGGCCGGAGTGGCAGGCGGCGACGAGCGAGTCGAGCGTGTCGCCCAGGTACTCAGCGGGGTAGTACCGCACGTACTGCTCGATCGCGCGCGGGCCGGCGGCGCGGAAACCGCTCGTGACGTCGGTCAGGCGCGTCTTGGCGACGCGCGACACGATGGCCGCGAGCAGCTTCATCGCCCACTTGCGGGGTCCGCGCACCTGGTAGTCGCCGACGTCGCTGAAGCGCGCACCGATGGAGATGTCGGCGGTCTCGAGGCCCGCCAGCACGCGGTCGATGTCGGCCGGGTTGTGCTGACCGTCGGCATCCACCTGAATGGCGCGCTCGTAGCCCATGCGCTTGGCATAGGTGAAGCCGGTGCGCATCGCGCCGCCGACGCCGAGATTGAACGGGAGCGACAGCACGATCGCGCCGGCCTCGCGGGCGACGGCGGCCGTGGCATCCATCGATCCGTCGTCGACGACGGCCACGTCGTAGTCGCGACCCGTGGCGAGGATCTCGCGCACGGTCGTGCCGACGTTCTGCTCCTCATTCCATGCGGGAACGATGACGAGCACGGAGGAAGCGGGACGGGTCATGGTGCCTGAAGCCTATCAACCGGGCCCGTGCGCTCCCGCGTCACTGCACGCGGAACGAACCGTCGGCGCTGAGCACGAGCGTGCCCTTCTCGAACCGCTGCGACCACTGACCGTCACCCGAGCGTTCGTTCTCGATCGGCCATCCGAGCGAGCCCTTCTCACCCCCGCGACGCAGCCATTCTGCCCGGATCGCCCCGCGGGTGACGAAGCCGCCCTTGGCGGACACGAGGATGCTGCCGCCCGTGAAGTCCTGGCGGAAGCCGCCGGCCGTCGCGTACTCGTTCTTGACCGGAATGCCCAGGACGCCGCCCGCACCGCCCTGCTGGAGGTGCACCGTGCGGATGTAGCCGCGGGTGACGTACGTGGCGGAGGAGCCGACGTAGACCGTGACCTTCTCGAACGGCTGCGCCTTCCACCCCGTCGCGACCGTGGCGAGCGGACCCGTCGCGAAGCCGTAGGCGTCGACCTTTCCGTTGTCGCGGTAGTTCTTCCACACCGCGCCCGTGACGGCGGTGGCGAAGCCGGTGCGCGCGACGGTGACCACGCCCGACTCGAACGGCTGGATCCAGCCGGACGCCTCTTCACGCTCGGCAGAGGTGGGGGCGCCGAGAGCGGCGAAGCCGCCCGCTGCGCGAGCCGTGTTCAAGATGGCCCCCACGATCGCTCCGGAGGCCGAGCGGTCCGCGTTGACCCAGACCTCGCCGCCCTGGAAGCTCTGGCTCTTGCCGCGCTCGGTGGTCTGGAAGGCGCCCGTCGGCATGCCCAGGCGACCCTGCACGCCACCCGCGGCATCGAGCGGCGTCACGATCGAGGCCGGCACGTCGACGGTCGTCGACGTGCTGCAGTAGATGCGACCGCCCTGGAACTGCTGCATCACCCCGCCGGCCACCTTCTTCTCGGGCCCCACCGCGGCGCCGAGGTAGCTGTTCGCCGCACCCAGCGAACGGTACTGGCGCCCGATGACCCCGGCCACGGCGTAGTTGCCGCTCTTCGACGTGGTGAGGGTGGTCGCGCCGAAGTCCTGCGAGTACGACCCGTTCGAGCCGACCTGCGGACCGGTCGGGGGACCGACCGTGGAACTGGTCCCGGCGGCCGTGAGCGCCTTCGACAGCGCCGTCACGGCGAAGGTGCCGCTGGTCGTGGCGAAGACCGAGCCGCCCTCGAAGCGCTGCATGAAGCCGCCCGTGGTGGCCTTCTCGTTGTTGATGGGGGCGCCGAGCGCGCCGGAGATGCCGCCGGCCGCCGCGTAGCCGCGGTAGATCTCGCCGCGGACCGTGAAGCGGTCGTTCGCGCTGGTGCGCAGCATCAGCCCGGCGGTGAACTGCACGTACTGACCGGCGTCGACCTTGGCCACGGCGGTGGGCCAGCCCACGCTGGCGACTCCGCCCGCCTTGGTGTACACCGTCGTCCACGCCGCACTGAGGGCGGTGGTGGCGGTGGGGCCCTGGAAGATGCTGCCCCCGGCGAAGTCCTGCCGCGCGCCTCCCGAGAAGGAGTAGGCCCGGGTCGACGGCCACCCGAGGGTGCCCGTGACATTTCCGGCCTTCTCGTACGTGTCGCTGATCGGGGGTGCCACGGCGAACCCGCGCCCGTCCGAGGGGCGGACGTAGATGCGACCCGAGTCGAAGTCCTGGTACCAGCCGCCGAAGGCGCGCGAGACCGCGCCCGCGGGCCAACCCAGGCCGCTGTTCGCCTCGCCGACGGCGCGGTACTCGGTGCGCGTGCCGCCGACGGTCGCCTGAACGGCGGTGGTGCCGTTCTTGAGGTAGAGGTCGGCGTTCTCGAAGCGCTGCGACCACCCGCGACCGGGCCATTCCGTCATCGCGCCGGTCGATCCGCCGATCCAGCCGCTCGCGCCGCCGGAGTCCTGCCAGAAGCGGGTGATGGCCGCGCCGCGCTGGGTGGTGGTGCTGCCGAACCAGTCGGTGAAGAAGCGGAAGAAGTTGCGGTTGCCGTACGCCGAGCACGAGTCGCCCTCGCCGGCCCCGGCCCGCAGCGCCGCGGCGTTGGGCTGGTACGGCGTGTAGTAGTAGAGGTTCGCCGTGGCCTGGTTCTGGATGTACACCGGCGACGAGCCGCACGAGGCGTTCGGGTTGTACCGGATGTTCCACGTCTTGCCGGGGGCGTAGTAGGTGAAGTACTTGTTCTGCGAGTAGATCTTCAGCTGGCGGGCCGCACCGTAGACCTGGTTGAAGAAGCCGTAGTAGCGCGTGTCGCACGCCGCGGTGTCGGGGCAGCCCTGCCCCATGGCGATCGTGTAGCGCCAGTCGGACGGCCACGTGTGGGTGATGAGGCCCTGCTCCTTCTCGAGCATGACGATGAGCACCTGGGGGTTGAGACCGCACGCGGTGGCGACCTTCGACAGGATCCGCGCGGCGGATTCCGACGACGCCCCGGTGTAGGTGTCGCAATAGGTGTCGGCCGTGCGGGTCGCCGTGTTCTGCCGGAAGTCGCGCAGGCAGGTGTAGCCCGACTGGCACTTCGACACCTTGCCCTTGAGGAAGGAGTCGATCTGTCCCTCGGTCATCGTCGTGGAGTCGAAGAAGACCTCGTCCGAGATGATGTTGCCCGGTCGGAAGAGCGACATGTCGGCGGCGGGGCGCAGGTCGATGGCCGAGACGGCCGCCTGGGGGGCCGCGACCGCGGCGTCGGCCGCGGACGCCGAGGTGGGCGCGCCGGCGAGGGCGAGAGACGCCACGAGCGCGATCGTGGCCAGCGAGGCCGTGAAGATGCGCGCGGCCAGGCCGGAGATGCGTTCGGTCACCCGCCTTATTGTGACGGACGTGACGGGTGAATACCACCGTGAACCGAGAGACTGGTGATATATGAGCACTCGGCGGGTCGTCACGTGCCCCGCTGCCGGGGCGGCTGCGACCGCTGTGGCACGATTGACGCGTGAAGGGCATCATTCTCGCCGGGGGTTCCGGCACGCGTCTGCATCCGATCACTTTGGGCGTGTCGAAGCAGTTGATCCCGGTGTACGACAAGCCGATGGTCTACTACCCGTTGTCGACGTTGATGCTCGCCGGCATCCGCGAGATTCTGGTGATCACGACCCCGCATGATGCGCCGTTCTTCGAGCGGTTGCTGGGGGATGGGTCGCAGTTCGGGGTGAACCTGCAGTTCGCTCAGCAGCCGTCGCCCGATGGGTTGGCGCAGGCGTTCACGATCGGTGCCGATTTCATCGGCGATGACAAGGTCGCCCTCGTCCTGGGCGACAACCTGCTTTACGGTCCCGGTCTGGGTACGCAGCTCAAGCGCTACGCCGACGTCGACGGTGGCGCGGTGTTCGCGTACTGGGTGGCGGAGCCTTCGGCGTACGGGGTGGTCGAGTTCGACGACGACGGCAAGGCGGTTTCTCTGGAGGAGAAGCCCGCGTCCCCGAAGTCGAATTACGCCGTCCCGGGGTTGTACTTCTACGACAACGACGTGATTGACATCGCCCGCAACCTCGCGCCTTCTCCTCGGGGGGAGTACGAGATCACCGACATCAACGCCGAGTACCTGCGTCGCGGCAAGCTGCAGGTGGAGGTCCTCCCGCGGGGGACGGCGTGGCTGGACACGGGCACGTTCGATCAGATGACGGATGCCGCGGATTATGTCCGCACGATGGAGCGACGCACGGGCCTTCGGATCGGGGTGCCCGAGGAGGTCGCGTGGCGGCAGGGGTTCCTCACCGATGACGAGGTCGCCGAGCGTGCACACAAGTTGGTGAAGTCCGGGTACGGGTCGTACCTGCTGGAGATTTTGGAAAGAGGCCGCTGATGGCGCACCTTCTCGTCACCGGCGGCGCCGGGTTCATCGGATCCAACTTCGTCCACCATGTCGTTGCGCACACCGATCACACGGTGACGGTGCTGGACAAGCTCACCTACGCCGGCAACGAGGCCTCCCTCGCCGGTCTCCCGGAGGAGCGGGTGCGCCTGGTGGTGGGCGACATCGCCGACCCGGGCGTCGTGGACCCCCTCGTCGCGGAGGCCGATGCGGTGGTGCACTACGCCGCGGAGTCGCACAACGACAACTCCCTGCACGATCCGCGTCCGTTCCTGGACACCAACATCATCGGCACCTACACCCTGCTGGAGGCTGCGCGCCGTCACGAGACGCGGTTCCATCACATCTCCACCGATGAGGTGTACGGCGACCTCGAACTCGATGACCCGGCCCGGTTCACCGAGAACACCCCCTACAACCCCTCCTCCCCGTACTCCTCCACCAAGGCGGGGTCGGATCTGTTGGTGCGGGCGTGGGTGCGTTCCTTCGGGGTGCAGGCCACCATCAGCAACTGCTCCAACAACTACGGTCCGTACCAGCACGTGGAAAAGTTCATTCCCCGGCAGATCACCAACGTGATCGATGGGATCCGCCCCAAGCTCTACGGCAAGGGCGAGAATGTCAGGGACTGGATCCATGCCAATGATCATTCCTCAGCTGTGCTGGCCATCATCGCCAAGGGAACCATCGGCGAAACGTACCTGATCGGGGCCGACGGAGAAAAGAACAACAAAGAAGTTGTCGAACTGATCCTGAAGCATATGGGCCAGTCCCCTGACGCGTACGACCAC
>Ga0302349_1002634_pt1 | contig 11233 bp, 13 predicted proteins | sample PhyAR1_FD_202176 | JGI IMG/M metagenome (GOLD analysis project Ga0302349, IMG submission 202176) | Leaf surface microbial communities from alfalfa plants in UC Gill Tract Community Farm, Albany, California, United States - DLSL A.R1... | ecosystem: Host-associated > Plants > Phyllosphere >...
TGCAGGTCCGGGACCAGCGCGTCCACATCGATGCCGTCGCCGACGGCCGCCGTGAGCAGGGAGCCGCCGATGCTCGTGAGGACCGCGCCGCCCGCGACCACGGCGAGCAGCCCGGCCGCCCCGCCGGCAGCGCCGATCATCGCGCCGCGGCGGGAGCCGCCCGCGCGGGAGAGCAGGCTGGTCAGGCGCCGCGGGTCGAGGGCGCCGAGCCGGGTCGCCGAGCGGGCGAGGTCGGCGCTGGAGTCGCTGCGGGGCTGCTCGGCCGAGGGCAGCTCCTCGCGCATCCGCGCCTGGATCTGCGTGCGCTGCAGCGGGGTGAGGCGGTCGAAGGCCTCCCGATGGACCTGCTCCAGCTGGTCCGGGTCCGCCGTGCGCACCAGGTAGTCGTAGCGGGCGATCGCGCGCCGGTCCTCGGCGGACAGCGCTGCGCCGGTCGGTGCACCCTCCCGGGCGGGGGAGCCCGTGCCGGACGTCCCCGTCGGGGCGCCGCCGGCCGGGCGGGCCGCCCCGTCGTCGTCCCATCGGGTCCAGCCGCCCGCCTCCGTCGCCGCGCCGGGTCGCGGGCTGCTCGCACGGTGCGAGGTCCCGGATGCCGCACCGCCGCGGGAGTCGCCGGTGACGGCGTCGGCCGCGGTGCGGACCATCTGCCGCCAGTCGGTGCCGGAGGCGGCGGAGCCCGCGGGCCGGGACCCGGAGCGCTGGTCCAGGGCCTTCTGCGCGAGGCCCAGAAGCTTCGAGATCGTGCTCATGACGGTCCTTCCGATCGTCGTCGCGCCCCTCGGGGAAAGGGGCGCCCACCGATCCTGACGGACCGGCCTCCATGGGAGCTGTCCGTGCGCCCTGGCCTTCCTGGGAAGCGCCTCGGACGAATCGACCTGCGCGTTCGCATGACATCGGCCGATGTCGGAGAGATACTTGATTCCCGGCGCAGGTGGCCGCCCCGGCCGCCGGAGGCGCCGGCTCGCCGAAGGAGATGGGCAGATGGAGATCCTCCTGTGGATCCTGGCCGGACTTCTCGCGGTGGTCTTCGCGACCTCGGGGACCACCAAGCTGGTCAGCTCCCGTGAACGACTGATCGAACGGACGCCGTGGGTCGAGCAGTTCCCGCATCCCTCGGTGCGCGGCATCGGAGCGCTCGAGGTGCTCGGGGCGATCGGCCTGATCCTCCCGGCCGCGCTCGGCATCGCGCCCTGGCTGACGGCCTTCGCCGCCGCGGGGCTGGGCATCACCATGGTGTTCGCCGCGCTGCTGCACCTGCGCCGCGAGGAGGACGACCTCTCGGCGGCGATGCCCGCGATCGTGCTGGGCATCCTCTCGGTGTTCGTGGCGTGGATGCGGTTCGGGCCGTACGCGTTCTGACCCCCGGCCCGGCCCGCGCGGGGCTCCGCGCCGCACCGTCGGGTACGGTGCCACGGTCCCGTCCCTGCGCCGATCCCGGCGTCTCCTGAAAGGCCTGGCGTGGCCGAGAGCAAGTCCCCGACCGTCTACGACGTCGCCCGCGAGGCGGACGTCTCGATCGCCACGGTCTCGCGCGTGCTGCGCGTCCCGGAGAAGGTGAGCGCCGCGACGCGCGAGCGTGTGCTCCTGGCCGTACGGCGGCTCGGGTACGTGCCCAATGCGAGCGCCCGCGGGCTGGCCGACCGGCGCACCGGGGTGCTCGGCCTGCTGATCCCGGGCCATGACATCCCGGCGACGAGCCGGCACCTTCCGGCGGAGGAGGGAGCGCCCGCCGCCGTGGAGTTCCTCGACGACCGCGACGGGCGCCAGGCGGATCCGTACCGCAACCGGTACTTCGAGCAGCTCGTGCGCGGGGCGGAGGCCGCGGCATGGCGCGCCGGCTACGCCCTGCTGGTCGCGGCCGGGACCAGCGTGAGCCGGGACGTGGTGATGCACGATCTCGCAGGTCGGGTGGACGCCCTCGCGGTCGTCGCGCGCACCGTCCCGGACGAGCTGCTCCGCGGGAGCATCGGCCGCACCCCGATGGTGACGGTCGCGGGGGAGGGCGGGCCCGGGGCCGATGCGGTGCGGGTCGACAACCGCGGCGGCATGTCCGCCCTGGTGCGCCATGTGCTCGCCGTGAAGCCCCCGGGGCCGGTGCTCTATCTCGCCGGCCCGCCGGATTCGCCCGATGCCGCGGGCCGCGCCCGGGGATTCCACGACGCCATCGCCGACCAGGACGTCCCATGGCGCACGGCGATGGCCGACTTCACCTGGCAGGGCGGGCATGACGCGGTCGCGGCGCAGCTCGAGGAGGAGATCCCCGCGGCGGTGATCGGCGCGAACGACCAGAGCGCCCTGGGGGCGATGGCGGCGCTGCGCGAGGGCGGGGTCGACGTGCCGGGGACCTGCGTGGTCACCGGCTTCGATGGCATCGACGAGTCGCGCTACAGCACCCCGACCCTCACGACGGTGCGCCAGCCCATGATCGACCTGGGGATCTGCGCGGTCGAGCTCCTGCTGCGCCGCCTCGCGGATCCGGAGGCCGCCCCGCGCGACCTGCAGCTGCCGGTGGACGTCCTGCTGCGCACCAGCTGCGGCCCCCTCGGCTGATCCCCGCCCGTCGGGGGCGCGCCGGCGCAGGCCCTCGCCGATGCGCCCGCCGGAGCCGCCGCGGGCCGGGGGACCTCAGCGGTCGTACAGCTCGCCCAGATCGCGCAGGGACCTGCCGTCCCGCAGCCCATCCCGCAGCCGGGCGGGCAGCTCGACGGTGCGCGGGGTGCGCGGCACGGTGCGCTCCTCGACGGTCGGGGCCGGGATGACGATGGGGAGCGCGCCGGACCGGGGGGTGCGGGAGGTCCCGCGCGACCGGAGGTCACGGCCCGGCAGCGACCTCGATGCTCGGTGCGTGGTGCTCATGCAGGACAGCCTGGACCCCTGACCTCCGTCCTGGCTGGGACGACACGCGGGGAATCCTGGGTCCGCCCGCAGCCCGCCGGGGCCCGCACGGCCGTGTCCCGAGTCCTGTGTCCCGTGCTGCTCAGCGCGGCCTGGTCGCTGCGCCGTCCAGCCAGAGGGTGTCCGAGTCGTCGCGGTGGGATCCGGTGGAGCCGACGTGGGTCGACGCGATCTTCGGGCCCTTCGTGATGACGTGGACCATCGCCATCCCGTGTCCGCGGCCCAGGCCGTAGTCGTCCTTGAGCCACTGGAGGATCGTCCCGGCCGGGACCGAGGGATCGGTGTAGCCGCGCTCGGCGGCGATGTCGATCAGCTGGCGGGGAGTCAGACCGGTCTTGACCTCGACGGCGTCGAGATATGCCTGGAACGACATGGGAGTCCTCTCGGGGATCGGTGCTGCGCGGGACGAGGCCGACGCCGCCTGGGCGGGCGTGGTGCGAGCCCGCTCTCGGTACGGTACTGTTCAGTACCCGAGCGGTCAAGACCCACGGGACGACAGGAGGAGCAGGCCATGGCACGCGCACCGCGCTCCGCCCCCGGCCGCGAGCGCATCCTCGACCGGGCGCTCGAGGTCTTCCTCGCACGAGGATTCGTCGGCACCACCACCGACCAGCTCGCCGCGGCCGCCGCCGTCTCCAAGCAGACGCTCTACAAGGAGTTCGGGGACAAGGAAGGTGTGTTCGTCGCGCTCATCGAGCACGCCTGCGCGAGCGTCGAGGACCCGTTCGCCCCGCTCCGGGGAGACATGCAGGAGGTCCGCTCCGCGCAGCAAGGGATCGCGCTCCTCGCCGAGCGCTTCGCCGGGTCGATCCTGTCGCCGAGGGTCCAGCGGCTGCGGCGCCTGGTGATCGCCGAGGCCGTGCGGTTCCCGCACCTGGGCCGCCTCTACTGGGAGGGCGGGTTCGCGCCGACCCTCGAGTCGGTGGCCGCATGCCTCGAGGTCCTCGATCACCGGGGCCTGCTCGCGATCCCGGATCCCTCCGCCGCGGCACAGCATTTCGCCGGGCTGCTGCTGTGGATCCCCGGAAACCGGACCATGTTCCTCGTCGAGGAGCCCGGGGACCCGGCCGGGCTCCGGGCGGAGATCGACGCGGGATGCGCCGCGTTCCTGCGCGCCTACGCCCCGTCGGAGCCGGCCGCGCGCTGACCTCCGCTGTCCGCCCACGCCCCGATGCCCGCGATCTCCGCGACGAGCTCCGGCGGGTCGACGACCTCGATCGGCAGGTCCAGGTAGGCCAGATGGGCGGCGACCCAGCGCAGGTCCCAGGCGCCGATGCGCAGCAGGCAGGCGTCGGGGCCATCGGCCGTGAGCGTGCCGATCATCGCCGGGACGTGCGGGGAGACCTCCTCGAGCGGGCGCAGCACGCGGACCTCGGCCTGGGTCGCATAGGCGCCCACGCTGAGCGACTCGCGCACGTAGGACTCGACGTCCGGCGTGGTGCGGCGGCTGAAGCGGAACGTCGTGGCGCGGGCCTCGTGCATGCGGTCCAGGCGGAAGGTGCGCCAGTCCTCGCGATCGCGGTCCCAGGCGAACAGGTACCAGCGGCGGGCCACGGACAGCACGCGGTACGGCTCCACGCGGCGCATCATGCGCTCGCCGTCGCGGCGCTCGTAGTCGATGCGGGCCTCCACGCCCTCGCGCGCGGCGCGGGCGAGGGTCAGCAGCGTCGGAGAGGTGACGCCCGAGGGCCCGGAGTCCAGGACGGCCAGGACCTCGCTGATCGCGGCGACCTCCGCCCGGACCGTCGGCGGGAGGATCCGGTCGATCGCGGTGAGCGCGCGCAGCGCCTGCTCGTCCAGGCCCTCGATCCCCGATCCGGCCGCCAGACGCAGCCCCACGGCGACCGCGACGGCCTCCTCGCCCTCCAGCAGCAGGGGAGGCAGGGCCTTGCCGGCGCCCAGCTGGTAGCCGCCGCCGTGGCCGTTGGAGGCCAGCACGGGGTAGCCCAGCTCGCGCAGGCGGTCGATGTCCCGCCGCACCGATCGGGTGGTCACGCCGAGCTCCTCGGCCAGCTCCGGCCCGGTCCAGACGCTGCGGGACTGCAGCAGGGACAGCAGTCGCAGGGCTCGTCTCGTCACGTCGCTCATGGGGACAGTCTGCCGCGATCAGCGGACAGCTCCTGTCCGCACTGTGAGCCAGACTTCATCCTGTCAGCACGACGAACCGACCGAGGAGCAGCCATGGGCTTCCTGACCCCCGATACCGCCGACGAGCGCGACGCGCTCGCCACCTTCGCCTCCCAGCAGGTCCGCCAGCTGGCGACCTCGCTGCACGGGCTCACCCCGGAGCAGATCCGGGAGATCCCGAGCGCCTCGGCCATGAGCCTGGCCATGCTGGCCCGGCACGCGATCCTCATGGCCGAGGGTGCGGCCCTGCACATCGCCGCCGCCCCGGAGATGGGCCCGCAGGCTCCGCGCACGCCCGAGCAGTACATGGCCGAGGGCGGCATCGCCCCGGAGGCCGTCCGCGAGGGGGACACGGCGGAATCCCTCATCGCCGAGCTGCGCACGGCGGCCGACACCCTCGAGGCCGCGATCCGCGCCGCGGATCCGGACGAGAAGGGCCCCTTCCCGGACCAGCCCTGGTTCGAGGGCCGGAAGCTGTGGACGGTGCGCTGGTACGCGATGCATCAGATCGAGGAGCACGCCCGCCACGCCGGGCATGCGGACATCATCCGCGAGAGCATCGACGCCAAGGGCACCTACGAGCTGAACGTCCTCGCCGAGGGCGGCACCTGGCCGCCGGAGGGGTGGTGAGCACGATGACCACGACCCACGGCGAGAGCCTCGACGTCCCCCGGGTGCTGCTCGAGCAGATCGACTGGCACGTCACCGAGCATCTGCGGCCCCGCCTGGAGGGGCTCACGGACGAGGAGTACCTCTTCGATCCCACGGCCGATGGCCGGACGGTCTGGACGGTGCACCCGCGCTCCCGGCAGGCGAAGGCCGCGGTCCAGGGCGGGAGCGGCGAGTTCGTCATCGACTTCGAGTTCCCCGAGCCCTCTCCCGCCCCGTTCACGACGATCGCCTGGCGGCTCGGGCACGTGATCGTCGGGGTGCTCGCCGCGCGCAGCGCCTCCCACCACGGAGGGCCGCCGGCGGACTACATGAGCTGGGACTACGCCGGGACCGCCGAGGGCGCGCTCGCCCAGTTCGACGCCGAGTACGCCCGCTGGATCGCGGGGGTGCGCACCTGGGACCTCGAGGACCTCTCCCAGCGCACCGGCGAGGCCGAGGGGCCCTACGCCGCCGAGCCCCGTGCGACCCTGGTCGCCCACATCAACCGCGAGCTCATCCACCATCTCTCCGAGATCGCGCTGCTGCGCGACCTGTACGCCCACCGGGGCTGATCCCCGAGGAGGACCCATGCCCGTCGACGACGCGGACGCCTGGCTCCTGGCCACCGACCCCGCCCTGCGCTGGCAGGTCGAGCGCGACCTGCTGGGAGCGACGCCGCAGCAGTGGCAGGCGACGCGCCGCCGCATCTCCCAGGAGGGCTTCGGTGCGCGGCTGCTGGCGCTGCAGGGCGAGGACGGCATGTGGGCGGGCGGCGCCTACTTCCCGGGCGGCTTCTTCGAGGACCCGGCGAACCAGGACCTCCCCGGCCAGCCCTGGACCGCGACCACCTGGAGCTTGACCGCCCTGCGCGAGTGGGGCATGGACCCGGCCCCGCTGCGGGAGAACGGCACCGTGGAGCGCCTGGCCCGCCACGCCCGCTGGGAGTACGAGGACCTGCCGTACTGGGGCGGGGAGGTGGACTGCTGCATCAACGCGATGACCCTCGCGAACGGCCTGTGGCTGGGGGCGGAGGTCGGGGCGATCGCCGACTGGCTCCTCACCCACCAGCTGGAGGACGGAGGCTGGAACTGCGACTGGGTCGAGGGGTCGGAGCGCTCCTCGTTCCATTCGACGATCAACGCCCTGGGCGGCCTGCTGGCCCTCGAGGAGGCGACCGGCGGCACGCAGGCCGTCCGCGCGGCGCGCCGGCGGGGCGAGGAGTACCTGCTGCGCCGTCACCTGCACCGCCGTCTCTCCACGGGGGAGAGCGTCGGCCCGTTCGTGGCCCGCTTCCGGTACCCCTTCCGCTGGGCCTACAGCGTGCTGCGGGCGCTGGACCACCTGCGGCGGGCATCGGCCCTGGACGGCACGGCGCCCGATCCCCGCGCCGGCGAGGCGATCGAGATGGTCCGCGCCGCCCGCCAGGAGGACGGCACCTGGCTGCAGGGGCCTGTCCTGCCCGGGGCGGTGTGGTTCGCGGTCGACGTCCCCGAGGGCGAGCCCTCGCCCTGGCTCACGCTGCACGCCCGGCGGGTGCTGGCCTGGTGGGAGGCCTGACGGCAGATGCGCGAGCGGGCCGGGAGATCATCTCCCGGCCCGCTCGCGCGATCTCGCTGCCGCGTCGCTGCGGCGGTGCTCAGGCCTCCGTGTAGGTGAGGCAGTTGGCGGTATCGGTGCCGGCGCCGCCCACACGGATCGACTCGGCGCTGCACTCGAGGTCCTTGTTGAAGGCGCAGGAGGTGCGCTGGCAGGCGCCCACCTGCGAGACGACCTTGGACAGGCCGCCCTTCACGTCGAGCGGGACGAAGGTCGCGCAGTGGTGATCCTGGCCGACGGTCACGGCGAAGGCGTGGCAGCCGTCGTGGTTGTACGAGCAGCCGGCAACGGTGCACTCGGAGACGCGGGGCATATCGACGACGGACATGGTTCTCCTCCTGGACGTAGGGGCCGGCCGTGGGGCCTCGACCGGCGGCACCGGTCGTGGGGCCACGGCCGATGCCCCCAGGCTAGACCTCCGCATTCCATTTCGCCAGGAAGGGAAGGCGACCCTGGGTCCTTTAGGAAACGCCAGGAGTTTAGAAAACATCGGCCTTTCTTTATCGGGTGCGATCGCGTCCGGCTTGACGCGCCGTGATGACCTGGGCGGCTGCCCGCTCGACGGCCTCCAGCCCCGCTGCGAGCACGATGAACGCGACGAGCACGCCCAGGGCCATCCCCACGGCGGGCCCGTAGCCGACCGTGGGCACGTCGATGAACGGGTATGGGTACCAGCGCGTCACCGCGCCGTGGAGGAAGGTCCACGCGCCGAACAGGACCGGGAACACCAGCGCCGCGCCCGTCACCCGCAGGCCCAGCCCGCGCGGGGCGCCCACGGCGGTGCGCGGCCCCGCCAGGATCCAGGCGAGGACGGCCAGTGCCGGTCCCACCACGTGCAGGAGGGCGTCCAGGACGCCGATGATCCCCGCCTCGGTGCCCAGGGGCCGCAGCAGGAACCAGTGGACCACCGCCGTGATCACGATCGCGACGAGGGAATCGATGCGCAGCACTCGCAGGCCCGGGGTGAGCGGGCGCCCCATCGCGAACAGAAGGGACGTCACCGCGACAAGAATGGTGGATTGGATCGTGAAGAAGGAGAAGAACCGCACCATCGACGGAATCGGCCCGGGGTCGGGCTCGCTCGGATCGAAGGGCCCGGTTCCGGTGAGCAGGAACTGCGTGATCACCGTGAGCGCCGTGACCATGAAGACCGCCCCGTGCAGGGCGCGGCCGCGCCGGGACAGCGGCGCCGGGCCCGGCGCGCGGTCCGCCCCGGCGGCATCGGCCGCGCGCAGCGGAGGCGGGGCGGTCATGCGCAGGTGCCGCGCGAGGCCATCACCGCGTCGCGGGCCGTGGTGCGGATCCGGTAGAGGCTCGTCGTCGCCACGATGTACAGGGTGGTGCCGTCGGCGCCGCCGAAGGCGAGGTTCGCGGTCGGCTCCGGTACGGGGATGTCCAGCAGCTTCTCGCCCGCCGCGGAGAGGACCTGCACCCCGGATCCGCTCGAGGACCAGATGTTCCCCGCGGTGTCCACACGGATCCCGTCGGGGACTCCCGGGGAGACCTCCGCGAGGATGCGGCCGTTCTTGGCGTGCCGTCCCTCGATCACGTCGTACACGTGGATGGCGTGCCCTCGCGGTCGCGCGCCGGCCGCGGCCTCATCGGCCGGGGAGAGCGAGGAGTCCGCGACGTAGAGGAGGGACTCGTCGGGGGAGAACGCCAGCCCGTTCGGGGCCTCCACGTCGATCACCACGGGCCGGACCGTGCCGTCGGCCGGGTCGATGCGGAAGACGTAGCGGTCCCCGTACTCCTCCTGCCCGGCGTGGCCCTCGGCCGGCTTCTTGATCCCGTAGGAGGGGTCGGTGAACCAGATGGCGCCGTCCGAGGCGACCACGACGTCGTTGGGCGAGTTCAGCCGCGCCGGCCCGAAGCGATCCGCGACGACCACGGCCCGGCGCTCGGCCCCGGGCTCGACGGCGCTGTCGCGGACCACGGCCCGCTGGCCGTGGGAGCACTCCAGCACGGTGCCGTCCCGGTCCAGGGTGCGGCCGTTGGTGAACTCGACCCCCTGGGCGTGGACGCCCAGCTGCCCGGTGCTCTCGGAGTACTCGAGGATGCGGTCCCCGGGGATGTCGCTGAACCGCAGCGCCTGCCGCTGGGGGATCCACACGGGCCCCTCGGCCCAGGTGGCGCCGGTGGCGACCTTCTCGAGCCGGGCGCCCGCGGCCAGCAGCGGCGAGGCGGGCGGGGTGGGCAGGGCGGCAGGATCGGCCGGGGTGTCGGTCACGGGGAGCTCCTTCGTTCCGGGGCGTGCGCCATCGGTGCACCGGCGCTGACCAGCACAGTATGTCCCCCGGGCGGGAAGCTCGGCGCGGAGCGCGCACGGCGCGTTCAGCGGTCCATGAGCCAGGAGACGAGCAGCGCGAGCGGGACGATGATGATGGAGGAGCCTCCGAGCAGGGCCATCGCCAGCGCCAGCTTCGACTCGGCGTCCAGGGTCTGCCTCCAGCCCGCGGCCTTCACGACGTCCTGGAGGGGGCCGTTGATGTCCGAGGTCGAGAAGTCGATGTCCACCACCTTCTGGAAGCCGTAGGGGCCGATGGCCACCTGCACCTCCCTTTTCCAGAACCAGCTGCGACCCGAGTGCACGGCGGCGATCGCGCCCAGCCGCAGCGGCCCCGCGGTCGTCTCGACGTGGTGGAGCACGTCGTTGCGCCGGGCCAGCCCGGGGCGCGTGCGGGTCAGGGTCGCGGCGAACACCGTGGAGTAGGTGTGCAGGGAGGTGAACTGGATCCAGCGCGCGTCGGCGAGGTCGGCGGTGATGCGGACCTGGTGGTCGTCGGCGTGGACGACGTAGGGGGAGTCCTCGAAGGCCGCGGCGACGCCGCGCACGACATCCGGCCAGGTCCACGGTGCGGAGCGGGTGGTGGGGGAGGGGAGCGGGCCGCCGACGGCAACCTCCTGCAGGGCACGGCCGGCGTCGCGGCCCACGGCCAGGCGCTCCCGGACCATGCCGAGGAAGCCGATCAGGCAGATCAGTCCCACCAGGAGGAAGACGATGCCGACGATCCACAGCGCCGGATGCCCTCCGGTCATCGCGGCGATCGTGGTCAGCAGCACCCCGACCCCGCCGAAGATCAGCGTGATCACGGCAGCGACGATCAGCTGGCGGAGGTACGAGCGGCGCGGTGCGGTTCCGGCGGTGAAGCCCATCGGGAGTCCTTCGTCGATGCATCGGTGCCCCTCGAGCCTACGGGCGGGGTCCAGAGCGGGCGTCCGATCATGCGGGAGGGATCGACCTGCCGAGCGGTGCACTTCTCGCGACGAGGTTCAGGAACGGGCCCTCGTCCAGGGAGCGGGCCCGGCCGAGGGCCTCGAGCATCTGCGCCCGAGGGGGAGCCGTCACCGCTCTGCGCGAGGGGTCGCCCTCCTCCCCGCAGGGGCAGGACGCCGGACCCCTCCTCCCGGACGGGCGGGCGCGGACTCCCGGAATGGCAGGACGCCGGCTCCCTCCTCCCGCACGAGCAGGCGCGGACTTCCGGAGGGGCAGGAGCGGAGCACGGGGGAGGAGCCGGGACGCGGCACCCGATGCGGCCTGGCAGGAGGCCTGATCGGCCGCCTCCGGGGAACGTGGCGCAGCACACGTGCTGAAAGTGGCCTCTCGAGTTGCGCAGGGGTCGGAACGTGCGTAATGTATTCCCTCGTGCCCCGGTGAACGGGACGGGAACGAGGAGTGATCCTCGGGAACGGATCGGTCGCTGACCAGGCATTGAGCTTCATAACTGAATCGGACTCGCGGCGCGGATCACACCGAGCGGAGTTGACGAGGGAAGCGAAAGCCTCTAAGCTTTAGGGGTTGCCTCGGAGCGGATGAGCCGAAAAGGTTCGGAAGTCTGAGTGCGCGTGTTGTTTGAAATCTCAATAGTGTGTCTATTTGTTGATGCCAAATGTTTTGTTTGGCAGTTGACGGATGATGTAGCAGATTAAATTTGCTAGTCGTTTGAAATTGCTAGGATTGTTTTCA